>Ga0063231_10000289_pt1 | contig 13958 bp, 15 predicted proteins | sample LauGreSu1BDMLBSD_2_FD_56231 | JGI IMG/M metagenome (GOLD analysis project Ga0063231, IMG submission 56231) | Freshwater lake microbial communities from Lake Michigan, USA - Su13.BD.MLB.SD v2 (version 2) | ecosystem: Environmental > Aquatic > Freshwater > Lake | place: Lake Michigan, USA...
ACCAAGAGCGGAGCCGAGTCGGTGATTGGCAGATAACCAACCTTTAGGGTGCCAAGGCGCTCGTGCCAGGCGGCAGCATTTGCCTCGGTCGGGGCGAAGATTTCTGGACCAACTGCAGCAACGGCGGTGCCGGCGGCGACAACCTTTAGAAGCGAACGGCGATCAAGCAGACCAAATTCGTTTAGACCGTATTCGGTCAGTGAGGCGTGTGAGTGAGACATCTTTACTTTCTTTAGATTTGGAATGTGATCTGTTGCTTGAGGTCAGCGCTGTCGAATTGATCTGGGTGATATTCGATGAGCTCAGACCCCGAAGATTTGAGGACGAGAACGCGAGAGGCGATAGATACCGCTTCCTCGATGTCGTGTGTTACCAAAACCGCGGTTAGCGATAGCTCGCTGACAATGGACTTGATCCAACGCTGCAAACTCTTTCTAGTGACCGCGTCGACTGCGGAGAATGGCTCATCCAAGAGCAGCAGGTTTGGGTCAACGATTGCGGCTCTAGCGATGCCAACACGTTGAGCCTGGCCACCACTGAGCTCAGAAACCTTGCGGTCTGCCAAATCCCCAATGCCAAAGCGTTCCAACAAAGCGGAGCTCTTCTCACGAAGCTCTGCCTTGGAAAGACTTACCGCTTCAGAGATGGCAGCAAACTCAAAACCAAATTCGACGTTCTCCTGGACGCTCAGCCATGGAAGAAGTACCGAGTCCTGGAAGGCAATTGCGGTGTCGATCTTGCCGGCACCCTGAATCTCAATCTGGCCGCTGGTTGGCTGAATCAGTCCGGCAAGTGCCTGTAACAAGGTCGACTTACCAGCGCCCGAGGAGCCCACCAAGGCCACCAACTCACCCGGAGCAATCTCAAAGTTGAGGTCTGAAAGAATCTGGTTGCCGCCGCGGGTGACGCTTAGGCCCGAGACTTTAGCTGCGAAATTTCCCATCGCAAACTCCCCTCGGTTGGTGCCTGAACAGACAAGAAAAGTGACTCGCGCACTCGACGTGAGGTTGGGTTTGCCACAAAGTAACCGCGGCCACCAACACTCGCTAGCTCTACGCGGCTTACCGCCTGTGCCAAAAGCGCAGCTGCCAGGCGAACCTCAAGGTATGGCAATGGATCCTGGCGGGCTGGCAGGGCCGAAAAGTCCTGCTGGCGCTCCAATAGTTCACTCCAGGTGCGCTCAAGTTCGTTGAACTGAGCCTGCAGCGACGCAAGCTCTTCAGCAAATGGCCCAGCACTTGGAGCAGCGGTTGCTGCTTCAAGAGATGCCTTGGTAAGTCCTAGGCAGAATGCGCTCTGCAGCAGCAAGAACCTAGGGCGCATTCTGGAAAAGAACTCATCAACCGAGGCATCAAAGGCGTAATCCGAAGACAGCTCCAGACCTTCAAAGCGAACCGTTCCAGATGCTGTGGCATTTAGTGCAAGCAGGCCTTCGGCCGGCTTTACGCTTACGCCCGCAAAGGAAAGCTCTGCGGCAAATAGCTTGCGCTCACCGGTTTCTGGCTCACGAGCGGCAAAGATCACCAGGGTGTCTGGGTAGAGGTTCGATGCCCAAGGGATTACGCCATCAATCAGATACTTATCGCCAGCCTGCTGGAAGGTAATCGGCAGCAACTCTTTGCCCGAACGATCAGCCAGCGCGGTTGCCAAGGCGGTAGAGCCAATTCTTGAACCCTGTAGTAGCTCAGGCAAACGGTTCGCACGAAGCCACTGAGTTCCGAAGCGATCTACGTATTCACTAGTCATGCGGTGAGACCAGGTGACAAAGGAAGACGAAAGGCACTTAGCTGCCAAATCGCTGATTAGCTTTCCGCTTTGGGCAATTGGTTCTGCGCTCTGCGATAGACCGGCATCAATAAACCCGCCAGCTACCAGTTGCTGCAAAAACTCTCTGAGATTCTCAGGCTTGGTATCGGTCTCCAGCGAGTCCGGAACCAAGTCCAAGGCGGTAGTTAGGGTCGACATCACTATCCCAGCTGGTGCAGGCGAGAGATCGGGGTGTCAACAATTTCACGAGCGCGAATAACTGCCTCTTCGCTCTCACCGTCGTAGAAGCACAGGCACTTGACCATGTCTTCACGAACATAGGTGCGCAGGAACTTCACGTCATCAATACCGGCGTAAAGCGGAGACTTCTCCTTCTTGCGAGCTAGGTAGCGGTCCATGGTTAGACCCTCTGGGAAATCCCACTCAACTAGGTACTGACCCTTTGGCTTTAGGCGCTTGATGTCCTCAAGCTCTGCACCAACCAAGCGAACCTGTGCTAGGTCGGAAACCTCAAGGCCTGCCGCCACCAAAAGTGAGCGAAGGGCTTCGATCTCGTTTGCCTCTAGAACAGCAAAAACCTGCTTGCCATCCTTGGTCACCTGAGACTCGATCAACTCGGCATCGCTTCCCAATGCATCGGCAACTTTGCCCAAAAAGGCATTTACATCTAGGTCTGAGTTGGTGAGTTCTGCGACAAATAGCATTGGGGCTCCTTGGTTGATGATGGAAAAAGATTTCCACCATTTCTCAAGACCTTCAAATTTGTTGCGAATAGTTACTTTTGTTACACACCGGTTTGGAGAAACCTCAATCAGCTTTGTAACTTTCTCTCATGAGCCTTACTCCAGAGCAATTCAAAGAGTTCTTCAGACACCACGCAGCTGGTGTCTCGCTGGTCACAGTTTTCGATGAGAATCGTCAGCCTTTTGGCTTCACCGCGTCCTCCTTGGCATCGCTTAGCGCAGACCCTGCCCACGCAACCGTCAACCTAGCTGCCAACACCAGCACCTCGAAGATCATCAAGATTGGCTCCAAGGTCGCAGTCCACACCCTGGCAAAAAACCACGTCGAACTCGCCAAAGAATTGGCAGGACCGATAGAGAACCGCTTTATCTCCGAAGGTTGGAATCTGGAACTTGCAGCACCTGAGAACAAAAATGCCTCTGCCATTCTCCGAGCTGAAGTTGTCGAGATTCACCCGGTAGCGGGAAGTTTGATTTTGGTGCTGAAGGCCTCCGAATCCGAGACCTTCACCTTCCCAGAGCACCCGCTGGTCTACTTCAACCGCGAGTTCATCTAAACCTGGGGTTAGCCATCGGGTTTAGTTCAGACTATGCTTTCCCTCGGAGAATTCGCCTAGTGGCCTATGGCGCACGCTTGGAAAGCGTGTTGGGTGCAAGCCCTCGGGGGTTCGAATCCCCCATTCTCCGCCAGCAACTCCCTTGATTTAGAGCCTCAATAGAGGCGTTTATTGAGGGAGTTTTTGCTTTTTGTGCAAGTGTGTGTGCAAGTTCATGTCCCTGGATTCCAAAAATCTAGTGTGATAATTTTCCGATCTTTAGCCTCAGTGCGTTTAAGACGACAGAGACGGAGGAAAACGCCATCGCAGCACCTGCCAGCATAGGATTCAAAAGTCCCAGAGCTGCTACAGGAATTAGCAAAACGTTATAACCGAAAGCCCAACCTAGGTTTTGCCAAATGTTTCGGTGGGTTTGCTTTGCAAGTCCGAGTGCGTATGAAATAGCCCCTGGATTGTCATCTAGGACTGTAACGCTCGATGCCGCCTGCGCAGCATGAGCACCGGAACCCATGGCTATCGAGACTTCTGCCGCGCTCAGGGCGGCGACATCATTGATACCATCACCAACCATGGCGGCGTGAGGAATGTTTCGAACGCGCTCCAACTTCCCTTCGGGAGTCACCCCACCCTCAAACCCCTCAATGCCGAGCTCTTTGGCAACTTGAAAAACTCGATCTGGGTTATCACCACTGAGTAAGAAGCTTTTAATTCCCACGCTCTTTAGATTGGCAATAGCTTCTTTTGCACCAGGTCTAATGTTGTCGCTTAGTTCAATCAGACCGTGAGCCCGACTGTCCCAAGCTACAACGACCAAGGTGTTAGGTCCCGCTTCTCTGATCGCATGGTCAAGCTCTTCTTGATTCTGATACTTGGCGGGCTTCCCCACTGAAACAAGTTGGCCTTTAATCAATCCGCTGAGCCCAACACCGGAAATCTCTTTGATGTCAGTCGCAATCAAGTCGGTCGGGACTTGGTTTACTGCTTTTGCTACCGGGTGCTTGGATCCTGCCTCTACGGCACTNGCGTAGCGAAGCATTGTTTCGCTANCTACTCCACCAAGACCAGTTGCTCTAACCACCCTTAGCTCTCCGTCGGTTAGNGTTCCGGTCTTATCAAAGATCACGGTCTTGACCTGGCTTAGATTGCGCAGGGTGTCAGGGTTTCTNATTACCACCGACCGCTTCGNTCCCAAGCTTGTTGCGACCACAAGGCTCATTGGAACCGCAATGCCAAGGGCGCAGGGGCAGGCAATAACCAAAACCGCAATCGCTGCCTCAAGCCCTTTGGTGCTATCGCCAAGCAAGGTCCAAACGGCAAAGGTCAAAATCGCGAAAATAATAACCGCCGGCACAAACACACTTGAGATGCGGTCTGTTAGCGAGGCTAGCTTTGTCTTCTGTGCGGTTGCCTCACGAACCAAATCTGCAATTTGACTCAGCCGAGAGGTTGCGCTGGTGCCGGTTGCAAGCACNCGAATTTCGCCGGATAGCGATGTTGAGCCGGCGGTAAGCAGTGCTCCCTCGGTCAGCTCCTGCGGAAGCGATTCACCGGTGAGGGTTGAGCTATCAATCGAGGCGTGCGCAGACTGCAGCTCACCGTCCACCGGAATGCGCTCCCCAGCTGCAACCAAAACCAAATCCCCAGGTCGAATCTCAGCGGTGTTTACACTCACCCGCTGACCATCTCGCTCCAGGGTTGCCTGCTGGGGGATAGNACTGAGTANTGCTCGAACAGAGTCAGTGGCGCTGCGCCGAGCCCGAACCTCTACGAATCGGCCCAAGAGGACCACGGTCGGCACGACAGCTGCAACCTCGAAATAGGTGTGCATCTCACCTGCAAAAACCAGATAGACGCTGTAGAAGTAGGCAACCGAACTACCCAGTGAAACCAGGGTGTCCATGGTCGAAGAGCCATGGCGAAGGTTTTTTAGTGCAGCATAGTGAAACGGAAACGCCACATAGAAAAACACTGGGGTCGCCAGTGCAAAGACCAGCCACTGGTGACCGCCAAACATAAGCTCCGGCACCATCGAGAAGGCAACCGCTAACGCGGACAGCAATCCGCCAACAAACAACCTTGGTCTAAGTAGCGCAAGCTCAGGTTTGCCTTTGCCAACTTTGTATCCGGCAGCTTCAACTGCAGACTCCAGTACCGCGGTCTCGCCGTCAAATTCAACGTGCGCCTTTTCCGTTGCAAAATCGACATAGGCTGTAACACCCTCCAGCTTGTTCAGGTTACGTTCGACCCGTCGAGCGCATGCTGTACAAGTCATGCCCTCGATCTCAAGCTCAATAAGTTTCCTACTCATTTATCGTTGTGAAGCCAGTTGCCTCATAGCCAGCTTCGGTAACTGCCTCGGAGAGCTGCTCATTGCTAACTCCATCGACCTCGACTGTGGCCTTGCCACCTGCGTGGTCAACTTGAACATTGGTTACACCTTGGACAGTGACTAGATTCTTCGTTACGGTCATTGCACAGTGGCCACAAGTCATGCCACTGATTGCGATTTCTATCTTGCTCATTTTTTCCTTTTATGTTGGGTAGTCGCTTTTGCTAAGCGAACAGATTAGACGAGGTCATAAACTTTCTAGCTTGCAAGTTATGCTCCTCGAAGGTTTCAGCATCATCTGATGCTTGTTGTTTGGATTAGGTAGCTGTGAGTACCTGAGTTCAAGCCTAAGAATTCTTGCCTCTAAAGCACAGACAAGGGATCTCAATACCCCCCGGGTTAACAGGGCTTCGATCTCGTCCAAGTTTGAAGTGAAGGGCCCCGGCATTCGCACTCCGGGGCCCCTGGGGCTAACCCAAATCGAGAAGAATCTGAGTCAACTCTTTAATTTGTGCAGTTTGGGAGGTAACTATTGCCTCTGCGAGTGCTCGCGCCTCAGCATTTTTAGAGTTGGTAATCATCTCAGCCATCAGAATTGCCCCTTTATGGTGCTCAATCATGCCTTCGACATAAAGCTTGTCAAAAACAGCCCCTGTCGCCTTTTCTAGTTCAAGCATTTCCTTTTCGCTCAGCATCCCATCCATGCCCATTTCGTGGCCCATTTCCATAGGTGCACCGGCATAATCCAGCCAGCCCTTCATCTGCTCAATCTCGGGAGCTTGTTCGTTCAAGATTCGTGATGCTATCTCGCGCACTCGTGGATCGCTGGCACGAGTTTCGGCCAATTCTCCCATGTCGACTGCCTGCTGATGATGAGGAATCATCATCTGGGCAAACATTATCTCCATCCCATCAAAAGAGGTGTTGGCTGATGATTCCTCAGAAGTTTCCGAACCTCCCATCATGCCTGAAGTGGGCATTGAGTCGTCACTACCAAAATTAATCGTGCAACCTACCAACGAGATGCCCATGAGAGCACTGGCTCCCATTAAGACAGCTGACTTAACTAATTTTTTGTTCATTTCGTTATCCTTAAATATTTCGTAAATTCCTAATGATTTGAGTTCGCGGCGCTCTGCCGCCGTCATAGGAATTTATGTTCTAAGGACTCCGAGCGAAAGCAGGTTGACACTAGTTATGGAGTCGTTCTTGGTCTTTTGATGCTCTCTTTTCCGATACGAAGGTAGCAAGGCCGCGGTCGGGGCAAAACTCTTTTGCTGGCGAAGGGTATAAACCAAAACGAAGAGAAAAACCACAGCCGGTAGGACCGTCAACAAGATAGATACTGGATCGTCCGGACTTTCTGCAATGTTGTTGAATACTCCCGAAATGGGACTAATCACAACTGCATCTTTGGGAGACCCAACGTGCTGTTCCAGGTATGTTTCAGGCTCATGGACGAGAGTCATAAGTGAGCCGTCTGGCATGACATGCGTGTCAATTGAATTGTGTAGGGGCCCCAGACATACCGCATGAAAAACGGGAGCAAAGCCTATCAGCAAGCTTGCAAGTGCAAGAGTTAGGTACTTGCTGAAAAATTGCTTGGTAAGCATTGTTCAAAAATACCACGGTTTGCCTGAGTAAAAGCTGGGATACGCTTCAAGACTCCACCCAGGTTTTACCGAACTGACAGTGACTTCGTTGAGACTAGAATTTTGGACTCTTCGAATCCCCCATTCTCCGCCAGCAACTCCCTTGATCTAGAGCCTCAATAGGCACTAAAGAGAGGGAGTTTCTTCTTGCAGGTCTTCTATGTGTATTCGGTCTCCAAATCTATTGCTGAATTGATTTAGGCTTAAAACGTGAAAATGAATCCCGTTGTCTACTTTGAGATTCCAGCGTTGGACTTAGAACGGGCCTGCGATTTTTACTCCCAGGTATTTGAAACCACCCTTACCAAAGACATCGTAGATGGCTACCAAATGGCATTCTTTGATTCCTCGGCCGAGCCCTTTGGAGCGACCGGTGCTTTGGTGGTTGGCGATGTATACGTGCCTAGCCATCAGGGTTGTTTTCTCTACTTTGGGGTCGAAAGTATCGACGAGACGGTGGCAAGGGCATTGGAGCGCGGAGGATCGGTGCTCTACCCCAAGAAATCAAATGGTGATTTGGGATTCGTAGCTGAGATTCAAGACACTGAGGGCAATCGCATAGCGCTTCACGAAGAAAGCAAATAGCTACAAGGCACCTATCGGCATCATGAAGCAATAATCATTGCCTATAGCGATAGGAATGCATCAACGCGACGGAAGGTCTCAACCTGGTAGTCAGGTAGCAACTCTCTGTGCTCAGGGTTTTGAGTTTCGTAAAGGTAGTTCAAGAGGTGAATTCGCCTCTGGAGCAAAAGTGCCTTCATTTGCCTATCCGAGCAGCTGGGTAGTTCGCGGACTGACGCATAGCCCGCCTTCATCGCAGCTATTTGCTCATCGGTATCCAGGTAGTAGATGGCGGTGGCGAGGTCTTGAATTGGAAGGCCAACACCTGAGTCATCAAAGTCAAAAACAGCCAACTGGCCATCGTGCAACTTGAGGTTCCAACCGTGGAGGTCAGCATGGATCAACTGCATTTGACCCTCGCTAAACAAGGCGCTCAACTCAGTCTCAATGGCCTTGCGACCGGCAGCGATCTTGGCCTTCTCGTCCGGGTTCAAGACGGATCGCTCCCCCAATAAAAAGTCTTCGACGTGCCACATAAAGTCATCAAGCGATGGAAGTTCTTGACCCGCCGGTAGCACGAGTCCCTTGGTTGCATTGTGGAGTCGAGCCATGAGTGCGCCAATCTCGAAGACCACCTCAAGAGTTGGCTCGTCTCCGACATCTTCACCCTCTAGCCACGAGAAGAGCACGCAGAGCAGCTCTCTACCGCTCGCCTCATGCGCTGCTTTACTAACAAACTCTCCAGCCAGGTTGCGAATCGGGACTGCCACCCGGAACTCCCCTGCTTGCGCCAGGATGTTCACAAAGGTCATCTCAGCTGCAATGTTCTTTTCAATGCGGTCTGAGTTCACGTTCACTCGCAGTGCGAATTTCTCACCTGCAGCGGTTACCACCGAGAAGGTCGAGTTGTACTCGTGATTGATGTTTTCAAGTTCGAAATCGGTGATCCCGTATTGGGCCAGGATTGCCGTGGCTGGTTCGATGAGACTTTCGATTTGCTCTTCGGTGCTTAGGTCAGAGAACGACACTGGTATCTGTACTTTCCGCTTTGTGAGTGAACTTCGGTCAATTTTCCCGCACTTAGTTCCGAAAAATCCTAAATGCTAAAAGTCTTGAATCACATTGAGTCAAGAAAGAAACAGCCACAGCAGATGCTGTGGCTGTTTCTCTATCTTGTGTTGCTAGTGAGTCATTGCTGGCTGCTTGCCCAGTCGCTTATCTAGCCACTTAGGTAGCCACCAAGCCCGCTCACCGAACAGGGTGATTAGCGCAGGGGCCAGGATCAGTCGAACGATGGTTACATCCACGATCACCGCAACCGCTAGACCCAGACCAATCATCTTGACCTCGGTTTCGGTCGTGATCATGAAGCCAAGGAACACCAGGGCCATGATTGCTCCGGCTACTGAGATCAGACTCGCGGTCTTACCCACGCCACGAATCAGTGCGGCTCTTGCACTGTCGCCAGCATCCTTTGCCTCTCTAACCGCGGAGATTAGGAAGACGTTGTAGTCCATGCTCAATCCGAACAGGATGGCAAACATCAACATCGGCACAAAGGAAACCACCGGCTGCTGGTCAACACCAAGTAGCGCTGCTCCCCATTCGGTTTGGAATGCCAGAGTTACAACACCGTAGGCCGCACCAATCGACAAGAGGTTCATGAATGCGCTGGCGATCGGAAGCAGGATTGACCTAAAGAAGTAGGTCAAAAGCAGAAGCGATAGTCCAACCACAACCAGAACCAATAGCACCAGGCTGTCACTCACCTTGGTGGCAAGGTCATCGAATGTAGCGGTCTGGCCACCAACATAGGCGTTGGCGTCCGTGCCCTCGACGGCCTCTGGAATCACAGTGCCACGAATCTCAGCAACCAGGTCACTGGTTGCCTTGTCCTGCGGAGCTGTCTCTGGGATCACGGTCAGGACCGCAACATCGCCGCCATCGCTCAGCTGAGCCGGGCTAACCGCAGCAACTCCATCTAGAGCGCTTAGCTCTTCGGTTAGCTTTGGAATCAGGTCGTCCGCTTTTGTGGAGTTGAGGTCAATGGCAACCATTAGCGGTCCATTGAAACCAACACCAAAGCCCTCATCGAGACGGTCGTAGGCGATTCGCATGGTGTCACCAACTGGTCGGTTGCCATCATCTGGCTGACCGAGCTGCAGGTTTAGCGCTGGAGAAGCTGCGAACAACAAAAGCAAGGTTGAGGCGGTGGTCCAAAGCCATGGACGCTTTGCTACCGAGTTGGCGATCTTGCGAGAACGCTCACCTTCACCGGCTTCGCTCACCTCGAGCGCCTGCTCCTGCTTGCGCTCCTTACGTGGCAGGACGCGACGTCCTGCCATTTTCAGCAGCGCTGGTACCAGGGTGACCGCAGTAATTGCGGTGACGGCAACCACAATGGCTGCTGCTAGACCCATACGTCCAATGACATCGATACCGGTGACATAAAGACCAAGGATCGAAACCACAACAATTGCACCGGCAGTAATGATCGACTTACCGGTTGAACCATTGGCATTGGCAGCAGCGGTTACTCGGTCGTCTCCAGCGCGCAGTCTGGCGCGGTAGCGGGCGACCATAAACAGTGCGTAGTCAATGCCGGCACCAAGACCCAACATGATTGCGATGGTCGGAGCGACGCTTGGAATGTCTGTGAATCCGGAAACCACGGCCAATACAGAGTTACCCAGAATCAAACCGAGTAGTGCAGCACCAATGGTGACCATGGTTGCGGTGAAGGAGCGGAACAGCATTGTGATTAGAACGAATGCCGCAAGAATGCCCAAGAACTCGCCAATCGGAGGCTCGCGGTCGCGCCAGCGGTCAACCACTGGTCCACGCATGCTGGTCTCAACATCAAGTTCGTGCACCTTCTCAACCGAAAGCTCAAGTCTTTCGAGGTGGCCTGCAGATAGCTCGGCAGCTGGCTTATCGAAGATGACGTTCACAAAACCAATCGACTTATCCTCAGAAACCTGCAGCGGAGTGACGCTGTTTACGTCTTCTTGGTCGGCAATCTCCTCGAAGGTCTCGATTAGTCGAGCTTGAACATCAGGGTCAGTGACTCCGGCATCAGTATCGACATGGAAAACCAAGGTTGCGGTGTCGCCGGCCGCCTGTGGGAACTCGCTGACGAGCAGGTCGGTGGCTTGCTGTGAATCGGTATTGCCGATTCGCACCTCTGTCGTGAATCCTGCCCCGACCGCTCCGGCAACGCCGCCAAGGAGAACTATCGAGAGGATGAAAGTGATCAGTACCCGCCAAGGTCTTTTGGCAGATCGCTCGCCCAGGCGAGCTAGTAGGTGAAACATGGAACTCCTTCTTGATTGAAGATTCAAACACTTGATTGAAACAGATGTTTGATTTTTTGTCAAATGTGACACAATAGAGCCATGGCAATCAACACAGCTTCGGAAATCCTGGAGGCAACCCAGGAACTTTTGCTTGCTAGGGGCGAGGCAAAGACCACCCTTAGGGCAATTACCGAGCGTGCCAATGCGAATGTTGCCGCCGTCAACTACCACTTTGGTTCCAGAGACCAGTTGATTCGCCAGGCATACCTCTCAGCGCTAACCGAGGTCACCATGAGCCAGGGTGGCAGATTGCAAGCTTTAGATTCCGATGCAGATCTCGAGGCATTTGTGAACATCTGGCTTGGCCCGCTGCTTCACCCAGACGCCGTGAGTAAAAGAGAGCGAGACCTATGGACTTTGCTCCAAAAAGGTTCAGTGGAGAATGCGCCTCAATTACAAGAGTTGATGCCGTCCATGCAAGAGATGGAGGTTAGCCCGCTGATTGCGATGCTGGCCAAGAAACTCCCCCACCTTGAACAGAGCGAGATCGTGTTTCGCCACAACGCGGTCCTACTAGGACTAGGTGGATTGCTCAGAGGTTCCAGTGAGTCACCGGCAGACTCTGAGGAGTCAAGACGTTTTGTTTTGAGATGGGTATTGGCCAGCTTCCAGGGCTAAGTGACGAAGACCGAGATGAAACTGCCTGAGATAACTACCCTTGAGGGCACCTCCGTTCGCCTTGAACCACTTAGCCAAGCCAGAGCGGGTGAGCTAGCTGAGGCCTGTGAGGACGGCAAGCTCTACGAACTTTGGTACACCTGGGTGCCGAGCCCCGACCGCATGAGCGCTGACATTGAGCGCCGTTTAGGGCTCTATGAGGCCGGTTCGATGATCCCCTTTGCCACGGTCGACAAAACCTCTGGCAAGGCAATTGGTATGACCACATTTATGAACGTCAAGCTTGAAAACCGAAAGGTTGAGATCGGGTCGACCTGGCTGGCGAAAAGTTACCAGGGCACCGCGATCAATCCCGAGGCAAAACTTCTAATGCTTGGTTATGCCTTTGAGTCTCTTGAATGCAATGCGGTTGAACTTAGAACCCACGAGCAAAACCTGCAGTCTCGTGCGGCGATCGAGAAACTTGGAGCCAAATTAGACGGCATCCTGCGAAACGACATGGTGATGGCAAATGGCACAATTCGAAATACTGCCGTTTACTCAATCACTAAAGATGAGTGGCCAACCGTTCGCAATGCTCTGACCGCTCGAATCTCAAAGCACCTGCAGTAAGGGCCAGTCAGTGGTGAACGCTCAGTCCTCTTGCTTTTTGAGCGAGTAGCGCACAATTGCGAAGGCAATCGCCCAAGGAAAAACAACACTCGCCAGGTAGGTGACCCAGCCGAGAACCGCATTGGAATCTTGGTCAGTCGAAAGCCAAGGTCCGTAGGGGATGCCGATAGCGCCNAGCGCGAAAAANACGGCTGCAGTGACCCACATCAAAACCTTGATCCACTTGTCCACGATTTCTCCTTTTGCAAAAGACTACGCNCTGTNCCTCGNTAGCCTCAGAGGCTCNAANCGCAAGTTANGAACGAGCGGCTAGTAACTCTCGNAGCTTTGNCAGCAGTCCTTCGACNTCTGCCTCGGTGGTGTCAAAAGCACACATCANCCTCACCTGACCGGTTGCCTGGTTCCAAACNTAGAAGCGATAGAACTGCTGNAACTTCTCGGTAATGTCCGCAGGAAGAATTGGGAACACCGCATTCGCCTCTGCACGGTTTGGCACAGAAACCACCGGATAAGACTTTGCAATCTCGGTGATGCCATCAAATAGTTTCGATGCCATCGCGTTGGCATGCTTTGCGTTTTCCAAGGCGACCTTGGCACCGTCTTCAAACAGTGCGTTGAGCTGGCAGGAGATAAAGCGCATCTTTGATGCCAACTGCATCGAGGTCTTTCTCAAAAACGGCATAGCTTCCGCAAGCTCTTTTCCGCGCGCAGATTTGGTGTCAGTAACCACGACCGCCTCGGCTGCCAGCGCACCAATCTTGGTGCCACCCATGGAAACGAGGTCAACCCCAACCTTGGCGGTGAAGTCGGCGAAGCTCACACCCAACGCTGCAGCGGCGTTTGAAAGCCTTGCGCCATCTAGGTGCAATAGCAGGCCGTGCTCGTGAGCTAGGTCTGCCAACGCTTTGATCTCATCTGGTTGGTAGAGGGTTCCCATTTCGGTGGTTTGAGTGATGCTGATAACTCCCGGCTGAGCGCGGTGAACCACTCCCATATCAAAAAGCTGGCTCTTCGCGAGTTCAACGGTTAGCTTGCCGGTCGGTGAAGGAACAGTCCAAAGCTTGAGTCCTGCCATCTTCTCTGGAGCGCCGCCCTCGTCAACGTGGATGTGAGCACTCTCGACACAGATCACTGCTTCCCAGCGCTGGGTGGCAGCTTGCAGGGCAATTACATTGGCGCCGGTGCCATTGAAAACAGGGAAGCCTTCGGCGTTTGGACCAAAGAGTTCTCTAACGACCTCTTGGAACCTCTCGGTCTCACTGTCTTCGCCGTATGCGACCTGGTGTCCCTGGTTTACATTGCCGATTGCGTCCAACACTGCAGGGTGAATACCGGCGTAGTTGTCGCTTGCAAAGCCTCTTTGATTAGTCATTGGATTCCTCTGGAATGGCTGGTGGTCTGGACTCAAAAGCGGTGGAGAGAATCACGCTGGTCTTGGTGGAAACATTGGCGGCTGCTCTAATTCTGGCAAGCAGTTCCTCTAATGCCTCAGGCTCTGCAACAGCTACCTTCACGATGTAGGACTCGACTCCGGCAACTGACCAGCAGGATTCAATCTCTGGAATCTCAGCGACCTTCTCTGCGATGTCATCCGGTGCCGCCGGATCAATCGGGGTGAGCGAAATCAGGGCGTTGATCTTTAGTCCAAGCTGGCGCTTATCTACCTCGGCTCGGTAGCCGGTGATGACTCCCCTGGCTTCAAGTTTCTTTACTCGCTGGTGCAGGGTTGAACTTGGAACATCGAGTTGCGCTGCAAAGTC
>Ga0063231_10000290_pt1 | contig 13908 bp, 24 predicted proteins | sample LauGreSu1BDMLBSD_2_FD_56231 | JGI IMG/M metagenome (GOLD analysis project Ga0063231, IMG submission 56231) | Freshwater lake microbial communities from Lake Michigan, USA - Su13.BD.MLB.SD v2 (version 2) | ecosystem: Environmental > Aquatic > Freshwater > Lake | place: Lake Michigan, USA...
CCATACAATTTTTATAAAATTTCTTCTTATACGTGACCTGCCTCTGCGAAATTTTTTTAAATATCTAAAAGCAGCTTGGTGGGTCCATACAATTTTTATAAAATTTCTCTCTATACGTGACCTGCCTTTTTTGAAAGTTTGTTTTACAATATGAATTAAGGTTTAATACTTCGTATAATTTTAATGAGTTGTAATAAATATTTTATTAATATGACATTTGAGGAATCTAAGCAGTTTGAAATGACGAAGAGGGAGGAGGGGATGGTTGAGAGGTTTGCTAAGGAGTATGGTAAGGTGATAAGGGGGAATAATTCTTATGGTATGCCTAGTACATTTGCTGTAGAGGAGATTGTTAAGAGGGTTGTGGATGAGTTGGGGGGTGGTTTATGGTTTTTTGGGAGGGCTTTGAATGAGGTGAGTAGTATATTGAGTAGGAGTCGTTCTGGGAAATTTGAGAAGGTATTATCTGACAGGAGTGTAGTTAGGTTTGGGTTGGGGGAGTTAGAGGAGAGGTTATTTGATATTGGGAGGTATTATTTTGGTAAGACTTTTGATCATGGGTATGAGAGTTTGAGGGATGTTAGTAAGTCTTGGGTAGATTTGGATGATTATGTGAAGGGGAGGGAGGGGGAGTTAGGTATGGATAGGGTTGTGAGGAGGCTTCCTGAGTTGGGTGGAATATTTTAGTTGATTTAGTTGTTTGAGTGGGGAGGGTATGTGTGTATGCACTGGAAGCTAATTGGTTAGGCAAGGGTCTGCAAAACCCTTTATGGTCGGTTCGATTCCGACCCAGTGCTCCAAGAATTTAATTTATTCTCCTCCTGAGTCTCCTCCGGATCCTTCTCCTCCTTGTCCGGAATCATTTCCCCAATATGCTCCCCAACCCCATCCAGGTCCCCAATATGGACCCCAAGTTGCTCGAGACCTATCTTCACGACGTTTCTCTCTGCGCTTTTTCTTCTTAAGTTTCTTCTTTTCAATCAAGACTTCTTCTACCAATCTTACGAAATTCATATCTCTATTTATTTAATTTCTCTCTAGAATGTTTCTCTCTCCAGTTTCTCTCCTAGAATTTACTATACAGACGTGTTAATAAACTATTGATTATCAAATAGTTTTAGTCTTTGTAATTCAAAGCACGACAAATATTTATACAACAACAATTCAAAGTAGTTAAGTCTTTTCTTTTAAGAGTGTTATATAACTCTTTGATGTTGAGAGGATTACACAAGATTTAATTGTTGCAGCCTCGCCTGCCCTATCCTCGAGGTCTTATGCTCTGTTCGCCCTGTTCTTGTTTTTCGTCGTCCGAGGCTCGCCGACTCCCTCAACTGTTCATATACTATCCAAATATCTGAAGGACAGGTCACCGATAATTTTTGGAGTACATATTATTAATTTGTTCAACTCTGAGTTGAGCTTTGAGGGAAATTTCAAGAAGGTTGTCTTGTCCTTTTAAAAGAATGAGGGTGGTTTGAATGAGATTTCTTCCTAATCGTAATTTTAGAAAGATGCCTTCTTATACACAGACAGTGTGTTTGTATAGAGTGTATAGGAGATCTTTGACTCGTAAGAAGGGAAAGTTTGCTTTGTGGGGGTCTTTTGAGAATCCTGCAGATGCTAAGAAGTTTGCTTCTGGGGATCCTGCATTGTATGAGTATGTGATTAAAAGGGTGGAGGTAGTATATACTGAGAAGACTTTTGATCAGAGTCTTGTTAGAACTATAAACGAGCGGCTTCCGGAGTTAGAAGGCTTTGTTTGATTAAATATTTTGGTGAAAATTAATCAGCCTGCTCTAAATGGTTACGGTCCTCCTACGAAGCGAAGTAGATTTGCTGTAGGGGATATTGTTACTGTCTATATTCCAGACAGAGGTCAAAGCTATTCTCCTCAAGATTATTTTCGAGTATATCATCCAAAGTATGCTTTGCCATATATTGGCATGGTGGGGGTGATTCATAGTTATAAGAGTACTGGGCAGCAGACGAGGTATGCTGTTACATTTGATGACGGTCTTACATTGTCATTCGAAGCTGGGTTTCTTTTAGGGCCTTTTAGTTCTAGGGAAGCAGCTGAGAAGTATTCGAGGGTCGATGGAGTTTTTAGGGGAGAGGTAGATGTTAAGGATTTGAAAGGGTATGCTAATAATGCTGTAGAGGTAGATGGAGATCTTGAGAAGAAGTTGAAGGAAGCTTTTTGTAATGAGGAGATGGGGTTTACTTGGCTTGATAAAGAGCTTTCGGTGAAGTATGAAAAGTTTAAGTTATATGTATTAGCTTATAAGAAGAACGCATCTAGTATGAAGAGGGATGGGAGGGCAAATATGTTAGATTTTGCCAACCGTATTAATCAAGAAGAGGGTGGGGAGTTAGATTTTCTTAATGATTGTTTTGTGATATTCAAGTCTGTTGATCCGGTTACGAATAAACTTATAAAGACTAGTTCTGTTATGAGTGGTGCTGCTCCATCTGCTACTAGTCCTTATTATATATTGCAGCCTGCTATTCAAGGGTTGAATTCTTCCAGTTCCGGGGATTTCGATAATGGGAAAATATTAGATCCAGCTGATATGTTTTGGTTTGCCGTGACGGCTATCTCAGCTAAAACAATTGAAAAGGTTTTACGCGCGTTTAAACGATTTAAAACTGGGTTTAAGGATGGCTTTGAAGTATTCCAAGAACAGTATGGTTTAAAGGACGGACAACCTCCAGTGATTATGTCGAGGAGTAATGTATTTATTGATGAGAATGTTCTTGGGCCTCGAATGAATGAGATTGTAAATTATACGATTAAGTGTAAGGATTGTACAATAACTTTTAAGAATAGTAGTAATCGTATATCTTATCTTCCTAAAGAGATAAATTCTGAAGGGGTGACTTTTTATTTTAATCAGTTTGAGGATCTTGTTGGGTTAGATAAGTGTAAGTTTTCTAATTTGCAAGATCTAAAAATGTATAAAGATTTGGGTAGTTTGAAAGGGCTTTCTTCTGATATTAATAAGTCAAACGTTCACCTGCATCTTCGACAGTTAAATAATTTTATTGGAGCGCCTTCTGAGATTAACTGTTCGTTAGATATTACCAAGGTGAATAGTTTTAAAGGGGCGGATAGTTGTATTGTTAACAACTGGGTATCGGCTATGGAAAGTCCGACGACGTTGGATGGATTCTTTAAAGAAGTTAAGGAATTTCGTTCCTGGTCAGTATCTAAAGAGGAAGTGGAACGATACAAAATGTATCGAGTCGTCGGTGAAAGGCTTCCTGAGTTAGAAGGAATGTTCTAAGTGTTACTAAGCCATGTACTGAAAAGTACAGAGGGAAGCAAGTAACAATAAAAACACTTCTGGAGATTGAAGAACAATTTTATGGAATGAGGGGAGAATTGTTTTCATTTTCGTACACATTGCTTAATGTTTGTGCAGTGTTTTTAGCCCAAGAGTATTGTGCGCAAAAATCTAAGCCAGATGGGCATTGAGGAGCAGGAACTCCTAATAATTGTGCATAGCTATTAATTTGATTTAGTTGTTGCTGGAGATCGCTATAACCAAGGGGGTCTGCAAATCTTACGTTACCTTGAAAGTTTGAGTTACCTTGGACGTTTGATCCAGCACAGTAGTAAGAGGGTTCGTTATTTTGAGGCATATATTTTATTTATCTATTTCGTGTGTACTTTTTTAGTAAACCCACATAATTACAGGGATTTTTTTTAAACAAACTAGTTGCCTTGTCCTTTCCATTCGTATACACTAGAGCTTGTAACAATCAAACATATGATACAAACACTCACACTTAATGAGGCAATTGAGGCAGTTCCCTCGATTGGTTCAACTCGAGCAGCAGAGAAAACATCAGGCACATATCAATTTGTGTCGACACGAAACATCTTGGAACAAGTTCAAGACTTTGGATGGCGGATTACTGGAGTCTCGGCTCAAAACCGTTCTCCGTATGCTCAACATCGAGTGACTCTTGTCCATGAAAAAGACTTGGCTGCTGCTCAAGATGTAAACAACGAAAATCAAGATGGCATTCTGCGGATTGAAATGTTTAATTCTCATAATCTGACTAAACGGTTTATGATGGCTCTTGGTTATTTTAGGTTTGCTTGTTCGAATGGGTTGCTTGTTGCAACCGGACCTGCAGAGATGATTCGTACTAAGCATCGGTTTTCTGATCAACGTATGGAAGCAATTATGGCTCAGATTCAATCTGTTTCAGAACGTTTCCCTCGTGTACTCAGTACAATCAACGACTTTAAGTCTCGTCAATTGACAGAAGACGAACAGCATTCCTTTGCTGAATTTGCAATTAAGGGTCGCTATTTGTATCGTCAGGCTCTTCCAAAGTCTTTCACTAATATCGATGCCATGTCGAATTTGATTTTGAATCCCCGTCGTGTAGAGGATGAAGGAGATTCTGTTTGGCAGGTTTACAATCGCGTACAAGAAAACATTGTGAGGGGTATTGAAGGAACGACTCGTCCGATGCGTGGGTACGGAGACTCAGTTCGTGTTAATCAATTGCTCTGGAAGGGTGCAGAGACGACACTTCAATACGATAAGAACCCTCTTAAGAATCATCTTCTTGGGCTTCTCGTTAAGGATGGAACCAAAGGAAAGATCTCTGCCTAATATGAAATCAATTCCTTTGTACAATGCTTATTCACTATTGCGAGAATGTCGTGCAGTAGTGATTGACGGGAAGTGTGTAGAGCCGTATAACATTTCATATAGTGAAGATCCAGAGAATGAGTTTTTGATTCTTCAATGGGAAGAAGAGTTGGATGATGAAATGCTTAGCGTTGAGGTTAGCTTCCGGGAGGGAGATAATCAAATGGTAGAGGTCGACAAGAAGGTGTTGCTTCTTGTTGGTCAAGATGGAGAAACAGAAGAATTGATTCTTCTTAAAGAAATGTTTTTGGAGGCACAAGACACAGATGATTTTAACTGATATACTTCTTATTGTTATTATTCTTATTCTACTTGTAAGGAGGTCTTAATATGAACAACGAACAAACAGATCGAATTTCCCAACTAGAACAAAACCTAGGCGAACTTATTCACATGCTTGTTGATCCAAGTCTTTGGAATTTCTTGTCTGAGAATGAGCGCACAAAGGTGAGCAACATCATTAAAGCAAGCTCTGAATCTAAGCTAGCGTATGGTCATTAAGATCCTTTACGCTATTTGGATCTTGTATACGATTGGTGCTACAGCATTGCTTGGTGCTGTAGCACTTGCTATTTGTTTCTCTCTTAATAAAAAGAAAGCACGCAAGAATCTTCTTGCGTGCCTTCGCGTACGGTCTTCTGACCAATAACTTACTGCTTCTTGTAAGTAGCTTCTGGTCCTCGACCTTCCTTCTCCACTACTCCTTCGTTACAAAGTTCTCTCAGAAGAGTAGTTAGATAACCTCCAGCGACGTTCGATTGCTGAGCAATCTGAGCAACAGTACTTCCACTCTCAGAGATACTATCTAGAACTTGGTCACGCTTTGAAGTCTTTGATGCTGTTGCTTTCGTTGTGCGATTAGCAACATCTACCTTCTCAAATGTAAATCCAGAAGCTGAGATCTCAATAGTCATAACTCCTGTACTACCAAAGCGATTCTTCGTCGACTCAATATCACGCAAAGCTTCATCCTCCTCGTTTCGAGTCATAATCAAATTACAATCACAACTATGAGGAAAGAGAGTACTACCTTTGTACGTACCTGTCTTTGTGAAGTGAAGAATGACACCTACACAAATCTCATTCTCTTTCGCGGTTTGAATAAGCTTGGTCGTTACGTACTCTTCTTTCTCTCTAGAGTTCAATTTCTCTCTCGTAGTAAGAGTAGGAAGAGAATCGATCATTACAAAGTCGAACTTGTTATCAACCATTGCTTTGCAGATATCGTCTACGTCAGTCATATTAGCAAGTGGTACTTGAGATACATTGATACGCTTTGATGTAAATGCAAGTTGCTCTTGAGTTTCCTCTCCCGACACATAAGCAGTACGCTTACCAGATTGCTCTAGTAACTCAAGTGTTTGCAAGCAGATAGTAGTCTTTCCAGTACCAGGTGCTGCAGCAAGAGTGAAAGTAAATCCAGGTACGAATCCGCTTCCACCAAACACGTTATCCAACTCTTCTTTGCCCGTAAAGAATCTACGGTTAAAGATATCAGGAATAACTACATCTGATGCTCTTGTGAATTGTTTGTTTGTCTCTCCCTGTTTTAGTACATTCATTGGTATTGATATTCGATTGTTTTAGAGGACATGAAAAGCTTTTTCTCTCTAAACTTTTTCTCTCTATATGTTTCTCTCTCAGCAGTTTCTCTCTGATTTCTCTCGCAGTCTCTGCAGCAAGATAAACCATTAAAAGTCAATGAGTTAAAACAATTCAATGTGCTCTATAAACAATTACAAGCCAAAGAGTTGGACAGCACAACATTTTTAGATTTCTCGCCCCATTATAACTCTTTGACACTGAAAGAGTTACACGCCTTGGCTTAACTGCAGCTCCGCCTCCTCTACCCTCGGAGTCTTACGTCCTGTTCGCCCTGGTTCTTTGGTCGAGGCTCACCTTCTTCCTTGATTGTTCATATATTATCAAGACTCCTCCTGGACAGCACAACGGAAAAATTAAAGAGTTTTGATCTCCTTGTTTTGGAACGAGTTATAACCTTTTGAGGCTAAACGGTTTACATTGAATTATTTTTGGGCAGCCTCCCCGTGCCTCTATTATACACTGCCGGCCTGGACAGAGCAACAATATTTTTGATGTGAAAGATGTCTTGACTTCCTCTTCAAATCCATTATGTTTGGGGCAGTAATGGAAGCCAACCTTCAAAAAATTCTATACAACGAGCAGACAATTCTTTCTAGATTGGATGAGGTCGGCTCCCAGATCAGTATGGAGTATGAGGGAAGGGACCTTACCGTAATTGCTATCATGAACGGGTCCATTATGTTTATGTCTGATCTTCTGAAGCGGGTGACAATTCCTTTGCAGATTGATTGTTGGAGTATTTCAAGCTACCATGGTCATAAGTCCAGCGGCATTATAAATTTCAGACAGCATGAGATTGCAGATGTGTCTGGGAGGCATGTCCTTTTATTGGATGACATTCTAGATTCTGGTCTGACCTTGTATACAATAAGGAAAAAGATTATGGAAGAGACTAAAGCTCTTTCCGTAAAATCGTGTGTACTTCTTTCTAAAAAGGTTCAGCGCTCATGTGACATTGAAGCGGACTATGTTGCATTTGAGATTGGCAATGAGTTTGTTGTGGGGTACGGATTGGATTACAACGAGCATTATCGGAATTTGCCGTACGTAGGAGTACTTAAAGATTTGTGACGTTCATGCCTCTATTAAGGATCAGCACAAGATATAAGAAGAAGACGGTGAATCTTAAAGCGAGGGAGTATGCTTTGTATTTGAAAGTTGGAACGGATAGAAATTTTTGGCTTTTTGGGTATTTTGATACTGTTGAGAAAGCGGTAAACAAATACAAAGATTTGAAGTATGGGACAAGAGAGATAGGGTTTAATCGGGAGGAGCTCAGCGATGACTATAGAATACGTTTGGTTGTCCAAAACTATTTTGAGAAAGAAGTGAGTGTTCCATCAATAAAGCAAATTGAAACACGCTTGCCAGAACTCAAGGGATTTTTACTATGACATATACACTAATAAATAATGATGATTGTAGAGATACAATTCAACTTAACCTACACGAAGGGGACGAACCAGAAACCGTTGCCCTTGATACACTCGGATGGCACATTGTGGCTCAACAAGACGATGAGGATCAACTTAAGCTAGAACTTTGATGGATATTAATTCGTTTGCAACATCGTGGGGATCTCACATTGCTCCTTATATTCAGAGGCAAGTGATTAAAAGAATTAAAAACAACGACGATACGGATACTATTATTGAGAATGAACTTCTTGATATTCTAGACAAGCATCCGCAACGCGTTGATGAAGCACTTGAAATTATTTTTCACTGCGAAGAAATTCTTCAAAAAAATTGTGCAAGTGCTGTTGAATAACCCAAAATTTATATGAATGTACTTTCAATGCCAACGATCAAACAACTCCGACAAAAGGGATACAAAGTGAGGGTAATGCATACGAGGAACTTTGACCTCCATCAAAGGATTGATGGAGTAGCAAAAGAGATTTCAAATTTTGGAGGGAACACAAAGATTGAAGTGACCACTCCAGACATGACGACAACTGTATTTGGACAATCCAAATGTTCAGACAAGGACAATTTTAATAGGCGCCTAGGCAATTCAATTGCATTGGGACGAGCTCTTGATAAGCTTAAAGTAGAGGTTCTTTAGAAGATTAACAGGACTCTTGTGAGGTGACTTGCAAGGTAAGCAGACGAGAAGTTGTGAAGACAAGCCAGTTCATTCATCTGAGTTGGAAATTTGAATGAGAGGGTTGAATCAATATCGTCTGTCTTTTGGGGATTAATGCGTTGGAGACCGCACCTCAAAAGACAAAATGATTCCAAGGATTATCCTGGTCCTATTCTTTTTTAAAAATAAATGTTGATAAGTCCAAACTCACCAAATACGATGAACACGATGAATAAAACAAAAGCACAAAAAACCCTGAACGCAACTACACGCGCCAAGCGTGCATTCAACCTGGTTAAGTCCGGTCGATATAAGAACCATATCGGTGCCGCCACTCCAGCCAAGTCTCGGATGTATAAGCTCGGGCAGCTTGTAACAAGCATCGACCCTTGGAAGATGTATGATCACAATCTCACGTTTGTGAAGAGCATCCGTTGGCCAGGTGGTGGTGGGTATCTCGTCCTCGATAAGTTCGGAAAGCCCCACACGACTACGAACATTCGTCCCGCATCAATTAAGAAGGCAGTCAACAAGGCCTAATCAAAAACAAAACTAACCTTAAGCCCCGTCGGCCTCCGACGGGGCTTTTTTTATTGGTATTAGATTAAGTAATTGTATGTACAAAAAAGACATACCTCTAAAGGAAGCGCTTCAAATATTGAGGCAATGCCACGGAGTGTTATTAGAAGACCGATTTATCGAGCCAAGCCTTTTCGATTTGGAAGGGGAGCCTGATAACGTTTGGTTGTCTTTGCATTGGTTCCAAGAACATCATGAGGAAGAAGAGGGAGAAGTAGTGTTTGTGATTATCACTTTTATTGAGGATGATAATAAAAAAGTTATACTTGATGGCTGTACCATGACTGTAGTTAATACCGATGGGGAAGAAGAGGTCCTGACTCTTCTTAAAGAATGGTATCCTGGTCAGGATTGATTCAGCTGTTGACTTGTCCAAAGAAGAATTAGAATCTGTTGTTGTTATGAACGAACAGACTCTTAAATCAAAAATCACGGTATATCGACTTCCGTGGAATCTAAGTTATCGAGACGATCGCGAAGAATGGTTTTTAGATCGTGCTGAAGGAATTTCTTACGCTTCGCCGTTGGAAGGAGAACAAGCAGCAGAGGAAGCGTTTCATTTGACCAATGCTCCTTTAGAGTGTCTTGATGAACGGCAGCAAGATCTTTTGGGAGAGTTGAATTTCAAAGGACCTTCGTTGAGTGTTGGAGATGTTGTTCGAGTGGAGTCTTATATCAAGCAACATTCTACTCCAGCTGAGTATTACATTTGCAAATCTTTTGGTTGGGAGAAATTTGATGGGAATGTAATTCAATTGATCAAACATCTTATATGAAAAAATACTACATAGAAGGTAAAGAGGTGTCGGCTCTTGAAAAGATCCAACACAAACTCAAACAACTAAATGAAGCGTCCTCATTACTCGAGGAGATTACCGATCGTATTGGTTGGGCAGATGACTTTGCTAATTATGGTTCAATCCGTGAAGCACTTGATCCTGTATATACAGCAGCAGATCATGCTAAAGATGAAATTGATGACGAGATCAACGAGATTGAAAGTCAGATCGAAGAATTGCAGCACAAAAAGAATGATGCTGAGATTGAAGTTATGCAAGAATTCGAACACAACATTGAATACTGCTTAAGCTGATTTTTATTGCTCTGTCCAACATTTTAATCTATCTTAATAATCTCATGAAAAAAACAATCAACTATATTCTGTCCGTTCTCTTTCCTTTCAAAGAGTTTAATGATCGACCTTCAGTCTTTCTTCAGCAGACTTGGATGGAAAAGATCATGACTTCTCCTCAGACAAAAGACTATCTTTGGACTCCTTCCAAATGATCTTTGCTATATGTTTTTTGTCAATGTTCAGTGAAACATTTGATCAAGCACAAGTAGATTTTCATAATTTTTTAGGTACAATATATAAATACAATCACTCAGACAAGATTGTTCACAATGATCAGCCATTTAATTGGCAAGTCTGGGAAGAATAATTTAACGGGCTTGTAGCTCAGCGGTAAGAGCAGTCGGCTCATAACCGATTGGTCGTAGGTTCAAATCCTACCGGGCCCACCAATTTCATAACAGGAAAAGGTTGCTAGTTTCTAGAACTAGCAACCTTTTTTGTTGCTCTGTCCAATAATAAAGACGAAGGTGTCTTTGTTATGAAAAAGATTCTATCTAATTACGACTGCTACAAACTGATTCGCAAAACAACTCCAAAGCCTTCTATACGAATGAAGTCGAAGAAAGATTACAATCGATTTGCTTGGAAGCGACAGACAGGTGAATAAAGGTTGACCTGTCCAAGGATGTATGAGATGGTTTTTTGTAGATGAGGACAGCGTGGTCTCATAAGTGGGTTGATCGCCATGAAAGAGAGGGACCGCAGTAACATTCCCGGATGTAATGACGCAGGCTGGACTTATCTACAATAGTATGCGATGTAGCTCAAATGCAAGAGTCCTGTGATTGTACATAGGGGGTTGTGGGTTAAAGTCCCACTATCGCAGAAGCAAGAAGTGTAGCTCAGTGGAAGAGCAGCAACACCCTCGATAGGCTCATGTCGTATCCGGTAAAGGACCGCAAGGCTGGGTGGTAAAGCAAGCCGTTGGTTCGAATCCAACCACTTCTTTAATTTTACAATATATGAAACCATACAAAATTCTAATCCCAATACTTTCTGTACTTTGTATAGCGAGTTGCAAACAATTCAAAGATGACATACAGTTATACAATGAAGAACAAATTCAATTACCTACTCAAGAAGAAGTAAAAGAGCTTATTCATGAGTGTCATTATAAACTACATTCACACTTAAACGCATTTGATGATTGTGAGCGGTGTATAAAAGAAAATTGGGTTGTTCCTCCTCCTGAAAATAAAAATTGACATGTCCAATCAAATGGCTGAATCTCATTTTTGATATGAACAACACATACACAGACGGTTACTTCATTCAAGGATCGTACCAGACAGTTGCTTGGTACAAGACAAAACAAGAAGCTGATGCAATGTGCCGCAAAATGAACTACGGCATGAACACCGGCTATTATAAAGTGATTCCTAGCTACTGCACGAGAGAGAAATTTGTTGAGCTGTCCAACCCTTAACTCTATACTCAATCCTGTTATGATAAAACATCTCCAAAAAAGCCGTTTCGAAATTCTTGAGGAATACAAAGAGCTTCCTTTTCTTGAGAGAAGTCTAATTCGACAGATTGCTTCTGAGAGTCTTGTAGAGGCTGGAGCAGGAGAAGTCGGTACTTCTGATGTACACAATGAGATTATTAGCTTGTATAATCGCTTTGGTGATTTTGATTTGATCATTGAGGATTTTTATCCTGATCAAAAGTATTGACCTGTCCATTAGCAATCTCTAATATCAATCCTGTTATGAATGATACTACGACCATTGAAATGAATGATGAGATCTGCACGATCTCTTACAGTGATATAAAAAAAGACTGGAAGTCTAAACAGAAGCATACAATTCTTTATATCAGCAATCCGTTTGATCCAGAAGAACTTAATTACAAAGGAATTAAAGAACGCCCGGAACCTTCTATCAAAGGAGAGGATCCAGAGAATGACAAAGCATGGAAAAGGTACAATCGTGCTGAAGTTGCTATTCAAAAGAAAATTATTGAACGGGCAGCTGAAGCTAGCTTGATTGATAAAGATGTTATCGGCAAGCTAAAGTGGTCTCGTAAAGCGGGGTGTGGCTGTGGTTGTTCTCCTGGTTGGAAGTTGAGCGATTATGGTCGTCGATCCATGTGGTTGACAGTTACTTCTCCTTCAAAAGAAGAAGAGAATAACAAGCGTCGTCAAGAGTATGCATCTCAGAGAGAAGCTCAAACTCTTGCTTCGGTTGTCATTTAATTATTGAGCTGTCCTTTTTCTCTATCTAATATCAATATTGTTATGATTCTTAATCTATTCCCACACCTGAAAGGAAATGAAGTACTTCATGGTTCTCCTGGATATGAGACCAAAGAAGCTATCAAATCGATTCGTACAGATCGAATCAAGAAGGGCTTTCTGACACTGGAGTTCAAAAGTGGAGCATTCACCTTCATCAACAAAGAAGACTTTGATAAATTTTTGGAAGATGGTGAAGTACAGTATCGTCGTGCCGCAGGATTTGAAGCATATGAAAGTTTGATTGACATGTCCTAGTCTATTCTTTAATATCATTCTCGTAAGTTAAACAATCAACCAAGAAAGAAATAAAATTGTGGGACAACCAGCATTTGTAAATACAGGAACGATCTACTTCCAAGACGCCAAAGACGCAAAAGCAGCTTTGCCACAAATCCAGGAATGGGTCAAGAATGCCAACGAAGGAACTCTTTCAGACAATGTGCTTAAAGGAGACTATAGCAGTTATAGTCTCGGAGACTATAACATTCGAGAGGTCGAGAATACAGGACACTGCTGGATCGACTTCAAAGCTGATTCTGGTCGTGTGCAAAACCTTGAGTGGCAGATGCAAAACTTCAGGGACTTCATTAAGACTCTGAACAATGTAGTTTCATTCGAAGCACCGATCATGGTTGAGAGTGATAACGGAATCTTCTGGGAAGTGGAAGAGGAAGAGCTTGAGTGTGAAGGCTCTTGTAGGAATTGATATGTACGAAGTTAAAGCAAGCTCGATGTGGGTGGCTCCAGAGACTTATATTGTCAACGAACGAGCGGAAGCTGAAGAGCTGGCCATGGAGCTCCGGGCACGACAATATATTGTTGAAGTGTCCGAGCTCGATCCGGAAGATTAAGACTGTTATGACTAAGAATCAAATCAATAGAGCAATCAAGCATCTTGGACTAGAGATCGTTGGAGCAAGGGGAGATGGATACTTCTACTTTTGTGATCTGGAGAGCGGAGCCCAGGTCGGAGAGAGTGTAATGATCTGCTACCTGAATCATTGCACCCTCCAAGAGTGGGTGGAATATGCAGAGCAGGTCAAAGAATATTTGGTTTGACCTGTCCACCAACAATCCTGAATATCAATCCTGTTATGAGTACAAAAGAAGTCAAAAAAGCACTGGAAATGGTCAGCGACAAGATCTCTGTCCGCAATGGAGTCTACACAATCAAGAAGTCTTACTACTGGGGTGTTAGTGAAGACGGAAGCGCTCTTGCAAAAAAGGTTGAGAGTAAGCTGGATAAGGCAGTTGTTCTCGATTATGGTAATCACTGGCATCCATTCGTCGGAGGTGCAAAGTCTGGAAGCTCAAATGATTCCTACTTGTACTGCAAGTTTTATATCAAATCCAAAGGATATCTCAACAAATAATCTTGAGCTGTCCAACCCAAACTCCGATAGTAATACTGTTATGAATAAAGAAAACTTAGCACAACTCCTACTCAACATCCTGCAACAACAATCCTTTAAGGATTGGTATGATAACGACTTCGAAGATTATATTACAGGAGAAGAAGATGCTCCTACAAAAGAGGCAATTCTTAAAGATTTACAGTGGTATCTTCCTAGCGATTTGCGTTGACTTATCCACCT
>Ga0063231_10000294_pt1 | contig 13881 bp, 12 predicted proteins | sample LauGreSu1BDMLBSD_2_FD_56231 | JGI IMG/M metagenome (GOLD analysis project Ga0063231, IMG submission 56231) | Freshwater lake microbial communities from Lake Michigan, USA - Su13.BD.MLB.SD v2 (version 2) | ecosystem: Environmental > Aquatic > Freshwater > Lake | place: Lake Michigan, USA...
GAATCTGTTGAAAGCACAAAATGCGCTGGTGAACGTGCTTGCCTATACCTACGGAACGATTAAAGAAGCTGGTAAGGTGTTTGATTCTGGTGAATTATACGAAGCACAGAAAACCGCGATGGAATTCATCGAGAGAGAGAAGAAGCGTGCTGCGAAAAACGCGAACTTGTTGAAGCAAGACAACTTGAATAAGCGTCGTATGGCGCAAATCAATACCTATTATACCCGTAATTATGAGGCCAATACCGAAGTGATGAAGAATATTATTTTCGTTACCATCGCTCTTATCGTATTGGCAGTATTACGCAATAAGGATTTGATACCTGCGTCCATCGCGACTTTAGGCGTTATTTTTGTTCTTACATTGGGTGGCATCGTCATCGGAACNCAAGTCTTCGATATTATTCGCCGCAACGACCACGATTTTGATAAATACGACTGGAATTTCAATGAAGATGAATTAAATCGCAAGCAACTCCTTCAGCAGAATTCAGACCCCGCAAATCTCTCGGAGATGGGAATGGGATTGGCGCCGTGTTATGGTCCAGGATGCTGTAATATCGGGACGAAGTGGGATGAAACGGATAAGAAATGTGTTCCCGTGGGAAGTGCCACGTTTGTTTCTGGCACATTGAGTGTAAATATCAATATTAAAGTCCCATTGGTGAGCGGTGATAAGATTACATTGACATTGCCAAGTGGATTTACGTTATCAAATGGAGCAATCAGTGGTGCTAGTGGAACAGGAACACCGAAGACGGATGGGCCGTTTGATGTCATACCTGGCGCAAAATCAGCGAATACGATTCATACCATCACTATCACTGGTTTATCGTATGGTTCCGGCACAGATAAGACAGTTAAGGTAACCACGACGAAGGAACCTACACAGGGCAGTATATATATTGTCGGTATCTAATCGAATATTCGATTCGCTTTATAATCTAATAATTATAGTAGTATTATAATTATTGGTATAAATAAAATGAGTCAAATCGATTATGATCTAGCAAAGGATGATCCCAAAGCACAAGATAGTATTAAAAGCGGTGAGTCCGCAATGAAAAACGCAGCAGAAGCAGATAAAGCAGCATTGAAAATATCGGGTGGTGGTAGTGGCGGCAGTTCTGACATTGCGGGCGATTTTGACGCAGCCATTCAAAAATCACAAAATGACCTAACGAAAGTTCGCCAAATTATTNACCAAGGTGGTTTTACGGGCCCAGATAAAGATAAATATACAGTNAGCCTTCATCACGCTGAATGGATTCATTCGCGTAACAAGTATATGAAATGCGATAGTAGTATCAAAGAAACAAGTGTAAAATATACGGCTTTAGTAAATGGACACGCGCAGAATCACGAAATTGTGCGGGCACATAAAGAATGGTCTGACACACGCGATATGTGTAAAAAGAGCCGTGATGACTTATACGAAAAGGCGCATCAGTATGTTGAGACCGACCGTCGTGTGCGCGCAAATAAGAATGCTGAAGGGGATATGTATCCAGTATTCGGCACCGGTGGTATCGAAGGATTCGGAACTGACGTGAAAGAGGGGTTCGAATTTCATAACGATCCCGCCAATATCAACACTATATCTACGAATATGAATGCTCGATTACCACGTTACACGGAAGACAATGGTAGAAATAAAGAGGGGCAAACAACACTTCCGTGGAATGAATATTATACGGATTGTTCGCAGCAGACTCCCGGTGATCAACTCATTTGCCAAACTGCGAATGCTAAGAAAAGTGAGTATATCACATCCATAAACGCATTGTTTGATAAAGCAGACCGCTTATTGAATACATACTATAAATTGCCTAACAGTAGCGGAAGTCAGTCGAATGCTGAAATCGAGAAACTTCTTTTGGATAATTCAGACATTAAGAGCATCCTCGAAAATCAAAAGAAAAATATTGCTTTACATAAGCAAAATGCTCTATATGACTACGATGAATACAACAGTCTCGCCTTTTACGAAGACCTTGTTTCGTTTTTGTATTACGCGGTCTTTCTTATTTTTGTTGTGATGTCATTGCGCGATTATTTCTCTTCGAGTGGTTCCTATGATAAACGCAACTTTATTATATTGGTGATACTCGGTGTTTATCCAAAATACATCTTACAGGTCGTATTGTGGATATTGCGGTCACTCACGAGCATTACGGAAATTCTTGGGTTGAAGAATGTTCGGTTTTGGAATGAATGACCGGCTACTATCATTTGAATGGTCGGGTCGCTTCGCTTAGTCCTCTGTCGCCGACGCTGCTGCCGATGACAACGCTCCGTCGCCGCCACTATATTCTTCGTCGCCAGTGTCATCATCATCATAGAGGATACGACACTTGCGCCACCCCTTGCTCGTGAGTTTTCCAAACTTCTTCGTCATATAATCATAAACTTCATTGCCTTTCGGGATATTCTTNCCGTGCTGGACGATATACCATTTCTTGAACTCTTCGTATACCTCGGTCTTCTTNATATACGTATCTTCATCCGCAGGACGAATCTTATCGCGCAAGAACTCCGACAGGTAATCTTGCGTATTCCGATACTTGTTGCTGCTCGCCGTCACTGCGGCACACGTCCTGACTTTTCCATCCGTTTCAAATGCCTTTTTGACAAGCATCGACATAAAGACATTTACCCACGTCTTGATTTTGACATCCAGATTCTTATCAATCAAGAACTGATACGGTTCTTCTGGATCGTCGGTTCGCGGGTCTTCGCAAAACTTGGATTTATAGGGGCACAGACGAATACGGCGCCACGTGCCGTCATCATTGCTCTTGATGTCAAATAGGACGTTGGTGCAAACAACGAGTTTAAACTGCGGAACAAACGTAATCGTATTCTTGAACAGCGCACGGGCGGTCATATCATCACCACCAGTTATCTCTTTCAGAATACCTTCATTGATACGGTCGCCCTTCGTCGGTTCTTGCATCACCGCATATCGCACGCCCTTGAGAACAGCGAGTTCCGGTGAAGCACCACCAATCATCGCGCGTTTCTGTGTGACTGCTGTAATCGGTAGAACTGCTTTATACTCGCCAAGGCACGCCGACATCAATTCAATCAGTTTGGATTTGCCGTTACTGCCACCACCAATATAAATATTGAATGTTTGTTCGCGATTTGTCCCAATGAGTGTGGACGCAAGATGCTCCCACATATAATTCCGGAGTTCGGGCTCGGGGAAGAGCTGTGCCATAAATTCGTTGATTTCATTGATTTGGGTTTGATGGCGTTCTTGGTCAAGTGGGACGTAGTCGATCTTCGTCGTCTTCGATAGGTTGTCATCGGGTTGCCCGCGACGAAAGGTCTTCGTGTTGAAATCAATGACACCATTTTTGAAACACAGGAGTTCAGGGCGGGTGTCTATCTTGTCGATGAAGTCTTTGTCATAGAACTGCTCGCGCACCTCACGCATAATATTGTTCTTGAAACTCGTTGTCTTGAGTTTGGTGCAGATATCCACAATACGCCGCGACTTTTTGCGCGCATTGGTATACTGGTCGGACGTGGGATCTAATCCCGACGTTGTATCCATAATATCGCGATGTTTCTTTGTATAAATGTCGTGCATATCCTTCGATATCAGCGCACGAAGCGAGTTACCCTGGTCGCACTCTACCCACCGATTCTTCTCGAACTCATACCAGAGATTGTCTTTCACGCTGACACAGACAAATCGATCCTTGAAAATCGTATACAATACCGTCGCTAAATCCACATCCGTCGACGCGTCGTTGGTCGTCTCATTACAAATCGTCTGATGGATGAAGTTGTCGATGGTTTCATTACGGATTCGAGTATATTCTTCCAAGCAATCGTTCTTCGCCCAATACATAATGGAACGACGTGTAAGACCATCCGGACTGTATGGGAAATTACACCAGGTCTCGTAATGACGCATAATGTGTGCGCACGAAAACTTCGCGGATTTTGCGCTGAAAAGCATCCATGTTAAGAAGAGTTTGTCGCTTGTGTTGTGAAGCGCCAGACCAACGCGCAGCCATTTGTCGTAAGGGTCATAATATTGTGCTGGAAGCGCCATTGTGTAATAGTGCGTCTCTCGGATTTCATATTCTTTCGGTTCCAAAGCATTCAACATAATCTCCACTGCCATTGAAAGTTCGGATTGGTTTGTTATTTTATCCATAAGAATGACGCCGTTATGAGACATCAATGCGTCGGCGGTTCCCGTGCCGCCGATACCGCCGCCACCACTCGCACCGATACCCCCGACACCGACACCGACACCGCTACCACCAGCGCCACCGCTCGTCCCAATGCCACCGGTAACGACCAGACGAATGCGCCGACTTCCATCTCCTGCTGCGCCGCCGTTGCCATTTCGCATTCCGCGTTGTTGACTGAGAATTGCGTCGTATTCGGCTTTTAATGCGGGTTTATCGGGGATCAACGTAAACGTCGGATAATCCGTATCTACCCCCGTTGCGCACTGAACGGAGAGTTTCGCGAAGTTGTCCTTGACGTTGAATTTGCTGATTTTCTCTTCTTGACACATCCACGCACTACCCTCTTCATCCTCCGGGTCACGCATCATAATGAAATGATACTTCATCATATACGCCTTGTGTCCTGGTTTTCTCGAACCGTATAACTGCCAGTTGGTATGTCCTCGCGAAATACCTTCGTCCAGAACATCCTCCCATTTATTTGTGATGGGGAGATCCGTCCAAATCTCTGGAAGTTCTTTCAGCATACGCGCACGCAACATCCGCTGAATTGGACGGTCGACATATATACCAATCATCATATGAATTCCGTCCTTCGTGACATCGTCCAACTGGTTCACGTCGCTTTTTTCAAAGATGTATATTGGGATTTGCGCATCGGTCGGGATATGAACGACGGTTTCCAGAGTTTGAAAATACGATTGTATCATATCTAGAACGTGTTCTTTGGTGTGTTGACGCTTCGTGATGCTTGTTTCATATCGAAAATCAAAGTCAACCACAATGACGCCTTTTTCAGAATTTTGTTTTTCTGTGAGAAATTCCTGTTTTCCGGTTTCAAATACATAGTTGTAATATTTCTTCCAAAACACGGGTAAAATTGCGGGTGGGATCGTATAAACACCACCGTGAACATTCAGTGATTTATCACCGATACGTGTATGCGTATATGCCTCACCCGGTTTGGATACGTGATGTTTCATAAATTGTTCGTAAGTCATCCCGGCACAAAGAGACTGATACGACGCAGTCGTTGCGTCTACCGCGCCATTGCCGCCATTGCCTCCGCCTCCATTGTCATTGCCGTGATTCATTGTGATGTAATCTGTCCTGGTTGAATTCTTAATCGGGTAGGTTTCAGGTTCAATTTTGTCAGAGTTATGAATTGAAAAATTCGTGAACCTCCGGTTTATATATTCCAGAGGTTTTATCTCTAAATTATATCCCCCCAAAATGGCCCTCGAACTATTTCTTCGCAAAAATTGGCGATTTGGGGGGGATGTTTTTTTTTTCGTTTTTCTTGGCGCGGGACTTTTGTAAAAAAATCGATTTAGACGGTGGATTTTTTTTTAGGGTTTCGGATTTTCATTTTGTGACGATATGTCGTCACGCCGATTTTTATGAGACCATAATGGTCACAACATTTTCATCTCGTCATCACCATTTTGCTCGATATATCGTCATAAAATCCGCAAAAGTGCGCGGAATTGTTCCTTTTTTGTTATCCCCCCATTCCGGACACACACCAACGTAAAAAATACATAAACACAATTCAATAATTTACTGTAAACATCTTTTTATGGAACCTCCCACCGACGCCGCCACCGACGCCGCCACAACGAAAGTCGTCATCCCCAAAGAAACCGTAATGCGTCTACTCAAAGACATTCGCGGCGTAATGACTGACCCTACATTAGAAGAATGCGGGATTATATATCGACATAGCGAAACGGATATGTTGACGGGTTATGCGTGTATCGTCGGCCCAGCAGACTCACTTTATTTCGGAGGATACTACTTCTTCGTCTTTAAGTTCCCTACAAATTATCCCCATTCCCCGCCGATTGTTTCGTATTTGACGAATACAAACAATATTCGGTTCCATCCGAATTTTTATGCGAATAAGAAGGTGTGTGTGTCGATTGTAAATACGTGGCGCGGTGAACAATGGTCGGGGTGCCAAAATATTCGGTCTGTGCTTATGACGTTTCAGTCGTTGTTGGATAAAGAACCGTTATTACACGAACCCGGGATTCGCGCGGCACACAGTGATTTCATCCCGTATCACACAATGGTTGAATACTATAACTATAAGTTTGCGTGTTTAACATTATTGACGGAACTTACGACGTATATCACAATCGAGCCAGCACTTGTCTCTGATTTTCAAGAGTTTATGCGCAGGCGATTCCGCGAAAATAAAACGCGTATTCGAGAGATTTTGGAAGAACGACGCAAGCAATATCCGGAACGTAAAACGGTCGCGATTGGGCTATATGGTGGGATAAATACATCGGTATCCTATCATACAATAATGGAACAATACGACGCGGTGGCGGCGTCGGTATTGTAATACTTAAACAAGTTAAATTGAATTTAATTGTATATACATTATATATTACAATATACATACTTTACTGATTGGAAATGCACTTTTGTTCGATTTGTGCGAATATGTATTACATCTCAGTGACTCCGGAGAATGAGTTACAATATTATTGCCGCAATTGTGGTAATATCGATGATACCATTGCTTCGGAGAATATTTGCGTATCCAAAGTGAATGTAAAGCAGACAACCACAACGACGTCGTTTTCGCAGGTGGTGAATAAGTATACAAAGTATGATCCGACCTTGCCGCGTATCCACACGATGCGATGCCCCAATGATGAATGCCCGAGTCACTCCGCCGATAAGGCATCTGCTGGGTCGTCTGCGAAACCCAAATCAGAAATCATTTATATTCGTTACGACGATACAAACCTGAAATATGTATACTTGTGTGCAAAGTGTGATAAAATATGGAATACGAGCGAGTGAAGAAAATTGAAACATAATAAAGTGTAATATATATATATTATATCATTTCAATTGACGATGTCCAGCGGGATTCCCATTCCTCCTCCAATTGTATCTCGTAACAATGTAGGTAATATTAATGATGACGATGACGAATATCATAGAGCCTTCGAAGGCGAAGGTGCCGGTGGTGAAGGAGGTGGAGGTGAAGGTGGCGAAGGACACGGCGGTAGAGGCGATGGCGAAGGTGAAGACGTGGGTGCGTCGGATGATGAAACCAATGATACTTCTACAAATGCCAGTGATACTGATTCCGAAGTGTCATCGGATGGCGACGAGAATGACAATGACAATGTCAATGACAATGACAATGACAATGATGCGAGTGAAAACGATGATTCATCGTCATCGATCGGCGGTGAACAGGAAAACAGTGATGATGAAAAACAAATGAAAAAAAACAAGAAGAAACGTTCTTCTGGAAAAAAAAACCCAGAAGATGACCTTACACTTCTAGGCGTGCCTCACGGTATATTTGGTGATAATGGCGACAATGATAGCGACAGTGATAGTGACAACGACGCCGACCGCGATTCCTCGGAATACTTTCAAAAACTGGCATCTACTGTCCGTGAAAGTTATATCCAAACGTATCACCCCGAGTCGATGTCGCATAATTATGACGAGATTCAGACGCTTTCTCGAGTGATTCGGAATGCTGATGGCGTGATCGTGGATGATTTACATCGCACGATTCCTATAATGACGAAATACGAAAAAACACGTATACTCGGACAACGCGCAAAACAACTTAATGAAGGAGCCCCCGCATTTATCAAGATCGATTCCACTGTCATCGACGGATATTTGATTGCTGTCAAGGAGTTAGAACAGAAGAAGACGCCATTTATCATTCGTCGACCATTACCAAATGGCGGTTCTGAATATTGGCGAGTTCAAGATTTAGAAATATTATAGACGACACGACAGTGATTGCTATTGCTATTTCTATTTTTATTTCTATTGCTAATTCTATTTACGAAGATGTCTGATAAACATCCGCATAATGCCGATGAAGAAATTGTTGATTGTATTTCTTGACACGATACAACGATTCTTTGATGTGTTGTTTGTGTTTCTCTACTGGCGGTGGGCAGCGATAATCTTCCAAAGAAGATGCGGAAGACCAACTGCTTATTGGTGTTGATGATGTATTTTCACTGTCATTTGTAAGGTCATCAAACGAAAATGGACTATGTTCGCCTGATGGGGGATATAGACACGGATTTCCTTCAACGGGTTCACCTTCGTGATCCTTATCCTTTTTAGATATACAGCAATGAAAATAAGATTTTACGATAGTAAAAAAATTACAGGTCATCTTTTTACTATCTGAATATTATTATATTACAAATCTACCGCGTGGCTAGTTTGGCGTCGACCGACCGACCGACCGACCGAGCGACATTAGCACTTCCATCGTTTTCCGCATTCCAAACACGTAACAAATGTCGTCATCGGTTCATCCGCAGAGCGTGTCTGAAGTTGGTAATACGTGCATTTCTTGGATTTACACTTATTACACGTAAAGTTATCTGTAGATGCTTCGATATTGGGTTCGTATTTCTGCTTGTCCCGCACTTTCTTATCTTCAATGAGTTGTTTCCATTTGTCAGGACATATTTCTTGATGTGTCATAAATGCGAGGTCTTGTGCCTTGATGTTACCTGACAAAATCGCACTGGATACGTCTGGTTTCTTCACGTTGACATAGATTGACCGAAGACGATCAATGTATAATGTGATGAAATATGGATTTGACCATTTCTTTACGATATTGTTTTTGCTGGCGTGTTGAATGGTCCAATTAAATACACCCTTTTCGATGTTGGTAGCAATGACGTCGATGTCAATGGTCGTCGATGCCGCCGATGCCGATTTCGCAATACACGCTAAAAGTCGTTTGCGAACTTCCACACGAAAATGGTCCGGATACGAAATCGAAAGTAAAGTAGACATTTGAACCCTCTTGTTCTATGTGTATGTATATTACATTGTTTTCTTTATTCAATTTAATCGTATGATTCTTCGCTTAATTCAGATTCTATTTCTTCGTGTTGGCTGTTTTCTTCTACAACCGGTTTTTTAGTGTTTGTTTGTTTTTTTGTGATTGTTCGTTTGGGTTTACTATCACTGCCCCGTGTGCGTTTTTTAACATTGTTAGTGGATATCATCTCCGCCGCGGCATCAGTTCCTGTCTCGGCATCGGCAGCATCGGCAGCATCGGCGGCATCGGCATCGGATGAAGAAAGTGTGATGGAGTCCGTATCTGTTTCTGTAACAAATTCACTTTCAGAAGATTCTGACATGTTTTTCTTTTTCGTCGACTTCGACTTCGACTTCGACTTCGAGCGTGGTGAATCTTCCGAATCATCTTCTACGATGAATCCGTCCTTCAAATACCCATTGATCGTTTTCATTGATGCCGGAATCGACGCGAGTTCATCCGATTCATTTTCATCCTCGATTGCGGTCGCGGTTAAATCTTCAAACCCTCCAAATAACTTTTCGTATATTTTCGACCAGAGATCTATGGTTAGATTTATCGCGTGTTCCTTATCCATTCGCGCAACAAGTGCGGTATTTCCGTAAAACAATAAATCATCAATCGGCGGCGGTAGTTCATACTTGTTTTCATTGCCTGCTCGGCCATCCGTCTTCCCCCAAATATCGACATAAATATATTTCGGAACTTCAAGGTCATCACTCACACCTTGAACAGCGAATGCCAACTTCTTTTTATTTTTATACCGCCACGTATGGTAACAACTGAATCCAGAGTGATTTCGATATCCGCATTTTTTAGAAAGTAAGTTAGTGAGTTCTTCAATGGTTGTCTCATTATTGGGTTCCACGTGACATTCAGATAGTGTTCCTGTTTTTGAAACGATGATAATTGTAGTTCGCGACGATGACGACGACGACGACGACGACGATGACGGCATTGTATATAATATATCCGTGAGTTGTATAGAATACGCGAAATGTTTCTATATTGTTTCATAAGCGCTACGTAACGTGATCTAGAAACAAATACGACATAAACATACCGTGATAGGTTATATAACGCAATCTTCTAAAAGAGGAATATGGAAAAAAATCACGTTCGAACACAACGACAAGGCCAAAGCGCCCGTCAGGCAATGATGATATCTGGGTTGAACACAATCTATCGCAACACCACAAGCACGCATCATATCCATTCCAAACAACGAACCGAACCACGTATCTATTTTTTGGATATTACACTGGATGAAATCAACGCGCAATATTCAAAACTATATCATATCATCGAACGTGGGCGTTTACGTCCGAAAGGAACCGAAATTTATTTCGTTACTAAGAAAATCGANCATTTTATTTTGTCCGACGATGCGATCTATGAAATACGGACACACGGACACGGACACGGACACGGACACGGACACGGACACGGACGTGACGGAGAGTCTAGATCCTTCGTTTTATACGAATATGAACCCGTAGATTGCGCAAATACGACCATTTCCGTTTCTGATACGCTACCCGTTTTATTGGACGAGAGTTATTACATTATCCATTCACGAGAAGACTCGAAATATCGTTCACTCCTTTCATCTCATCATATTGTCATCCGACACGTGAAAATGGTTGTAAAGATGCACCCGAAATCAATGAACGCCTTTGTGTTTATACTTAATGAAGATGAAACGTCTGTACTTGATTTTTATATGACCACTGAAAATGGTGTAAACCCGCTAAATGATCGGGCGCAATGCGTGGAAAGAGTAGGGAATGACCAAGAGCGACTTACTCGAACGTGTAAAGATGACATCATTTCGTTTATAGACCACTTCAAATTATGTTCGTAATATACACGTGAATATGTTGTGGTTAGTTCAAAATATTGTATTCTCTATCAGTCTAATTGTCATTATCCACTATTTGTATATCTATTTTGAAACAACACTTACCGCTCCAAAAGTAAAAGATTTGATTCATTGTCCGAAACAGAAATATAAATCATTGTTCGATACAATTCATAAAAATTTAGACAATACAAAGTCGTCATCGTCGTCGTCATCGGCTGCATCGGGAGCATCGGGAGCATCGGGAGCATCGGCGGCATCGGCGTCGTCGTATACGAATATAGAATCCAATGATTCCGGAGCAATTCAGAGTAGTAGTAGTATCCGTGATTTAGGCAACTACGATGAGAGCACCGTCAATGATATGAAAAAGGATTTAAAGACATTCCTCCGCGGAATTGGCCTGAAATCCAAATCCTCAAATGCGAATTCGTTTCGCGCGAGTTATGAAATGAGTTAAAGGTAAAATGTTATCTATACTAACATACATCCATTCATTCCATTCCATTATGTATCGCAATGGTATTCGTAATCCTATACCCTCGACTCCCGCATTGACGTGTGGCCCTACATTACTGACTTCACAACAAAGCGAGCACTTATTGTTTGGATTTCCGACGACACGACTTTCTTATGAAGCAGTTATTCATAAGAACGATAAACCGACAATACAATCGGGTGAATATAGATGTTTTATTATTCCAAAGGGTCGGCGTTGCGTTGCGTGGGTTACAGAATGGAAATCCGTCAAAATTGTTGCTGTCATAGAAATAATGAATTCGAATTCGAATTCGCATTCGCATTCGCGTCAGGGGAACGCACACGCACAGACATTGTCTCCATTTTTTCGCAAATTTCAACAAGAAAATGGCTGGATACCTGGGGCAGTTCGCATTTATGATGCGTGTATGGATAGAACAATGGCTTATGGTAGTGTTTTTAGTGGCACCGTCTTTCGCATTCAGGCAAATACCTATTTTTCAATTCATCACATTTACTGGTATAAGGGAGATTCTATCCCTCCATTGACATTGACTGACCACGTTCGTTTATGTGAACACATTTTTTCAACCCGTGACATTTCACAAATCGCATATACAAAACAAAACAGTATACTATTTGGACTACCGGTATTATGTTATTCCACCGTGAATATTCATTCGGTCATTGATACATTACCGTATCAAGTATTCGCAATTCAGTTTCGCTATACTCATACTACACGAGTTTGTCATCAATTGGTAGATGTAGGCGGGACTGTTCCCGCGCCGATTCCTGCGCCGATTCCTGCGCCAATTCCCGCGCAGATTCCCGCGCCGATTGCCACGAAACGTTTATATATTCAACCCCCAGATGAAATGTTAACAAATATTCAGGCCATTTTTGTAGTGCGTCCAAACGTTCAAAATGACATCTATGAACTATTTGTTCGGTCGTCGTCCACTGCGTCGTCCACTGCGTCGTCCCTTGTCTTTCATAATTTCGCACACATTCCCAATTATAAAACAAGTGTAATAATGAATGGATACTTTCGCACAATTGCCGAGAATAAACGATTGGACGCATTAGAAGAAAGTGACGACGAAACTTCTTTTGAAAACACCGACCCAGATAAATATGTGTATCTCGAAAAGGAGTATTTGATGATGTGCCGTTTCAATAAACGATTCTGTCGATGGGTTCCCATCCAAATGCTGGCCTCTACAAATTCAAAAACGTTGCCGTTGGACAGAGTCATTACGCATCAGCAGGTAAAACAGCACGAAATAAAATATGTAAATCGTTACAAACGAATATAAACCGTAGTAACATATTACAATACAGTAATACGAATCAAATGGCAAAACTATATGAGGTATGGAATAAATATGTGCCTTATCTTCGCCCGTGTTACTCCGTGTCCCGGGCATCCTCTCCTGAACTTATTGAGGTCTTGCGTCAACAGCGTGTCCCATTGATTTGTCATAATCCGAAAGAAATTCGACGTGTTAATGATGCTTCGCTGACGATAATGGAGTGCGGTGGCAAACGAAACGTTCGCGGGAGTGAACATATTGTTGGTTCGGTGAATCAATTAGAAAGACTGCCAAGAACCGGTGCGTTAGTATGGATACATACGGTGGTATCCAATGATGAATTGGAACAGTCGCGGCAAATGTTTGAATATGTATGGGCGAACAAACACATTCTGAACGGGATTGTCTTTAATGTCTCTAACTTTAGCAATTCCGTTTTTATTCCATCGATTTATAGTTATAAAATCGCGTTAGATTACGTGTTTCGGAATATGGTTCATCCGTTTCAGAAAGAATACGGTATAACTACTCCGGCGATTATGATGGATGGACGCAATGTGATTACACATACCGACCATTTATTTGAACTTCACGAGTTTGCGTTGCGTAGGTGTCACTATTTATGGGAAAAGTCGACAGAACGACCCAAAATACACTTATTGGTGGACGCGTTGTTTGACAAGGAAATGAAGTAACATTTATTCATTTATTCATTTATTCATTTATTCATTTATTCATTTATCTATAAATATATATAGACAACACATTCAAATGTCAGAACCAGAAATGTCGCAAGAGCCCTTATCTGGAGGAAGGAGGCGAACCAGTAAGATTCGTCTCGGTCAGGAACATATGAATCTTCAGCCCGCAGCACCGATTAGCGGCCAAAAGATCAAAAAGGTCAAGGGGTTTGTGCCTCGTGATCCGAAGAAGTATTTAGCGCGTTTACATTCTTCCCCGTGCCGGTCAAAAACACAGAAGAAATGTAATAGCCGTAAACTGCGTCAAAGTTGTAAGTTTGCCCGCGGAACAAAGCGTTCATTTTGCCGGAGGCGCACGAATAAAAAATACTAAGTCATAAATACTAATAATATCATTCTATAGTAGGAATCATATTATTATACAATACAATACAATACAATACAATACAATACAATACAATAC
>Ga0063231_10000302_pt1 | contig 13732 bp, 9 predicted proteins | sample LauGreSu1BDMLBSD_2_FD_56231 | JGI IMG/M metagenome (GOLD analysis project Ga0063231, IMG submission 56231) | Freshwater lake microbial communities from Lake Michigan, USA - Su13.BD.MLB.SD v2 (version 2) | ecosystem: Environmental > Aquatic > Freshwater > Lake | place: Lake Michigan, USA...
CTATATAACTGATTTACAATTATTTTATATTCCTGCTAATTTCCTTTCCACATTATTTTGTTGATTTTTTATGGTTCAATTTTTAGTGGATATCCTTCTCTTTCTGGCTGATAATTTGCTTAAAAATTGTTCTATTTCTGAAGATTTTACCAAGTAGGTTGACTTATGAGATTTTACTAACTAAAATTCTACACAAAATTAACATCTTTATTCGCGTTATTAACACGGTTACAAAGGATATCTATAAATGAAGACGGATTTTTTAATTGTTGGCTCCGGAATTGCGGGTTTAAGTCTTGCTTTAAAATTAGCAGCACACGGAAAGGTGTTAATTATTACCAAATCCAATGAGGACGAATCTAATACCAAATATGCTCAGGGTGGAGTAGCTGTGGTAGTTAATAAAGCAGACTCTTTCGATAAACATATACAAGATACTTTAATTGCCGGAGATGGTTTGTGTAACCAACAAATTGTAGAAATAGTGATCAAAGAGGGACCTGAGCGTATTCAGGAAATGATAGATTATGGTACCCACTTCGATAAAACTAATCTTGGAGATTATGACTTAGCAAAAGAAGGTGGTCATTCCGAACACCGTGTGCTACATTATAAAGATATTACGGGTGCTGAGATCGAAAGATCCTTACTCGCTAAAATTCATGAACACCCACAAATTCAAATCTTAACTCATTTCTTCGCAGTCGAATTAATCACACAACACCACCTTGGTCAATTTGTAGATAAAAGTTCAACCTATATCAATTGTTTTGGCGTTTATGCATTGAATACCAAAACTCATCAGGTAGAAAAAATCCTTTCTAAAATTACTGTTTTGGCTACGGGTGGTGCAGGCCATATTTATGCCAATACCACCAACCCAACCATTGCTACCGGCGACGGTATTGCCATGTTATATCGTGCAAAAGGAAAGGTGCGAAACATGGAGTTCATCCAATTTCACCCTACCGCACTTTATCATCCCGGCGAGTACCCTTCTTTTTTAATATCTGAAGCAGTTAGAGGTTTTGGAGCGGTGCTTAAAGACCGAAATGGCCGGGAATTCATGCAAGATTATGATGAACGAAAATCGTTGGCACCACGCGATATTGTTGCCAGGGCCATCGATTCAGAAATGAAAAAATCGGGTGATGATTTTGTTTATCTGGATATCCGTCATCGTTCTAAAGCAGAAATCATCCAACATTTCCCGAATATTTATGCAAAGTGCTTAAGCATGGGTATTGATATGAGCAAGGAAATGATACCCGTGACCCCGGCTGCTCATTATATGTGTGGAGGTATCATGGTGAATGAATTAGGTCAAACCTCTATTCAACAATTATATGCCTGTGGGGAATGTGCTTCAACCGGATTACATGGTGCCAACAGACTGGCTTCCAACTCTTTACTAGAGGCAACGGTTTTTGCTCACCGAATTTATGTAGATGCTGTTGATAAACTAAACAAAGTAAATTTTACGGAAGCTATTCCAAATTGGGACGATAGTAATACGCAATTATCAAATGAAGACATTCTGGTAACTCATAACTTGCGTGAAACTCAAAAAATTATGAGTGATTATGTAGGTATTGTTCGTTCCGATTTTCGTTTAGAACGGGCAATGAGGCGCCTACACCTCATTTACGAAGAAACCGAAGATTTTTATAAAAAAACAAAACTCTCGGTACCGCTATGTGAACTCCGAAATGTGATCCAAACCGCTTATATTGTAATTAAATCAGCTATGCTGCGTAAGGAAAGTCGCGGTTTACACTATAACACCGATTATCCACAGCACAGTTTAAAATTAACCGATACAGTTTTTTAAAAGAATATTATGCCCCTTATCTTACCCGTAAAAGGTATATCGCCCGAATGGCAAAACGAATGTTTCATCGCTGAAAACGCTACTATTGTAGGCGATGTTAAAATGGGCCATCACTGTTCTGTTTGGTTCAATGCGGTAATTCGGGGTGATGTGAATAGCATTAGAATTGGCAATTATACCAACATTCAGGATGGGGTGGTGATTCATTGCACCTATCAAACCGCTGCCACCGAAATTGGTAATTATGTATCCATTGGGCATCAGGCGATGGTTCATGGCTGTACACTTAAAGACCGGGTCTTGGTAGGAATGGGTGCCATTATCATGGACCATGCTGTGGTGGAAGAATATTGCATCATAGCCGCCGGAGCCATTGTATTAGAAAACACCGTTTGTGAATCGGGTTATATTTATGCGGGTGCGCCTGCCAAAAAAATAAAAGCCATTAGTGCACAACAAAGAGAATTACTAGACCAGCTGCCCGATCGCTATGTGATGTACAGTACTTGGTTTACAGATCCTTCTGAATCGTAATTTTTTCTTCTAAATCCCAATTGGCTCTCAGGGTGATCACCTTTTCGTAATTCCAGGTTTTTTCCGGCTGTCTATTGTCCTTTAAATTTCCGGTATCCCATTTCCCGTTTCGGTTTTCATCCAACACAAATCGCAGCGTGTATTTACCAACCGGATAAGTGTTGTATATTATGGTTTTTTCTCCAGAAACCACCTCTTCCCTTAACACGGTTTTACTTTCAGACAATAACTGTAACACATATTGTTTGCTACTATCACTAGCCGAAACCAGAACAGTCAGGTTTCCAAAGTTCTCGAGATCTTCCACTGTAAACATTTTGCTATATGCTTTAGTTTTATTCCCCGAAATGCCGGTAAAAGCACCCTCCTTATAGCTGATGTTGTATTTTTTACCAGGTTTTAAGGCATAGTTTAATCGGTATTTCCGTTCGCTATCAAGCACCTTCACCAACGACCAACCTGCAAGCTCTACAGAGTCGGCCTTAAAACTTACCTTGGTTAAATCGCTTGCAGTCACCGGCATGGACAAATTTATTTCAAAGCCCCTATCTGGTCTTAGTTTGCCGTTCGTCGCATTATCTCTTATTACCGGTGTGCGATTAAACGTTTCCCGTTTGTTTCTGTAAATCGAAACCCGTTCGATTTCTTTCTCCTGATCATTTATAGAAACGCGAAGAGAATCGAAATCCAGATTGGCCAGCCAAATTTTAGCGGAGTCGCCACGCAGGTTGATTTCTGTTTTTGAATTCGTTAAATAATTGGTGTTCAACTCTTTTAGCTTTAATCCCTTCACACCCTTATTTAGGCTCAATAGAATTGCCCCGTCGCCTTCCATTTTTTTATCAAGCACCCTCACTTTGCTGGGCTCTTCTTTAAAAACCCTTAATTTTATTCTGTCGATGTTTTTATTGAGCTGTACAGCACTGTCCACAAACCCTATCTCGTCTATTGCTTCATTATATATCCGATCGGCCGACGTTTCTTTAAGCGCATAAATGCGGTATGCTTGTGCTCTCAGATTATTAAGTTTAAAATTACCCGCCGTGTCGGTAAGAGTGTATATGCTCGGTTTCTTTTTTCCCAATAAGGAGTCTTGTTCAACTGGAAACAGGAAGACCGTTGCTTCCTTCATCACTTCGTTTGTAAGGGCATCTATCACCTTTCCAGATACCGAAAGCGAGTCAAGTGTTTCGCCGGTCGAAAACACGTAGTTATAATTCTTTAACAAATTATTTTCATTCACATCGCCCACTCCTTTTCCAAAGTTGATGGTGTAGGTGGTGTTGGGTGCCAAGGCTTCGCCGATTTTAATTTCTAACTTTTCTTTTTTGGCCTGAACGTCCAGCGGGTTTTCCAGTGCTGGAGAAATGCTGATCTCGGTAAACGCATTGTTTAGCTTAATGAACTCGTCGAACTCAAGCTCTATTTTTTCAGACTTGAATTTTGTGCTGAGGTTTTTTGGACTTTCTTGTACCACCTTCGGCGCCTCCGTGTCTTTTGGTCCGCCGGTAGGCGATTGTATACTGGCACAAGCAGCAAGTAGCCAAGTAAGTATTACAAAACAGGCGCACCAACCCCACACCCTGTTTAAGAGTGTTTTTAAGCCACCAGGCAAAACCAAACTATTTTTGAATACAATCATTTAAAATACTTTTTTCTTCGCTCTAATGGCTTTATTTTAGGCCGCCGTTGGTTGTTATATAATTTGTTGATTAACAGATGTTTACACTGTTATTTGCTCATATGAACCATCAAAACCGAAATATCGGAGGGTGAAACCCCCGAAATTCTGGAAGCTTGGCCTAGCGTTCGGGGTTTGATCCGAATTAATTTTTCCCTTGCTTCTTTCGACAGTGAACCCAGGATTTGGTAGTCGAACTCCGGATTAATTTCCCGGTCCTCCATTTTTTTCATCTTCTCTACAATCTCCATTTCTTTCTCAAAATAACTCTCGTATTTAATTTTGATCTCTGCTTGCTCAATTACCTCTGGTTCGAATTCATTCAACAGCAAATTAAACGAGCCGAGTACTCCTCTCAGGTCTTTTATTTCTACCTGTGGTCTGCTCAGCAATTGTACCAGCTTTACTTTTTGATTGACCGTTGAGGAGCCCACAGACGCAAGCATTTGATTCACGGCTTCCGGTTCTACTGATTGCTTTTTGATGTATTCAACAATTTTATCCGCATCCGATATTTTTTGATTCACACCCTCCATGCGCTCATCGCTGATCAAACCCAACTGATGTCCAATGCTGCTTAGTCTAATGTCTGCATTATCTTGTCTTAGTAATAAGCGGTGTTCGGCCCTTGAAGTAAACATGCGGTAGGGCTCTTCTGTGCCCTTGGTTACCAAGTCATCAATGAGGACGCCTATGTATGATTCCGAACGCTTCATGATCAGCTCGTGCTGATCGTTAATTTTTTGGTGTGCATTGATTCCGGCAATAAATCCTTGGCATGCTGCTTCCTCATAACCGGTAGTACCGTTGATTTGACCCGCAAAAAACAAGTTTTTAATCAGTTTGGTCTCCAGGGTAAGGTCTAATTGAGTGGGCGGAAAATAATCGTATTCTATGGCATATCCCGGTCTGAACATTTTTGCCTTTTCAAAACCTGGAATTTGAGTCAATGCTTTGTATTGAACATCCTCCGGAAGCGATGTGGAGAATCCATTAACATAAATTTCTACGGTATTCCAACCCTCTGGTTCCACAAATATTTGGTGACGCTCCCTTTCTGCAAATCGGTTGATCTTATCTTCAATGGAAGGACAATATCTTGGACCCAAACCCTTAATTCGGCCCGTAAACATGGGCGATTTTTCAAAGCCCTCTTTTAAGGTTTCGTGCACAGCATCGTTCGTGTAGGTAATCCAGCAACAACGTTGTTCTTCTACCAGTGGTACCTTCGTATATGAAAATCGTCCTCTTTCCTCATCACCCCACTGTTCTTCCATTTTATTGTAATCCAAACTTCTGCCGTCAACCCTTGGTGGGGTTCCCGTTTTCATTCTTCCCGCCTCAAAGCCCAGCTCCACCAATTGTTCTGTGATACCCGTAGCTGCTTTTTCTGCAGTCCTACCACCACCAAATCTTTTCTCCCCAATATGAATTAAGCCGTTTAAAAAAGTGCCATTTGTTAACACAACCGCTTCGCCCTCAATTTCCATTCCCAGTGAGGTTTTCACCCCCACCACTTTACCTCCTTTTATCAATAAACCCGATACGGTGTCTTGCCAAAAATCGACATTTGGTGTTTGTTCTAATCTTAATCTCCACTCTTCTGCAAACCGCATTCGGTCTATTTGCGCTCTCGGGCTCCACATGGCCGGACCCTTTGATCGGTTCAACATTCTGAATTGTAATGTTGTTTGATCGCTGATGATACCAGAATATCCACCCATGGCATCAATTTCGCGAACAATTTGCCCCTTTGCTACACCACCCATGGCTGGGTTGCAGCTCATTTGTGCAATCGTTCCCATGTTCATGGTTACCAAAAGCACCCTCGAGCCCAAANTAGCCGCCGCCGCCGCTGCTTCACACCCCGCGTGGCCAGCACCTACTACTATGATATCGTATTTATTAAACATACATCTCCGTGTTCCATGTGGAACCATACAAAATTAACTAATTTTTAGCGCCCGGCTTTCCATGTTTCACGTGGAACATGTTTGGCCAAAGCAAATAAAGCCACCATCGCCCAAACGCTCTCCAATACCACGAACGGATAGAATGATACCATGTAGGCTGAAATACCACATAAAGCCGCACCAAATAGATTCAATATTGGATATAGCAAATGTTCGGTGTGAATCTTTTTTAAGAGATTTAGCAAAAACGCAATCAGCAACAAGGTTACGCCAATGGTGGCTAATAGGTCGGATAGGTTCATGTCTTTTATGAAAGCCCAAAAATAAACCTTATGTCACAATTTATTAAATTGGAGAGATCTCTTTATTGAAATTAGGATATTTGAATGTTTAAACATGTAATATAAAAATGAAGAAAATTGTTCACTTGGCGAATGAGAGGGGTTTTGCAGATCACGGCTGGTTAAAAGCCGCCCATTCATTCAGCTTTGCTCAATATTATGATCCAGCCAAAGTACACTTCGGTTTACTAAGGGTTTTGAATGATGACATCGTTGCTCCAGGAATGGGTTTTGGCATGCACGGTCACGATAATATGGAAATTGTCACCATTCCACTTAAGGGTATACTCGCCCATAAAGACAGCCTGGGCTCCGAGGGAACCATCACCGCAGGAGAGGTGCAAATCATGTCGGCCGGATCGGGTATACGACACTCAGAATTCAACGGCTCTGCCAGCGAAGCCGTGAACCTGTTACAAATATGGGTTTTCCCAAAAGAGCGAAATATTGAGCCTCGTTACGATCAGAAACGCTTTGATACGGAATTAGCACAGAACAGATTTCAAATATTAGTATCCCCAGCCGAGGAAGAAGGGGCTCTTTGGATCAATCAGAATGCGGTTTTTGCAAAAGGTTTTTTCAAATCGGGCGGCACGTACAGCTATCAGGTCAAACACCCTGGCAACGGAGCTTATGTGTTTGTGATAGAGGGATCTATCGATTTAGACAGTCAACTATTGGCTCGCCGCGATGCGGTGGGGGTTTATGATGCCGAGCGTTTCGATTTTGAAGTGAAAGAAGACGCCCAGGTTTTGGTGATTGAGGTGCCAATGGAATAAAAAATACTTAAAAATTACGAAGGCCCAGGTAGTGATTTTCCCGATCAGTCATCTGGGCTTTTGTTTTATGATCCTTGTCGGTATAACCCAAAAGGTGCAATACCCCATGAATCATTACCCGGTGTAATTCATCACGTTCGCTTACCCCAAATTTTGCTGCATTTTCATGGATCCGATCCACACTGATGAAGATATCTCCTAAAACCTTACCATTCTGTTCCCCGTTATCAAATGTAATGATGTCGGTATAGGTGTCGTGATCTAAATAATTTTTGTTGATTTCGAGTAAATAATCGTCGCTACAAAAAATGAAATTGATTTCCTGGATCTTGAAACCCTTGGCCACGACACAGTTGTTAATCCAATTGCGCAGTTCGGCTTTTTGCTTGGGTTTGAATAAGGTGTCTTCTGAAAAAAATAAAATAGCGCCCATCGTTTATATTTTGAAATGCAGCTCTAACTGATTTCCCCGATCGTTAAAAATACATTGATCTGCTAATTTACGAATGATATAAACACCCCGGCCCACTTCTTTTTCTCGATTTTCTACCAGTGTTGGGTCTTCAAGTGTCTGATAATCAAAGCCTTTGCCCTCATCACTAATGTTGAAGACCAACCTTTTTTTGTCCCAAACTTCGAGGTTGATATACACTTTTAGTGTGGGAGATAATTGATTGCCATGAACAATCGCATTGATGCAGGCTTCGTTTAGGCAGATCAAAACGTTGGCATACACCTCTTCCTGTAAAGAATATTTAATTCTAATGTCTTCAATAAAACTTTCCAGCTGATTGAGGCTCTCCAGGCTGGATGCCAGCTGAAGGGTATAGGTATCTGCCTTGCTAATTGGATTACCCACTTTTTGCTTTTCGATTTAATTTACAGCCATTCCAATTTTATACATTAAAACGGACAAAAGCTAAAAAAATTCTTAAAAGAGCTTATTTTTGTGATTCTTTCGGGATGTAGCGTAGCCCGGTATCGCGCCAGCATGGGGTGCTGGAGGTCGTCGGTTCAAATCCGGCCATCCCGACTTATTCAAACCCTAATAAACCAATTAATTTGTTAATAATCAGGTTCTTTCAAAATAAAACACGGATTATAGACCATAAAAAAACCCCGCTCCGATAAGAGCGGGGTTTTTATTTAAATCCTCGGTATTATTTTGGATCTAAAATGTTGTTGATGCGAACCAAAGCATCATCCAGGTGTGCCGAAACTACCGGGTTGCTGAATTTTGCTTTGCTGGCACGAATTTCCGCAGCTAAGTTTTTCAACTCTCTTCTGGCCAGCGGACGAATATCTGATTGAGATACATCGACAGCTGTGGTTCCCAGGAAAGAGGCAAACTCTGCAGGAACTCCAGCAGGGGTATCTTGTTCTTTAGTCATCAAGTATTCTAAGCGCTCAATATGGGCACGCTGCAGATTTCTGCGGTAAGTGTCGATATTGCCACCGGTCTTCAATTCTGACCAGATACCTTGATGAATATCACCGAAAAGATCGGTCATGCTGTAGGCATTAGCACCGTTTTTAGCGCTGTTATCAATTACTCTCGCCAAGCGACCGAAATCAAGGATGGTGCCTAACACATTCACCTGAGCACGACGAACACGGTCAACAATTCCCGCATTGTCGAATTTACCAAGTACGGCTTGATCCAACATCCAGGTAGGTGTTTTAAATGCTTGCTCATTGATGAAACGCATGGCTTCCTGTTGTTTTGCTCTGGCAACATGGGTATAAACCGCACCTTTTTGCTCGTAGGTTTTATCGTTTTCATAGATACCACCAATGTTCGACTTCACGTGTCCCATATAGCGGCTCCATTGTGACAATACTTCACCGTAAAGCTCTCTTAAATTATCGTATGGTTTTCCTTCTTCGTAGGTCCATTTTTCGATATTGGGAAGAATGCGTTTCAGGTTGGCGATACCGTATGTTGAAGCTTTAACAGCATCATTACCCAAATCTTCAGATTGTGCTCTTGGATCGATCGGGTTACCGGTTTGTTGTCCATAGAAATAGCGTGGATCACCAGCTTTTTCTATGGTCCATTTGTTTAAGATCTTCGCATCTTCATCAGCGGTTTTGTTATCAAACCAAGAATAACCCCACTTAATAGCCCATTTGTCGTACTCACCAATACCAGGGTATAATACCACGTCTCCATCACCCGGCTGGGCAATGTAGTTGAAACGGGCATAGTCCATGATAGAAGGAGCAGTTCCACCCATTCTTTTTGTAAAGGATGGAGAACGCAGAGAATCTACCGGATAAGCCACACTTGAACCAAAGTTATGCGGTAAACCTAATGTGTGGCCCACTTCGTGTGAAGAAACAAAGCGGATCAATTTACCCATGATCTCATCTTTAAATTTAGGAGAACGGGCTTCCGGATTAATTGCAGCGGTTTGTACAAAGAACCAGTTACGAACCAGGTTCATCACGTTATGGTACCAACCGATATCTGACTCCATGATTTCACCCGATCTTGGATCGGCAATATGCGGACCGTATGCATTTGGGATGTTAGAAGCGAAATAACGGATCACAGAGTAACGAGCATCTTCTGGGCTCCAATCCGGATCGTTAGGGGGATCTAAACAAACAATAGCGTTTTTGAAACCAGCCGCTTCAAAAGCAACATTCCAGTCGTTTACCCCATCTTTCAAGTGCTGACGCCATTTTTGTGGAGTGGCAGGGTCAATGTAATACACAATCTGTTTAACCGGTTCAACCAATTCACCTCTTAAATAAGCGGCTTTATCTTTTGGCTCCAGTTTCCAACGACGAGCATAACGGGTTACGGTTGCTTTTTGTGCATCAATTCCGTAATCCGTTTGAGTTTGAGAGAAAAATCCAACGCGGTCGTCAGACAAACGCGGCTTCATTGGAACTTTAGGCAACAACAACATAGAGTTGCTGATTTCTACCGTTACAGAACCCAAACTTCTGTCGCCCGGAGGCTCAGCAGCACGATAGGTTTTAGAGGTACGCACTTCTACGTTAATCGGGAAGCTTTTAACGGTGTCGATATACGAACGAGTCTCATCTAAAGCAGAGATTTTGTACTGGGTACGCACACCGCTTGGCACACCAAGCGATAATACATCTTTGGTGAATAAATCGGTTACATCAATTACTACCGAACCCGAATCTTTATTGATGGCTTTGATCTCAAAAGCACTCAAAATAGCATCCAAATTGGAGTTTTTTACAGACTGGTACATATCGGTACCTTGTAAAGCGATGTTACGATAAGAAGGAATTTTGATAAAAACCTGCTTGTCTTTTCTTTGCCACTTCCAGATTTGTTCGTTCAACTCTTCGCCGCCATAGGTACCATCTACGGGAGGGGTTTTGGTGTAGCGGGTTACTACGAGCATTTCTCTTCCAAAAAGAGAATCTGGAATTTCATAAAAATATTTACCATCCAACTGGTGTACTTTAAATAAACCTTTGTCTGTTTTCGCCTTTTCGGTGATCACATCTTTGTAAGGTTTCATTCCGGGCTTTGCTGCAGCCGGAGCAACTGGAGCCGGAGGCGCAGCTGGCGCAGGTGGGGTTTTACCCTTTTTCTGTGCAAATGCAGCACCAGCCGAACAAAATACCATCAGGGATACCAACATTAAGTTCCCTGTTTTTTGAAAAAGTTTCTTCATGAATTTTTGTTTTGGTTGTGTTAACAAATATAATTTTTGCGTGTTTTAATATACCACTTTAACAGTAAAGTTACAGTGCTCAATAAATCAATTATTTGGTTTCACCCGGTTCTTCCGGCTCGCTTTCGGCTTCTGGTTCAAAACTCAGCTGACCTCTTCCCGGGTTGCTGATCGTAAGTGTTTGTGTGAACCGCTCACCAGCAGCATTGATCAATTCCACTACGTATTTGCCGGCTTGCAAGTAAGCTTTTTTGTTGGCAGCGATAGATACATTTCCTCTTTTCGCTTTATTCCACTCTTCCTGATAGGCTTTCAGGGCGCTTTCGGCAACACTTAAATCGTAATGGATAAAATGAATGCCCCGTTCGTGCTTGATCTCTTCGTTCTTCAGCTCTAATCCACCCTCAGTTTTAATCTTTAAGCTAAGCTTTCCGGCACTTGCATTGTAAACAGGTATTTGTAATTGCGGTTCAAAAACGTTTTCTCCGAATTTACGTCCCCAAGAAGTACTAAAAGAAACGCTTGGTAGCTCAAACAGGTGGCTTGATTTTTTCAGCATTTCAGCATTCAATTGCTGCAGCTCTTTCACACTGGCAATGTATAGCGATCGGCCATGGGTGGCTACCACTAATTCTTGTTCGCGGGTTTGCACCACCAGGTCGTGAACAGCTACCGCAGGTAAATTGCTACCCAGGCGCATAAAACTTTCTCCACGATCCAATGAGGCGTACAGACCATGATCTGTTCCAACATAAATCAAGTCTTTGTTTTTGGGATCTTCTTTGATCACATTCACTGGTTCAAGTGGGAGATTTTTTCCAATCCGGGTCCAGGTTTGTCCGTAATCGGTTGATCTATAAACATATGCATTGAAATCATCGTTGCGGTAACCGTTCAGAGATGCATACACTGTTCCTTCTTCAAAAGCAGAAGGATACACCTGCGAAACCCACAGGTCTTGCGGTAATTTATCTGAAATCTTGGTCCAATTGTATCCACCGTCTTTACTCACGTGAATCAATCCATCGTCAGAACCCACATAAATCAGTCCGAATTTAAGTGGAGATTCTTCAATCGTGGTCAAGGTTCCATAAGCTACGTCGCCCGGTTTGCCACCCTTGGTCAAATCGCCCGAAAGGGTCATAAAATCGGTCGCTTTGTTCATGGAGCGATGGAATTTGTTGGAACCGAAATAAACCACATCCTGATTATGGCGTGAAAGATGTACTGGCGATTCCCAGTTCCATCTCAACGGTCTTTCCCCTAATTCGTGTTTTGGTTGGAAAGGTAAACGCTCTTTGGTTTGCTGGTTCACCCGATTGTAGAATCCATATTGAGATCCGGTGTATACCAAATTATTGTCGCGGGTATCAATAGCCACTTGCATGCCATCTCCTCCGTTCAACATTTTGTAAGGATATTCACCGCCATCATACCAGCCATAACCCGCTTTATAAGTAGATGGGCCCACCCAAACACCATTGTCTTGTAATCCACCGTAAACACGGTAAGGTTTGGCCATGTCAACATTCACCGAGTAAAATTGACCAACGGCCGGTGTATTGGCCTTGAACCAGGTTTTCCCGTCGTCGTAAGAAATATTAATCCCCCCATCGTTACCATTGATCAAGTGACCCTCTTTTTTGGGGTTTACCCATAGCGCATGGTGATCGGAGTGTACATTCTCCCCATCAATAGATTGAAAGGTTTTTCCCCCATCTGCCGATTTCCAAATCGGAACTCCCATGATATACACTTTCTCTGGATTGCTTGGTGAAACTGTAATCTGACCAAAGTAATATCCGTAAGTATTGTACAAACCTCTCAGGTCCATGGTGTTCACTTTTGTCCAGGTTTTACCCGCATCCATACTGCGGTAAACCTCCGCTTCCACGATGGGTGTGCCGAACATTAAGGCATTCGCATCTTCCAGGAATTCTACTAAAGCTATCGGCTTCAATCGGTCGGCTTTAACCGCAGCCTTCACCGATTGAGCTGTATGCTTTGCCGGGAATCTATTTTCTTTTAAAAAGGCATTCAGTTTATCATCATCTAAGGCTAAAAACGCATCTTTTTGAATGTTTCTAAAAGTTTCTTTGCTGTAATCGTCTTTTTTCTCGGTTTTTTCTTCTGCTCTTGCTGCCTGGTTGTCTAATACAGCATAAATTATATCGGGTGATTTGGGGTAAATGGCCAAACCGATACGGCCAACTCCTTCACCTTCCGGAAAACCACTGCTTCCCCCACTGATCAGTGTCCAGGAGTCGCCACCATCAGTACTTTTATAAATACCCGATGTCTTTCCGCTTTCTACAAAATTCCAGGCCCTGCGCTGGCGATGCCACATAGAGGTATAAAGCACTTCTGGATTAGAGGGGTCGATCACCAGGTCAATGGCGCCGGTATTTTCATCAATTGAAAGCGTTTGTTTCCAGATTTTACCGCCATCGGTACTTTTATAAACACCTCTTTCTTTATTTGGAGAATACAAATGCCCCAAAACGGCAACGAAAAGAGTATTGTTGTTTCTAGGATGAAGAATTATCCTACCGATATGGTGTGACTCGGGTAAGCCCAGGTTCTCCCAGCTTTTTCCGCCGTCGGTACTTTTGTAAATACCGGTACCAGAGTATGATGAACGGCTGGAATTGTTTTCCCCGGTTCCGACCCAAATGGTTGTTTTTTTATTCTCAGGAGTCCAGGCTGACCAATCAACTGCAATATCGCCGATGGTCATCGATTCTTGTTGATCGAACAAGGGCTGGAAGGAGATACCGTTATTTTCTGTGATCCACAACCCGCCGGAGGCGTAAGCCACATAAAAATTGGTCGGGTCGTGAGGATTCACATCTATATCTACCACACGGCCACTCATGATGGTGGGTCCCACCGATCTGAACTTAATTTGATTTAATAAACTGTTTTTTTCCAGCTCTTGCCTTTGCTTAAAGCTCTCTAATCGGAGTTGGGCTGGTGTGTAGGTGGTTT
>Ga0063231_10000304_pt1 | contig 13698 bp, 9 predicted proteins | sample LauGreSu1BDMLBSD_2_FD_56231 | JGI IMG/M metagenome (GOLD analysis project Ga0063231, IMG submission 56231) | Freshwater lake microbial communities from Lake Michigan, USA - Su13.BD.MLB.SD v2 (version 2) | ecosystem: Environmental > Aquatic > Freshwater > Lake | place: Lake Michigan, USA...
GCCACCACCACCGCCACCGCTACCACCCACTCCGATATTGTCAAATTGGTTTAATATAAACACTGCCAACACCGCAGAAATACACACCATAATGGAATCGCGCAATAAAATCTTCACTGGCTTTTGTCTTTCTGGTTCAACAAAGCGCATCTCTATAAATTTCAATAAAAAGTAAATGATCGCAACCGCCGCTCCTATAATAAACATTTTAGTAGAGTTCATCATCCCCGTGGTATGTATATAATTCTAAATAGAGGTTATATACATAATTCAAACGATAGAATACGCGGATTTATACGAATTATATTGACACACTCATTATGTTTGAAACGCCATCATCACTGGAGGATAACACACATACATAATACCAGCTGCGATTGCTAAAAACGCAAAAGAAAATACGAAAATGAGAAGGTCTAATAAAACAATATTGTCATACCACTTGCCTTTTTCTTCTGAATCATCTGCCATTTTGTTATTGTATATTTATTACTAGTATAATTCTACAGATTTCACGATAATACTTCAATATCGTCTAATAAGGGGGGTGCGTTGATTGTTTGTATATCATTGAGTGTGTGAATATCAAATGTGTCTAATTTAATATCCCCTCCGATTGAAAGGCGTCCACTGTCATTATCATCTGCGTATGCGTCGGCGTATGCGTCGGCGTCGGCGCCCGCGTCATCGTGTGTCATATACTCATTTTTTCTCTCGCTTGCGTCCGTTTCAAAGGTGCGAATCTCGTTCGCACCAAAAGATACACCTCCGTTATTGCCACTACCCGTATGGTCTGCGGCGGTGCTCTCGCGACTTGCGTTACCACTACCATTTAATTCGCCAACAAAATCTAAATTGTCAATTCGGTCAGAACCTGCGCCAGCATCGTGTGGGCGGCGTTCGTGGTCTCCATCATCATCCCCGTCTCCGCTGCCATCCCCAGAAACTCGGTCGCCGCTCCGTTCGCGATGACGACGACGTCGTGTCGAAGAATGGCTTGTGCGTCGTCTCGCCGAGAGATTGGCGTCCTCTTCCGAGAGAATTGGCTCTTGCTTAATCACCTCTTCATTTTCCGTGACTTCCACGACATCCTCGATTGTTTCCTCTAAATACATCTTGATGAGTTCTTCAACCGGTATATTATCGCGAATTGTATTATAAATACACTCCTTCACGATGATTTCAAACTCGCGATTGTTGCGCTGGGTATGAAGCGGTGCGATACCACGCTCGAAAATATACACATTTGAATACAGCTTCCGCGCACTATTCACGTATATTTTATGAATGAAATCCGAGAGTTGCGGAATCTTGATATCCACCTTCTTTTGTTTGTTCCCAACTCGCATCACGGTCATACACTTCAGATGAATGATATGGACGCACGTAATAAGATCTTCTAAATATCCACACGTGCTTCGCTCCTTAATTCTCTCTGTCTCTTCCTTGATGATGTTCGGATTCCATTTGGGAACTCGCGAGAGAAGATTCTGAAATGTCATCAGGTATTTGTCTTGTTCCTTATTTCCGACACAGAGTTTCACCGCTTCATCTAAAATAGAACGAAAACCTTCTTGTATCAATGGGGTCAAAATATTGACGAGACGAGACGCCCATTCGTTTTTTGATTCGTAAAGCGAAGTAACCGAGTAATCGTCCATTTGCGTAGGTAGCGCGTTTCCGGAGTTTACATAAATGAAATATTTTCTAAAGTCAAATTACAACGAAATACAATGAAATGAAGTAGATACATCATCAAAAGTTTTTCATTTCTAAATTCCTTTCTCACTTTATCGAACATAATCAGTAATTCATATCGTTGGAGTTCTATCATATTCGGATAGGTGTGAATGTAATCAATGATATCGAGCGCAGAATATCCTTGTTCNTATAATGATACTGACAAATCTAGTATTTTTGCGTATTCTTCGCGGGTCGTCGTCGTCGTCGTCGTGGTGGCGTCGGCGTCAGCGTCAATGAGATAACTTGGATGAATTGGAATAAGTTCGTTTAACGAAGATTCTCTCGACTTGACGATTTTGTATGTATCACACGCTCGGTCAACAAAGTATGTGTGTAAATTTACCGGCGTTCCTGTCTCAGGGTTCACTGGTGGCGGAATATAGATATCACAGAAACGCGATAGAATCGGACGAAGGAGACTATCTTTGTTTTCAACAACAATGAAAAATCGGGTAGATGAACTGAATAATTCAATACAACGACGAAGTGCGGATTGAGCGTCAATGGTGAGTTTATCCGCATTGGTTAAAATGACGGATTTGAATATCGCGCCTTCTTTCAGGTCAATATTTGTCTTTGCGAAAAATTTTAGTTCTTCACGTATAAAACGAATACCTTTACCGTGAGCACAATTTGCGCGCATTACATAATTCTTCATCGTGGTTTTATCGCCTTCATATACTGCGTGTATAAACCAATCCAATATATGTGTTTTACCGGAACCGTGGGGGCCGTAAAAAATAATGTTTGGGATTTTTCGGTTCTGTATGAATATATCCAGTTTTGCGCGGACGTTTTGATGGATGGCTGCTATCACGGACTCTGCTGTCGTCGTCGTCGTCGCTGCTGTCGCTGCTGTCGTCGTCGCTGCTGTCGCTGCTGTCGTCGTCATTATTACTACGTATCAGAGTGTATTGTAATAATGACGTATTGTATGTTTAATTGGGTTTTCGGCTCGATTTCGTCTCAATGCTCCGTGTTCTCGGCATTCGCCTCGAAACACTTCGCATCTCGACGCCTTACAGATGTTAGCATCCATATTGCTTCGAAAAAAAAGCACAGGCGTCGAGGTGCGAAGTGTTTCGAGGCGAACGCCGAGAACACGGAGCACCGAGACGAAACACGGAGTACCTCGACGAACCTAGAAGTTAATCGTCTGCTCATATGGTTTGACATTTGTTAACTTCCCTGGCATATTACTCTTTCCATCCCCACCTTCTCCGTGTGCGCTACCATCTGTATAGTAATAGTTGGTCGTGTAATAATAATTCGTTGGTTTGGACGCACCATAAAACGGCGATTCTTCTTCATAACCCTGTCCGTTATACATTCCAAGGTAGGCCGTCGCCGCAGGAGAACCATCCTCATAATAATACGCATTGTGGCGGTTCGTCCGCTTGTTCGCATTTGGGTCATTTGGATCAATCCAGTTGCCGATTCCGCGGATAAGATTACCCGCTGTATCGCGAATGGAACCGAAGAGACCCGGCGCAGGCGGAGGCGGAGGATTTCCGGAACCACTGCCACCCGGAGGCCCAGCCGCACCAGCACGTCCATAACCGCGAAAGTTGCGTGTTATACCCCGACGATAGATATCATCTTCATCCAGTGAAGAGTAACTCGTATCACGCGCAATATCGTCATATCGTGTGCGGGTAGTCGCTAGCAAGTTCTTTTCTATTTGGGTGCCATCTGGCAAATACGTGGCCCATCGTGTCACTTTCAGACAATCCGCATCAATGCGGCACGCATCTGACCCGGTCATACCCGGATTATTACACTTCCACGGGCATTTCCGGAACAGCAGTATATTGTTACCTTCCGCCGATTTCACAAGATTGCCGCTCGCGTCCATTCTAAAAATATTCTGGCAGTTGCCTTCATTACTAGATAATGTAGACGGTTCAACGCATTTACGAACGTGACCATCGTCGCCGTATCGCCAGTTCGCACCATCATACCACGAATCAGGGTGACTCGCAATGAGACGGTTTCGGCGGGCAACAATGACATCATATTTCAGTTGCGCGTCTGTCTTCGCTGTTACTGTCGTCGCAGAACGCAACGCCTTATACGCAGATTCATATTCCTTCTGTGCCTCAATCGCCCAGTTCATTTGACGTTTCACGTCGGAGATGAGAACATTTGCCGCAGCAGCAGTGACATATGTCGTTCCATCGTTCGCGGTTCCGGATCCGGATACTGTAGCGCCAGCTGTGCCGGTGGATATGGCAGCATTCGACCGAGCCTCAATTGCCGGGAGAATATATTCACCCTGATCCAGAACACCGCCATCCACAGAAAATGAGTTGTTAAGTGTGGCGCCTGATTTATAGGTGCGGATTTTCGCCGTTGTAGTGCTGGTTCTCGCCGCAGGAGTCTGAAGACCGGCGATCGTTAATTTCACAGGAACATTGTTGGGCACCGACCCACCCAATGTAAATGTAACCACATTCTGACCACCGCCATATGTATTTACATCAGATGTCACTACACCCGCATTCGAAATGGTAGATAGTGTGTCTTGAAGACTCGTGCTCGCATTTGTCCATACGAAAGAGATACCGAGGTCAACATTTGCCGTGCGCGTGACATATGGCACTTGAACCAAGAAAATATCACCCGACGATAGCGCATTTGTAAGCATCAATGTAATTGAAAACGTAGCCGCAGTGCCGGTATAATTCGGTGATAATTGCGGGCTTTCTGTGGAAATTTTACGGCAAGGAAGCATTGTCGCCAAACCACCATAGGTGGTATCATTAAATATACGCAAACGTTTGGCGGCATTCGCATCACCTGTCGGCCAAAGGTTCACAAGGACTAATGTCTGTGGGCCTGTAGAAGGCTCAGCGTTACTTATGAGAGACACATTGGTCAAATCGTTGCCAGGTGGTGCCGCTGTCGTCCCTGGTGTGATTTCAGTGTTCCCCCATTTCAGTCCCGACAGTTCCAACGCGTATTTTCCAGCGGACATCGGATTCGCGGTTTGAATCGTATACGTGATGACGCAATATCCGGCGTCCGTGCTCCCGCTTGTCGCGCCAGAAGCAGGAACTGTGACTGTCAAACCACGGCCATCCGAAGCAGTATCCAAATCCGCACCTGATCCACTGGATGTCCCTAATGTTGCGGGTAATGTTCCACTATACGCACGCATTGTCGCTTTCATTCCCACTGCGCTTGTATTTTGAATATAATACGTCGGAACCTTTATTGTGATGACTTTCGCTGCGGTGGTTCCACTGGCGCCTCGTAATTCAGCGCTTGTATTGAAAATAAACCGAAATGTAGTTTCAGAATTCTTTACATAAGAGCATTGATTAATGATAAGCGTCCCGTCCGACCTCGAACCGGTAGTATTGGATGGAGCGTGTGATGACTGCGTAAAAATTTCGCCGTTATATCGCACGTGATCCGCCATCGTGAGCCCTTCAATTATTCCAGTTCCATATCCTTCCGATGGTGCCATCCAAGAACCAAACCCGCCATTTCGGTAGGTTCTCGAGAGCCATACACTCACCAATAACACGATAAACAGAATGAATATGACCGTAAATTTATCACTCAATAATTCGCGAAGATTCATATCGCTATCAATGAATATAATATTATAACTACTATAATGTTATAAAATTATATAATGGCTCCACCGTTGACCTAATACGTTTGTAAACTATGCGTATATGGGTTCTGTCTAAATGCGTTCAAGATGTCTGGTTGGATTCTCTCGTTGAGCTTACTTTCATCGTATCCCTGAGGCATCGTCATTTTGCCATAAATATCAATACTGGGAATGGATGACGGCGCATTTGTCATCACCATCTCACGCTGATTGGCGCGGTCAGCATCGAGGCGGTCGATGTGAACGTTGGTGTTCGAATTAAAGAGAGACATCGACCCGTGATTCGTGATATTCTTATACGTTTTATTCACGTTATTGCGTTGATTATACGCGGCATTATAGAGTCCATTTCCTAATCGTGTTGCTGAACCTCCCGCCGTTCCTAAATAATCTGTGCTCGTCGTCGCACGTTCCGTTTCCACCGGTGTGTTCTGAGAGATTAAATAACCAGCCGCGGCCTGGCGTTCTACATTGAGGTGGTCAAACCCTACCAAACCCACCGTCGTTTCCTTAATTGTCGTTGGTGCGCGGTCGGCCGGATTAAATGTCGCGGTAACCGCCGCAGGCACAGGCATACGCGCATTCTCGTAAAGTCGCGCGTTTCCAACCACATTTTCTTTACGAGACGGTTTGAGGACATCCAACAATGGCGCAACCACCGCTTTCAGTGCGCCGTGAATCCCGCCCATCTCATTGGGGCGAACGGTTGTTCGATTGTTGTGTGTGAATTTATAACTCATCCGGCCAAAATCAGCCTCTGTAGCGGTATTTTTCTCAGCAGCGTAAGGGTTAATCATCGGCTTACCATCATAGGTCTGTCTGCGCGTATCTTCGAAATTCCTTGGCGCATACATTGCGCTGCCACCATCTGCTGGAGCGGTTGTGCCGAAATACTCCGTCGTCGTGGTCTGGCGATTGCTCTCGCGGTCCATTTCAATCGCGCGCTGAGTTTCACCCTTCTCCGCGCCAGTCGTCGTAAACCAACGGTCAGGGGTATTCACGAAGAATGTGTCGGGTAGATGTTTCTCAACACGACCAAACGTTTCCGCAGTAGGCGCGTTTTGGACGTAATGTGCTGCGGGGCCTTGGTGCCCTTCGAGTGAATAGGTCAACTTTGGATTTGTCTTCACGCGCAGTTCATCCACACCACGGTCAATCCATTTCTCTCGCGCATCCATTCCAGAATTGAATCCGAGTGTTCCTTGCGTGCCATATCCTTGATCCAATCCAGGTCCGACTCGCACCTCTTCCCACGGTTTCACATTTGCGATTTTCATACTCGGCATCATACGCGACTGTAAAAAGTCGCTTTGGTTCTGCATTCCGTGAGGGAGATGAAGATTGTCAAGGGGGCGAAATAATGGTGCTTGTTCGGTCTTGGAGAAGAACTGAGAACCGGTTCCGACTTTATTATCTAGGACATTTTCGTGCATATTCGCACCCGTCGTCATTCCGCGCACCTTTGCGCCATAATAGGGCTCCATATTGTTATGCGTAAACGTGCGTGGGTCGATTTTCTCACCCATCAAGGAGGTGAAACTGTCTTTGCTATAATTATCACCGAATTGCGTGTCTAAACTTTCGCCATAAGGGGTAGAAGGGACATTTATGGCGCCAGCACCCGCGCCGGCACCTGCGCCAGCACCCGCGCCCGCAATGAAGTTTTTACTGTCATTTGTTGCGTCACGGCCTCGCTCAGCAATCCCGCGCAAGATACCTACACCACCAACACCACCAGCAACACCTGCTGACATTTTATCAAAATCCACCCCTCGCGCATAATAACGGTCTGTAGCCGCATTTGCGTTTTTGTAATCATTGACGTTCGAACCGGTATTCGGCCGAATGACAGGATAATTTGAGGTCGGAATATTTGTGTTTGGGAGATACCTGGATTCGTGGACACCTGCGTTTCGATATCCTTCGCGTGTGCCGGGCATTGTGTTTTTACGATTTGAAGCAATATATGCTGCTCCAAGGCTTCCCAGGAGTAATGCGATTTCAGCCATTTATGATACACTTATACTATCGTATTATAAATATTATTCGATGATTATTATTATTCGATGATTAATATTCGATGATTATTATTATTCTATGATTATGAAAACAAAGCCGTCGTTCCGCTAAACTGACGAATATCACCAACGCCTTGGACGCCAGGGATGGTGCCGTTCGCGCTCGCTAAAGCGCCCCCACCCTCTGACACGCGTCGCCCACCAACCATTCCTTCAAGCGCCGGGTTCGAATTTGCCGGATGAACTGCGATATACGTATCATCGGATAATCCAGGCACAGTGGTTTGCGGAACAAAACGGTCTTTTTCAATGACACGTGTATTCAAGTTATTGAAGAATGGCATAAATACATTCTCTTGCGGGTCAAAATGAAGCATCTTCCAGTTGTCTTGCTCTACATCGCGCAACAACCACGCAGGATGAGTTGCCCTAGATTGTTCCACGGCGCTTCCGCCACGTACTGGACACTGTATCATTTTATTCGTGCGTGTAGCCATTGATGCTCGGTCATCGTGATGATAATTGTCAGCAGAGTCGCGGTTCAATTTACGAGACAAACCAAACAACTCTGTCTCAATATCAACTGAATTTGTCATAATATTACCGGCCCACAACTGCGCACGGATATAGGGGTCTTCCATATAAAGCGGTTTGTCACCGGGGCCAGGGACGTTTAAAATATACCGTCCTACATCAGTAGATTGCTGAAGTTCTTTTTTGATACGGTCGGGATCGTCGTGAAAGCGAGTAAAAGACATATGAAATGAATGAAATGAAATGAAATGAAATGGAATAAATGAAATGGAATGAAATGGAATGTGTTACTATAACATAGTAAAATAAAAGAGACCTAAAAACAATGATGTAAGAAATACATCTATCGGATACGTGAAAATGAAAATCACCGTGATCAACGACGATGAATTCGTGAAGGACGTCCACTCTCGCAAACCGTCTAAACCCTACACAATCGGCCTGAATATGATTGTAAAAAACGAATCCCATATTATCGTGAAAACACTAACGAATCTCTGTTCCTATGTCACATTTGATGCGTATTATATTTCAGATACCGGTTCAACCGACAACACAATAGAACTTATTCGCGACTTTTTCAAAGAGCGCGGGATTCCCGGTCATATTGAGCAGACGGAGTGGCGTGATTTCGGCTTCAATCGAACCCTTGCGCTTCAAATGGCCTTCAATAAAACAGATTATCTCTTTATCTTTGACGCCGACGACAGTATTCACGGGGACTTTCGTATGCCGCAGGAACTCACGCTTGACGCATATCAGTTGAAACTCGGCGAATCCTTTGTATATTTGCGAACTTTAATTATCAACAATCGAAAACGATGGCGGTTCGTCGGTGTGCTTCACGAGTATATTTCGTGTATAGACCGGGAAGAAAGTTCGCAAGCAATTCAGGGAAATTATTACGTGGAATCTGGGCGAAGTGGCAGTCGGAACAAAGATCCAAATAAATATATCAAAGACGCAGAAGTCCTAGAGCGCGGCTTCTACGCGGAAAGCGCGCAGGGAGGCGATCGTGCTCTCGCTGAGAGATATTCCTTCTACTGCGCTCAGAGTTGGATGGACGCAGGTCTCGCGCATATTGATAATGCGATTGAATGGTATTTGCGCGTCCTGACCCAAAACAATTGGTCGCAAGAAAAATACTATAGCGCGCTTTGTCTCGGAGATTTGTATAATCGGAAGGGGGATAAATACAATGCGCTTAAATATTACTGTAAAACGATGGAATATGACGAAGAGCGGATTGAAGGCGTCGCGTCCGTAATGGAGATTTTGCGCGCAGACGGAAATCACGTAATGGTAAACGCATTATATCACAAATACAAGAACTATAACAAGATTCCCCAGAATAAATTATTCTTGAATACGGATAAATATCACGACGTCATTGAATACAACAATTCCATATCTGCGTTTTATATCTTCGATAAACGCAGTGGGTATGAATGCTGTAAGACGATTCTTCGACATCATATTATGGCGTTCCACTTCATCTCTTCAACGTATAGTAATTTCATCTTCTATCGGAACTTCCTTGACGAGGACACATTTCCCGAAATTCTGCGGTTGTTTTATACGGTAGACCATTATCTCTCGGTGGTCGCGTCAAAAAATGATACATACAGCGACGATGACATACGAACGTGGGATATTCTCTTCGCAAAGGTGCGAGATTCTATTGTTGCGCCGTGTAAGCAATTATCGCATACCGCCGACACCAGCGCCGAGTATCGCCTGGCTCGTCCGATTGACCGACTCCCCTATCTTGAGAGAAATGTTCCAGCACAAGATCCATCCATCATCACTGTGAAACGTTGTAACGCGAACAATACTACCGCTCGCGTGATAATAACATTTACGACGTGTAAACGCTTCGATTTATTTCAACAAACCGTCAACTCTATTTTGAATATGTGGACGGATGTAGAACACATAGACCATTGGTTTTGCGTTGATGATAATTCGAGTGAAGAAGACCGTGGGAAAATGCGCGAGGCATATCCTTGGATAGAGTATTACTTCAAAACCCCTGCGGAAAAAGGACACCGACCAAGTATGAAAATCATTTGGGATAAACTGAATAAAATGCGCCCCGAATATTGGATTCATATGGAGGATGATTTCCTCTTTCATACACCAGGAAGTTACGTTTATAAAGCAATGCAAATGATGATAGACGCGCGCAATTCTGGGTATAATGTTCGACAAATCCTGTATAATCGAAATTACGGGGAGACAGTGCGTGATTATAAAATACAAGGGCATAAGCTCATTCGTCGAATGAAATACGAGATGGCGCTTCATCAGCACAAGACCAGTAATGACGCCGGCGGCGGCGATTTTGGATACGGGAATTGCCATTACTGGCCTCATTATAGTTTTCGGCCATCTCTCGTCGATGTCGCCGCGATTTTAGCCGTGGGGGATTACGATACACCCAACCAATTCTTTGAAATGGATTATGCGAGTCGATGGACGAGCCTCGGTTTCTTATCTGGATTTTACAATCAAATCACCAACCGGCATATTGGGCGACTCACCTCAGAGAGAAATGACCGGACACAGCCGAACGCATATGAACTTAACAATGAAAGTCAGTTCGTAGCACCAGCCACCGCCGTCACCGCCGCAACCGCCGNNACNGCCGCAACCGCCGTNACTGCCGTCACCGCCAAGAAGCAATACTACTCCACCATTCAGTTTACAGACGGGTTNGGCGCACAGTTTCAACGTTTTATTTGGACGTGTATCTACGCGGAAGAGTGTGAGAATGCGACCTTTATTTATAGGACACCCGACAAAATCGCACATAACTATACCAACGACCCGCGGTTTATCGAAAAAATGGAGGAACTTATGAATATGAAGCCATATTATCTCAATTATACCGACGTGATTCGTAAGAATGCGGAACACGAGCACGCTGGACGTCGCGATGACGTCATTGAGATATTGACACCTGATTTCTATGATATTTTTAATTACATCGAGAAAAATATAGACAGATGTATGAAGAGCCAGAGTATGGCGCGAATCAAACAATATTACTGGCAAAATAAAGACCGTGCGCGCGAACGCCAGAGGATATATCGTATCTGCGAGGAAGGCGATACCGCCGCTCATTTGTATACACATCACCTCGCGGTTCACATTCGTCGACCCAACTGTGACGATACTCGTCCAAATGGAGGTGAAGAGTATAACAATGCGTATTATATTCGTTGTTTACTGAAAATTCGTGACGAATACATTGCTCGCGGAAACGGGGCGACCCCGCGAATACAGTTTCATATTTACTCTCAAGGTTCCGTTGATCGATTCACTGATTTTACAAACCACGCTATTTTGGGGTGCGATGTAATGCTACATTTGAATGAAAACAATCAGGACACCTATTTGGGAATGACATTGGCAGACATTCTCGTTACATCGGCGAGTTCTTATAGTTATAGCGCAGCGTTCTTCTGTGATGGTGATATCTATTATACGGAATTCTGGCATTCTCCGTGTAGTTGGTGGAAGAAACTAGAGAAAACATAATCGCTCGCTTCGCTTCGCTTCGCTTCGCTTCGCTTCGCTTCGTTCGCTTTTATTCTAATCATATAATAACTGAAACGTCATTATCCGTATAAAATATGGAGGTCGCAACGCATTATGGAGATTCCGACCTTTTAGCAACGATTGATAATGTTACTCGAGATTTTCGAACCGATGAACGAGATACAAAACGTAAGATCATAAAAAATATGCTCACGTTGCGTCATAATATGAAGTATAACAAGCATTTGGTTTCTGTATATGAAAAGGCAAAGGCACTTTTTGATACAATGGTGGAAGAACATCGGGGACAAATCCAGGCTTTAGATGAAATTCATCGTCATATAAACGAAGTGATTCGTAAAGAACTAGGATACAGTAATAAAATGAATCAACAAAGTGAAATCTATAAAGATAAGAAACGTATTGGCGCACTTCTTAAACGGATGCGGGCGAGTCTTGAACATATGATGAATGTCGATACTGTAATTGGCGTAACAATCGATAATATAAATAACATTACGTTTATGGACGAACATATTGAAAACAACGACGGCGATGACAGCGATGACGACGATGTCGACGACGCAGGCGAAGACACGGAGGACGAAGACACGGAGGACGACGACGACGCCGACGACTCGGAAGACACGGAGGACGAAGACACGGAGGACGACACGGAGGACGACGACGCGGAGGACGACGCCGACGACTCGGAAGACACGGAGGACGACCTTTAGCGAGAAGCATATTCTCTCCGGATTAGATCCTTAAACAACCGCGAAGACCGCGCATACTTTCGATTCAATATCCATTTACGACACTTCCGCTGAAAGATACGCAGCCAAAATGTCTTGTAAATTGCTACCATTTCATTTCCAGGAGACAGCATTACTGGGAATATGATTTCAATCGTTCCGCGGCAATATTCACCCAAAGACCTTGCGGTAGAGAATTGTTCGGGGTCCATAAAATCAAATGGAAACAAACAGAGATAATGGTGGTATATTTCGGGTGAACTCGTTTGTATATCGAAACCGTGAACTGTTTCGTTGAACCGTTGGCATAACGCGATTTCGTAGTAGGACATATGAAATGAAATGAAATGAAATGAAATGAAATGAATGGAATCAATTTTATTATATTTTTACATATATATTATTAGTAACGAAAAACATCAATGGCAACGTATTTATCGCGTGTATTTTACACGCCATTTTTTCAGAACAGAATTGTTTTATATGGTAGTTTATTGCTGGTGTTATTGAGTATATTGCGTCATCTGGCGAATCGAAATGTCAATGCGGTCGTCTTGATGGCTCTCATCGGTCTTGTAATGTCATACTTTAGTAAAAATATGATTATCGTTTTATTGACTGCGGTAATATCCGTATTTTTACTCGAGATGTTGGATTCGCGTGGTGTTACAGAAGGAATGAGCACCAAAGAGAAGAAGGACGATGATGAGGAAAGTTCTGAAGGAGGAAAAGGTAAGGAGGACGGCGACAAGGACGACAGCAAAGGTGGCAAGGATAAGAAAGGCAGCGATAAGAAAGGCCGCGATAAGAAAGACAGTGATACCAACAACAATAATTCGGTGAAGATGGAAAAGGAACCCTCAAAGAAAGAAAAGCAAGGAATGACAAAACTAAATCCGGCGAAATACAATGAAAATGCGGATGATGACGACGATGACAACGCAACCAAGTCAGGGAAAGGCAGTAGTTCCGGAAATCGCATTGATTATGCGTCAACATTAGAGCAAGCATATGACAATATTGAGAACATCATTGGAGAAGAAGGTGTGCGCGGCTTGACCGACCAAACGAAATCGTTGATGAATCAGCAAAAAGAACTGATGAATAATATGAAAGATATGGGTCCACTCTTGAAATCGGCTGAAGGATTTATGAAACAGATTACTGGCAGTGGAGGCATTGGTGGCATCACTGAAATGTTGAAGGGGTTTGCGACACCCGGCAAGAAATAAATAACAATATATAATAATACTAATCTTTGCGCGTTTAGCATTATTCAATCAATCAATTAATCAATCAATCATCAATGGTGAAACGATGTCCACCTGGTGTGTTATGCTTTGAAAATATGACGTTTATCATTATTGCGGTCGTTGTTATTGGTGTGGGAATATACGTGCATTCACGTGTTTTTGGACACGGACTCGGACACGGACACGGACACGGACACGGACTCGGACACGGACACGGAATGCTTGTC
>Ga0063231_10000305_pt1 | contig 13677 bp, 14 predicted proteins | sample LauGreSu1BDMLBSD_2_FD_56231 | JGI IMG/M metagenome (GOLD analysis project Ga0063231, IMG submission 56231) | Freshwater lake microbial communities from Lake Michigan, USA - Su13.BD.MLB.SD v2 (version 2) | ecosystem: Environmental > Aquatic > Freshwater > Lake | place: Lake Michigan, USA...
TAGCTTGGGTTGATTCCCGCTTTCCTTTGAGCAAGATGTTTAAGGAGCACATGAGCGAGTATTACGCGCCAAAGAATTTTAACTTTTGGTATTTCTTTGGCTCCTTGGCTATCGTTGTTTTAGTAATTCAGATTGTTACCGGTATTTTCCTGGTCATGAACTACAAACCCGATGCTGCTAAGGCATTTGACTCAGTTGAGTACATCATGCGTGAAGTACCCTGGGGCTGGTTGATTCGCTATATGCATTCGACTGGCGCATCGATGTTCTTNGTTGTTGTTTACTTGCATATGTTCCGTGGTCTCATTTATGGCTCTTATCAAAAGCCCCGTGANCTCATCTGGATTTTTGGCTGTTCGATTTTCTTATTGTTAATGGCNGAAGCGTTCTTTGGTTACCTCTTACCTTGGGGACAAATGTCTTACTGGGGTGCGCAGGTGATTGTTAACTTGTTTGCAGCGATTCCATTAATTGGACCGGATCTTGCGTTATGGTTGCGCGGTGACTATGTGGTTGGTGATGCAACCCTCAATCGCTTTTTCTCATTCCATGTCATCGCATTGCCACTAGTATTAGTTGGTTTAGTAGCCGCACATATTATTGCCTTGCATGAAGTTGGCTCGAATAATCCTGACGGTATTGATATCAAGAACAATCTCGATGCCTCCGGTAAGCCGGTTGATGGTATTCCATTTCATCCTTATTACTCGGTTCATGACATCATGGGCCTAGGGGTGTTTTTGATGATTTTTGCTGCGATTGTGTTTTTTGCTCCAGAGATGGGCGGATACTTTTTAGAGGCAAATAACTTCATTCCCGCTGATCCTCTGCAGACCCCATCTCATATCGCACCGGTTTGGTATTTCACACCGTTTTATTCGATGCTACGCGCTACCACAACGCCTTTCTTAATACCCTTGTGGATCCTCTGTGCACTTGTGTTGGGTCTGGTGATTAAGAATGCTAAGGATGTACGTATTAAGGGCGCCTGCGCTACTATTTTGGTAGCGCTAGCTTTGGGCTTCTTCTTCTTTGATGCTAAGTTTTGGGGTGTGGTGATCATGGGCGGCTCCGTAGTGATCCTGTTCTTCTTGCCATGGCTTGATAAGTCTCCAGTACGTTCAATTCGTTATCGTCCGGATTTCCATAAATACATTTATGGCGCGTTCATCATCAGCTTTGTAATCTTGGGCTACTTGGGCATTAAACCGCCATCACCTATTTTTGAGAAGATCTCACAGATTTGCACCATTTATTANTTGGCATTCTTCTTTGCTATGCCATGGTGGAGCAAGATGGGTACCTTCAAGCCAGTGCCTGATCGCGTTAACTTTGTAGCGCACTAATCCATAAGAACAAGATAAAGATATTAGGAATTCAGATGAAATATTCGCTCAATATGATCGGCGCTCTTAAAAAAGGGCTTGTGTTTGTTAGCACAAGTTTTGTGCTTGGAACGGCACTAGCAGCAGGCGGAGACTTTCCGCTCGATAGCGCACCCGATCGTTTAAATAGTAATGCATCATTGCAAAACGGCGCCAAGATATTTGTGAACTACTGCTTGGGTTGCCACTCTGCAGTGAGTTTACGTTACAACCGTTTGCGCGATATTGGTCTTTCAGATCAGCAGATTAAAGATAACCTCATTTTGGGCGACCAAAAGGTGGGNGATTTGATGACCATNTCCATGAGCCCTAAGGACGCCAAGGCCTGGTTTGGTAAAGTGCCACCGGATTTATCGGTAGAGGCACGTGCACGGGGTACCGATTGGTTGTATACCTATTTCCGCACTTATTACAAAGATCCTGATAGTCCAACCGGTTGGAATAACTTGGTGTATCCCAATGTAGGTATGCCCCATGTATTGTGGCAATTACAGGGTGAGCGCGCTGCTAAGTTTGAGCAACAAAAAGACCCCCATGATCCAAGCAAAAGTAGTAAGGTGTTTAAGGGCTTTGAACAGCTAAGTCCTGGAACCATGAAGTCACAAGAATATGATGATAATATTGCGGACCTTGTGGCATTTATGTCTTGGATGGCTGAGCCAACCCAATTACAACGCAAGCGTATCGGCGTGGTTGTTTTGTTGTTCTTGGCCATCTTTACCTTAATTGCTTGGCGTTTGAATAAAGCGTATTGGAAAGATATTCGTTAAGTCCAAGCGTTTTGCTTTAATAATTTGATTTAAAGGATACCTGCTTATGATGGTGTTGTACTCGGGCACAAATTGCCCATTCTCACAACGCTGCCGCCTTGTTCTGTTTGAAAAAGGTATGGATTTTGAGATACGGGATGTCGATCTGTTTAATAAACCAGAAGATATCTCGGTCATGAACCCATATGCGCAAGTGCCTATCTTGGTTGAGCGCGATCTCATTTTGTATGAGTCCAATATCATTAACGAGTACATTGATGAGCGCTTTCCTCATCCTCAACTCATGCCGCCCGATCCGATTGCGCGCGCACGCGCACGCCTGTTCTTATTTAATTTTGAGAAAGAACTCTTTGTGCACGTTAGTGCACTCGAGAATGAGAAGGGTAAAACTGCTGAGAAATTACATGAGAAGGCTCGCTTAGCGATTCGGGATCGTTTAACGCAATTAGCCCCAATATTTGTCAAAAACAAATATATGTTGGGCGAAGAGTTTTCTATGCTTGACGTTGCAATCGCCCCCTTACTCTGGCGTCTTGAGCATTACGGCATTGACCTCTCCAGAAATGCGGCACCCTTACTCAAATATGCAGAGCGTATTTTTAGCCGCCCAGCCTATATTGAGGCATTGACCCCTTCCGAGAAAGTGATGCGCCGCTAATTTGATAATTAGCTGCACTCTTCGGTTGGCTTAAAATCGTAATGATGGCTACCGACGCTCCAAGTACCAAACCCTATCTAATCCGTGCACTGCATCAGTGGTGTACGGATTTTGGTTTTACCCCGTTCTTAGCAGTATTTGTGGACGAGCGGGTTGAGGTTCCCATGGAGTTTGTGAAAAATAATGAGATCGTGCTCAACATCTCGGCAGATGCCTGCCATCAACTGCATATTGAGAACGATTGGATCAGTTTTCAGGCTCGATTTGGGGGTATACCCAAGAAAGTATTGGTTCCAGTCACCCATGTCTTGGCAATCTATTCTAGAGAAAATGGTCAGGGGATGTCCTTCCCATTTGATCCCGAAACAAAGGGGCCAGTGGATAATGGGCTTGGAAATAAAGACGCTACGAAGGTAAAGAGTGAGCGTCCCGCTTTAAAGATTGTGAAGTAAGTTAAAATTAAATTTTCTTAGATGCCCCATTAGCTCATCTGGTAGAGCAACTGATTTGTAATCAGTAGGTGGTCTGTTCGAGTCGGACATGGGGCACCAAAATTCCCCCGTTTTTATTATTCTATTTAGTCAGATCAATTTTCTTAGTTTCTGGCAAGAAGAAGATCGCCAGCCCAGCTGCGATAGCTAAAAAGATGGTTGGGTACCATAAACCAGCGAGCGGACTGGAAAACTCTTTATTAAGCCAAGTGACGATAAGAGGTAGCATCCCTCCGATCCAGCCTGCTGCAAGATTATGTGGCAGGGTTGCAGCACTATTGCGCGTTCGCGCGGGAAATAGTTCCGCCAATAGGGCAGTTTGTGGCCCAACCACTAGAGCCAATGGCAACGTGATGGCTATGAGTACGACGATCATGAGGGAGTAGTCTGGGGCAGTTTGCTGACTGAGTGTTTGTAAAAACTGATAAGCCGGCTGAATCAGTATCGTGCCAAGGAGTAATCCGCTGATGACCACTGGTCTTCGGCCGATCCTATCAGAGAGTGCCCCAGAAATAATCGTTAATGGGAACAAAACTATCGTTGCGGTAATCGTTAAAGTATCCACAATTTGTGGGTTAATTTGTAATGCCGACTTCATAAATATGCCGGTGTATACCTGTACGCAGAAGAATAAAACAGAGCCACCGGCTGAGATACAAAAGAAGAGTAAGAACATTTGCTTGCGGGTCTCTTTATCTTTGAAGTTATCGCGTAAGGGCGATTTTGATGTTTCACCTTTGGCAAGCATATTTTTGAAGATGGGTGTTTCTTCTAAGGTCATACGCACCTTTAATGCCACCAAGAGAAGCACAATCGAGAACCAAAACGGTACTCGCCACCCCCATTCCTTAAAACTTGCGGGGTCCAGAAATTGATTGAGTAAAAGAAGTTGGAGGGTTGATATCAGCATACCCAAAGGACCCATTAACTGCAGAACACTAGTCTTAAAACCCCGATTAGAGTCTCCGGCGTGTTCCGTGAGGTAAACCGCGCTACCCCCAATTTCACCCCCGGCTGATAAGCCCTGAAGTAGTCTTAAACTCACCAAAAGAATGGGCGCCAAAATGCCAATTTGCTCGTAAGTTGGCAAAAAGCCAACCGCAAATGTAGCCCCACCCATTAAAGAGATGGTGATTAGAAAGACGGGCCTTCTGCCAATGCGGTCCCCGAGGGAGCCAAAGAAGGCCGCCCCCAAGGGCCGCACAATCATCCCAGCCCCAAAGGTAGCAAGGCTTGCTAAAAGCCCAGTAACTGGGTCTGAGCTTGGAAAGAATAAGGGTGCAAAAGCCACCGCAAGGGTTGCAAAGGTAAGAAAGTCATACCACTCCAGAAAGGTGCCAAAGCAGGCTGCTGTAGCAATTTTGGGGTAAGACTGATTAGAATTACTCATAAATTAATGACACTAAAGATGTATAAGCTATTGATTTAAAATGACTATTTAATAGATTAGAGACTTTTATGTTGCATAGCAATAATATTTATTGCAAAGCAGCAAAAAATTGGGTATAGTTTCATGGTGCAGTGCAATATTGAATACATTAACTTAATGGAGAGTACACCATGAATCAAGATCAAGTAACAGCAAAATTGTCGCAAATTCAGAGCAAGAACCTCGAGACTGTATTTTCCTTGGGCGAAGCCGCTCTTGAGAATGCACAAAAGCTCGTAGAACTCAATTACGACGCATCCAAGAACGCACTTCTGAATGCTCAAGAGAACATTCAGCAGGTAATCACCGCTAAAGATCCAAAAGACGTGAGCGAGTTCCTTCAAGCTGAAACTTTGCAGGAAGTAGGTAATCAGGCGATTGCTCATCAGCGTAAAGTTACGAAAGTATTGCGTGAGAGCGGTAAAGAGTTCGCTAACGTTGTAGAAGCTAGCATTGAACAAACTCAAGTTGGTATGCAAGATTGGGTAAATACATTAGCTGCTAACGCACCAGCTGGTTCGGATGTATTTGTATCTGCATTCAAAACTTCGATGAACTCGGTGATGCAAGGTTTTGAGCAGTTCCGTGAAGCNAGTAAAGATGCAATGGCAACGGTTGAGAAATCTGCTGACCAAGCTTTCGAAGCATTCCAAGGTCAAATTGCTCAAGTAAAAAAAGCTGCTGCTCCGGCTAAACGTAAGGCTGCTTAATTGAGCTAGTCTTACCAGTAGGATTTATGAGTCATGAACCCGCCCTATATGGGCGGGTTTTTTTATTCAGTGTTGAGTTTTTATTCTTCTTCGTGTTTCAATAAATTACTGGCAATCACTTTATTGGGCTTCACACCCAACTCNTTAACGCGTTCTGCTGCTTTAATCAANTTACCTTTACCCGACTTGAGCTTATTAAAGGCGTCATGGTAGCTTGATTGGGCTTGATCAAGACGCTTTCCAATTTGCTCTAAGTCCTCTACAAACCCCACAAACTTATCATAGAGATTAGCGCACTGACGAGCAATTTCCATTGCATTCTTATTCTGTTGATCCTGGCGCCATAAGTGAGCTACCGTTCGGAGTGTTGCCATCAGAGTGCTGGGACAGACCAAGACAATATTTTTAGCAAGGGCCTCTTGATATAAATTAGGTGCAGCCTTAAGTGCGCTTAAAAATGCTGGCTCAATGGGGATAAACATCAGCACAAAATCAACGGTAGATAAATCAGCGATACCTGAATAGTTCTTAGCAGACAGCCCTTGAATATGTTGACGGATCGATTGGATATGAGCTAAGAGCTCTTGTTTTGCAATCGCATCGTCGCCCGCTTCAGTATGGCGGGCATAGGCTGTAATCGATACTTTGCTATCAATGACTAGGTGTCGGCCTTCGGGGAGCTTAACGATCACATCAGGCTGAAGTCTTCCGCCGTCGGCTTGTGTATGACTATCTTGGACAAGGTATTCTTCACCCTTGCGAAGACCAGAAGACTCGAGGATGGACTCTAAAACAAGCTCTCCCCAGTTACCCTGAATCTTCGAGTCACCCTTTAGGGCATTGGTCAATGATCTTGCTTCATCTGACATCTTTAGATTGAGATTGGCTAGGCGCTCGATCTCGTTCTTCAGAGCAAAGCGCTCACGTGACTCTTGGTCGTAGGAGTTACTAACCTTGCTCTTTAAACTCGGTTAGCTTAGTTTGCAAAGGTTTTAATAAGATATCTAATTGCTGCGCGTTTTGTTCTGTAAATTTTCTAGACTTATCTTCCAAAATCTCATTGGCTAGGTTCTTAAACTGATTAGTGAGTGCTTCTTTGGCTTCATTGAGAGACTCAATACGGTTCTGTACTTGCTTGCGCTCAGAATCTAATTCTGCCTCTAAACGAATAGCATGCAAAACAGCTTGATCACGTTCTTCGCGTAAGGCGTTTAAAAGAGTAGTTTGCTCAAACAGGGATACAGCAGTCTGTTTTTGATGAGAGCGCAAGATAAAAACATAGACCAATAAGCCGATGGTAATACCAAAGCTTAGGGCGGGGATTAGAAGACTAAGATCAGACATGGGCATTAGTCTAAATTAGACCAAGCCCACTGGGTGAGCTTTTAAAACGATAAATGGATAGGAGTAAATCAAGCTCCAAGAAGCTTTTTAAGCTCGCCGCTTTGGTACATTTCGGTCATGATGTCAGATCCGCCAATGAACTCTCCATTGACATAAAGCTGAGGAATGGTCGGCCAGTTGGCATACTCTTTAATCCCCTGACGGATTGCCTCATCATCAAAGACATTGACCGTATGCAGTGTCTCTACTCCACAGGCACGCAAAATATTAATGGCGTTACCGGAGAAGCCGCATTGGGGGAACTGGGCAGTACCTTTCATAAAAAGGACTACAGGATGGCCGGTCACAATCTCTTTAATACGGGTTTGAGCATCACTCATGGGTTAAATCCTTTCATTGAATCAACCCCCATATTTTATGACCTATTTGCTAATGGGGTTTTAGGAGCCTTACGGCCAATACTAATCCGCATATGCCCGGCTAGGTCAGGACGAGACTCCACATCCGATAAGCCTGCCTGATTCAATAGAGCGCGAACCTGCGCTGCCTGATCGTAGCCATGTTCCAAGGCAATGAGGCCATCCCCCTTTAGAAACTCCTGACACCGATCTAAAATCAGGCGGATGCATTGCAAGCCGTCGTATTCGTCGGTCAGGGCTTTGCGCGGCTCAAAGCGCAAATCTCCTTCATGAAGATGCGGGTCTCTCGGGTCAATGTAAGGAGGGTTACTCAAAATTAGATCAAAACTACCCAGCCACTCCTTGGGGATATTTGTATACCAATTACTCTGAATAAACTGCACTACATCACTTAAATCAAGGGCTATAGCNTTCTGATGAGCAAGTGTAATGGCGTCACTGGACGCATCAATCCCAATCACTTCTATTTTTAGAGTGTCTTGATTGCTTTCTCTTATTGCATTGGCGAGTGCCAATGCAATTGCCCCAGAGCCAGTTCCCAGATCTAGAACTCTTAGCTTTAAAACTTGATCAGAATGGGTAATCTGACATTTGATCTCCTCGATGGCGAGATCGACCAAGAGCTCGGTCTCTGGTCTAGGAATGAGAACCGAGGGGTTCACGTTTAGCTCAATCCCATGAAACCCCTTCTTACCAATCAAATAAGCAATGGGCTGACCCTGCAGTCGACCTTGTTCCAGTTCTAGCCACTGACTGATAAGGGACTCCGGAAGTTTTTCTTGGTCTTTTGACACTAGGGCAGAGCGTGGCCAGCCAAGGGATTGTTCTAGAAGATGCCCCAATAAAACTCGTGCATCAGTCTTATCAATGGGGGTAATACTTAGCAGGTCCTTGATGGTTCTCACAAAGAGTGCTGTGATTAAGAATCACCCATTGCAGCCAAGAGATCGGCTTGATGCTCTGCGGCAAGGCCATTGAGAAGATCGCTGATATCACCATCCATCATGGCATCAATTTTGTATAAGGTTAGATTAATGCGGTGATCTGTGATGCGGCCCTGTGGAAAGTTATAGGTCCGAATGCGATCACTGCGATCACCGGTGCCTACTAAAGACTTGCGGGTTTGGGCCTGCTCTTTTTGTTGGGCATTGCGTTGTGCATCCATGATGCGCGAGACCAAGACCTTCATGGCCTGATCTTTATTGCGATGCTGACTGCGATCATCCTGACATTCCACTACGATTCCGGTTGGTAGGTGGGTAATACGCACTGCAGAGTCTGTTTTGTTGATGTGCTGACCGCCAGCTCCGGATGCACGAAAGGTATCAATGCGAAGATCTGCCGGATTAATCTTGATGGCCTCAATTTCATCAACTTCTGGCATCACAGCAACGGTACAGGCTGATGTGTGGATTCTGCCTTGAGTCTCGGTTTGCGGAACCCGTTGCACCCGATGACCGCCCGACTCAAACTTCATTTTGGCATATACATCAGTGCCACTTAGTCGCACAATCACTTCTTTATAGCCACCCAGATCAGATTCGGCCTGACTCACAATTTCAGCTTTCCAGCCCTGACGCTCTGCATAGCGGGTATACATTCGCAATAGATCCGCAGCAAAGAGGGCGCTTTCATCGCCGCCAGTGCCAGCACGTATCTCCAAGAAGATATTACGACCATCGTCTTCATCTTTAGGTAATAGAAGAGTTTGTAAGCTTTTCTCGAGATCTGTCATACGACCTTCAGCTTGTTTTTGCTCCTCGTCGGCAAACTCTTTCATTTCGGGATCTAGGCGCATGTCAGAGGCAGCTTTGGCATCTTCCTCAGCCTTTTTATAAAGACCAAATTGCTCGACGATGGCAGAAATATCAGCATGTTCGCGCGTGAGCTTGCGATAGACGTCCATATCCTTGGTGGAGTCTTCTTGCATCAAAATAGTATTGAGTTCAGCCAAACGGGCATCGAGATGCTCCAGCTTGGCACGCATGCTGGATTTCATCTAATGACTATCTGAGGAGCTATTTTTATCTAGGCTGGAATGAGTGGTAAATAATTTAGGAAGCAGCTTAATCAGAGCATCGCGCTCAGAACCGCTGGCATGTTGTAGAGCATGTAAGGAGCCATGTAAAAACTTATTAGTTAATCCTTGAGCCATTGCATTAAGGACTTCTTGGGGATCATCACCGCGTATCAAACGCTTGAGAGCGCGCTCTAGCTCAATTTGGCGTAAGCGCTCACCTTGCTGCTGAATATCTTGTATTAGTGGGACTGCATTGCGTCCTTGGAGCCAATGCATAAAGTTACCAACGCGCTCTTCAATAATGATCTCTGCCTGACTAACAGCAGCTTGGCGCAGATTAGCACCGGTCTGTGCCATCGTTCCGAGGTCATCCACGGTATAGAGGTAAACGTCATTGAGCCTTGAAATTTCTGGTTCAAAATCACGAGGCACGGCTAAATCAATCATCACCATGGGTTTGCGACGACGCAGCTTTAAAGCGCTCTCCACCATTCCAAGACCAATGATCGGTAAGGGGCTCGCAGTCGATGACACAATGATGTCAAACTCGTGCAAGCGTGTGGGTAGATCATTGAGGCGGAATGACTCAGCCTCAATATTTTGGGCCGATATAGATTCAGCGAGTTCTTGGCCGCGTTCAATAGTACGATTAGCAATCGCAGTAGCTTTTGGTTTACGGGCTACAAAATGGGTTGCGCATAAGGTAATCATCTCACCGGCGCCGATGAACAAAATCTTTTGTTCGCCAATGGATTCAAAAATACGTTCAGCTAGTCGCACTGAGGCTGCAGCCATCGAAATCGAATGTGCCCCAATTTCGGTTGAGCCTCGCACCTCTTTAGCAACGGAAAATGTTTTTTGGAATAGTTGATTAAGATAGGTGCCCAAAGCACCTGCATCATTGGCAGTACGCACCGCATCTTTCATTTGACCTAAGATTTGGGTCTCACCAATCACCATCGAATCTAAACCACACGCTACACGAAATGCATGACGCACTGCATCGGATTGCGGTAAGGTATAGATGTGGGGTTGCAAAATGCTGGGCGCGAGCTTTTGACTTTTCGCCAACCAATCAAAAGTTGCCTCATGAAATTCACCTTCAGAGGCAGGATCGTTAGCAGCGCAGTAGAGTTCTGTACGATTACAGGTGGACAAGATGGTGGCTTCAGGCAGACCGCTCCGATTCACGCTGCCAAGATGGGAGCGAAGATCGAATAAGGCGTCCTGCAGACCTTCGGGGTCAAAGGCTACTTTCTCCCGAACGGCAACTGGCGCTGTGTGATGGTTAATGCCCAAAGTCAACAGCTTCATATCGTGAATTATAGATTTCTTGGGCTCAATAGGGGTGTTTTCAATGGGGTTTTTAGCTTATTTGTTGGTTGGAGGCACAGTGGGCTGGGCTGCAGGCCACTATTTTCCTGGGTTTTCCCCTAGTAATAAGGGCTCAGCAAGAGCGAAACGTCCTAAATCGATCTTTCTTTGGACCATTGGTCTTGGGGCACTGGGCGCCCTGGCGACTAGTTATGGTGGCCAAATGATTGGCCTATTTACCTCAGGGCAAATGCTGGAGTGGGGGAGTGCGATTCTGGGAGCTTTTAGTTTGTCCCAAATTTATCTTTTACTTAGGAGACCTTAAAACAAATTCTGATTCAACTCCACCAACGACCCATTTGATCGTATTTTGTTGATGAGCAGTCAGGTGTTTATTTGTTTTACTAAAGTGCCCACAACTTCCTTGATCCCCTGGGAAAATAAATGGCTGCATTGTTTTATAAACTCCCAGGCCTGAGGGATGGGAGGCACGCAGTATGCAATGATTATTTGCATTGCATATGTATTCCTCAAACGACTGTGCATGCGAGCCCCAGAGAAGCCAGACCAGATGCTTTTGAGAGCTTGATAGTTTTTTGATGATCGCCCTAACAAAACTAGCCCAGCCTAATTGACTGTGCGAGCCGGCCTCACCTAGTCGAACAGATAGTGCGGTATTAAGTAGCAGGACACCTTGTTTGGCCCAATGGCTTAAGTCACCATTTTCTAAGGAGCCAAATCCCTCGATTTGCAGAGCTTTATTAATGTTACGAAGAGAGCTTGGAAATTGTTTGGAGCCAAGGGCAATATCCCGTGGAATAGAAAATGCAAGACCTTGTGCTAATCCTGGCGAATGATATGGGTCTTGACCAAGCAGAATTACTTTGACCTCAGAAACAGGAGTCAATTTCAGAGCATTAAACAGGAGCTCTTTATCGGGTCGAATGAATTGCCCCCGCATTTGATATTCTTGATCAAAAGCATCACAGAGCTGTTGCCAATCCCTTGAAACAAAGTAATCCGATAGAAATACTTGCCAATCGTTCGGAATCAATGAAAGCAAGTTGCTCACTGTTACATCAAATCAGAAAGAATTGGATTTGTTCGTTTTGATCTCATACTGAACGGGGCTATTGAGTTTGAGAGCAATGCTGGCATTACATTCTTTATCTTGCCGAAAGTAATGAAAGCTTAATCGTTTGCTGCGTTTAAGGCTTGCTAGAACTGGGTCGAGTCGACTGGAGTTGACGCGTTGACCATTATGCTACTAATGAGGTCGTGCGGTGCCAGCCCAGCTTGTTGGGCAAGACCACCATCGAGAACGTGGGTTAGCTTAAGCCAGCCATGACTGTCGGCGTGACGGATCCCCAGCGATAGCTTGAGATCATCTAGGAAGCGAGCTGATTTAAGGGAGACTGAAATTCCGGCGATTTGGGGTAACCATAGTTGTAAAGGCAGATCTTGGGTGCCATTGATGTAATTCTTTTTAAAGTCTTGCCAGATCTTGTTAAAGGTAATGCCCATGATCTGACTAATTGCTAAATCTAGTGAGTATTGATTGATTCCTAAAAAAGGTTTGCCATGCTCTTTCCAAAGATAGCGCATGAGATCATCCAACGATATCTTGCCACTACTATGATGGCGCATCACGAGATCAAGACCTAGAGCAATGAGAGCGCCCTTTGCATAATAACTAACTACCGCATTAGGAGTGTTCTCATCCATTTGGTAATACTTGGTCCAAGCATCAAAAGAGCTATCAGCTACAGTTTGTTTGTGACGTCCTGGATTGCGTAAGACGCCATTCCAGTTATTCGTAAGCAGCTCAAGATAACGCGGCAGGCTAATCGTTTTGCTTCTGAGAAGTTGAAGGTCATCATAGTAGCTGGTAAAGCCTTCAAAGAGCCACAGTAGACGAGTATGGTTGCGCCCACCCAGATCATAAGGTTGGAAAGCCTTGGGTTGAATCCGCTTGACTAACCAGGCATGAAAATATTCATGACTGCATAAGCCCAAGAACTCCTCATAGGTTTTCTTGGGGGTCTTGGCGTCATGATCTTGGTAAGGAAGTTGATCGCGTTTGCATAAAAGCGCAGTGCTATTGTGATGCTCGAGGCCTCCATAGCCATCTAATGCAGCATTGACAATAAATAAGTAGCGCGAGAACGGTGCCTTTGGTTTGCGGGGCTCAAATAGACGAATGGTCTCCGCACAGATTTTGGAGAGATCTCGGGCAAGCTGCTCTTTATCTAAAAGCTCAGATTGCTCAGCNGTAAGACCTTGGATCGCCATGGCATGGGGGGTGCCATACAATTGCCACTCAATCAGATCAAAGTGACCCATGGCAACGGGATGATCAATCAGGTCATCATAATTTTTGGCAAGATAAAAACCAAAGCCTTGCAAATCTGTCTTTACTGGCGCAAGTGTGCANTGGGCATTCCACCCTAGCAGGGACTGGTCGGTTGGTGGGGCAATCGCTAGAGAGCAAGGTAGATGAGCTTGACCTTGAACGGCTAGACATAGACTGGTGGGATTAAAAAAACCGCGCTCTTGATCTAAGTAAGCAGTACGTACGGATTGATCAAAAGCATAGACCGTAGTGATGATTTCACAGCTAGCGCTATTTTTGGGTAAGCGCCAGCGATCGTTATCGAGCCGCTCAAGTGGAATTGATTTGCGCAACCCAGTTTTCTTAATCGAGGTAAATGCAGAAATTGTTTCAATATGTTTACTAAAGTCTCGTATTAAATAGCTACCCGGTATCCATGCCGGCATCGCAATTATTTGCCCTGCTGGATCTGGGCGCTCGATCACTAGTTTTACGATGAAACGATGCCCGTGTAAATCATCGGGCCAGACGGTGTATTGCACTGCGGGCATGGCATTGGCTTGCATGGTCGTAACTATTTGAGTGATGCTAATTTCTTCTCAATATCGGCAAGTTGAACTGCGCCTGGGAACCGACTGCCGTCAGTAAAGAAAATAGTGGGCGTGCCATTAATGCCATAGTTTTTTGCTAGAGTAAGATTTTTATCAATAGGATTGGCGCAATCTGATTTACCACTGGGCCCCAGATTATTGAGCATCCAGTCATTCCATACCTTTTGCTGATCAGCAGCACACCAAATTTGCTT
>Ga0063231_10000310_pt1 | contig 13609 bp, 5 predicted proteins | sample LauGreSu1BDMLBSD_2_FD_56231 | JGI IMG/M metagenome (GOLD analysis project Ga0063231, IMG submission 56231) | Freshwater lake microbial communities from Lake Michigan, USA - Su13.BD.MLB.SD v2 (version 2) | ecosystem: Environmental > Aquatic > Freshwater > Lake | place: Lake Michigan, USA...
TTGATGACGATCCCACCGATACAAAGCATGAAACTGGACCATACAACCAGTGATGAAATCATTGAGAAATAAGTGAAAAAAGTATGGGATTTTTTGCCGAATCTTTTCATCAAATATTCCGGCATCGTAGAAATGTTATTGGCCAAATACCGGGGAATGAAAAGCAAGGATAGCAACATCAAGAATATCCATGCCAGCCAATCAAAATTAGCCAGCACCATTCCACTGGTATATGCAGCACCGAAACTTGCCACCAGCATGGATGGACTGACATTGGTGCTGAATATGGAAAGACCCACCTTGTACCAGGGCAATGACCTGCCAGACAAAAACAAATCTTCGGCATTGGGTTTACCAAGGGTCGTTTTTTTCTTGCTAATGAATATTCCAATCAGAATCAAAAAGACGATATACAATATAATCACAATCGAATCTGTAGCTCCGATTTGAATCCTATTCATTATACTATTTTTTTAAATGAACGTTCTAATTGATGATGCCTTTTAGCGGCTATTCATATTTTACAAATAACCATGAAAAAAAACGTCATCAGCTCATTTAATTAGCCATAGGGTATACTTTTTTGGCTTTTTGACATTTACTCCGGCAACAACACATGATCAACGGCAAGCTGCTTGCACAGTGTATTGAAACCGGCCACGTCCTGCTTCATGAGTTGATCCATTTCTTGCTTGAGCACCAGCCATTCTGTATGCAATTCCTGGTACCGGGCATTTTGTCCTGCGGTAACATAAGGCACGTTCGAATTGACCTCGCCATGTACAAAAATGATGTTGGCACTGAGCTTGTTGACGAAGTTGATCACATCATCATAAGACTGGCTCTTGGGCTGAATGAGCTTGTCTTCTAAGGCTTTCAGCTTTTCGTTGATTTCCTTGCCCTTCTTGACCACAGCAGCTTTTGAGGGATCATTTTCTATCAGTGTACTGAGTTGGCTGATCTGTTTTGAGAGGTTGCGCATGCGCGTAACTGCCACATGAATATCTGTAACATCCTGTTCCAATTTTTTGAGCAGCTCATCCTGTTCTACAAAATCAGCCTGCGCCCTGTTAATCCTTGGGTCTTGTTGGATGACCATCGGAGAAGAATACTCCTGTCCATCAACCTTCAATACCACCACGTAGATTCCGGGAACTGCCCTGCCACCATTGTAACTTCCTTCAATGTATACCTCATCAATGGTAGGCATCTCCTGCCTTTTGAGGTTCCAGACAAAACGGTTCAACCCTTTCTTTACCGTCAGCAGAGGTTCTTCCCTGTAGCTGTTGTTGGAACCCGCTCTTGCGTAAGGTTTGTTGCTGAACGTCCTCAGCACCTTTCCCTGCTGGTCTTTGATTTCAATCGAGAGATCTTTGATTGAATCAGCACTGTTTGAAAGTTGATAGTAGATGACCGCACCAGTGCTGGGATTGGCTCCGGTGGTGATGGGATAGGATTGCTTGATTTCATCATTTCCATCAAACATGCTATAGCCGGAGACCCTGAAGGTTTCCCCCACTGGCAATAACCTGGCCTTGTCAATGGCAACAGGATCAAAGCTCCTGATGGGCTGCAGATCGTCCAGGATCCAGAAGGCACGGCCTTGAGTGGAAGCGATGAGATTCCCCTTGTGCACCTTCAGGTCAGTGATGGGCGTGATGGGAAGGTTGCGCTGAAAATTAGTCCAGTTGGCACCATCATCATAAGATATATAGAGCCCTGTTTCCGTTCCTGCAAACAAGAGACCTTTTCTTCTTTCATCTTCCCTTACTACCCTGAGAAAAGCACCATAGGGAATACCGTTCACAATTTTGGTCCAGGTTTTTCCATAATCGGTAGACTTGTAAGCGAAGGGAGTAAAATCATTGGTCTTGTACTTGTTTGCTGCGATATAAACAGTAGCAGGATCATGTGGAGAAACTTCAATCGCATTGATCAGTGCTTCACCCAGATCCTTTGGTGTAATGTTGGTCCAATTTGTTCCGCCATCCCTGGTAATGTGCACCAGGCCATCGTCACTGCCTGTATAAATGACCCCTTTTTCTTTGTCTGATTCCATCACGTAAGTAATGGTACAATAGTTTTCTCCGCCTGCACCTTCATTGGTATAGGGATAACCACTGATGCCCATCTTGGTGGTATCGTGTGTGGTCAGGTCAGGTGAAATGGGGGTCCAGGACTTGCCCATGTCGATGGTCTTGAACAACCTGTTGCCTGCATGGTAGTACACATTTTTCTCGTGCTTGGAATACAGGATCGGGGCATTCCAGTTGAACCTGTATTTCATGTCCTTGGGTTGCATGGCCTGGTATTGCACAGGGTGAATCATGACCCCTACGCCCTCGCTTGTATTGGCATCCAGGAGCTCGATGGTACCCTGATAACTTCCACCCATTACATAACGAGGGTTGTTGGGATCAAAGCCAAGAAAAGCCGATTCGCCGCCTGCAGAATAGGACCATTGCCTCTCAGTGATGCTACCGCCGCTGGTATTGCGGCTTGCAATCCTAACAGAGGTATTGTCTTGCTGGCCAGCATAAATATTGTAAGGAAAAAGATTGTCAACATTGATCCTGTAAAACTGTGCAGTGGGTTGGTTGTTCTGTGCAGACCAGATCTTACCGCCATTGAATGTAACTGCCGCACCACCATCATTGGCAATGACCATGTTCTGGTTGTTTTCAGGATTGATCCAGAGCTGGTGATAATCGCCATGGGTACCACTGATGTTTTTCCATGACTTACCACCATCTTCAGATTTCAATCCTGCTGCACCCAAAACGTAAACAGTATTTTCATTCACAGGATCGGCAAATACTTCGATATAGTACCAGGCACGGGAAATCAAGCGATGATCCTTGCTGATTCTAGTCCAGTTAGACCCTGCATCATTTGAAACAAAAAGTCCACCCTGCTCTTTCTGCGTATCACTTTCAACCAAAGCATATACTTTGTTGGGGTTGGACAATGAAACGGAGACGCTCATTTTACCCAACTCTTTGGGCAAACCATTCTGGATTTTCTCCCAGGTTTCTCCACCATCTGTGCTTTTGTACAAACCAGATCCTTTTCCACCACTTTGTACAGCCCATGGCAAACGGCGATGGTCCCACATGGAAGCATANAGAATCCTGGGATTGCTCATGTCCATATTCAAATCAGCACATCCAGTATTCTCATCNACATAAAGCAAATGCTTCCATGTCTTTCCTCCGTCTTCTGTTTTGTAAATTCCTCTTTCTTTTGATGGACCATGCAAGGCACCCTGTGCTGCAACATAAGCGACGTCAGGGTTTGTGGGATGAATCCGGATGTTGGCAACATGGCGTGTGAGCTCCAACCCCAGGTGTTTCCAGGTCTTCCCTGCATCCGTGGAGCGATAAACCCCATCACCATAGGAGGTCATGACTCCACGGGGAGCATGCTCACCCATTCCCACATAAACAACGTTGGGATCCGAAGCTGCAACGGCAACAGCCCCGACTGATCCGGTTTTGAAATAACCATCAGAGATATTTTTCCAGCTTTGGCCTGCGTCTTCGGTTTTCCATACACCGCCACCAGTGGTTCCCATGTAATAAATCTGGTTGTTTCCTTTTATACCTGTTGCGGTCACTGATCGGCCACCACGCGTATGGCCCAGGTTGCGCCACAGGACTGGCTTGAAATAGGATTCAAGATCAACTGTTGGGGCAGCGGGAGCTGCTGGCGATTTGGTGACCTTTTTTTGGGCGGAAATATCCGTAACCAAAACAAACAAAAAGGACAGAAGAAAAACCAGGAATTTGTTGGTGCGTAGCATGAGAACCATAGAGGATTTTTTATGCCTCTAAGGTAAGCAATTCGGATTGATGAACTTTCCCGTTAAACAAATGAATATTGCGTTGAAACCCTAATTCCTTTTGAATTCCAGGCCGCGCAACTTCAAATCTTTGCCATTGAGCGGAAAAACATTGTTTTCACTGGCCCACTTGTTCCATGCCGCCTCCAGCTCCTTTACTTTCTCAGGAAACTTGAGGGCGAGGTTGAACCGTTCTGTTTTGTCGGTCTTAAGGTCATACAATTCCCATGGCCCAACGTATGGTTTCTCCTCANTACTCATGGAGACCAGCTTCCAGTCATCCACACGAATGGCCCTGTTGGCCTGGTGCTCCCAGTACAAATTGCGGTTGGCAAGGTTTTCACCTTTGAAAACATTGACCAGACTGACACCGTTCAAAGGCTTTGTAGGCTGTTGATTGAATACATTAGGATAGGCTGCCCCAGCCGCATCAAGGAAGGTTGGCATCAAATCGATGATATGAGCAGGAGCATTATCAACTACAGTGCCTTGCCTGGCTGTATGCCCCGGCCAGCTTACAATGAATGGGGTGTGGATTCCTCCCTCATGCAGCCTTGTCTTGAATAGCCTGAAGGGTGTATTGCTCAGGTTGGCCCAGTTTCCACGGTAACTTTCATAGCTTGAATCTGTTCCAAGTGCAGACAGCGAAGTGTCCATGGTACTCAGGTATTCTGCACAGCCGCCATTGTCGGCCATGAAAACAACCATTGTATTTTCAGCAAATCCACTCTTTTTCAATGCCTTCATGATTCTACCAATCCCCTGATCCATGCAATCAACCTGGGCTGCATAGATGGCCATGCGCTTGACCCAAACAGCCCTCTCGGCAACTGGAATATCCTTCCATGCAGGAATGCTATCGTGCCGATCACTCAACCGATATGATTTGTCAATAACACCCAATTGCAGTTGCTTTTTGTACCGCTTGTCCCTCAACTCATCCCAGCCTCTTTCATACAATTGCATGTACTTCACAATGTCCTGCTCTTTTGCATGAAGCGGCCAGTGTGGAGCGGTAAATGCCACGTATAAAAAAAATGGATCATTGGCTCGCATTGCAGCATGATGATTGATAAAATCTGCAGCAGAATCAGCAATGGCATCTGTTAGGTAGAAATCTTTTTTAGGCTTTACAGGAGTATTGTCAGATGTCAAAGACTTTGGCGTATAAAAACTGCCAGATCCGATCAATGTACCAAAATACCGATCAAACCCACGTTGCCTGGGCCAGTTGTCTTGTGGACCTTTGGGCTTGGTATCTGTGGCAACATGCCATTTGCCTGACATATAACTTGCGTAACCAGCCCCTTTCAAGGCCTCAGCAATGGTCATGGTATTTCTGCTCAAATCACCTTTATAACCAGGGGTACCCTGATCGAATCCATTCATGTATCCCATTCCGGTATTGTGGGAATACATGCCTGTTAACAAAGAAGCCCTTGAAGGGCAGCAACGCCCTGTGTTGTAAAATTGCTTGAGCCTCACACCAGTGCCGGCAAGGCTATCCAAATGAGGTGTTGCAATTTCAGACCCATAGGCACCAATATCAGAGAAGCCAAGATCATCGGCCATGATGAAGACGATGTTTGGTTTTGATGTTTGTGCAAAAGCCATAAACTGTCCTGCCAAAAGGAGGAAAAAAAGAAGTGGTTTTTTCATCTGTATCTTGATTTTATAAACCCTAATCATCATCGCCATCCTTGGCATTCACCGTAAGGAATCCTGCACGGCGTGGCCCTGGAAAAGGAATATCTCCTTTTAAGCCATGCCACAATACCCGGTTGAACTCAATGTCATTGTTACTGTCTTCTTTTGCGAAATTGAATTGCTCAGATTTTTTTTGCCATTGGTTGATGGCTGTGCTCTTCTCATTAAGGCTTACCCCTGGAATGATGGCCTTGAAAGGAAATGCTTTGGGGGATGAATCAAAACAACGCCACATGGGTGTTGCAGCTGCATCATACTGAGACATCGGCCCCATTCCTAAAATCAACTCCATTGTTCTCAGAACAGAGGTTGTTGAGTATGGCGTATGGTCTACAAAACCGCGCTTGACAAATCCTCCAGCGAGGTATACAGGGCTCCTGTGGGCATCAACATGGTCAGCGCCATTCTGGGCATCATCTTCGAGAATAAAAACAGCTGTTTCATTCCAAATAGAACTGTTTGATAGTGCTTCAATCAACATACCTACTGCAAGATCATTGTCAGCAACATGCGCATAAGGTGAGGGCCTGCCCAAACGAACGCCTTCGGTATGATCATTACCCAATCGTATGGTATTGAATTGTGGAACCTTATTGATGGCAAGCAATGAATCAAATTCACGCTTCCAAAGGTTAACCCTTGTGGTATCACGGATATTCATGTTGTATTCAGGAAAATAACTGCAGTTGTTCCCTTTGAGAATCGGAACAGTAGGATTCCCATTGCTCATGAACTCACCATAACTCCTGAAACTTACACCATAACGGAAGCAATTGTTCCAGATAAAACCACCTTTGTTGTTGGCAATTTCACGTTCTCCTTCGCCACCATAGGTACCACCTCGGCTGCCATAGTTCGATGGCCAGGTCTTCTCCAGGTAATCGGTTGCATATCCGCCCATGCTCCAATTGTGTCCATCAGCACTGACTTCTGCATTCACAAAAAAGTTATCCAGCAATACAAATTGCTTGGCAAGGGCATGTTGGTTCGGTGTGATTTTTTCACCGAACAACAAAAGGGATGTATCTCCATTCCCACCTTTCACATCAGACAATACCTGGTCATAAGTTCTGTTTTCCTTGATTACATAAAATACATGCTTGATAGGTGATTTCTGTCCCGCTTTCACAGGAATAGGAAATCCAGGAGCCAGGCTATCTGCAACTTCTGACTTCCTGATCGAGTATGGAGAATTTCTGTAAACAGCTGCAGAATATACTTCCAATTCAGGTTGTTTGGGTGATGGGATAATGCTCATTGAACCCTTGAACAATCCTCCAATGTATTCAACTTGTGATGCATCCTTTACCTGGAACCCATGATGGATCACATCCTCTTTTTTCCTGATGGGCGACGGACCAAATGGATTGGCCATTGATGTCATCCCCTTTCCATTGGCCACCCATAATTTCCCATTGATATGCCTCACTGTAGTGGGATACCATCCAACAGGGATAAAGCCTTTTGCGATACTTTTTCCTTTTGCGGCAATGTCAAAAACAGCTAAACAATTGTTATCAGCATTGGCGATGTACAATCTTTTTGCCACAGGATCAATCGCCAGGCTATTGGTAGTTGATCCACTTGGAGCATTGGGATAAAGGGCAGCATCCAATGTTTCGATAACAACCTTGCTTTTTACATCAATCACAGAAACGCTGTTGTCATTGGCATTGCAGACGTATAACAATTTCCCATCAGCAGTTAGCAACATTTCATTGGGATTGTCTCCAACAGTTATGGGTTTGTTCCAGCGGTTGTTGACAAGATCAAAGACCAATACCTTGTCGCATCCCCAGCAGGTGATGAACAATTCTTTTTTATCCTTGCTCAATTTACAGTCGTAGGCCTCTGCATCCAATCCGAACTGGCTGATGATTTTCTTGGAAGCAAGATCAACCATGTACAACTGCTTGTCTTCACGTGTAACAACATAGAGTACATTTTTTGATTCATCAATCGTCAGACCGGAAGGCCCAATGCGATTGGGCCAGGGCTTACCCAATGAGATCTTGTCAACAAGTTTTAGTTTTCCTCCAGTGATGTCATATTTTAGAATCTGGTTATCATGACCGCCTGAAACATAAACAAATCGTTCATCAGCAGAGAATTCAATACCATACCAGGATTTCTGAATGTCAACAGAATCAATCACTTTTTCCGCCTTTACATCAATCAACTGAATGCTCTGTGTACTTTGACCATTGTTGGTGACAGCAAGGTATTTCCCAGATTTACTCGATGCCATGTTCAAAGGAAGATCACCCAACCCAAAAGATTTACCGGCAGGGCTTAGTTTCCAGCCATTGGGCAGAGTGATGGGTGTTGCCATCTTTTGGCCTGATGCTGAAAAGAACATCAAAAGGATGATAGCTACTTTGAACAGTCGATTGATCATGTTATTGTTTTGTTGTGCGTGTTTATTGTTTTAAAGATACGACCATCATAACGGAAATGGATCGGCCTATTCCATTGATACCAGACCCATGGGTCCTGTAATCAATGTTGAAAATGTTATTCAGGTATATACGGAATGAGAGGTTATTTGCCTGGTAAGCCGCATGCATGTTCAGCAGATTGAAACCGGGCGTTCCTCCTGCTGGGATACGGTTGTCTGATTTATCACCAGCCTCCAGACGCCTTTGCGGTGAGGCATGATCAAATGAAATACCTCCTACAACCTTTCCCTTCCCGTACTCAGTACATATCCTGGCATTGAAAGGGGGAATTCGTCTGAGTGGTTGATTTTTAGTAAGGCTCTGTCCAAATAATTGGGTAGCCGACAACTGGGTCTTGAATAGTTTCGTAGGCTTATATACGATTTGCGCTTCCCATCCGCGAATAAATCCCTTGTCNACATTTTCCTTGATATAAACATCATATCCACTGATCCTCTCAGCTGTCTTAACCCTTGTAATCAGGTTATAGAGTGTTGTCCGAAAGATGGAAAAAGATCCGCTCAGTTTGCTCCTCAGGTATTTTATACCAAGTTCATTGTTTACGGAACGCTCTGGTTTGAGTGCATAAGCAGGAACTTCATACCGGAAATCGACAATGCCCAGTGTTCCAAGATCATCAATGTTGGGAGCCCTGAAACCATCGCTGATATTGGCATACACATAAACAGCCTTTAGCAATTCATAATTGGCCCCTCCTTGAAAAACAAGTGCCTGTGGCTTGAGGATTACCTTTCCAAGGGTAGTTTCATTGATGGTCGCAAGGTATCGGTTGTAGCGCATGCCTGCCTCCAATTGCAATTTTCCAAACTGAAAATGGTGCAATGTATATGCTGAAACGTTTGCATAACGCGCTCCATCTGGGTAGAGTCCACGCAATACGGTATTGGCGCCTGTTGCAGTATTATTATCTTTCCTCTCGCTTTGAACCCCGTCAGCATTAAGCTCAATACCAGTATTGGCATTCCAATGAACATTGAAGTATTGGAACAAATCAATCCCTGTAGAGATTGTCGAGATTCTGTCGCGTTCAAAGCGCGTGATGGTACTGTTATTTTTTCTTGAGAACCTTGATTCAGCGATGTATTGGTTTGCAATAAAAAAATCCAAAGATTTAAAATGATTTGAATTGAAGGTTTTCTTCAACTGCAGATAACCCAATCCCCTACCAATGGGATCTGAGGTATTGACTGCAAAATTTTCCAGTTTGTATTTATGGTATACCGGAACATCCGTTTGCTGAAGCCATTGATACGCCCCGGTCAATTGCCATCCCCTTCCCAGATCATTCATCCATTTGAAATCAAAAGATTTTTCTGCATAACCAGAGGGTGCCTGAAAACCAGTACTGTCGCCCCCTTTCAGATCACCAAACTTCTTGTTGCTGGCGCCGAGCATAAAAGCAAATTTTCTTCCTTCATATTTCAATTCAGGCCTGAAAGAAAATTCCATTCCAGATTCAGTAAGTCGCAAAGAAACCTTTTCATTCCATTGCTGTTTTTCACGGAATCTCAATGTGGAGGTCTGGATATTGATGACCCCTGTCATCGCATCACTCCCATACTGCACGGACCCTGTCCCTTTGATCACTTCAATTTTTTCTACAATAAAGGGATCAATGAGGGTCATGTATTGGTTGGGCCCATACCTGAAAATTGAATTGTTCAAGCGTATGCCATCAACCAATATCAATGATTGATTGCCTGTCAATCCGCGCAAAAAAGGAGAACCTCCAGCATGGTTTGTTTTTTGAATAAACACTCCGGGTATTCCATTGAGGGATTCTGGAACAGTGCGAGACAGTTGCCTGGATGCATCCTCCCGCGAAAGGACAGAGATGGAATATGGCAACCTTGATGACTGCGCTGAGCGCCTGGTGGCTGTTATCGTCACTTCATCCATTGAGGCAATTGAATCCGTTTTCTCCTGAGAAAATGCCTTTCCTGAGAACTGACAAAGAAATAACAATACCCATGTTGATTTCATACAACGCATTGCACTACTCATTTTCTTTTTTATAATGCTTCTCACGCTGATCATCTTCATCATCCATGTCTGGGCCCTGGATTATTTTCCGCCAATCAATGTCCCTCTTGTAGCGTTTCATGGCTTTGGATGCATCAAAAACACGCTTGTCCGGAAATTCAAGTGAATAGGGCGTCAGGTCTGGCTTGCTGGTAAAAAAGTCATGCAAAGATGAAGCTGTCACATCATACTGGTTCACATATGGCACAGCCAGGGTATTGTAAATCATCTTGAGGATTGAACCAAAGTTGGCGTGGGTATGTGATACGTAATTTCGCTTTACATAAGGACCTGCCAGCATGAGAATACTTCTGTGTGCATCAACGTGGTCTACACCACCCTGCGGATCATCTTCCGTAATCACCACCAGCATGTTTTTCCAGTAGGGGGTCCTGGAAAGAAAATGCAAGATCCTCCCAACGGCGAGATCATTGTCTGCCACATAACTGTGTGTATAGGGATAACCATCCTGCGGTCTTGGAGAGGCAGTGTGATCATTGGGAATCTGAACAGTTACCAATGATGGCATTTTTTCTTTCCCCTTCAACCACATTTTGGTGAACTCCTGTTCAAACTGGTTCATCCTGAACTGGTCAGGAATATTGGTATTATAGCCCGCATAATTGTGGCTTGTTCTGCTGAACAATGCATCCTGCATGGGCACCATCACTCCATGTGAAGCGCCTGTAGCCGTATCATACCATTGCTCACGGACATGAGCCGTTTCATTGGCCTCACCAAAATTGTAAAAGGAAATGCCCTTTCTTTCCAATGCCTCCCATAGCCCTCCGGTTTCAGCAAAATCCTCAGGATCCATGCTTCCCGTTGAACCGGGAAATCTTCTTCCTGGTGCGGGAGAAAAAAACTTCTCCGTCTTGCTGGTATTGGAATTGACTTCAACCCATTCATTGGGAATCACCCCCATCATCCAATGGTGTCCATGGATGGAAGCATCACTATCACAATAGAAATTATCAGAATAAGCAAACTGCTTTGAAACCTTGTGGTGATTGGGTGTTATGTTGGCATTGGTCATAACAAGACTATCCATTGGGCTTCCTTTTTCCAGCTTCCGTTTTACATATACATCCACACCAAGTCCAAAACGCGCGATGCTTGAATCGCCATTACCCGTTTTTAGCTGACCCATCACCTCGTCATAGGTTCGGTTTTCTTTGGTGATGTAAACGATGTGTTTGATGGGCGATATTTTTTCGCCAGGGTAGTTCGGCATTGGATTATCATCCTTGATCGGATTTACTTTTTCATAAGTGTAGGCAAGTACGTTGTTGGTATACGCCTGCAACTGCTGGTGGTCAGGCACAGACAACCGCTGAAATGTTGCCAGTTGAATATCTCCAACAAAACTACCTTGCACAGGAACCTTGAAATTTTTTCCTCCATTCGGTCCTGCACCCAGCCCGCGGCAACTGATGATGTACATTTCTTTCTCATCCGGGGAAAGCTTTACTCTTGTTGGCCCCCAGCCTGTTGGAATCAGGCCTACTGTAGCGTTGGTTCTGGTATCAACAACTGCAACAGCATTGAACCCAAGCAAGGCAACATAAAGTTTTGAGCCATCCTTTGAAATGGTGATCCCAAAGGGAAGCAGGCCCCGGTATTTGTCAAGCAATGGGTCTACCTTGATTTGTATATGACGCTCAATCTTACCTTTCCTGTAATCAATGACCGCAATATTATCATTGGTGGCATTCGTTACATATGCATATTGCCCATTGATGGCGATGCTGTTGGGGCTTGACCCACCAATCACTTCAGCATCTTCCAGCATCTGGCCAACCAGGTATCCCGTCTTCAATTTGGAGGTTACTTTATTGCTTTGCAGATCAATGGTGAAAACACTCATTGATTCTGGTACATTGGGATCGCCGACCCCGGGAATTTTCTTTCCTTCGACGACAGTACCATTGATTGATTCCTTGCTGTTGTGGGCATAAGGATGTCTTGAAATCAGCATGCTGTCATAATTCTCTTTTGTAATGCCCTCAATCATCGGATAGGCATACATGCCGACATTGGCCACTATTGCAGTTTGCTTGTCCGGACTCAATGCCAAACCAAAAGGAAGACGACCAACAGGAATGGAAGCCTTGATTCGTTTTGTTGCACAATCAATCCTGACCAAGCGGTAATTCGCCTGATCCAAAACGAGCAACTCATTTCCATCTGCATTGTAGAGCAAATCAGAAGTAAAACTATCCTGAAAAATCTTGTCTCCAATCGCACCATCCAAACTGAATGTATCAACGACCATGAGGTTCAGGCAGTCATAAGCAATAACCGTACCATTGTCACCCCCGCTTAAAAAAACCGTTTGGTTGTCCTTGTGAAAAGATGCACCTAGCAAGGAGCCCTTTTTAAAAGGAGAAGCAATTGTTTTGTTGTAATCAGGAACCCTGACCATGGAATCCTTATCAAGGTAAAAGATGGTAAAAACACCATTGTGCAGGGAAACAGCTTTGGAGCCATCAGAGGATATGGTGAGGCCAAAAGGATCATGCGTTATCATGCTGACCTTTCCAGCAGGCGCAACATACCTGCCGCTGGGCAGGATGGAAATGCCGCTTGGATTGACAACAGAGGCCTTTGTTCTGCCAGGTACCTGAAGCAGCGTTTTATCCTGTGCAACAATCGCATTAACAGCAAAAAAGTAGGCAGCAATGAAAATATAAAAGGATCGCATGGTGCACCATTTAGTACACAATATAAGCAAGAGATCAGTTCTGTCCCTCCACTGAATGAACAAACCCAACCAAACCCTTGAAATAGGTCTGCTGATCGTCATACATGGACATGTGGCTGCCGTTTTCACAATAGAGGTAGGTTCCTTTTTTGAACTGGGAGGCCATCCATTTCATGTGTTCAGGATCCATGGTATCGTGCTGGGCGCCGACCACCAAAGTTGGGATCTGGATTTTGTTCAGTTCCTTGCTCACATCCCAGCTTGTCAACCGGCCTGCAATGCCAAATTCGCTGGGACCTTGCATGGTCACGTAAAGAGACTGGTTCATTTTTCCCAAAGAACGGCTTACGGGCTCAGGCCATTGTGCAGAAGGAAGCCTTAAAATGTGCTTCTCGTAAAAATTGGGGATCAACAATCCCATGTAATTGGGATTGGCAAAATCGTTCCTGGCTTCCATTGCCATCAGGGTATCCAATACAGTCTTGTCAAATTGTTTGGACAAGACTTCATCCGCATATTTTCCATAATCCGGACAGCTGGACATCATGTTGGAGATGACCAGCGCTTTCATCTGGTCCTGGTATTTTAATGCATACTGCATGGCCAGGATTCCACCCCAGCTGTGCCCTAGCAGGTAAAAATTATCCTTGTTCAAACCCAGTGCCTTTCGCACCTGCTCCACTTCCTCTACAAATCTTGGCAGATCCCAATAAGCGGTATCATTAGGGTTGTCAGACAAGCCACAACCCAACTGGTCATAGTAGATGAATTCAATGCCTTCCTGAGGAAGGAAGTTTTCGAAACACTCAAAATATTCGTGGGTGGCACCGGGCCCGCCATTCAACAAAAGGATCCTTGTTTTGGGATTGTTGCCAA
>Ga0063231_10000313_pt1 | contig 13533 bp, 10 predicted proteins | sample LauGreSu1BDMLBSD_2_FD_56231 | JGI IMG/M metagenome (GOLD analysis project Ga0063231, IMG submission 56231) | Freshwater lake microbial communities from Lake Michigan, USA - Su13.BD.MLB.SD v2 (version 2) | ecosystem: Environmental > Aquatic > Freshwater > Lake | place: Lake Michigan, USA...
ATACATTGGTGGTCAACAGTATACGGCACCGACCGGAGAGCCTGAGACCAAGCAAAGCTACGATGGTGACAAGAATGGTCGCAATGGGGATTTGGCGTCCCGGATGGAGGCGATGCAAAAGCAACGCGACGCCGAGTTCGCCGGTCCCGTGCGTCAGTAAGCTTACACATTCTACCAAGATATAGAGTAGAATGTCCAAGAAGATCTTTATGGATGCTTTCTTTAACCAGTTTCACGGGTTCATGGGGGAGCTTATTCGGGTCTTTCCGAATGATGAAGACTTCCCCGCCTATGATTCTGGCGTGGCTCTAGTCCAGAGAATGAATCCCGGACTGGTCTTGTCGGAGTTTGGCAAGTACGTCTTGCCCTACGAGGACGTCATTCGTAAGCGCGATGACGGTTTCTTTATGAACCACACCTTTGATTCACTGGAGCCGGACAATACCATGGATCAGGTAATCCAGAAGCTTAAGGGATACTGGATGGCAATGACGGATCAGAACAAGGATGCGATTTGGAGTTATATCCTTCTGCTACTGGACATTCACAAGCGATGTGTCTAATCCATAATAAGATCGCATAGTCCGCCAAAACTATTTGCACGATATCCGGTTGGGCAGGTTTCTCCTTGTTCTATAAATAGAAATCGTGGCTTATTTACATGGCAAGCTCCCGTTACACCAGAAAGGGTTGCTACAAAGGAGTTAATGGCTGCGAGATCGGCGCCATTCGGAGTCCAAGCCCGATGTATAGTTAGCATGAGGTCCTCCCTTTGAACCGGACTCAAAGATCGACCATCTAGAAAACATTTTGATAATGCTCCGGGTATAATCGTAGAACAATCACTATCCCGGTTGCAGACCTTATTAGTGAGATTATTCTCATATTCGGCGGTTGGAAATGTGAATGGAGTTGTAGAAGTCCCTCCTATGACTGGTAACTGATTTGCTGGCGTTGAACTATCATAACTCCTCACTCCGTCATCCCGATCCCCAACAGGGGCGGGTGGAACATTCGCAGTGCTCGTACAGTTACCCCATTCAGTACGTGTCATCCCTTCAGGACATGGCTCCTGATATTGTCTTAAGTATCTCCCACCGTCAGTGCCAGTCTCCCAACGCACACATCCTCCTCCATTTTGATCACGGTCGTAGCCCTCGGGACACGGGGTGGCATCAAATGGGCGCTCACAGTAGCCGTCCATATTACGGAAAAACCCCGGTGGACATTGCGGGGATTCCTCAAACGGAGCAGGCATTGAAGAAGTTCCTGCAGGTCCCTCGGGTCCCGCCGGTCCAGGGGGTCCTGGCGGCCCAGGGGGTCCTGGCGGCCCAGGTGGTCCCGGAGGTCCAGTTGCACCGGGGGTTCCTGCGGAGCCGTCTTTTCCAGGAGGTCCAGCATCACCTCGAAGACCATACGGAGCATTTGAAAGATGTTCGCGCGAGTAGTAGATGACCACTGCGATAATCAGGACTGCAACTAGAATCCACCAGCGCCTCATTACACAATCTCAGGAAGATTTGTAGAGTCTTCGATTCCGTAGAGTCCTTTTGCACTCAAGCTAATCAGCTCGGCCACCGCGGCATCGGGGTCTCCAAAGTTCTGAAACAAGATCCGTACTGCTTCAGCCGGAGACCACTTGCCATCCAGCGATGGGTCGTCGGGGATTGCCACATCCCGCTCATAAAAAGAATCCACCATCTCTTTCAGCACTGCGCGACTGCAGTTCTTAAAGTGAACAATCATATCGACGCGACCCGGACGAATCAGCGCCTTGTCGATGCGCTCGGGGTAGTTGGAGGAAAAGGCAATGATACGACCATTGGCTTCCAAGGTTCCATCCAGCAGGTTCAGTAGGAAGGACAAGTCAAACGTATCCTTCTCCTCCTGCTTCCGTTCCCCAAAGATATCATCNTCCTTCTTTTTGGGGTCCTCCACAACCGGCTTCTTCCACTCACGNCGCAGGACCACATCGCCCATCGCATCAATGTCTTCAATCACATACAACCGCTCAGCCACAGGGATAATGTACTTCTCAGTGTTGGCACCGTTGAACACGTAGATTTCGTCATTGAAGAACAGGTGTTGGAGCTGTTGCTTGGTCTTGACTTCGGACAGCTGAATGTTCACAATATGACGACGACCGGCATTGGCGATTGCCTTGATGCTTGACGTCTTTCCCGTTCCAGGCGGTCCGTGAAACATAAAGCCCAGCGTATACGGAATGCCCTTCTTTTCATACCAATCGCGGTGCTCCAGGAAGAAGGATACACGGTCCTTCACCTGTTTGCGCTGTTCGAAGAAGACATTCTCAAAGGTACGGGTGGTCACAAACTTGGTCTTGGTATAGACCAGGTGAGATGACGGAAGAGGGTTCTGCACCGACCCCTTTGTCTTGGTCTGGACCATCTGATCAAAGTAGTAGCGGTGAGCTCCCAGCTTGTTTGCCATTCTCCGCTCATAGTCGGCGTTGCAGTTGTCTACAAAGGTTTGAAGGTGCTGGACATCGTGGTCGTAGCAATACAGCTTGAACTTGATAATCTCTGGGGCACCATCCGTGATCTTGAGGTCGTTCAGCTCAAAGTACACATCATTGTCCAGACAGACTGCTTCAAACTCGTTGGGGAGGTAATCGTGATTGGTAACTGCAAGTAANCTCTTCATTGCNGGNAGGGTGGTAACAAAACACACCACTGCATCCATCCGAGACGAATACATTGTGGCAGGTGCCTGTTTGTTCGTATTTGTCTGTGTTTGGCTACCGCGCTCGCAGGTAATGGATGCCCTGGGAGTCTTTATCATTGAATGAGGAACTGCAGGAGCACCAGACTTGCGGGCACGACGACAGCACCAGGCAGACATCCACGCAGACCACGTAGGGTAGGTCCGAACACCAATGTCAAATACATTGAGAGCCAACATATTCATCAGTGGATTCTTGGTTGCTGGCATCTGCAACATCATTTGGGTCTTGACCAGCTCATTAAACTGCATCCTTTATATGATGCCATACGATGTAATGCACTTGTCTAACGTAGCGCCCGTTTGGTGCACAGGCTTGGTCCGGCGCAGACGGAGTTCCTTCGATGCCTTGTCCACTGTCTCTTGCGACAAGGAGACAAACTTCTTGACATCGCGAATTGGACCCTGGACATTCATCGTGGGAACGTGGAGGCGGAGAGGAGGAAGCTGAACGGCAATCATATCTTCCGAGTTGGCAACATACTCTCGGAACTGCTCAATGTCCAGGGGACCNCCAAACATCCTGAGCATATGGCGGTGAGGAGCNGGGGTCATCGTCTTGTTCACATACAAGTTCCGGTAGAGATCGGACAAGAGGGCGTGACGGCTCCAGCGAGATACATCNGACAGTGCAATGTCGTTGTACAGGTACGACAAGGCACACTCGGGGGAGCAGTAGTGTCCCTCGCACGTATACATATTCTCGTAGGCATCGTAGCTGATGGGAAGAACCGTTGCCTTCCAGGGGAACGGGTGGCAGCACCACATACAGGAGGAGGTTGCGCCATATGTAGGCGATCGGGTACGGCTTAGGATATCCTTCATTGTATCGGTATTGAACCTCTCGGCAACCCTGGAGGTCTCAACCGTTGACAGGATCTCTGCATAGTTTGTTGTGGTCTGAGTAGGCTCTGACCAGCTGGATTGGGTTACGTCCACAAAGGATGTCATACTTCCCGCGGGAACCGGTATATTCTCTTCAGACGGAAGCCTGAGTGAAAAAATCACTGGGGCTTCGGGAAGATGTTTTCTCGGAGGCATTAGTTTCTTCAAGTGGACTGAGTGAAAGTAGCAAACAAAACGGAAATACCTCCCTGCAAAGATATCACATCAGTAAGATGACTGACCTTTCAACTGCATATCAGCGCAAGACTCACCGCGAGCACATCCTGGACCTCCCCGACACGTACATTGGCAGTGTGACGACAGCACCNGAGGAGGTATACCTCAGGGATGGAGACGAGTTCAAGTCNGCAACCATTCCGGTGAATCCTGGCTTCTACAAGCTGATTGANGAGCTCTTGGTCAATGCCCACGATCANGTNGTGCGNCTGCGGGGCCGTCAGTCGACAAACCCGGTCAAGACCATTGAGATCACGTGTACAGCCGAGGCATTCAGTATCAAGAATGATGGTGAGCCGATTGATGTAGCCGAGCACCCAGAACACAAGACGTGGATTCCACAGATGATCTTCGGGGAACTGCTCACCTCCACAAACTACGACAAGAACGAGAAGAAGCTGGTGGGCGGAAAGAACGGATATGGCGTGAAGCTGGTGAACATCTTTGCAAAGCAGATGGTTGTGACCGTCGTGGATCAGCCCCGTAACTTGATCTACGCACAGACCTTCAAGAACAACATGACGGACGTTGGAACACCGATTGTGAGACCGTGCAAGCAAAAGTCGTATGTCTGTGTGGACTGGACCCCTGACTTTGCACGATTCGGCATGACGGAGATCGACGAGGGAATGCGCCGCTTGATTGAGCGTCGTGTTTGGGATCTGGCAATGACCCTGGGAAAGGAGGTCAAGGTCAGCTGGAATGGTACAGCGGTGAAGTGCAAGAACCTGACAGAGTATGCCAAGGCGTTCGGGTGCGAAACAGTGATCTACGAGACACCGAATGAGCGCTGGAACATTGCCGTGGCAGACACGCCAGCAGACAAGTTGTTCAGCATGTCGTTCGTCAATGGCATCTGGACCTCGAAGGGCGGAACGCACATTGATGCAGTCACGAACCAAGTCGTGGCGCACGTTGTCGAGTACCTGGAGACAAAGAAGAAGGTCAAGGTCAAGCCGAGTCTGGTCAAGGATCATCTGGCGATCTTTGTCACCTCGATGATCGAGAACCCAAGTTTCACGAGCCAGACCAAGGAGTCGCTGACGACCAAGGTAAGTGCATTCGGATCCAGCTACAAGCTGTCCGACGATGCCTTGAAGAAGATCGTAACCAAGCTGGCGATTGTGCCCCGGATCTTGGAGGCACAGTCGGCCAAGGACACCAAGGAGAACAGCAAGACCGATGGCAAGAAGCAGTCCAGGATCACGGGCATTCCCAAGCTGGACGATGCGACCCATGCGGGGACGAAGGAGTCGGCAAAGTGTACGCTGATCTTGACCGAGGGAGATTCAGCCAAGGCGATGGCGTTGAGTGGCTTGAGCCAGGAGCAACGCAAGTTCTTTGGCGTCTACCCGCTCAAGGGTAAGATCCTGAACGTGAAGGACACGAGCGACTCCAAGGTGGAGCAGACCAAGGAGATTGCCGAGCTGAAGAAGATCATTGGCTTGACGTCTGGCAAGAAGTACACCGATGTCAAGGATCTACGCTACGGATCCGTGATGATCATGACGGATCAGGATCTGGACGGCAGCCACATTCGTGGTCTGCTGATCAATCTGTTCCACGAGCTCTGGCACGAGCTGATCGCGATCCCAGGGTTCCTGACCTATATGGCAACCCCAATCGTCAAGGCGCATAAGAACAAAGAACACCGCACGTTCTACTCGCAGTACGAGTATGAGCAGTGGCGCGCGGGAGAGGGTGCTAAGGGCTGGAAGGTCAAGTACTACAAGGGACTTGGTACATCCACTCGCGACGAGGCAAAGGACTACTTCAGTAAGGTCAATGCGGTCCGCTTTGACTACGATGAGAAGTCAGACAAGTCCATCGACTTGGCATTCAACAAGCAGCGGGCAGATGACCGCAAGGAGTGGCTGAAGGGCTACGACCACACGGTTCTGGTGCCCACGGGTAACCGAGTTCCCTACGATGACTTTGTTCACAAGGACCTGATCCACTTCAGCTACTACAATCTGGAGCGGTCCATCCCGAACATGATGGACGGTCTGAAGACATCGCAGCGCAAGATCCTGTATGCAGCGTTCAAGCGTAACCTGACGGCTGAGATCCGTGTTGCGCAGTTTGCCGGGTATGTCTCAGAGCACACGGGCTACCACCACGGTGAGGCGTCACTGAATGAGACCATCGTCGGCATGGCACAGGACTTCATGGGCTCGAACAATATCCCGTGGCTGGTTCCCCAGGGACAGTTTGGCACCCGCATCCAGGGTGGAAAGGATGCAGCGTCGCCTCGTTATATCCACACGTACCTGCAGCCTCGGATCCGCAAGATCATCCGCGAGGAGGACTTTCCGGTGCTGAAGTATCGCGATGACGACGGTCTCCCGGTGGAGCCCGAGTGGTATGCACCGGTTCTACCGATGCTCCTGGTGAACGGATCGCGTGGCATTGGCACGGGGTATTCCACCTACATTCCGCCGTGCGATCCGAAGGTGATCAAGAAGAAGCTGATCTCCAAGATCAGGACAGAGCGTCCGCTGAGGAGTGATCCGCCGCTGGTCCCGTACTTTGAGGGATTCAAGGGCACCTACACCGAGGATGGCGTGGTCGGTGTCTACCGGAAGGACAAGGAGGACTTTGTGGTCACCGAGCTTCCACCGGGGACGTGGACATCTGACTATCGCGAGTGGCTGGAGAAGGAGCTTGCCGAGGGGCGCATCAAGGACTTCACGGACACGTCAACGGATCAGGACATCAACATCCGGATCAAGGGGATTGACGAGAAGGCGCTGGTGAAGTCGCTGACAGAGAAGGTTCGCACAACCAACATGCACGCCTTCAATTCCAAGGGTGTCATCACCAAGTATGAGACGCTGACGGATATCCTCTGCGAGTTCTGGACGGTCCGCATCAACCTCTACGAGACGCGCCGTGCATATCAGATCAAGACACTGAACGAGAAGCTCCCCTACCACGTCAATGTGGTCCGGTTCATCCGCGACCAGATCACCGATGAGCCCGAGGCGAATCTCAAGAAGAAGACGCTTGAGGAGTGCAACAACATCCTGGGTGAGCTCGAATACCAGCACGTGGATGGGAGCTACGAGTACATCATGCGCTTGCCGGTCTCAGCCTTTACATCAGAGAAGATCGCCAAGCATGAGAAGGATATGGTAGATCTGAAGACAGAGATTGCCAGGCTAGAGAATACGAACGCAGAGAAGATGTGGCTTGCAGATTTAGAGGAGGTATAAATAAGAAGGAGTATGAGTTACTTGGATTTACTGATTCAGCAGGACAAGGCGTCCCAACAAGTCTACAACTATGACCCTCGAATCCAAATGCAACAAACACGGTCATACTCAAAAATAGAACCTTTTTCAACTGGAGCCGGTGATTCAGTTCCGACTGTATCATACACAGACCAAACAATCGGTTCGCATTCAGATTCAGCGATTGTGCAGGTATCTCCGAATACCGTGGCGGTCAAGCGATATATTGTTATAGACGCCTCTCAGCGCGACTGGGTCAAACAACCAAATCCCTTTTCAAATCTAGTGTTTACGTTTGGTAAGCAAAATACAAACATAAGCAATCCACCGGTCTATACAAACAATCCATTTGTTCCTACATTTGCCACTGAGCAACAAGCACTGACCACACCTATTCCTGGTATTCCCAATACGCGCGGATGGACACTGTCAAACGTAGCGTATCCCGCCTACAACTCCAGTCTTTTACCTGGAAACTTCATTGCCTACGACACGGGCTATAACATTGCTCCCTCGGGGTCTGGATTTGGTAGCGTCTTCACACCCTGCAACGTAGCCGCCATTCGTCTGGTGCGTGCCGTAATGCCTCAGCGCCAGTTTTTGGATTTGCCCATTATTCCAACCGGATCGAATGCATCTATTTCTTCCAGTATTCAATCCAATCTTGCCAATACAACCTTCTCAACCTTTTCGACCTACCCGTATCTGATGCTGTATCTTAACGAGTACTTTGGGCAATACGTGGGTGGTAATGAGCCGACTCGCAGGTCCTTTTCGGTAATGACTCAGAAGCAACGCCAACAGCAAGTGTTTAACACGTCGGTCGGTGTTCAGCAGTTTGACTATGAGCCTTGGGGAGAGGAGGCACTTCGTTTGCAGAGTCCCATTACCAATCTTCAGCGAATCCAAGTCAGCGTATCCGATCCGATTGGAAATATCTTTATTCACAATGACATCCTGAAGATCTCCTTGATGCAGACTGATTCAGACGGATTGTACATCCGGTGCTTCACTCCTCAGTTCAGTTACTTCAGTGGAAACGAAATACGAATTGGCGATCGTATGATTTTCTATCCCGGAACCATTTCAAATATGTTAAAATCCCCGTATCTTGCGGTTCAAAATGAGGATAAGACTCGGTTTGTTCAAGCTCTTTTGACGGGTACGTTTCCTGTACTTGAGCTACTTGACTATGTACCCGATTCAAATGGTATTTATCAACCTCGCTCATCTTCTAATCAACCCCACACTTTGCCNTATATCTCTTCATACAATGGGTTTTTGATNCCNAACTTTTTTGTCGCCGGCAACAACGGGAATGTAACGCCCGCCTATCCCGGATCGATCGACAGTGGAACGTACACAATCTTGGAACCTAACTCGCTGGTCGGCTCAAACCTGGAGTTTATGAATGCATCTCTCCAACCGGTCTACACTCTGGAGCTGGACATTCTTCAGCCGGACACGGGTGCCATTGGAGGAAAGATTGTCTTATAACAAAGCAATGAGTTCTCCTCTTGTCGATCCCAATGCACGTTCGCTCTCAGACTTCTACACCCAAACGGCGATCCCAAATGCTCCGAAGCACACGGGTCGTCTTCCCCTGTCCGGCGATGAAGAAAAGTCCACCCTTCCTCCCTATCGTATGACTGCCCAGGAGCCGTATGTCGTCCCGTCCCGCGTCGCCGAGCAGATGCAGTACCGTCATGAGTCGACTCCCCTGAACACGATTTACTTCAGCGAGTCAAACCTCGCCAACCTCCAGGCAGAGATTGCATCCGCCGTTCTGCAAATGAGTGGAACCAAACGCTACGTTATCGGTGCTCAGAGTGAGGCGGATCTGAAGACGGTGATGCGATCGTACTACCTCCAGTATGCACAGAATGACCCGTCCCGTGTTTCGGAGGAACTCACACTCCTGAACAACCGTGTCATNGGCTGGTGCGCCAACAATATCCTGGTTCAGATTGAAGCCTACAAGTACTACCGCAAGGACATTGAAGATTTCCCGGCTCCCATCGAGCGCCCCGTGATGACAAACATCTATGGAACGCGGACAGGTGAGCTGAAGAGCTTCTTTTGAGTAAGTAATGTTGGTTAGGTTTCAGGGACACACCTTTCTTCACGAGGGACGCTGGTTCATCTGGGATACAGGGATGGATCTCTTTCGACCCATCGATGACTTTGCCTGGGATGGAAACTCGTGGGTTGTTGACGATCGCTCCTATCGTAAGGACCCGCTGGAAAAGACATATGGATTTGGTTCCGTCGAGATGCTTGTCAGGTGTGTCAAACTCGGCGAGACGTATGGAGACAAGATTGAATCGGCACCAGTGGCATCGTATCTTGCTATCGGGACTCCGGAATGGTTTCGAGACCGCCCGGTTACCTTCACTCACAAGGCACCACGTGATGTGGGATCTTGGAAGCGTCTGGTGAAGGGTCGTGCGCGGACCTGCAAAAAGCGTTCATCAAACAAGTTTACAAAGCGCACACTCTAAGTAGGTATGCGCGTGAATATTATCGGCAATACAAACTCTCTTGGGTTAGCCCAGGACATTCATATCCTCCACGGTATGATCTTCAACATATTGGGGAAGGGCACGGTCATCCGTCACGTTCCTCATTTTCACCCGCAGTGCGAAGAGGCAGAGATCAACTTCTTTGTCGAATCTATCAATCCTGCGCTGTTTCAGTTTGCTGCAAAGAATGTGTGGGTTCCTCACCCTGAGTGGACGCAAAAAGCGTGGGAGCCCTATGGCAAGATGGTGGACGAGATCTGGGTCAAGACACGTGAAGCGGAGAAGCTGTTTGCTTCATGGGGAAAAACCCGATACATCAACTGGACTTCGGTTGATAAGACGGTCCCTGAGAAGAAGGACTATTCCCGCGCACTGGTGCCGGTTGGCAAGAATGTGTGGCGCCACCCCAAGCCGATTGTTCAAGCGTATATGCGGATCCAACACACGAACCGCGATCTGTTTGCCAAGCTCCCCGTGATTGACTTGGTGTACTACGATGTTCAGGTTCCCAAGATCCCGAACTCCGTTGCCTCCAAATTTGTGGTTCACGACCAGCGCATGTCGGAGAGGGACTATGACAAGCTGATGGCNGACTGTGGTCTTCTNATCTGCACGTCTGCTGCCGAGGGATTCTGCCACGCAGTCAATGAAGGTATGTCGGCTGAGTGCGTCCTTCTGCTGAGTTTGATTGAGCCATTTCGCGAGCTGACTCGCAAGGCTCTGTGGGTGTCGAGTTCGAAATCAGTTCCTCACCCCGAGTGCCTGGGTGTCCTGGAGGATGTCGATGTCGGTTCCTTGGTGGAGGCACTTGGAATGTACGCCAATATGGATCACCACCAGCTTCGGTCTGAGAGCCGGGCAAACCGTGAGCGCTACGAAAACCGCCATCAAACATTCTTGGGTGTCATTGAGACAGCAATCAAGGAGATCACGGCGGGTCTTGAGACCTACTCTATTGAGAAGATGCTCCCCAAAGAGGAAGACTTGCCCTTCATCTCTGTCATTACCATCACTCGTGATCGCCGAGCCTTCATTCCGCTTGTCAAGTATGGTCTAGTCGCACAGACGTACCCTGCAGAGAAGATTGAGTGGATCATTGTAGACGATGGAAAGGATCAGATCAAGGACCTGATCACGGATATGAAGAATGTTGTCTACGTACTTGTCGAGGAACCCATGACAATCGGAGCAAAGCGGAACCTTGCCGTGACCTACGCTTCGCATGACATTCTTGTGAACATGGACGACGACGATGTCTACCCGAGCAACAGCCTCCTGTCTCGTGTTGCACATATGCTTGCCGAACCAAAGAAGGAGTGTCTCTTTTCGACTGTAATCCCGTGCTATGACATTCATGAAAAGAAATCCTTCATGAATGTGCCTCCGATCAAACTTCCAATGTGCGAGCGGGTTTCTGAGGCTACCCTCTGCTTCACATGGTCATTTTGGGAGGCCGGACGGTTTCCGGATCAACAGATTGCTGAGGGTGGTGGATTTATTCGTGGACGTGAGCACCAGTGTCGCGAGATGTCTCCTCAGGATATCATTGTCAGCCTGATCCACAAGAAGAATACGTCGTCTCGCAAGGCCCCTCCGATGGCTGAGCCCAATGGGTGCCACTACGGATTTTCTGACGAGTTATTTACGCTGGTTACAGAGATTGGTGAGTCTATCTAGTTACGCAAACAGTCCCGCGTGACGACGCGAGCGACGACGNCGACCTCCACGACGGGTACGACGGCGACGGCCACCCTCCTCCGGCATCTCCTCACCTGTCTCCGGGTCCACCACACCACCCATCAGCTTCATCTTCTTGAGCATCGCCTTGACCTTCTTGGTCATCCGGCGGCGACGTCCTCCAAGAGGCGCCGGCGACATCGAGGCACCACCCATTGTAGAAGGAGGAGCAGACATTTGTTTGTTTTAAGCATTACATATTTTACGCTGAGCATGAGAGACATGCAGGTGGCTCAACAGTAAACTGCTGTGCCTTGGCGGCGGCTTTTGTACGCAGATAATAGCATCCAGTCTTCAGTCCTGTCTTCCATGCATAGAAGTGCATCGACGACACCTTGGACGGAGTGGGCTCGGACAAGAACAGATTCAGGGACTGCGACTGGCAAATGAACGGGGCGCGATCGCGAGCCATGTTGATAATGGTCTTCATCGGAATCTCCCACACCGTCTTGTACAGCTCGCGGAGTTCAGCCGGAAGCTCGAGCATTGACTGAATCGATCCATTGTTGGCAATGATCGACGTTCGAACATCCGATGTCCACAGACCCAGCTTGACCAGATCCTCGACCAAATACTTATTGACCACCATGAACTCACCCGACAGGACACGGCGAGAATACAGGTTGGAGGTGAAGGGCTCAAAGCACTCATTGTTACCCAGGATCTGCGACGTGGACGCAGTGGGCATCGGGGCAATCAACAGGGAGTTCCGCATTCCAGTAGAACACAGCTTGCGAAGACGCGCCCAATCCAAATAGACTGACTTGGGCTTCTCGTTCCACAGATCAAACTGCATCTTGTTCTGACTTATTGGTGATCCCTCGAAGCTTGAATACGTATTGTCGGCATTCAGACCAACTCCACGCCAGCTGTCAGACGATGCGCCCAGCATACTTGTGGTTGCTGCTGCATAGTACATGTTCTCAAAGATCTCACGATTTAGGTTGCTTGCCTCCTCAGATGACCAGGGAAGACGGAGCATTGCAAAGACGTCGGCAAGACCCTGGATACCGATTCCGATGGGACGATGACGGAGATTGGAGGTCTTGCACTTCTCGGTTGGGTAGTAGGTCTTGTCAATGACAAGATCCAGGTTCCGAGCGAGGATGGAAGTATACTTGCGAAGCTTCTCAAAATTGAATTTGCCATCTTCGACGAACTTGGGGAGAGCCAAAGACCCGAGGTTGCAGACCGCCGTCTCCTCGGGAGAGGTGAACTCGATGATCTCGGTACACAGATTGGAGGACTTGATGGTGCCGAGATGCTGTTGATTGGACTTGGCATTACACGCATCCTTGTACAGCAGATACGGACCGCCAGTCTGAATCTGGGCATCTACTATCATCTGCCATAACTTCTTGGCAGGGATCTCCTTCACAGCGAGGTTCTTGCGCTCATACTCACAGTACAGCTCCGTGAACGCATCGCCCCAGCAATCAGCCAGTCCGGGGCACGTGTCGGGACTGAACATGGACCAATACCCATCCTGTTCCACGCGCTGCATAAACAGGTCGGGGATCCAGAGTCCATAGAACAGGTCGCGGGCCCGCTCATCGTCATTGCCTGTATTCAACTTCAGGCGCAGGAACTCCTCAATGTCGGCATGCCACGGCTCCAGGTATACTGCAAAGGATCCGTTGCGCTTTCCACCCTGGTTCACATACTTGGCCGTATCGTTAAAGACCTTCAGCATCGGCGTCAGACCAGTCGACTTGCCGTTGGTCCCCTTGATGGTTGCATCGCGAGCCCGGATATTGTGGACGGACAGACCAATGCCACCCGCCCACTTGGAGATCTGCGCACACTCGCCCAGCGTATCGTAGATGCCCTTGATCGAATCATCCTGCATGTGGACCAGGAAGCAAGAGCTCAGTTGAGGATGCGGCGTCCCCGAGTTGAACAGGGTCGGCGTGGCATGGATGAAGTATCCCAAACTCAGGGCATCGTAGGTCTCCTTCACCTTTTCAACGCGGTCACCGTGGAGCTGAATGGCAACACGCATCCACATGTGTTGAGGGCGCTCCCATGTGCGTCCGTCTCGACGCTTCAAAAGGTATCCCCGCTCCAGGGTCTTGTAGCCAAAATAGTCAAACATAAAGTCGCGGGAGTACTCGATCATTCCCCCAAACTCAAGGTTCTGCGCCACGCAATAATACGACTCATTCACAACGCCCTCA
>Ga0063231_10000320_pt1 | contig 13433 bp, 13 predicted proteins | sample LauGreSu1BDMLBSD_2_FD_56231 | JGI IMG/M metagenome (GOLD analysis project Ga0063231, IMG submission 56231) | Freshwater lake microbial communities from Lake Michigan, USA - Su13.BD.MLB.SD v2 (version 2) | ecosystem: Environmental > Aquatic > Freshwater > Lake | place: Lake Michigan, USA...
CGCCGAAGCCGGCGGTTGTCTGTCCCGCGAGAGTGGAGACCACACCGCCCGGTGTCACAAGCCGGATGCGGTTGTTACCGGGGTCCGCAACGACGATATCACCGGTCGATGTCACTGCGACTCCTTTCGGACCGTTAAATCTCGCGGCGGCGCCTGTGCCGTCGCCGAAGCCGGCGGTTGTCTGTCCCGCGAGCGTCGTGACAATACCTAGAAGCACTTTGATCACAGCCCCAGCAACTACCGCCAGTGGCGTCACTCCATTGATCACCACCGCACTCGTTCTGGGTGACGCCAATGCACCCACCTGCGACGTGCGGACGAAAGCACCTAATCCAGGTAGGGCAACGGACACACCGCCTGATTTGGAGACCTTACCACCACCTCCAGCTGGAACATACTGTGCGGCCGCCTTGACAAAGGATGTGAAATCAGAACCCGACGGGCGCAGGATGGGCATTGTTACTCTAGGACAACATAAATCGACGATTAGACTAAATAGGTCGTGGTCGCAGTGTTCGTCGGAACACAACAGAAGGACGTAACGGTTTTTCCAAGCGTAGTGGGAACGAGTGTATTGACAGCAACAGACATATCATACCGATCGGACTTGTTGGCAAGCACGCCAATGTACTGNGTGTTCGTTCTGCGCTTCAGGGGAGGAGGAGCTACCGTCAGAGACTTGGCGATGATCTGACGCTTCAGTTGAGTCAGGTAATCCTGGGCTGAGTTGACTTGCATTTATGAGTTGGTAAGAAATTAGACCGCAGCTATGGTGATATATCCCTGTCCTGCGTTTGTAGCACCAATGAACGTGGCTCCCGCTGGAAACGAACCACCACCGCCACCAAACGATCGGACGCCACTTCCACAGCCTCCGCCCGAATATCCGCCGCCGGCGCCGCCCGATTGGCTAGTATTGCCACCTCCTCCTCCTCCTCCGAATCCACCAACTCCGCCATACTCTGTGCTGCCACCCGTTCCTCCGTTTATGAATGATAACCCACCGCTACCGGGGAAACTCGATCCACTTCCTCCATTACCAGTAAATCCACCGCCTGCACCAGCGTATGTATTCAACCCTACTCCACCACTACCGGCAGAACCTCCGGCTGCACCATTCGTGCTACTATTGCCGGTTGTACTATTTGTTCCGTTGGTGGTCGCAGACGCCGACGGAGCGCTTTCATAGATTCCACCGCCGCCGCCGGCTGCTACAAGGCATACACCTGTTGCAGGAGTAAGTCCCGACGCTACAAATGAACCTCCTCCTCCTCCGGATTCAGAGTTGGGGGTTCCCCGCTGACCTACTAGAAGTTGAATTTTATCGCCTTTGGTCAAACTAAGTGTAGTCCGAATAATTGCACCGTAACTGGATCCATAATCAGTAAAAAACCCACCCGCAGCGCCCGCACATGTAACCGTATAGGAGCGTGTTTGAGGAACCGTCCAAAGCTGATAGCCCTGTGTCGTCATGTTGAAGTATGCAGTATTTGTAACCCAAGGAGCTGTCGCAGTATACGCAGATACCGCCGCCGACAGAGTGGGTCCGTTGCGCCCAGTTGCACCCGCCGGTGTAAACGTGAATGTTGTGAATGCGTAAAGCGGCGATTCTTCTGGAGCAGCCGGGGAAGACGTCGGCCCATCCATGATCAGCGCGCTTGTCGTAGGGGATGCCAAGGCACCGACCAGTGACGTGCGGATGAAAGCACCTAACCCAGGTAGGGCAACAGAAACACCTCCAGATTTGGAGACCTTAGCACTACGTCCAGGTGCAACATATTGTGCAGACGCCTTGACGAAGGATGTGAAATCTGACCCAGATGGGCGCAAGACGGGCATTATGGTTTACGGAGAGAAAAGACTAAGAACACAATGCGGTTTGTTCTTGTTAGCACGCACGTAGATCAGACGACGGGGTATTCCAAGGTGGTGTACAATCTTCTTGGACAGCTGGCGACCCTGTCACCGCAGGTGAAGACCTATCACTTTGGATTTCAGCGCCTTCCTGCGCGCACGAGCATTCGCACGGTTCCCAAGGGTGTCATTGCCTACGATGCAGCTGCCAATGAGGATCCAAAGGAGGAGGGGTTTGGATTCAACAAGATCCACGAGTATCTGGAGATGGTGAATCCAGATGTGGTGATGATCTACAATGATCCGTTGATCATCCACCGTTTTGTGGAGGCCATGAAGTTTGACAAGGCGACGTCACCGTACAAGTTGTGGGTCTATGTGGATCAGGTCTACGAGGGTATTGCCCCTCCACTGATCGAGACGATCACAAAGAATGCGCACCGTGTATACTGCTTCACACAGTACTGGGCAGACATCTACGCCAAGTATGCACCCTTTCCAGACATTCGTGTTCTGGAGAATGCAGTGGACACAACGTTGTTTTCTAGGCTCCCCGATTCAGTCCGCGCATCTATTCGATCAACAATGGGAATCCCGCCTGGGGGAGTTCTGTTTGTGAATGCGAATCGCAACAGTCAGAGGAAGCGACTCGATCTTGCACTGATGGGGTTTGCCGAGCTGCTTCGTCGTGATACGACCAAGCCGTACTACTTTATGATTGTGACGGGGATGAATGCTCAGCAGGGTGCATACTACGATGTCAGTCGTATCTTTGCCACAGAGCTTGACCGTCATGGACTTGATGTTGGAGAGCTTAGCAAGAGACTGTTGCTTGTCGACACGTCTGCAAAGCCGGTTCCCGATGCATCCATCAACGAGATCTACAATGCTGGAGATATCGGTGTGAATACGTCGGATGGCGAGGGATTTGGTCTGTGTCAGATCGAGCACCTGTACACTGGAGCGCCGCAGATCGTGACGGATATTGGAACGTATCGCTCCTTCATGAATGAGACCGTGTGTGCATTTGTTCCGCCGCGTGACCGCTGGTACTTTCCGGGTACAATGCCCCTTGGATTGTGGGCACCGTCATTCTGCTACAAGGAGCTTGCCGATCGAATGGACGATCTTATCAAGGTCCTGCCTCAGTTCAAGAAGTCAGCCTTGAGCTACAAGTTTAAGACGTGGACCGATGTCTGTGCCGGGTGGATTGAGGACGTTAGAGCAGAAATTCAATTGAAGTAGGGCTGACCATCTTGCCCATACGGAGGAGACGCTGATTGTCGTCCCAAGCGGGTCCATCGAAGACTTCCTTGGTGTTCCGATCAATGATCAGTGAGATCCCCTTGACCATCACTTTTTGTAACACTCGGTGCTTGTTTGATGTGTTGCGCAGGACCGTCTCATCCAAGTCTTCGTTTTTAATATTCGGTCTGAATGCCAGATCTTCACCGGCGGTCGTGGAGTCGAATCGCATACACGAGACCACCGGACGTTCACGAGAATGGAGCTTCCGGTGGATTTCGCAATCAACTGCCGACTGTTTGAGCAACAAGGACATCCGCTGTCCGATGCGCTCTTTCTCATAGGCAGTCTCATACAAATACTCGTCAGTGGACATGAACGTCTCCACCGGGTCGCCTTCATAACGCTTTATCACCATGTCATTCCTGCGAATCGGGACAATGTTCGGGTAATCAGCGACTTCATCTGCTTCTCCGTGAACACCGAAATGTAAAAAGATACTTTCACCGTCCGTTCTTCCATTGGCAAGGTAGCGTGGGAGCAGATACGGATGGCGCGCCCAATGACCTGATCGTGGCGAGCAGGCGTCCAGTGAGGCTCCATAATGTGCACGAATCGGACATTGTTGAGCGTGATACCTTCAGCGCCCGATGCAGAGGCCATCAGGACAGTCAGAATCTTCTTGCCACGGGCATTCACACTTTCCTTCAAGGATGCTGGGAAGTTCTTGGAGTACACACCGTTAAAGATCTGACGAGTCAGATCACGCTCCTCGGCATCTTCCTCGCCCGTGTAGAAGGTGTAGGCGGGTTTGTCGTCCATGTCTGGATCTTCCACCCACTGTCCGGCTTTCTTCACAATCTTGTACGGTTGCCATCCTGCAGTGTCCAACACCGCCGACAAGACGCCCAGACCTTCCAATGAGCGATACTGAGAATAGACGAACTGATTTGCATCCTTGCCCGCCTTGATGTTGGTCAGAATCTTCAGCATCTTGGGGCTGAACGTCTCAAGCCCCTTTGGGGACAGGTACCGATCCGCCGCTGCCTTCAACTTCTTGATGACTGCTTCCGACTCTTCCTTCGGAGGCTTCTTGCTTTCAGAGACAACATCTGGATCCTCTTTGATGGTCAGCTCCGGTGGTGTAGCATAGTCGCAGACAAGACGGGTTGGAACACGGAATGTGCTGAGATTCTCGTCCAGCTTTGATCGACCACGACGAGAGTCTATCTTCATCTCTTCCCAACGGACGGCCAGGTAGCGAATGAACTGCTCGTCGGACATCTCAACCTTGATCAGTGTCTCGTCTAGGTCGATACGTTGAGGAAGCAGGCGCTCATCGGCACCCTTGAAATACGAAACCAACCCTTGAATGCGCCGACGGAAGAGCATCGGATTCTTGATGTTCAGACCATCCAGGAACAAATTTGCAAACTCTTCATAGTCTGTGGGCAGACATTGGAGCTCTTCAGTTGATACCCTTTCGGTTGCAATTTCACCTCCGCCTACATCCGTCTCAATCTTCGCCTTGATGCCCGCGACCCAGTCTGCAGCAATCGAAACAAACGGCAGATCCTTCATGTATTGCACGGCAATACGATCACCTTCGCCGTTATACGTGGAACGGAACTGAGGAGGATTGCGGGTTATCATGACGTATTTCTTCAAGGCATTGAACTCGATGGTGTCAACCTCGGGAATTCCACGAAACGCCTTTGTGATCCTTTCTTCATCCCATGCAGGAATGGTCTTGAAAGGAATGGTGATTCGCTCAATGGGTCCACGAAGAAGGTTCATCATGTACGAGATCTCGTTGGGTGAATTGATAATCGGAGTGCCTGACAGCAGAACAATCTTGCAACGCTTGGCGTGATAAATAGCATCGTACAGCTTGGATGTGATTTCAGACTCATTGATCACTCGAGAAATCAAGTTATGCGCTTCGTCAATAATCACAACTGAATCGTCGTATTGACCCTCTTTCGTATACTCGGCAATATTTGAGCGTGTGAGACCATTGTAGCGGATAAAGTTGAATCGTTGCTCCAAGATATCCTTGATTTGTGCACGAATATCAGCCTTGTCCTTGGTGGAGAGGCTTTCAAAGTTTGGCGTCTCGGACGGAGTGGTCACAAAGATGCGCTGGTTCTTCTCCATAAACTTCTCGGAAATACCCAGTCGCTTTCCCTCTTTCCGAACGGCATCCGATATCGGGCGCACGGTCCAGTGATTTTCAACGGCGTAGATTGGATCTCCACACTTCTGCAACTCCTCGCGATAGTTGGCTTCAAGGGAGGCGGGGAGCATCACAAAGACCTTGCTGGTGCTCAGCAGGGACTCCGCCACCGCGATAGACGAACACGTTTTGCCCGATCCGAGACCGTGGTAGACCAACAACCCACGATACGGAGTTTCAATTTTTAGGTAGTCGCGAATGATCTTTTGATAAGGAAAAAGCTCACGTCCNGTACCNGCTCTCTTCAAACAGAGATCAACATCCTTATCTTCTTCGTCCAAGGGGTCCTTGTCCTGCGCCCGGTAGTCCGACTTGATGAACATTCGTGTAATGGCATCTGAGAATGCCTTCCGATTAGGGAGCACGTAGGATGGGGCAGCCCTCATTGTGTTTGGTGTGGAACTTTTTACACTGCTTCATACAATGGATTTGACCCGACGAAACCATCGGATGTGGATGGTGACAATTTATCTCTTCTTAATGGCTGCGTTCCTGTATCTGAAGCCGTCCGTAGCCTTTGGGCGTGAAGGACGGATCCGCCCGTTTGGGGTTACGGATCGTGAAGCCACTATTTTTCCTGTTTGGTGGTGGGTGTTTGCCATCGCTGTTGTCTCGTACTGTATTACGGTGTACCTGTCGGGATTCCGCTTCACGTCCTAACTATACGGTTTCAAATGTGTCTAACACGGACTCGAGTTCCTTGATCATTGCCTCTCGCTGTACATGGTGCGGTCTCACATGCTGGGCGCACTCAACAAACGACTTCCACGCAATGCCCGAGATCTCTCGGCGTTGCATTGGAGTAAATCGCTGATTCAAGTCGATCATTTCTGGGTTCTTGACCAATGCGACAAAGTACAGGTGACGGTACGAGATTCCATTCAAGCCTTCGAACGTTTCTTCCAATCGGATGTTCTTCAGGACCACATACGAATCACGGGGAATGTTGGTCTCTTCGCCAAACTCTCGGATTGCGCAGTCTACATCCGATTCCCCACGAATCCTGCGCCCCTTCGGGAATCCCCATTCAGGCTCTTGGTAGCCCGATGGATTGTTTGCCACCAACTCGGCGCGATTGAGTTGGTTGAACTTGACTTGAGAGGGTCCATAGTCGCCGCTCAGGTGATCCTCGCCCCACAACGTTTTCCATGTCGTTTCAAATGTTTCTTCGGCAATCATCTTCTGCTCAGCAATCGTCATGTTTCCGACCAGGCGAGCCACGTACTCCGTGTTCGATGGATCATACTTCCCACGCATAAACTCAGCGAAACTCATACTATCTTTTCGACGTATCATCAAGAGACGGGTCTTTTTCGAGTCTACAGGCAACGAGTCATTTTCAACAAGAATAAGCCCACACGACAACACCGGGTCATTACACGATCGAAAGAGATGACCTTTTGTACCACAATTGTTACAATACATTACGGTCTGTTGTCTTAGCGGAGGTCCGGTTCGTTTTTCCATTGTGTCTTAGCATAACTTCCTTTGTAAGTGATACATAAATGGGAGGTTCCACGTCAAGACCATCGCTCTATGGACCTTCTTACGGTCCCTCCATGTATAGCACAAGCACAAGCACAAGTTCAGGATTTGGATCAATGGGTGTGATTGCAAAGGCGCTGGTTGTGATTGTGGGATTGGGCGTTCTTCTGTTGGCTGCGCTGTTTATTTACAATGCGGTGGCAACTTCAAGCGGCAAACAAGCTGTGAGTATCTTGGGTTCACCGACTGTCCCCGACCAAGCACCCCTTCCAATAGATGGGACAATAGCAAAAACCATTCCAGCAGCGAATGCACCGATTACTCAAGGAGCAGATAACGGTATTCAGTTCTGGATGTTCATCAAGGACTGGACATACGGGTTTAACAAGGAAAAGGGCGTGATCTACCGCGAAGATTCTACCAATACCGGATATCGTAACCCTGAGATTACGCTCGACCCAACCAATAACAGTCTGAACGTGAAGGTCTCGATCTACACCGCAACACCGGGTGGTGGATCGACCGGCACCCCGGCCGCCGCGAACAGTACCAGCGCCACTGGAGATTCGTACACATGTACGGTCGAGAACGTCCCGCTTCAGACCTGGTTTGCGGTCTCTGTGACGGTATTCCAGCGCAATCTGGACGTGTACATCAATGGAAAGCTGGTGAAGTCGTGTGTTCTGCCCGGCGTTCCTCGTCCGGCTGCCGGCGCCCTGAAGACGGCGAACAACGGTGGATTCTCTGGTTCGCTCTGCAACATCCACGCATACCCGAATATGCTGGGTCCCTCCGATGCCGCTGCGTTCTTTGCCGCCGGTACCAACTGTTCCTCGTTTGCCCAGCCTTCCTCCACGAACACAACAGAGGGAACCAAGATGACTCTGTTCGGATACACCTTCACCTTCAACGTCAAGGACAGTTCGGGTAAAGTGGTTCAAAGTGGATCTTTCTAAAGAGTAATGCGTATCCTCCTGAAATGCCCAACGCGGTCTAGACCAGCCCAGTTTCTTCGCGTTCTAAACCAATATATTTCGTTAGCAACTCGTCCAGATTTACTCGGAGTTTGTGTTACGTGTGATCTTGACGATGCAACAATGAGATCTGATTCTGTCCAATATCAAATCAAGAACATTACCTACAAAACCGCCTGGTCTGAGATCTATTACGGGAACAGCACAACAAAGATTGAAGCCGTCAATGCAGACATTTCATCCGTTCCCTGGGAATGGGATATGGTAGTTCTCGTGTCCGATGATATGGTTCCACAGGTCAAGGGATACGACGAAGTACTGCGAAATCACATGACGCAAGATACGAACAGGATCTTGTGGGTGAATGACGGGACGCAGGGGAAGAAGCTCAATACAATCTCAATCATGGGTCGGAAGATGTACGAATCGTTTGGATATATCTACCATCCGGTCTACAAGAGTCTGTTTTGCGATACCGAGTTCACTGATCTGTGCACGAGTTCGCTGGCATCCAAGACCACCTATATTCCGACCGTACTGATTCGCCACGAACACCCTGGAACTGGATTTCCTCAAAAACATGATCAACTGTATGCAAAGAATCAGACCTACTGGTCGCGGATATGTATACGTATATCTCTCGTAAGACGTATGCGTATGACTGGAGCATTCTGATTGCGACGATCAAGGGTCGCGAACAGTCTCTTCAAACCTTGTTAGATGCAATCAATGAGAAACGTGCGCGGATTTGTCCCGACCTTAAAATTGAAATTTCAATCTCCTTCGACAATCGTGAAAAAAAGATTGGAACAAAACGTCAGGAACTCCTTCAGGGTGCCAAGGGAAAGTACAGCTCGTTCGTGGATGACGATGACATGATCACCGATGCGTATTTTGAAGATGCTTTGCAAACAATCCAAGGTGGATTCCACTGCTGCAGATTACGAGGACAAATGAACCAATACACGTTCACGCATAGCATCGAGAACCGTTTGGACATGCCGATGTGTATTGGAGATGTCTTCATCCGCCCACCCAATCACTTGAACATTGTACTGACGGGAATTGGAAGTCTGATTTCGTTTGGAAGTGCAACCCGCGGAGAAGATCTTGATTGGGCGATTCGCCTAGCAAAGACTGGGTNNTTACAAACTGAATATCAATCCNACCCCTCTCGAATCCACTACATTTACAATCTTGGAGACCGAAAGGTCGATCCAGAAACAGCTGAGATTCAGCGGAAAATTAACTACGAATCAATGCTGGACTTGGTTTGGTTGGATGGAGGCGCAGTCCGAGTTAACCGACGACCCGATGGCCGAACAACTGGCCTTCGTCTAACAGCTAAGGGCTTTGTTTCTAAGTAAAGGGTAATGAGCGTGTATACTATTCTGGCATCGGCTGTTGCAGTGGCCATCATCGGTGTCATTTTGTGGCGTATCTTCTCAGTCCCCACAAAGACGACAGATGCGATTGATATCATGTCCGGATCTATATCGGGCAAGGAAACAAAAAGCGTATCGGGGGACAAACTTGTTCGATCGTTTAACCAGCAACAAGGAGCAACATTTACGTACACCGGTTGGATTCTAGTGAAGGATTTCACATACAACTATGGAATGAAGCGCATCATCTTCACCAAAGAGGATTGCCCCGGACTGTACTTGGACACCACATCAAACTCTCTCCTCGTGTCCATCAAGACCTATGCAAATACACCCGAATCAATCATAATCCCGAATATTCCAGCGGGCAAGTGGGTACACTTTGCAATTGTAGTGGATCAGGATGCAGTCGATGTGTACATCAATGGTGTGATTCGCCAGCACCACTCCCTCCTCCAACTCCCCAAACAGAACGATGCGGCTGTTGTGATGGGATCCACGTCTTCAACGGGATGGGATGGTGTTCTCGCAAATCTCCAGTATACTCCGCGTTCATTGTCGGCAGGTGACATTTCTGCACTGGTGTCTGATGTCCCGAAGAATGATCTGACAGTTCGCCCGTCTGGACCGCAGTACTTCGACATGAGCTGGTACATCGGGCGAAGTTAAATCTCAGCAGGATGTAATGAGCGCAGGTGGTCAAAACAGTGCAACGCTTTCAGGTATTCAAGGAATGCGTATTCGGGATGCATCCGATGTAGACGCACAGAATCGGGTGCGTGAAATTTATCAACTGTTCAACTCGTCTACTCCTAACGCTGTTCGCCCGCGTATCCCCAACGGCAATGACGTGTACCTCCAGTTCCTCCAGGGTGTCAAGGAGGTGTCGTCGAACGTAACGGGCAGTGCATCGTGTCCGGCATGCGCGGGTCTTACCTACAACGGAAATGGTCTTGTTCTCACTTGGAAGAACGGGAAGTTTCCTCCGGTGTAGTCTCCTTGAGGGTCTGCAGCTGCTTCTTTACCTTTTTCTTTCCAGCCTTGTCATCTGGATTATACGTAAAAAAGTATTCCAAATATTCTTTGGATGACTTGTTCTTGCTCAGCTCAAGCAGGAGCTCGGCCTTGTCGCGCTTCATCTCGGTAAAACTTTCTTGTGTCCCAATACATTCCTTGGGCGTCAGGACAGCAAACCTCCGTTCAGGCTTTGCATTGGCAATCTCTACCAACCGCTGAGCAATACAAAGTACACTCGCCAGCTTCTCCTCGTGGGCTCCCGAGTACATATACGCAAAGAAGAACTGAAGAGCCGTTGGAATCGAAGCAACCTTCACGCCATTCTGCATCTTGTGATAGCTGTGGCACGCAGTTGTCTCATAGAATCGAAACAACGTCTTCTTGCCCGCTGAATCCAGAACCGTTGTACGCTTTGGAAGAATGTCGCTCTCTTCGAATACCTCCGTCTTTTCACCGGCTGTCAGTCGTTCGATTGTGGGACCATCCGCAAGAAGACCGATTGGAGTTGTCCAGACCTGATTAAGATGAATCTGAGCAGAGCTGACACCCAGCAAAACAACCGGTTCGCTTCGTAACAGACGAATCACGCCCTTTTGTTGCTGCTCCGTCAGTTCTGTGCGTTCAGTCTGCGGGTCCTTCTTGCACGTCACTGGATGTGCTTCATTCAAGAGGGTCAGTCGCTTATACACCTTTTCCCAACGAGACACGTCTCCACGAGGGCGACTAAGCTCCAGATACATCGACATCCGAAGAAAGTTTACCGGCACATAGTGGATCTTGTTGCGCACCTCACCCTCCTTCCACAGTCGGTCAAAGATAACGTCATCCAAGTGTGTGATGTCGGCAACACCTGTGTAGTCAGCAAACACCTTGAAGGTGCCAATGTGCATGCCCGGCTTCACTTCCACTGCCTTGATGCCATGGGCCTTGAGCTGATTGGCAATGATAACAGAGTGTGCCTGAGGGGTCTTGCTGAAGAAGTCATAGTCGGGCACGTCCACCTTCGGGTCGTAGAACTGGTCCTCCTTGGGGAGAAGGTCGTTGATTGCCGTACCACCGTAACACATCACGGGGTGNTTCTTCAAGAATGCACGGACGACCCCCAATGNTGTCACTGTTCCAGGATCCGAGGCGGCTACCCGATTGTTCTCATCTTCGAGGTCCTTGACAATCTTCACAATGTCTTCCATTAAAAATGGATACTACTTTGTTTTAAATGTTATGAAGCAGCAAGAATGCCTCTTAAGCGATACAATCTTCGCAGTCGTAAGTCTCCTGTGGTATGGGTAGATGATGACACTCTCAAGACCAAGCAAGAGGAGGACGACGAGGAGGACTCTGATTTTGAGCCAAGTGAGTCTGAAGCCGAGGAGGAGTCGGAGACCGAAGAGGAGTCAGAGACCGAAGAAGAGGAAGAGACAACTCTCAAGCTCCCCAAGGGTGCCAAGGTGTCTGTTAAACTGCATATCCATCAGTTCTCTGGAAAGGGAAACTCCCGTATCGACATTGACCAGGAGAGTGAGGACGAGTCCGAAGAGGATGAGGATGACTTCATCGCCCACCTGATGGACAAGTACGTGCGCCCTGACCACGGACGGCTTCCCAAGACTCAGCAGAGTGGAAGTCGTCGTCGCGACCGCCGTGAGGAAGACGACGATGAGCCTGCACTCCGTCTCAACGAGGAAGAAGAGGACTACTTTGGAGACCTGTCCAAGTCGAAGCGCCGGCGCCTAAATGAGCAGATGAAGGGTCTTGCCAAGCTGGTATCCGATGGCGAGGTTCCCTACAAGTTCCGTGTGCTAGGTCTTCCGATCCCAGACGCCCTCAAGGCATCCGTGATTCGCAAGATTGACATTCTGAATGAGATGGATGCTGACGGTGGAGAGATTCACAAGCTCAAGACCTGGGTGGATGGATTTCTTCGCATTCCGTTTGGCAAGGTTGTTCCTCTCCCGGTTAGCTTCACCGAGTGTCGCCCCGCCTGTTCCAAGTTCCTTGCGGACACCAAGAGTACCATGGACAAGGCGGTCTACGGAATGGAACCCGCCAAGGCACAGATCATGCAGATTGTTGCCCAGTGGATCGCCAACCCTACCTCGGTGGGTAACGTGATTGCACTCAAGGGTCCGATGGGAGTCGGCAAGACGTCCTTCGCCCGCCACGGCGTGGCCGAGGTGCTGAAGCGTCCCTTCGAGTTCTTCTCCCTGGGAGGTGCATCGGACTCGGCAAACTTTGTGGGTCACTCCTATACCTACGAAGGTGCCACCTGGGGCCGCATTGCCGATGCGATCATGTCGGCTCGATGCATGAACCCGGTTATCTACTTTGATGAGCTGGACAAGGTCTCCACGACGGCACACGGCGAAGAGATCATCTCCATGCTGATTCACTTGACAGACAGGTCGCAGAACTCTCACTTCCACGACCGCTACTTTGCTGGAGTTGACTTTGATCTGAGTCAGTGTCTGTTTGTGTTTAGCTTCAATGACGAGACGAAGATCCACCCGATCTTGAAGGACCGTATGCAGGTTGTCAACTGTTCGGGATACACGGCCGCAGACAAGAAGGCGATCCTGAGCCAGTATGTGTGGCCTCAGATCCTGGATCGTCTGAATATGAAGGAGGATCTGAAGATCACGGAAGAAGCGGTAAAGTTCTTGATCTCCGAGTACTCAAGTGAAGAGGAGGGCGTGCGTGTTCTGATCCGTGCTGTGGAGACGCTGGTGACCCGTATCAATCTCCTCCGGATTGCAGATGAGAAGACTGCCAAGACGTATCCCTTCTACAAGGCAGTCAAGCTCCCAATGACCATCACGCCGGAGGATGTGAAGGGAATCCTGGTGGAGACGAAGGTAATCAACGAGTCGTGGCGTCAGCTCTATACCTGAGTAAACTCGTGGTAGGGAATGTCGTTCTTGTACAGAACAACATTCCCACAAAACTCATCGTTCACAACAGGGTGTTCGATCACCCATACTTTTTCAGTTGGGTCATTCAGCACTCCACTGGGTACATGAGAAAAGACAACAAAAGTATCGCGCACACGCGGATAGACAATCTGCTCTAAAATGGTCGTGTCCATCGTGTATCCATCGGGACTGGTTGCAACGTGGGACATAAGAAGATCGATAGAAAGAGGAATGGACCCCTTACACCCCCATAACCCACCCATCATCCGATAGGCATGCCACGTGTGATCACGAATCGTGTAGGCAGTAAAAGAACTATCCAGAAACG
>Ga0063231_10000323_pt1 | contig 13420 bp, 9 predicted proteins | sample LauGreSu1BDMLBSD_2_FD_56231 | JGI IMG/M metagenome (GOLD analysis project Ga0063231, IMG submission 56231) | Freshwater lake microbial communities from Lake Michigan, USA - Su13.BD.MLB.SD v2 (version 2) | ecosystem: Environmental > Aquatic > Freshwater > Lake | place: Lake Michigan, USA...
GTATGATAGAAATGAGAAAAAAATTAAATATGCAATAGAAGTGAAAATGAAAGACAATTTGTAAATAGGGGAATAAATATTTCTAAGATTATTTTGTATAATTGTTGTGGGCCAAGAAATAAAAAATGAAAATAAGATTCCGAGTGTGGCAATCAGATTTGAACTAGTATTATAGTCTTTTGTTTTTCTTTTCTTAATTAATTCAATCGTCAGGAGTAGAGCAATAATTAATACAATTGGTCCTTCAATAAATAAAAATATGTCCAATTTAATTGGACTTTTTTCATGAAGATTGTAATTAGATATTAAAATTGAGGCTATTATTATTGGAATTGAAGTAAGTATAAATGCCTTATGTCCTCTTCTTTGACTTATTTTCCAAAAGTATAAACAAATTAGAAAGTATTCTGCACAGATATAAGTGTTGGTTAAATTGATTGTAGTAATTGATACTATATTTTGTGGATCATTTATTCCGAGCAACTCTGACAGAATAGTTTGAAGCACAGAAAGTATAGGAATAAAGATCAGTATTCTACTTTCTGTTAAGAATTTCAATGATTTTATCCCAACTGAGATTGAGAAAAACGCAATAACTAAATTTAGAGTTTGGGTTACGAATAATAAAGACATTGTTTCTATTTATTATCAAATTTAACCATTGTTAAAAAACTCAAAATGTGAAAAACCCCATTTTAAACGAGAAAAACACCGGCAATTGATATTTTTATATTTCAGTTCCAAGTTTATTCTTATCTCGTTGATAAACAGCTTTTTAGAATAATCTGCATCCATCCATCGACATAAGCCAAAACATTGACCGTATTTTCTGCAACAGAATATTAGGGTAGTTCTACTGAGTATCAGGATCTTGATTTCGCCTAATTTTACACAATATTTGATAGTCAATATCCCAAAGAAACCTAAAATCCCTAACATGAACGAACCCATTAAAGTAGCGATAGCCGATGATCACGTCCTTTTCAGGGCGGGAGTAAAATCTGCCTTGTCTGTTCATAAAGACATAAAAATGATAGCAGAGGCAGACAATGGCATGCAGTTGCTTACAGTTCTCAAGCATGTTCAGCCTGATGTTATTTTGTTGGATATACAGATGCCCATCATGGATGGAATCAATACTTTGCCTGAAATCAAAAAATTATACCCAGAGATCAAAGTAATCATGCTCACCATGCACAATGATCATTCCATGATTTCCAAACTCATGGAATTGGGCGCAAATTCATATTTGACCAAGAATTCCGATTCGGAAATCATNTACCAGGCNGTTAAAACCGTCCATGAACAGGAGTATTACTTTAATCAGCTCACCAATAAAGCATTGATTGATGGACTTCGAGTNAAACGCCAGGCAGAGGCATCTTTGCCCGTTGACGCCAAGTTGAGCGATAAGGAAATATCTATTCTTCGNATGATTTGTGANGAAAAAAGCACAAAAGAAATTGCNGANCTGGTAGAACTTAGCCCGCGAACNGTAGAGGCCATCAGGGATAAACTGAAAGTAAAAACCGGAGCCAAATCNCTTGCTGGCTTGGTCATGTATGCCGTAAAGTCTGGCATCATTGAAAACCGTCCCATCGTAAATTGAGGATTGACTCCAGCATTCTTTTCAAAACGTTCAAGGAAATTCATCCATAAAGAGTTTTTCATTCAACCAAACAACCTCAGGTTTGTTAAACAACCATGTCTAATAAACCTGAGGTTAATATTTTTTGGTTCCGCCGTGATCTTCGTTTTTTTGATAATACTGGGTTGTTTCAAGCCCTGAGTAGCGGAAAGCCTGTTCTTCCTGTCTTCGTCTTTGATAAAAATATCCTGGACAAGCTTGAAAAGCCCAATGACCTTCGTGTGCAATACATCCATGGTGCACTGAGTGCCATGCAAAAAAAGTTGATTGGCGTCGGATCTGCTATCAAGTTCTACCATGCTTCACCCGAAGTGGCATTTAAGGATCTTTTGGCCAACTACACCATTGGAACGGTATTCACCAACCACGATTATGAGAATTATGCCCTGAAAAGGGACGAGATGATAAAAGGTTTATTGACAAACAGTGGTACTGGATTCCAGACATTCAAGGATCAGGTGGTTTTTGAAAACCTAGAAGTGAGCAAGGATGACGGATCCCCTTACACTGTTTTCACGCCATATTCCAGAAAATGGAAGTCACATTTGATTTCAAATCCCATTTCAAATTCACCCTCTGAGGATTTATTGGACAACTGCTTTCGACANGATNACAGTGCCATTCCTACGCTTGAATCCATGGGTTTTGCAGAAAAAGTTTGGAATTTCCCCAAAACCACAGTGCCTGATGCATTAGTCAAAGAGTATACTGATTTGCGCAATTTTCCGGCTGTAGATGGTACTTCGAGGTTCGGTGTTCACCTCAGGTTTGGTANCATGAGCATCAGGAAGCTGGTTGAACATGCAAGGGGNTTGAACGAGACTTTTTTGAATGAACTGATATGGAGGGATTTCTATCACATGATTCTTTCGAATTTTCCACATGTAGGGCAGGGGATGTCTTTCAAGAAAGCCTATGACCTTATTGAATGGCGAAACAGTGAAGCTGATTTTGAGAAGTGGTGCAAAGGAGAAACTGGTTATCCGATTGTTGATGCAGGCATGCGTGAACTCCTGGCCACTGGATTCATGCACAACAGGGTGAGGATGATAACTGCAAGCTTTTTGACCAAACACCTACTGATTGATTGGCGATGGGGCGAGGCTTGGTTTGCTGCCAAACTCCTTGATTATGATCTGGCCGCCAACAATGGTGGCTGGCAATGGGCATCAGGATCAGGCTGCGATGCCGCGCCATATTTTAGGATTTTCAATCCTGCTTTGCAAACCGAAAAATTTGACAAGCAAGGGATTTACATCAGAAAATGGGTGCCAGAATTTGATACACTCGCGTATCCCCAGCCTATGGTTGTGCATGAAGTAGCAAGAAAAAGGTGTCTTGAGACCTATGCCAAGTACTTGGGTAAGGATTAAATGATACTTTTGCAGGGTTATGATGAGGAAGATTGACTGGTACATTCTCAAAAAGTTCCTGACCACTTTTTTCTTTTCGCTGATACTGCTCACCACAATCAGTACAGTGATTGATATCAGTGAGCATACCGATGATTTTGCGAAGTCGGGCTTGACCACCAAACAGATCATCATGCAGTATTATGTGGGTTTCATTCCCCATATTGTTGCCATGCTTTTCCCTCTTTTTGTTTTTATCTCTGTCATTTTTTTCACTTCAAAAATGGCAAACCTCTCTGAGTTCATTGCTATTCTATCTTCAGGAGTAAGCCTTCAGCGTGTTTTAAGGCCTTATTGGGTGGGTGGCATCTTGCTGGCTTCAATACTTTGGTATGCCAATGCCTTTATCATTCCCAAGGCCAATGCGATCCGTACTACATTTGAAGCCAAGTACACCAAGTTGGCCATGCCCCAAACAACGAGTGGGGGTATTTACATGCGAACAGATTCCTTTAGCTATGCAGGCATGCGCTATTATGACACTACCAGCAAAGCAGGAGGTAACCTGTTCATGGAAACGATTAATGGCAACCAGGTAATTTACAACCTCAGGGCGGATAATTTTACCTGGGATACCACCAAAAGGAAATGGAAACTGAATGGGGTAGTGGAACGCAAGCTAAATGGCCTGAATGAGGAGGTAAGTTTCGAATACGAGGTTTTTAAGAAGTTGCCATTTCTTCCTTCTGAACTCAAGCGCGATGAATATTTACAGGCAAGGATGATTTCCCCAGACCTTCAACGGCGTATTGAAAAGGAAAGATTGCGCGGTTCAGAAACTGTCAAGGAACTTGAAATGGAGAACGCACACCGAACTTCAACCCCTGTTGCAGTATTGCTTTTAACCTTGATTGGCGCCATTTTGGCTTGTAGAAAAATCAGGGGTGGAAGCGGGGTTCACCTAGCCATGGGCATCATCATTTGTGCAGCTTTCATTCTCGCAGATCGCTTTTCGACCATTTTTTCCACCAAGGGTGATTTAAACCCATATGTGGCCGCCTGGATACCGAATGTGATTTTTGGGGCTTTGACCTTGTATTTGTACAAAAAAGCCCCGAAATAATTCAATTATTTTTTCCAAAACCTTGTGCACCTCGGTCGCTTTGTTTTACCTTTACGCATCCAAAAATTCAGTCTATACATATATAATTTCATCAGATGGATTCAATAAAAGAGCGGTTTAAGGAAAAGGCAGACCTCCTTGGTGCAGAGATCAAGCAAATGATCAAAGAACATGGGAACAAAGTGATTGGTGAGGTTACCCTTTCTCAGGTTTATCAAGGCATGAGAGGCATGACCGGCTTGGTTACAGAAACCTCTTTGCTGGATGCCAATGAAGGTATTCGCTTTCGTGGTTATTCGATTCCCGAGTTGAAGGAGAAATTGCCAACTGTGGCTGGTGGCTCAGAACCCCTTCCAGAGGGATTGTTCCATTTGATGTTGCTGGGAGAGCTTCCCACACAGGAAGAGGCAGACACCATCACTGCCACACTGCAAAGACGTTCACATGTGCCCAACTATGTGTTTGATACCATTGAGGCGTTGCCNGTTTCCTCCCATCCAATGACCATGTTTGTTGTGGCCATCATGGCCTTGCAGAATGGTAGTCATTTTGCNAAAGCNTACGCATCCGGTATGAACAAGAAAGACTATTGGGATGCTACTTTTGATGATACGCTCGATCTAATCGCCCGTTTNCCGAGGATTGCAGCCTATATCTACAGAAGAAAATACAGNGATGGCCAACACATTGAGCCCAATGGATTGCTCGACTGGTCTGGTAATTTTGCCCACATGATGGGATATGATGATGAAGGATTTAAAGAATTGATGCGTCTCTACATGACCATTCATGCTGATCATGAAGGTGGAAATGTATCAGCCCATACAACCCATCTGGTTGGTTCTGCACTCAGTGATCCATTCCTCAGTTTTGCTGCTGGCATGAATGGCCTGGCTGGGCCTTTGCACGGATTGGCCAACCAAGAAGTAATCAAGTGGATTTTTGAAATGCGTGAAAAATTGGGTGTTGAGCATCCTTCAAAAGAACAAATTGCTGAATACGTTAAAAAGACCTTGTCTGAGGGTAAAGTTGTTCCTGGATATGGTCATGCTGTATTGAGGAAAACCGATCCAAGGTTTACTGCACAAATGGAATTCGGTAAAAAGCACATGCCCAATGATCCGCTGGTTCAGACCGTTTGGTCAATCTATGAAACGGTTCCTGAAATCTTGAGCGCTCTTGGCAAGGTAAAAAACCCATGGCCTAACGTAGATGCCCACAGTGGGGCATTGCTCGTACATTACGGAATGGTTGAATATGAATTTTATACCGTTTTGTTTGGCGTAAGCAGATCACTCGGTGTATTGGCCAGCCTTTGTTGGGACAGGGCCCTTGGAATGCCACTTGAAAGACCNAAATCTGTAACCACNATGCTGGTGAAGGAATGGCTTGATGGAANGGACAATATTTGGGGCGACTAACCCCATACATTGTTTTAAAGGTCCATGAAAGATTCATTGATGTACTTCACAAGAGACAATGAATTTTTTAGNTCTAGTTTCTTCAGGATCCTGGCCCTATGTGTTTCTACTGTTCTTGGTGAAAGNAACAATGATTCTGCAATTTCCTTGTTGGTACTGCCGTTCTTGATCAGTTTGATGATCTCGATTTCCCTTTCTGTCAATTTGCTTAATTTATTGTCGTCCTCATCNACCAGCAATTGATTGGTGATGTTCCGTTGAATTTCAGCGCAGATGTATTTTTCTCCTTTCATCACTGCACGGATAGCATCGTACATCTCTACCTTGTTGGAGTTCTTGGTTACGTAGCCAGTTGCCCCATTTCTGATCATTTTCTTTGCAAATGATGGCTGGTTGTGCATGGATACACCGATGATTTTGGTTCCAGGAGCCAATTTCTTGATCATTTTTGTAGCCTCAATACCCGAAAAAGGATTGATGTTGATGTCAAGGATAGCTATATCCGGTTTTACGTCTGTTATTTCGTCAATCAGGCTTTTTGTATTGTCATAAACTTTCACAACCTCAAATTCCGGATCCATGTTGATCAGGGTAGCCCAGGTTTCAGCAATCAGCAAGTGGTCATCGGCAATGATAATTCGGATCTTTTTGGTCATAATGTTAATTCAAATGGTAAATTAATGAATACTTCAATACCTTCTCCAGGTTTGGTTTTTATTTTTACTTCGCCGCCATAGAACTCAACGCGGGAAAGAATGCTTTTCAGGCCAATGCCTTTTTTGACGGTAGCCATTTCAAATCCAACACCATTGTCTTTGTAGAGCATCTGCATTCCATTCTTGTTTTGTTCTATTTTGATGTCTACTTTATCGGCCTTTGCATATTTAAACGTATTGCTGCTCAGTTCTTGCAATACACGGAACATCATTATTTTGTGTTCATGGAGAAATTTATCTGGGTCTTTTCCTTTGTAAATTTTTAGGTTAAAGGAAGGCTTTGGAATGATTGAATAACTAGCGATCAGTTCAATGGCTGCTTCCCTGAAGCCAAGGTCTTTGATGGCAGGCGGGGCAAGGTTTCTTGAAAGTCTCCTGACTTCGTCTATGGTTTTTTTGATGGTGGATTGTGCTTTTTCAATATCATCTGAATTGATCGTTTCCTTTTCTTTTAGGATATTGAAATAGACGCTGATATAGGCCAACATTTGTCCGACACCGTCATGCAGGTCGCGGCCAATTACATCACGCTGTTCCTCCTCAGCCTGTAATCTCGCCTCCATTAATTCTTTCTCTTTCTGAACGCTTTCAAAAAGTATTTTGGTTTCCAGGTCTCTTATTTCAGTTACATCCCAATGGATACCAATCGAACCACGTACCTTGCCCTTGAGGTCAAATGTGGGTGCGCCACTGATAACCCATGTGGCCAATTCACCATTCTTCTTCTTTATCTTGATTTCATAAAGACCTTCTTTTCCATGTTGACGATTTCGTCGCTCTTGAATGTTGATTTCTTTTTCTGAGAGTTCGGTGAGGAAAATATTGTCTGCTTTGTTTCCCAACAATTCATCCTGCGAATATCCTGAAATGCGTTCAAATGAAGGGTTTACGTAAAGAATCCTTTCATCATTGTCCACTTCCATAATGCCAAGGTTCATGTTTGAAAAAAGGTTTCTGTATTTGGCCTCGTTTTCAATCACCATGGTTTGTGCCATGTATTGCTCGTTGATATCACGTACGTGGATGAGTAATTTATCACCGCCAAGTTCATCTTCACTGAAATTGCTGTATACAGCCTCAATCCATTTCAATTCTTTTTGCTTGTCTTGCATTTGAAAACTCAAAGCACGCTGTGTTCCAATTTGATTTTCTGAGAAATCTATAATACTAATATTGCTGTCATTTGATTGGAGGCTGAAAAAAGATTTACCGATAGTTTCTTTTTCGGTATAACCTAGAATTCTGTTGATGGAGGGGGAAACATATTCGATGATCCCATTCTTGTTGATAAGAAAAATGATGTCTGCAGATTTATTTGATATCATCTCATATTTCCGTTTCTCTTCTTCAAGGGTGTAGAACATTTTTCGTTCTGAAGTGATGTCAAAAGCAGTGCCTATATAACCAAGAAATTCATTTTCATGGGTGAAGCGTGGTACGGCTATTTCAAAAATCCATCGGTATTCACCATGTTTATTCATGGCCAGGTATTGCATTTCACATTTTTGCTTGGCAAGCAAATGCAACATCCAGTCATCTATTGCAATTTTTCTATGGTCTGGGTGAACCACAGCAGCAAATGCTTTTTGATCTGGTATTTCTTTCAAGTCAAATCCAAAAAAATCACGGGATGCCTGATTGGTATAGCTAACCTTGTTGTCTTGGCCGGATACCCAAATCATCACTGGCATTGACTCAGTAATGAGTTGAAAGCGTTCTTCAGATTCTTTGACCTGGTTTCTGTAGTTTTCACTTGCTGTGATATCGGTTAACCTTCCAGAGATTACCTCATCATTAAGGTTTGAGTCAAACTTGATCTTACCTTCTTCCAAAATCCACCTGATCTGGCCAGACACTTTGTTTTTGACCTTGTATCGCACTGTCATGCTGCCATTGAGGTGGAACTCACGCATGGCATCATCATATACTTTTTTGTATTCATCAAGAATACAGTCTCTTTTTTCTTCCCATACTTCTCCTACTTTGGGATTGAATCCCATAAACAAAGGCCACCTTGACGTAAAAAAATTTTTGGTTTTATTTTTTTGGTAAATCAGGTAATAAACATCGTTTGTTGACTCAAGGAAATTGTTCAGCCTGTTAAAGTTATCCTGTGCCCTTTGTTCAGTTTCTATCCTGTCGGTAATATCCGATCCATATACGTTGTACTCTTCGCTATCCTGTCTTTTGATGATTTTGAATGAATAATATTTATCATTGGCAATCAGATCAACTGTTTTCTGTTTTTCTTCTGGTTTAACCATGAGAATATGCGACCAAAAGTTGTTGATGTTGAAGATGCTATCTTGATAAATTACTTTTGAGATGGACTTGGCATTCTCGTTGGAGAACAAAATTTTGCCATTGTTGTCTATTCTGAAAATAGGGTTGGGGTTTTCATTGGGGAATGATGCAAGATTTCTGATTTCTTCAATATCTCTCAATCTCTCAGTGATGTCTCTTACCACACAGATTATTTGAGAGATATTCTTGTTGTTGGTGATTACTGGTGAAATTGCAATGCCAACCCCAATCTTTTGATTGTGTTTTGATAAAATAAAACTTATGTATTCTTTAGACTTTCCTGATTGGATGATCTCGCTGATTTCTTTTTTGATGTCAATTCCTTCTGAATCTGAAAACAGATCCTGAAACTGTAGTCCAATCATTTCTGAGGGTTCATATCCCAATATTGCCTTAGAACTTGGTGAGGCTTTTCGGATCAGACCACTGCTGTGCAAGTTTAGAAAAAGATCTGAGGAGTGGTTGATAATGGTAAGTTCCTGCTTTAATTTTTCCAGATCTTCCTGTTCATTTTTCAAAACAGATTTCATCTGTTGGATGTCAAATATTGCATCATAGGCAGGGAAATCTGAATAGGTTAGTCCCAGCTCAAGAAGTTTTTCATGTTCTTCGGCCCAGAGTGATCCGAAGAAAACAATTTGGTTTTCCTCAACCCGGAGTTCAAGTTGGCCTTTCAGTAGTGTGTTCTTTAAGCCATGAATTCCAATCAAAACAAATCCTGAGCAGATGGATTTTAGTTGTTCAAAATCTGGTTGGGTATTGGTTTTGGGCCTGATGATGAAAAAGCGGTTGTGAAAGACATCTGTTGACTCATTGTGGCTGGAGAGAATTTTTTCCAGTGATGGTCCTTTTTTGATAATGGACATGCTTTCATCCACGATAAAATAGAATGGGAATAGCCTATCTATCTCAGGTAAATGAACTGTAGGGCTTGTATCGTAGTGATTTATTTCTCCCATATAATCCTGAATAGGTCATGGTCAAGATCGCTGTTTATTTTTTCAGCTTCAAGCACAACCATTACACTTGTTTCTTTGAACATTTTAACTATGCCATGGAGCATACCTTCCATCATGGCTGTCAGTCCGGGCCGTTGAGAATGGTATTCAACCAACATGGTTTCCCCATCCATGCGGACTTTGAATTCTGGGGCAACAAGTTCAGGATAAGTTAAGTAGACACGATTGTGGAAATTCGGAAGGTTTAACATGAACTCCTTGAAGTTCAAGCCTCCTGAAGCCATCATAGAGGGATACTTTTTGAGAGAAATATCAAGTATCCAAAATTCACCAAACATTTTTAAAACCGTATTGAGGTCTGTATGCAACACTTCGGAAACTGCTCCAGCCAATCGGTATGTATACGTATCATCATATACCTGATGATTATGAAACTCATGAACGTCAATCTTGCTTTTGGCAATGATTTTCAGCCAGGTTTCTTCTCCAAATTCTTTTACGACCAGGTCTTGAATCGATTGATTGATAATGCCGTACATGTAAAAATATTAGTTCATATAAATTTACTCAATATTCAATTGTACCCTAAAACAGGTGGAATATTATTTCTTAGTAAGGCGTAATTACCTTCAATTTCATTACGTATTAATACGTAATGTCAAATTTCTTTGTGAGGTTAGATTTTTCTTCTTGTAAACTCTTTTTTGATGAGCTCAAGCTCCCTTCCTGTTTGGCCAGAAACTGAACTATTTTCCTGCGCCCTTCTCATCAGATAGGGGATCACTTCATGAACAGGGCCAAAGGGCAGGTATTTCGAAACGTTGTATCCTGCAGCTGCAAGATTGAAAGTTAGGTTATCACTCATGCCATAGAGCTGAGAGAAATGAAGGTGAGGATGCTTTGGCGAAAGTTGCTTGGATCCTGATTCATTTGCAGCCAGAAGATTACTTTTTTCATTGTGGCTTGCAACGATGATGGAAACCATTTCAATTTTTCGCATGCAAACCTTAACTGCGGCATCATAATCCTTGTCTGTTGATTCTTTGTTGGGTTGAATGGGAGATGGGTAGCCGAATTCCTCTGCTCTAGCCCTTTCTTTTTCCATGTACGCTCCTCTGACCAACTTCAGCCCTGCAATATATCTTCCTTTTTCAGCGGCTTCAAGGGTTTCAGTTACATATGACAGCCGATCTGATCGATAGAGTTGAATGGTATTGTACACAACAACTTTTCCCAGATTAAATGCTGCCATCATTTTTGTCGCCACTGCATCTATAGCATCTTGAATCCATGATTCTTCTGCATCAATCATAAGACCAATACCTGCATCAGATGCTGCCTGGCACAATCGCTTTGTTCTGGTGATGAGTTGTTCCCATTGGGCCTGTTCTTCCTGGCTCAGTTGAGCAAGCCTGTTGTTGAACCGGTTGCTCAATGGCTCAGTACTTTTTGAAGAAAGGGTAGTGTTCAATTTTTCAAGGAGTGAACTGGAAACAAGGCCGGTTATTTTGATGCTGATGAAGGGGATATTTTTTCTGGTGGNAGCAAATTGGATGACCTCGATAAAGTAATTGGCCTCTGCCTCGTATTTTTCTTCATTTCCTTCTCCTCCTTCTACTCCATAATCCAGAATGACCTGAACGTTGAATTTTTCAAGCATATCAGCAACCACAACCGTTTCCTCCAGTGATTCACCGCCAACAAACTGTTGAAACAAGGTGTTTTTGATAATTCCTTTGATGGGAAGGCCTGATTTTATGGCCCATGGAGTGATTTTTGTTCCAAGTTTTACCAGAGGGGCAAACTGCATTGCTGAAAACAACAAGCGGGCTCTTTTCAGGTCGCTGTCAGTTTTGTAAGCAAAGGCTTTTTCAGTGTTGTTGAAATTGATAGGCAGCGCAGAATTCGACATGTGGCAAGGACTTGAATAGGCCTCAAAGATACAGCGAAAATGTTGTTGACAATTTCTCAGGCCTTGCTTTCGTCCATGATTTTAGACAAGAGTTCGGACTTTGAATGGATGTTGAGCTTTTTGTAGATGTTTTTAAGGTGATAGTTGATGGTATAGGTGGTAACAAAAAGCGTGTCAGACATTTGTTTGTAGCTGAATCCTTTTTCAACCAGTGCAACGATTTCTTTTTCCCTGAAAGTCAGTGCATCTTTGAAACTTGACTCATTCTTGGATTGTAAATTGCTGATTACTTTTCCAACAGAGAGTTCATCTATAAAGGCTCCAGTTCTGCTGGTTTGGTTGATTACATCAATCAAATGGCTCAATTGTGCAGTTTTTAAGGCATAGCCAGAAGCTCCTTGTTTAAGGCAGTTGATGATCAGGCTGTCTTCATTGTAGGCAGTGAGCATGATAATCTTTGTGTCTGGGAATTTGCTCTTGAGGTAAGGAATACCTTCAAGTCCTGATTCTCCAGGCAGGAAGATGTCCAGAAGGATGATATCGGGTGCTGGGTTGGTTTTGTAGTCTATATGTTCTTTTGCTTCTTCCATTGAAGCGCAAGAAAAAACTACCGCCATGCCTTCAGTACTGTTCAAATAATCCCGAAAGCTTTTCAGTAAAAAAATATTGTCTTCTATGATGCCAATTCTAATCATATCATCTATGCTCTATGGCAATTTAATGATCATTATTAATATATTTTATATCAGCTTAAGATAACCTGAAACTAACTGCTAAATACAACTAAAAGTAGTAGCATTGCTATAATTAATTGCTGTGCTTATTTCTTTTAGTTCTATATTCAACTGATTTTCAAGGACAATTGTTAAACGAATCCATAAAAAGGGTTTTTTCTCATTTTTTTACGTTTTTTCCTCTTTTTCAAAAGTGAAAAAACATCAAATTGTGTGATAATAGCGTCTCATGAATTCAAAAACCGACACCATGTTAACACCTGCAAAGCTTACGGCTATTGAAAACGCATTTGATGGCATTGCACTTCTTGACAAAGAGGGCAAGTACATGTACATGAACAAGGCTCATGCCAATATGTTCGGTTATGATGCCGCAGATGAATTGTACGGTAAGTCTTGGCAAAGTATCTACACACCGGAAGCTGCAGAAAGGTTACAAAAGGAAGTGTTTCCAGTTTTGGGAAAAAATGGCAATTGGTCTGGTGAAACCATCGGCATCAGCAAAGACAAGAAGCCTATCATGCAGTACATTTCCCTGACCAATCTTCCTGATGGAGGTTTGGTATGCGTTTGCAGGGATAATTCAAAGGCNATCAATGCCAACCGTTTGCAGTACCTGATGAGCAATCTGGGGAAGGGTATACTTGTGGAAGATGAGAATCATTGTGTNGTATTGGTGAACAGACAGTTTTGCAATCTCTTTCAAATCCCTGTTCAGCCCCATGAAATGATTGGTGTCAATTGTTTGGACTCGCTTCAACAGTCACTTGCGCTTTTCAAAGATGCTGAGAAGGTAAAAAATGACATCTTCAGCATGATGGGCAAACAGGAACCTCTCATTGGCCAAGAAGTGGTGTTAAAAGACGGCAGGATTCTGGAAAGGGACTATGTTCCGATCATCATAGAAAATACTTTCAAAGGACAGCTTTGGAGTTATACTGATGTTACCCAAAACAGGCAGTTGCAAAAAAGCCTTGTGGATGCCAAAAACAGGGCCATCGCATCAGAAAAGGCAAAGTCTGCTTTTTTATCCAACATGAGCCATGAAATCAGGACGCCCATGAATGCCATCATGGGTTTGGCAGAACAACTGTCCATGTCCCAGCTCAATGAACAACAGCATTATTTTGTAAAAAATATCAGTGATGCAGCACATGGTTTGTTGGGCATCATCAATGATATCCTGGACATGTCCAAGATTGAAGCCGGGAAGATGAACATTGAGAAAGAGATCGTTTCTTTAAAAGACAT
>Ga0063231_10000325_pt1 | contig 13378 bp, 10 predicted proteins | sample LauGreSu1BDMLBSD_2_FD_56231 | JGI IMG/M metagenome (GOLD analysis project Ga0063231, IMG submission 56231) | Freshwater lake microbial communities from Lake Michigan, USA - Su13.BD.MLB.SD v2 (version 2) | ecosystem: Environmental > Aquatic > Freshwater > Lake | place: Lake Michigan, USA...
TTTGGCAATGCACTTCTCGGGGGCTGTGACCATCCAGTCTTCGTGACCGTCTTTGGGCGCGGTAAACGGATGGTGCACGGCGGTATAGCGCTGTGATTCTTCGTCGAACTCGAACATGGGAAAGTCAACCACCCACATCGGTGCCCAACGGTTTTCGAACAAGCCCGATTTTTTGGCAAATTCGCTGTGGCCAATTTTGAGGCGCAATGCGCCAATGCCATCGTTGACCACTTTGGCTTTGTCGGCACCGAAAAACAAAATGTCNCCGTCTTGGGCGTTGGTGCGTTTCAGAATTTCGGCAATGGCGGCATCGTGCAAGTTTTTCACGATGGGGCTTTGCAAACCGTCGCGGCCTTTGGCCACTTCGTTGACCTTGATCCAGGCCAAGCCTTTGGCACCGTAGATTTTGACGAACTCGGTGTAGCCATCGATTTCACCACGACTGATTTCGGAGCCACCTGGAACGCGCAATGCCACCACGCGGCCTCCTGGGGTAGTGGCGGGGGTGCTGAACACTTTGAAGTCGACATCGCCCATGATGTCGGTCAGTTCAGTGAATTCGAGTTTCACACGCAAGTCGGGCTTGTCGGAGCCGAAGCGGTGCATGGCCTCTGAGTAGGCCATGACGGGGAAATNTCCCAAGTCAATGTTCAAGACTTTGGAAAAAATATGCTTGATCATTTCCTGGAACATGTCCCGAATTTCTTGTTCGCCCAAGAAAGACGTTTCAATGTCAATCTGGGTAAATTCTGGCTGGCGGTCAGCGCGCAAGTCTTCGTCGCGGAAGCACTTGGTGATTTGGTAGTAGCGGTCGTAGCCGGCCACCATGAGCAATTGCTTGAACAACTGGGGCGACTGTGGCAGCGCAAAGAAATGGCCATCGTGCACACGACTGGGCACCAAGTAATCNCGCGCACCTTCTGGNGTGCTCTTGGTCAGCATGGGCGTTTCAATGTCAATGAACCCATGCTCATCCAAAAACTTACGGGTTTCCATGGCCACCTTGTAGCGCAGCATGAGGTTGTTTTGCATGTAAGGACGGCGCAGATCGAGCACGCGGTGAGTCAGGCGCGTGGTTTCTGACAGGTTATCGTCGTCGAGCAAGAAAGGGGGCGTGACTGAGGGGTTCAGAACCGTGAGTTCGTGNCACAAAATTTCAATCTTGCCGCTTTTGAGGCNGTCGTTGGTGGTGCCTTCTGGGCGAGCACGCACCAAGCCTTTGATCTGGATGCAAAACTCATTGCGCAAACCTTCAGCAGTTTTGAACATGTCGGCGCGGTCGGGGTCGCACACCACTTGCACATAGCCTTCGCGATCACGAACGTCAACGAAAATAACGCCACCGTGGTCACGACGGCGATTAACCCAGCCGCACAAGCTGACGGTTTGGCCCATCAGGGCTTCGGTAACAAGACCGCAGTAGTGTGAACGCATAGACATGGGAAAAGTTCTTTCAATAGAAAAGAGTCAGTTGGCTTTAAGCCAATTCAAACTGATGGGGAGGTTTCTGCTTTGACTGGCAAGGCATCAGGGCCGCCAGGCACCACCACGCCCATTGAGATGATGTACTTAAGCGCATCGTCCACCGTCATGTCCAACTCAACCACATTGGCTTTGGGCATGATGAGAAAGAAGCCAGAGGTTGGGTTGGGCGTGGTGGGCACATACACGCTGACGCAATCGCTGGGCAGGTGACGGGCCACTTGGCCACTTGGTGCACCCGTTAAAAATGCAATGGTCCAAGAACCTTGATGAGGGTATTGAACCAAGAGGGCTTTAGAAAAAGCATTGCCACTGCCTGAAAACAAAGTGTCTGCCACTTGCTTCACGCTGGAATAAATGCTGTTCACCACTGGAATTCGAGTAATGACTTTGGACCATTGGCGCAGCCACCATTGACCAAAAATATTAGTCACAAACAAACCCGTGAAGTAGATGACCACGGCAACCAAGATGACCCCCAGGCCGGGCATGTGTCGCAATGACTCGGCGACGCTGTGCATGCCGGGAATCAGGGCATCGAGGGCGCCTAAAACGGCCAAGAAAATGCCATCCATGGTGCCCACCAGCCAGGTTAGCAACCACACCGTAACACCCATAGGCAACCACACCAGAAGGCCAGTCAACAAGTAATGGCGAATTTTGAAATTCATCTTGGAAACCTCAGTGGCAAGCGCATGAAGCGGCACATGCAGTAGCCGCTGATGGGGTACTTGACTCACCGGCTGGCTGAGCACCGCCGGTATCTGAAGGCTTGGCAGCGCCAGCGTCAGCAGGACTTGCACTGACTGCGTCTGCAGTAGCTGGCGCGGAAGTGCCGGACGACCCACCTTTGAAATCAGTGGCGTACCAACCTGAGCCCTTGAGCTGGAAACCAGCGGCTGTCAGTTGTTTATTGAAAGTTGGCGAACCACAGGAAGGGCATTTTGTCAGGGGGTCATCTGACATCTTTTGCAAAACATCCTTGGCATGGCCACAGGATTCACACTTGTAGGCGTAGATGGGCATGTTGGAGGTTCTCGCTTGGCAATCACAAAACCTTCAATTATAGGTGGGTCCCTTGCAAAACATGGTGGGCACCGTGCTTGTTTTTCAATACTTGCGGGGCCAAGGAGCCTATGAGCATGCCCGCCAAACTGGCCAAAACACCCGCCAACTGGGCAGGAAATTCTTCACCTGCGGGTGTCATGAGCAATAAAAGCCATGTCGACAATCCGAATGCGATAGACAAAATAGCACCTTGGGTGGTGGCTTTTGCCCAATAGAGACCAAAGAGCAAGGGTATGAAGGCGCCGACCAAGGTCACTTGGTAAGCACCAGAAACCATTTCATAAATGGAACTGCCTTGCATTTGAATGGCATACAACAAGACCAAGGCGCTGAACACCAAGACCGTGACGCGCATGGCCAACAAGGACTGTTTATCGCCCTGGTGCGGGAAAAACTGTCGCCAAATGTTTTCAGTGAATGTGACGCTGGGCGCCAGCAAAGTGGCAGATGCACACGATTTGATGGCCGATAACAAAGCGCCAAAAAACAGCACCTGCATGACAAATGGCATTTGCGTCATGACCAATGTGGGCAAAACCTTTTGAGGATCTTCTTCAATGAGCTGGGCTGCCTGCTCGGGCATGATGATCAAGGCACTGACCACCAAAAACATNGGCACAAAGGCAAACAAAATATAGCAAATGCCGCCAATGATGGGGCCCTTGGTGGCGGCATTCAAACTGTTGGCAGACATGACACGCTGAAAAACGTCTTGTTGTGAATGGAGCCAAACATGATGGTCATGGCGGCTGCCAGGAAAAACAAAATGTCTTTCATGTTGGGTTCAGGCAAAAACTTGAACAGGTCTTGGCTAACGGCCAAGGCGATCACTTTGTCTGCACCACCGGCTTGATCGCCAGCATACACCGCCAGAATCGCCAAGCCTACAACCAGAATAATCATTTGAATGAAGTCAGTGACGGCCACGGACCACATGCCGCCAAACAAAGTGTAGGCCAACACCGAAACCACGCCAATGGTCATTCCCCATGGCATGCTGATGACGCCACCTGACAACAAATTGAACACCAAGCCCAGCGCTGTGACTTGGGCCGAAACCCAGCCCAAATAGCTCACCATGATGATGATGGAGCAAAAGATTTCAACCGAACGGCCATAACGCTCACGGTAGTAATCGCTGATGGTCAGCAAATTCATGCGGTACAACTTGCCTGCAAAAAACAGACCCACCAAAATCAAACAACCGCCCGCACCAAACGGATCTTCTACCACGCCGTTCAAACCACTGTTCACAAATTTGGCAGGAATACCCAAGACTGTTTCAGCGCCAAACCATGTGGCAAAGGTGGTGGTCACAATCATGGCCAGCGGCAAATGCCTGCCAGCAATGGCAAAGTCTGCTGAGGTTTTAACGCGTTTCGCAGCAACCAAACCAATGGCAATGGTGACGAGTAAATAGGCGATGACCAATGTCAATAACACAATAAGACTCCTTAGATTTGATGAAATCTTTCGAACACTTGAAGCAAGATGAGGGTCGATACAAACCCGATGACCGCATAGACAATGGCCTGCAACAACCTGTTGGTTCGTTGTTGCTCTGCTAACAAAGCATTGAGTTGATTTTGGTCTTTCGAACCAGTTGTTGAATGCTTCAAAAAGTCGTGCATCAAACGGGGTAGCTGAGGCATTATTTTGGCGTATTGCGGCGCTTGTTCACGCAACTGTTGGAAAAATCTTTTAGGTCCTACTTGGTCAATCATCCACTGCTCTAGGAAGGGCTTGGCTGTGTTCCACAAATCCAGTTCCGGGTCTAACTGACGACCCAATCCCTCAATATTGAGCAAGGTTTTTTGCAGCAATACCAACTGAGGCTGGACTTCCACGTTGAAACGGCGTGAAGTTTGGAACAAACGCAAGAGCACCATGCCCAAGGAAATTTCTTTCAGCGGCCGGTCAAAGTAAGGCTCGCACACTGAGCGAATGGCCGACTCCAATTCGTCGACTCGGGTATGGCTGGGCACCCAACCCGACTCAATGTGCAACTCAGCCACGCGCTTGTAGTCGCGCCTGAAGAAAGCACTGAAGTTTTGCGCCAAATACTCTTTGTCGTATTCCGTGAGTGTGCCCACAATGCCAAAGTCAAGGGAAATGTAGCGGCCCATTGTTTCAGGTTCAATGCTGACTTGTATATTGCCAGGGTGCATGTCCGCATGAAAAAAGCCATCGCGAAATACTTGCGTGAAAAAGAGCGTCACACCATCTTTGGCCAACTGCGGAATGTCAACACCCGCGGCGCGCAAGGCATCCACCTGACTGATGGGCAAGCCCTTCATGCGCTCCATGACGATGACTTCAGGGTGGCAGTAATCCCAATACATCTCTGGAATTAAAACCAAATTCAAACTTTGCATGTTTCGGCGCAGCTGGGCACCATTGGCGGCCTCTCGAACCAAATCCAACTCATCGTGCAAATGCTTGTCAAACTCAGCCACCACCTCGCGGGGTTTGAGGCGCTTGCCATCTGCACTGATTTTTTCAAGCCAGCCGGCCATCATGCGCATGAGGTTCAAATCTTTTTCAATGGCCTGCAGCATGTTGGGGCGCAACACTTTGACCGCCACCTCTTGCACCACACCCTGTTTGTTTTTCCACAAAGCAAAATGGACCTGCGCAATGGACGCGCTGGCCACTGGGACATGGTCAAAGGACTCAAAAATTTCAGACACCGGCCGACCAAAAGCTCGCTCAATGGTAGCCACGGCAATGTCTGAACTGAAGGGTGGCACTCTGTCTTGAAGCTTGGCCAATTCAACGGCAATGTCGTCAGGCAATAAATCTCTGCGAGTCGACATGACTTGTCCAAACTTCACAAAAATAGGCCCGAGTTGTTCCAGCGACAAACGCAAACGCTCGCCGCGCGAGAGTTTGTAAACACGACCCAAAGTGAGGATCTGTGACAAAATTTTCAACACAGGCTGCTTGAAGTTAGACAGCATCAACTCATGCAGACCAAANCGCCAAACNGTCCANACAATGAAAATGCCCCGAAANATTCGGTTCATAGAGCAGACCTGTGTAAGTCGGAGCCAGGTGCAGGTTTGCGAATAAATTGCTGCATGGCCTGAAAGGCTTGCCTGCCCATTGAGACCAGGGTACTGGCAGCGGCATCGCCCATCAATTTAGACAAGTCTTCCTCGACATCCCATCGGACATGGTCAATTAACCAATTGACTTCGGCCGCCAACTGAACGTCACCCTCAATGTGAACGCCCGGCTTTTCACCTTTCATAACGGCCGAGGCCATGACCCAAGGCGATGCATCCGTTAAGCTTAATTTAAGGTCAAATTTTGGCTGGCTTACACGCTCTAACAAACCTGCGGCTGTGGGGGAGAACTGAATGACTTTGTCTTGCCATTGCAATTGAATGCACCGACCCTTTTGACGCTTGAGCCTGCTTTGCGCTTCAGGTTCAGCGCCAATGACGTGATTCAAAAACAAAACCAAACGATTGATGGACTCGTCCATCACCCAAGCGGGGGGCTGCGCGTGAGTGACGAACTGCTCAATTGCTTCGCCTAAGAAAGAAAAAGGGGACTGTGTTGCCATAGTCCCCAATTATTCCCGAAAGACTGGCCAGTGCCAGCCCTTCGCTCAGAATGTCTTTAAATTATTGCAGGGCTTGTACGCCAGCAACCAACCAGCCACTGTTGCCGTTTCTGGGTTTGGTCATGTTCCAAACTTCGCGGAAAGGGCTAGGCGCAGATTCTGCTTCTTCACGAATGACGCCGTTGAATTCAACGCTGGCCATGTAAACCTCGGGCAACTCTTCAATGCCCAACAACTGCGCATCCAACTTAACAACTTCAGTTTTGTTAGGTTGGCCAGGGAAATTGGCTTCCCGCTCTGCAAGCTGGCTCTTGATTTCAGACAGCATGCCATCGGTCATCATGGCCTTGAGTGAGTCCATGTCGGCACGGTCCCAGGCTTCTTGCAAAGTAATGAAGTTGCGCTTGGCCGCCTCGACAAAGCTGTCGGTGTCAAAGCCCTCAGGCACACCCCAAGTTTGTGAACTCTGAAACGCTGTGGGCTGTGAGCCACCGATGGCAGAGCCAATCATGGAGCCGCCCGCATGCGCTGGGCTCTGGCTATTGGCAGCAGGCGTTGGATCAAAACGCGTGTTTTGTGATTCCCAAGGCCGGGCTGAAGCATCGTTACCGACTTTTTCTGGGTTGTACTGGGGCAAGCTTGCGGGCGCGTCGGCGGTTTGACCTGCGCCTTGGTAGGCAAGGCCGCCCTGCTGCTGAGCAGCACCGCCTTTGCGTGAGCGTAAGAAGTAACCAATCACAGCCACTGCCACCATGGCCAGCAAGGCAAACATGAGCATGTTGCCAAAAGCTTCACCCATGCCAAGGCTGCTCGCCAACCAAGCCAGTCCCAAACCAGCGGCCAAGCCACCGAGCATGGCACCCCATGGGCGTTTAGCAGGCGCCGCTGGTGCCGCCGCAGGGGTGGCTGGTTTAGCCGCCGCCGCTTGGCTAGGCGCTGCAGGTTTAGCCGCTTCACGTTGTGTGACATTGCTGGACTGTTGGCCCGTAGATTTACCGCCGCCCATGCGACGTGCAGCCTCTGCATTCAAGGTGCTGAGGGCCAAGAGCATGGTCAAGATTAAGCCGAAAAGTTTGTTCACAATAAACTCCGAAAAATTCAGAAAAGAACGATCAACATTTAATGCCGATGTGTAAGGCTACCACCCCAGCACTCAAGTTGTGAAATTCAGCATGCCCAAATCCGGCATTTTTCATAAGGGCTTTCAGCTCTTCCTGGCCGGGGTGCATGCGAATTGATTCTGCCAAATACCTGTAGCTGGCATCGTCTCCGGCAACCCACTTGCCCAATTGGGGCAAGATGTTGAAGGAGTACCAGTCATAGGCCTTTTCAAGNGGCTTGGCNACTTTAGAGAACTCCAAAACCAGAAGTTTCCCACCTGGCTTTAAAACTCGGCACATTTCCTTCAAAGCCAAATCTTTGTGCGTCATGTTGCGAAGGCCAAAAGCCACGCTGACCAGATTGAAATGATCGTTGGGAAAAGGCAGTTTTTCAGCATCACACACCAGCGTGGGCAAGATCACGCCTTCGTTCACCAATCGATCACGGCCTGTTCGCAGCATGGCTTCGTTGATGTCGGTGTGAACCACTCGACCCGTTGCNCCCACCTTTTTTGAGAATGCCAAAGACAAATCGCCCGTGCCGCCTGCAATGTCGAGCACTTGGTCGCCTTCTTTGAGGTTGGCCACCTGCAGTGTGTAGGCTTTCCAAACACGGTGCAAGCCCGCAGACATCAGGTCGTTCATGATGTCGTATTTGGACGCCACAGAATCAAAAACGCCCCNCACATGCTTGGCTTTTTCTTGCTCATCGACAGTTTTGAAACCGAAATGGGTTGAACTCATTGTCNGACTCCAATCAGTGCGAGTGGCCGCATGAGGGACCTGCGGCACCCGGCATGGGATCGTCACGTTGCGCACCCGCCTTTTGCAAGCGTTCGTTGTATTGGGACCAAAGACCGTCTTGCTCTGAACCTAAATGGTACAAATAGTCCCATGAAAAAATACCGCTGTTGTGGCCATCTGAAAAAGTAGGCTGAACCGCGTAATTGCCAACCTGCGAAAGCTCAACAATGTCTACTTCTCGCTTACCTGTTTGCAACACCTCTTGCCCAGGACCGTGGCCTTGCACTTCTGCAGAAGGCGAGTAAACGCGCATGAGTTCAAAGGGAATTCGGAAAGTTTGACCATCCGAAAAACTGACCTCTAAAGCACGACTCTGCCCATGAAGGGTCAAGGCTTGTGGTGTGGGTGCACCTGCTGTCAATCCGGCCATAAGGCGTTCTTTCGTGATATTGTCGTTAAACCAAAACGCGCTCTATGCCGCCTGCGTTGGCAGCGGCCACATACTCGGGCATCCATTGCTCGCCCAAAATGTGCTTGGCCATTTCCACCACGATGTAATCGGCTTCCAACAAGCCAGTTTTCAAATCGTCACCAAAGCGCGTCAAGCCTTGCAAGCAGCTTGGGCAACTGGTCAAGACCTTGATGTTTTCTTTTTCGCTCACCATGCCGCTGGCACGCATTTGCGCTTCACCTTGAAGTATTTCTTCTTCCTTGCGGAAACGCACTTGCGTGGCGATGTCGGGGCGGGTGACACCCAAAGTACCTGACTCGCCGCAGCAGCGATCGGACTTCAAAACCTGTGGGCCCAACAAAGACTTGACGGTCTTCATCGGGTCTTGCAACTTCATGGGGCTGTGGCAAGGGTCGTGGTACAGGTAGGCGCCGTTGTTGTTGAGTGCCATGCCTTTTTCAAGCAAGTACTCATGGATGTCAATGATGCGGCAACCTGGGAAAATTTTGTCAAACTCATAGCCCTGCAACTGGTCATAGCAGGTGCCGCAACTGACCACCACCGTTTTGATGTCCAAGTAGTTCAGGGTGTTGGCCACGCGGTGGAACAAGACCCGGTTGTCCGTGATAATTTTTTCGGCCTTGTCAAACTGACCACTGCCCTTTTGGGGGTAACCGCAGCACAAATAACCAGGCGGCAAAACCGTTTGAACACCGGTATGCCAGAGCATGGCCTGTGTGGCCAATCCCACTTGGCTGAACAGGCGTTCAGAGCCACAACCTGGGAAGTAAAACACGGCTTCTGTCTCGGACGTGGTGGTCTTCGGATTTCGAATGATGGGCACGTAATCTTGATCTTCAATGTCCAGCAAAGCACGCGCCGTTTTCTTGGGCAAGCCACCTGGCATCTTCTTGTTGATGAAGTGAATGATTTGCTCTTTGATGGGCGCTGCACCAATGCTGGCTGGCGGCGCTTTGGTTTGCTTGCGAGCAAAGGTTTTGAGCAAGTCGTGGGCAATGCGCTGCACCTTCATGCCCACCCCCACCATGCCAGCACGCGCCAGCTTGATGGTGTCAGGGTTGGTGGCGTTCAACATGAACATGGCCGCAGCATTGCCAGGACGGAATGTTTTTTGACCCATCTTGCGTAACAAATTGCGCATGTGCATAGACACATCGCCAAAGTCAATTTTGACGGGGCAAGGTGAGAGGCACTTGTGACACACGGTGCAGTGGTCGGCCACATCTTCAAACTCTTGCCAGTGCTTGATGGACACACCGCGGCGTGTTTGCTCTTCGTACAAGAAGGCTTCGACCAACAGTGACGTGGCCAAAATTTTGTTTCGAGGGCTGTACAGCAAATTAGCGCGCGGCACATGCGTAGCGCACACGGGTTTGCATTTGCCGCAACGCAAGCAATCTTTCACACTGTCGGCAATGGCGCCAATGTCTGACTGTTGCATGATGAGCGACTCGTGGCCCATCAAACCAAAGCTGGGGGTGTAGGCATTGGTCAAATCGGCTTGAATGTCCATGCCCTCAGGGCCCTGCACTCGGCGCATCAACTTGCCTTTGTTGAAGCGCCCTTCTGGGTCAATGCGCTGCTTGTAATCGGCAAACGGCTTGAGTTCGGCATCGCTTAAAAACTCTAGCTTCGTAATGCCAATACCGTGTTCACCTGAAATGACGCCATCGAGGCTTCGCGCTAGGACCATGATTCGAGCTACCGCTTCGTGCGCGGTTTGCAGCATGTCGTAGTCGTCAGAGTTGACTGGGATGTTGGTGTGCACATTGCCATCACCAGCGTGCATGTGCAAAGCCACCCACACACGGCCTTTAAGGACGCGTTTGTGAATGGCCACACACTCGTCCAAAATAGGCTGGAAGGCGGCGCCCGTGAAGATGGTCTGCAAGCTTGCCTTGATTTGCGTTTTCCAACTGGCACGCAAGCTGTGGTCTTGCAATTGAGGGAATAAAGTTTCCACGCCGTGTAACCAGCCTTGCCACAGGTCACGCACATCCCGCACCACCGCCAAAGCTTGCGAAACGCGCTCTTCTAGCAATTCTGCAGAAGCAATTTCATTTGTTTCACCGTCTTTGCCTAAAGGCAAATTGCCCTTGCTTAAGAAGAGTTCCAACTCATTGCACAACTTGATTTTGTTGCGCAAGGACAATTCAATGTTGATGCGCTCAATGCCGTCGGTATATTCGGCCATGCGAGGCAAGGGAATCACAACGTCTTCATTGATCTTGAAGGCGTTGGTATGTTTGCTAATGGCCGCTGTTTTTTTCCGATCTAACCAAAACTTTTTGCGCGCTTCAGGGCTTACAGCAATGAAGCCTTCTCCACTGCGTGAGTTGGCAATGCGCACCACTTCAGATGTAACTTTGGCCACGTCATCGGCGTTGTCGCCTGCAATGTCGCCCACCAATACCATTTTGGGCAGACCGCCGCGTTTGGACTTGGTGGTGTAGCCCACTGCCCGCAAATAACGATCGTCCAAGTGCTCAAGGCCCGCCAGCAACACGCCAGAGCGTTTTTGTTCGGCAAACATGAAGTCTTTGATTTCGACAATGCTCGGCACAGCGTCTTTGGCGTTGCCAAAGAACTCCATGCAAACCGTACGTGTGTGGTCGGGCATGCGGTGCAATATCCAGCGTGCGCTGGTGATCAAGCCATCACAACCTTCTTTTTGGATCCCTGGCAATCCGGCTAAAAATTTGTCGGTCACATCCTTGCCCAAGCCTTCTTTGCGGAAGGTCGAGCCAGGAATGTCGAGTCTTTCTTCGCGAACCAAGCTTGTGCCATTGGCTTCAAAATATTTCAATTCAAAGCTGGCCATTTCAGCATCGTGAATCTTGCCGAGATTGTGGTTCAAGCGGGTCACCTCGAGCCACTGGGCATCTGGCGTGACCATGCGCCAGCTGGCCAAATTGTCGAGTGCAGTGCCCCACAACACGGCCTTTTTACCACCCGCATTCATGGCAATGTTGCCGCCAATACAGCTGGCCTCAGCAGACGTCGGATCAACTGCAAACACCCAACCGGCGCGCTCTGCGGCATCGGCCACGCGCTGCGTGACCACGCCCACTTCGGTCCACAAGGTGGGCACTTGTTTGTCGAGGCCGGGTAACTGAAGCATCTCAACGCCAGACATGGCCTCGAGCTTTTCGGTATTGATGACAGCACTGTTCCAAGTCAGCGGCACTGCACCGCCGGTGTAGCCTGTGCCGCCGCCCCGCGGAATGATGGTCAAGCCCAAGGTGAAGCAAGCTTTCACCAAATTGGCCATCTCGGCTTCTGTGTCAGGCGTTAGAACCACGAAAGGATATTCAACACGCCAGTCAGTGGCATCTGTGACATGGCTCACGCGAGACAAGGCATCAAATTTGATGTTGTCTTTGGCTGTGTGCTTGCCGAGTCCTTTTTGCGTCTTTCGGCGCAACTGGGCCATGGCCGTAAAAGTTTGATCAAACAATTTGACCGCATGGCCCGCCAACACCAACAACTCACCCACCAAACCGTCTCGCAAAGCATCTGCTTCGGGTGTGCGTCGTTTTTGAACTTCACCCAAGCGGTGTTGCAAAGCTTCTACCAACTGCTTTCGGCGGCCTGGGTTGTCCAGCAAGTCGTCCTGCAAATAGGGATTGCGCTGAACCACCCAAATATCACCCAAAACCTCGTAAAGCATGCGAGCAGACCTGCCTGTGCGGCGCTCGTCTCGAAGTTGATTGAGGAGGTCCCAGGCACGATTTCCCAACAAACGAATCACAATTTCTCGATCGGAGAAACTTGTGTAGTTGTAGGGAATTTCGCGCAAACGGGGTGACGAATCGTCAGCCTGCAGGAGGTGTTGGAGCGTGGTTGGAGCGTTCATGAGATTTGCTGGTGATTTTACTGCAGGGGTGCAATCACGCGCAGGTGGTGGGGACACCAAGCCAGTTCTGTCAATCAATCGATCATTTTTTGACAAGGGTCATTCAAAGTCATGGAAACCCCGGGTTGTCATTTTTTCTTCATCTAGTTGTAATACCATTTGCATATCATGCCTCTAAGCTATTGGCTGACACAACCATTAAGAGAGAACTTATGAACTACAAAAAATCCCTGGCTGCTTTGGCAATCGCTGCATTCAGCGTTGGCGCACAAGCTCAAACTGAAATTCAATGGTGGCACTCTATGGGTGGCGCTTTGGGCGAGTGGGTCAACGACCAAGCCAAAGACTTCAATGCCAGCCAAAAAGATTACAAAATTGTGCCCACCTTCAAAGGCGGCTACGACGAATCCATGACGGCTGCCATTGCGGCCTTCCGGTCTGGCAATGCCCCCCACATCCTGCAAGTCTTTGAGGTAGGCACCGCCACCATGATGGCCAGCAAAGGCGCCATCGTTCCTGTTGGCAAAGTCATGCAAGACGCAGGTTTGAAATTTGACCCAGAAGCTTATGTGCCAGCTGTGGCCGGCTATTACACAGCGCCCAATGGTCAAATGCTGAGCTTCCCCTTCAACAGCTCCACCCCTGTCTTCCACTACAACAAAGACGCCTTCAAGGCAGCGGGCATGGACCCAGAGAAGCCCCCAACCACCTGGCCTGAAGTGGCTTTGGCAGCTGCCAAATTAAAAGCCAGTGGCCACAAGTGCCCGTTCACAACCAGCTGGATCAGCTGGACACAGCTCGAGAGCTTCTCCGCTTGGCACAACACTGAATTCGCCACCAAGGGCAACGGCATGCGCGGCATGGATGCTCGACTGTCTTTCAACACCCCTTTGCATGTTCGCCACATTGAGAACCTGGCCAACATGGCCAAGAGCGGCTTGTTCATTTACAAGGGTCGCGGCAATGCTGCTGACGCCACGTTTGTGTCTGGCGAATGTGCCATGGCCACTGGCTCTTCTGCCCTTTATGGCAACGTGACACGCAACGGTAAGTTTGCATACGGCATTGGCACCCTGCCTTACTAC
>Ga0063231_10000328_pt1 | contig 13322 bp, 10 predicted proteins | sample LauGreSu1BDMLBSD_2_FD_56231 | JGI IMG/M metagenome (GOLD analysis project Ga0063231, IMG submission 56231) | Freshwater lake microbial communities from Lake Michigan, USA - Su13.BD.MLB.SD v2 (version 2) | ecosystem: Environmental > Aquatic > Freshwater > Lake | place: Lake Michigan, USA...
CCTTCATGCATCCATACATCTTCAAAGGCATTGAAAAATCCAGCTTGGCTCATGATGTTTCTTTCTGAATTTCAAGATTAGAGCGTGGGCTTCAAGATGAAGTGCAAACGCTCTTCATGCAAGGCGGCCACAGTATCTGAGCGGTGTGACAACACAGCGCGTTGGTTGATGGAGCCTTTGTCAGTAATCTCGCCTTTGTCGATGGTGGGCGGCTCGGACAACAAGCACATGCGTGCAATGCGATTGGCACTGCCGGTGGCCGTTTTGGCCAGTTCATTGAGCACCTTTTGGAAATGCGCCATACAGGTTCGCTGCTCAACACATCGGCCAAAGGTGCATCGGCTGCCATGCCGCTCAGTGCGCGCACTGCAGGCGTTGGGAATACCATGGCGCCTACTTCTTTCAAGTTGATGCCTGTTAGCACCACGTCTTGAATAAAAGGCGCACCCGCTGCAATGATCTTGGCGCGCAATGGACCGACACTCACAAAGGTACCGGTGGCTAACTTGAAATCTTCCGCTATGCGGCCGTCAAATTTCAAGCCTAAATGAACGTCTGTCTCATCAATCCATTTGACCGCATCACCAGTGCAAAAGAAGCCTTCATCATCAAAGGATGCTTTGGTTTCTTCCTCATTTCGCCAGTAGCCAGGCGTGATGTTGGGACCGCGGTAACGCACTTCTGTTTTGCCACCCATGTCGACCAGCTTGAGCTCCAAACCGGGTGTGGGGACGCCCAAGTCGCCAGCGTTGACGTAGGGGTTGGTGACGAAAATGCCAAAGGGGCCAGACTCGGTCATTCCAAGGCCTGTTCCCATCACAATCCGTTCGCCAATTTCGCGCTCTTGAGATTCATACAAGCTGTCCCAAATGGGTTGTGCCAATGCGGCACCTGCATAGAAGAACATTTGCACGCGTGACAACAAAGTTTTGCGCAGCAAGTCGTCTGTTTTCATGGCCATTGCAATGGCTTCAAACCCAGTGGGTACATTGAAATAAACCGTGGGGGCAATTTCGCGCAGGTTGCGCAGTGTCTCGTGCATGAGAGCCGGCGTGGGCTTGCCGTCGTCGATGTACATCGTGCCGCCATGAAACACCACCATGCCAAAGTTGTGATTGCCGCCAAAGGTGTGATTCCAGGGCAACCAGTCCACCAGCACCAGGGGTGCTTCGGCCAAGATGGGCATCGACTGTGCCATCTGTTGTTGGTTAGCACACCACAAACGCTGTGTGTTGATGACCGCTTTGGGCAGCTTGGTGGAGCCACTGGTAAACAAAAATTTCGCAATGGTGTCAGGGCCAGTGGCTGCCATGGCGGCATCCACTTGGGTTGTGGCTGGCGTGCTGCACAAGGCTTCAAATGAGGTGACCTGTTTGCCTTCTACGCCACCTTCATTCATCACAATTTCCATGTCGCTGGAAACTGTGGCTGCAATGGCTTTGGCATAACGTGCGTCGCTGGCAAACACCAAACCTGGCGTTACAGTTCGCAGCACATGTTTGAGTTTGTCGTAGTCTTGGCTGATCAAAGAGTAGGGCGGTGAGGTGGGTACAAAAGGAACACCAGCCACCAGACAACCGAGTGCCAACAAGGCATGCTCTAAACTGTTTTCGCTCAAGATCACCACGGGGCGTTCTGCATTCAGGCCGCGGTTGAGAAGGCCCTGTGCAATGTTGCGTGCGGTATGCCATGCCTCTGCGTAGGTCACATGGCGCCAATCACCCAAGCTGCCATCGGCCAATTTAACGCGTCGTGCAAACAGAGTTTGTGTGGGCTTGATGTGTGCCCAGTGTTGAAGACGGTCTGTGAGGCGATCTGGGAAAGCCTGCAAATCTTGATCTGCTTTGAGGTAGTGCGTACCGGGTACACCATCTCTTAAGGTGACGCGTGTCACGCCAAAACGCAGGGGTCTAAATTGAGGTGCGCTCATTTGTATCTCTCAGTAGGGGGTGGCGATGTATTTTTCTTTAATGGCTGATCAGCTCTTTTGAACTTTGGCAGCCTTGCCTTCCAAGAAAGCCTTCACGCGCGCTTTGGCCTCGGGAGCCGCTTGCGCGATAGAGGAGATGAGGGCTTCTGTGAGGAAGCCATGATCGGCAGGCTGCTCGGCAATGCGAGGCAGCGCGTGCATCAAGGCGTAGTTGGTCAGGGGTGCGTTGGTGGCAATTCGTTGAGCCAGGTCCAAAGCCTTCTCTAAAGCAGTACCGGTTGGAACGTGGTACTGAGCTAGGCCAATGCGCTCGCCATCTACCGCGTTGTAAACACGGCCTGTCAACATCATGTCGGTCATGCGTGCCACGCCAATCAGTTTAGGGATGCGAACAGAACCGCCACCGCCGACAAAAATACCGCGCGTGCCTTCAGGCAAAGCATAGAAGGTGCTGTCGTCTGCCACGCGAATGTGGCAAGCACTGGCCAACTCCAACCCGCCGCCCACCACTGCGCCATGAAGTGCTGCTACGACAGGCACCCGGCCCAGCTGAACCGCATCCAAAGCCACGTGCCAGCTGCGTGAGTGGTGCAGGCCTTGACCAGCGTCGCGCTCTTTGAGTTCAGACAAGTCCAAACCAGCACAGAAATGATCGCCTTCGCCATAGACAACTGCTGCCTTGGCTTCCTCGGGCAGGTTTTGGAACACATCGCGCAAGGCTTCTACCAAACCATCGTTGAGGGCGTTGCGTTTTGAGGGACGGCTCAAACGCACCATGGCTACTGCCCCATTCATTTCAAAGTGAATGCCTTGAGTCTGAGCGCGTTGCAACAAAGGATGTAAATTTTGAGTCATGATGGAGGGTCTAAAACAGCCTTGCTTGAATGAAAAGGCTGGTTTAAAAGGTTATTATTGATAACTATATTGTCTTTCCATGTGGAACTAAAAAACACAGGGTTTTCCCTTATTTTTGAAAGTTTTTATGAAGCACCAAGACCTGATTGCCATTGACATTCACACCCATGCTGAGGTGAGTTGTTGGAACCCTTTTGACAACTATGGCGAGGAATACGATCGCGCGGCGGATAAGTTTTTTGGCAGTGATCGTCGTCCCACCATTGACGAAACAGTGGCTTATTACCGCGAGCGAAAAATTGGCTTGGTGATGTTCACTGTCGATAGCGAATCTCAATTGGGGCGTCGGCGCATTCCCAACGAAGAAATTGCCAAAGCAGCCCGTGACAACAGCGACATGATGATTGCCTTTGGCAGCATCGACCCTCACAAAGGCAAAATGGGCGCGCGCGAAGCCGAGCGACTCATCAAGGAAGAGGGTATCAAGGGCTTCAAGTTTCACCCAACTGTTCAGGGCTATCACCCCTACGACAAAATGGCTTGGCCCATTTATGAGGTGATCAACGAACACAAATTACCCGCTATTTTTCACACGGGTCACAGCGGTATTGGATCCGGCATGCGCTGCGGTGGCGGTTTGCGTTTGGAGTACAGCAACCCCATGCACCTTGACGATGTGGCCATCGATTTTCCCGACATGCAAATTGTGATGGCACACCCCAGTTTTCCTTGGCAAGATGAAGCCCTCAGTGTGGCAACGCACAAGCCCAATGTCTGGATAGATTTGTCGGGCTGGAGCCCCAAGTACTTTCCCAAACAATTGATTCAGTATGCCAATACCTTGCTAAAGGATAGGGTCTTGTTTGGCAGCGACTATCCCCTCATCACACCTGAGAGGTGGATGAGAGATTTTGAAGTAGCAGGTTTCAAACCCGAGGTGATGCCCGGTATTTTGAAAGACAACGCCGTACGTTTNCTCGGTTTGAAATAAGTTATTTCAAGGTGATAGAAGTTCTGACAGTGCCTGCCCTTGCGGCATGCGCCGTCAAGTTGAGTACGGTGCCTGCTGGTGCTTCCACAATCCATTCGTTCAAAGCCCGATCGCCAGTGATGTTTTTGCTGGGTAAAAAAGCTTGAAGCGAATTGCTGGCAGCGTGGCCTTCTAACTGGGGGCCTTCCATGCGCGGTTTGCCCATTCGAAGTGTTGCCCCTTCAGGCAGACCAATTTCAAAGGTGCAAGGCCTTGCTGTTTTCCTCTCGAGTGCGCGCTTGGTGACATAGCTCGGTAAGTAGCCTGCATTGCCCACTGCCATTTGAATGCGCCACTGGCCGTTTCCTAAACTTTCTGCCTTGGTGTGCAGCAATTCCAATTTGGGCAAAGTGAGAGCGATCTGATTCAACCACGCTGGAAACCTTGCCGCCTCACGCTCGCGCAGATGCGCAGGTGGATTNCGCCAGTAGTTCATTCGATCCCAGCCGCCCAATTCCACTGCACCTAAGTCGGGGTGTTGGTAAGGATACCAGTCGACGTGCGCATTGCCGCCACACACTTCATCACTCCATTTAAGCAACTTGATATCGTCTTCGGGTGGATGGTCACGGTACCAATGAATCCAGTCGTAATCTGTGATGCCGGCTTCTTTGTTTGGCGCCCAAATTTCAATGGTCCAAAACAAGGCACCCAGGTGTTCNTAGACCCAGTCTTGCGTACCGGTAATGATTTCTTTGGGATGGTATTTGAAGTCATGAAAGGTACTNACAGCCGGATAGCCTGTGAGCTTGGCGCCAATGTCTGACATGCGCTTGATCATCCACAAGTCTTCAGGCGTCATGTCGTCGTCGCTTTGCGTGCCCATGGGTCGCAAAATAACGCCCGAGTGGGTGTGAAAACTCACTGCAGCACCAATGTTGGGGTGCTTCGCAATGAAGTCCACCATGGCGCGCACTTCAGGTTCGCTGGTGGGGTAGGGGCCTGCGCCAACTTGTTCGTGTTCTTGACGCCAATAAGCAGGGAAATTGCGGTTCAGATCTANGCCTTCAATGTCTCGGTTGGGCTTGATGTTGACGCCATCGAAATGCTGCAAACTGCCCTCGGGCATGACGCGGTAATANTGGCCGCCAAACTCGCCAGGCAATCTGGGTGTGAGTAAGCGAGGTTCATCGGGGTTAACTTTCCAACCGCCGTGCGGATCGGGAATGCGCATCATCAAAATGCGGCCATCGCCGTCCATGTCTTCTATGGTCAGACCATCTACATGGGGCTCGTCCCATGGATAGGGGCGGGTAGATGAACGAATGTGTCTGGGCTTGTCTGCCAAGGCCAGTTCTGCACCATCTGGGTTCAAGCGAGGCACCAAGTAGATGGCGCGCGTGTTGAGCAACTCGGTCACGCCGGCATCTATTCCGTCTTTGCTCAGAAGATGGTGCAACCAATAAAGGCAAGCCGTGCTGGCGGTCAGCTCTGCCGCGTGAATATTGCCATCCACCCAAAAAGCTGGTTTGTCTTGGTCAGCGCCGCTTGCCTTGCGAGTCAAAACAAGCACCCAAATGGGGCGATCTTCATGGCTCCTTCCCAACTCTCTCAGCTCTACCAGGTCAGGACGCGCAGTGGCAAAAGCATGCAGAAGTTCTGTGAGTTCGTGATGTTTATAGAAACGATCGAAGTCGGGGCGTGGGAGTGTCATCTGATGGTTCTTATCGGACATAGCTGAGGACATGGTGAATTGAGGGTGGATGAGGGTAGATCAGGGTGGAGACTAGATTAAGTCCTCAGCATAACAAGGCTTTCGGGTGTTGAAATGAGTTCGCACACTTTTTATCCCTTGAATGTACGAGGGGCTTATCAGGGAAAAACCTAGGCAATCAGTCCCGAATAAGACGGATATTGATTTCAATTCTCTTCACAATCCGTCATCAGTTCTAACCACAACTGGCCCCTTGCATGTTTTTGGTGAAAGGGGCGAGTTCAACCCACGAAAGTTTGGCATGTCAAAACCTGCATTGATTCTTGAGAAAGTCCTGGCGCACGAGAAAAATCGCCCAGATTTTGTGTACATGACGCAACCCATTGGGAATGGCCAGGTCATAGATTACACATGGCGCGAAACCCTCAAGCAAGCGCGTTCTATGGCGGCTTACATCAAAGCTCAAAACCTGGAGCCAGGTGCCCGGGTGGCCATTCTGTCCAAAAATTGCGCACACTTCATCATGGCAGAGCTTGCCATTTGGATGTCTGGTTGCACCACGGTGGCCATTTTCCCAACCGAGTTGGGTGCGACCGTTCGATACGTTTTAGATCACAGCGAAGCCAGTCTGTTGTTTGTCGGTAAATTGGATACATGGGCCGAACAAGCGCCTTCTGTGCCGGCCTCTTTGCCTTGCATTGCATTCCCCTTGGCACCTGCCAATCAATTTGCAAAGTGGGATGACATCGTTGCAAAAACAGCGCCCTTGCAGGGCGACATCGCGCGGGCACCTCAAGATTTGGCCATGATCATGTACACCTCTGGCTCTACAGGCCAACCCAAAGGTGTCATGCACAACTTTGAGCGTATCTCCGTTACTGCGGAGTTAATGAGTCAATCTATTATGGACAGCGCTGGTGATTTGAAAGATTACCGAATCTTGTCTTATTTGCCTTTAGCGCACGTTTTTGAGCGAGCTTGGGTGGAGTCAGCCAGTTTGACTCATGGAGATACGCATGTGTTTTTTGCAGAATCCTTAGACACATTCATCCAAGACTTAAACCGTGCACGGCCCACGTTCTTCATTTCTGTACCGCGCTTGTGGCTCAAGTTTCAGCAAGGTGTTTTCAGCAAGATGCCGCCAGCCAAGTTGGATTTGTTGCTGAGCATCCCAATTGTCAAAGGCTTGGTTAAAAAGAAAATTCTCCAAGGCCTTGGCTTGGATCAAGTGGTATCAGCGGGCAGTGGTTCTGCCCCTTTGCCAGCAGAACTCATCGTTTGGTATCGCAAGTTAGGCTTGAACCTCTTGGAAGGCTACGGCATGACAGAGGATTTTGCCTGGTCGCACAACTGCACCAATGAAATCAATGAGCCAGGCAGTGTGGGCATCCCCGCAAATGGCGTACAAGCTCGTATCAGCTCTGAAGGCGAAATTCAGTTGAAATCACCAGGACAAATGGTGGGTTATTACAAACGGCCCGATTTGGATGCTGAAGCTTTTACAGAAGATGGCTTTTTCAAGACAGGCGATCAAGGTCAACAGCGCGCGGATGGCCTGTTGAAAATTACCGGACGGTTGAAGGAGATTTTTAAAACCTCCAAGGGTAAATATGTGGCGCCTGCACCCATTGAAAACAAACTCAATGTGCATCCCATGATTGAGATGAGTATTGTCTCAGGCGTCTCCCAGTCGGCTCCCTACGCCATGGTGGTGCTGGCGGAAGACATTCGTCCGAAAGTCAAAGACGCTGAAGTCAGGGCTCAAGTTGAACAAGCGCTTAGCGATTGGCTGGTTAAGGTGAATGCAGATTTGGCAGACTACGAAAAGCTTCGCATGCTGGTGATTGCCAATGAGGCTTGGTCTATCGAGAACGGCTACCTCACGCCCACTATGAAAATCAAACGCAGCCGCATTGAATCGTCTGTTGAAAGCCAAGTGCCCAGCTGGTACGAAAAGTCCGGCAGTGTGTTTTGGGCTTGATGGATGAATCACTCAATTTCAAACACCAACCGAGTCTTGGCACACACAGGTGCCAAGTACCCCATCTTGCAAGCGCCCATGGGTTGGATTGCGCGCACTCAATTGGCTTCCGCTGTCTCTAGAGCGGGAGGGCTTGGCATCATTGAAACTTCTTCAGGTGAAACAGAAAATTGCCAGGCTGAAATTCTAAAAATGCGCGCATTGAATTTGCCATTTGGTGTCAATTTGCCCATTCGGTTTTTAAAAGACGATGCCATGCTGAAATTTGTGTGTGCATCGGGTGTGAAATTTGTTACCACTTCCGCTGGCAGCCCAGCCAAATTCATTCAACCTTTGAAGGATGCAGGCATCACGGTTTACCATGCAGTGCCCACCGTGGATGCTGCCATGAAATGCGTCGACGCCGGGATTGATGGCCTCGTGGTTGAAGGCTCCGAAGGCGGCGGTTTTAAAAACCCCGAAGACGTTTCAACGCTGGTTTTGTTGCAAGCCATTCGGGCCAAGGTTGACGTGCCCTTGATTGCAGCTGGCGGCATCTGTGATGGCAGAGGCATGGCCGCTGCTTTTGCATTGGGCGCTGAAGCAATTCAAATGGGAACACGCTTTGTCAGTTGCGCGGAGAGTCCTGTCCATGACAATTTCAAAAATGCCATTGTCAATTCAAAAGAAACAGGCACTTGGATGCTCAACACCAAATCGACTCCGTGCATACGAGCCCTCAAATCGGAACGAACACAGGCCATCCATGAACAAGGGATCATGTCGTTTGACGACATGAAAGGTATCTTGAATGTTTATTTCAAAGGCGACATGGAAGCAGCGCCAGCATTGGCTGGGCAGTCTGCGGGCCTTATTGATTCGGTGAAAACTGCCAAGGCAATCATCGACGATACCGTGGCAGAGTTTATGGCCATTTCAAGCCAGATGGGCCGAATGGCTCACAACAACCATTTCGCTTTCACCTGATTTTCAAAATCTCAAACATCGTCCTTGATGGTGTTGCGCAAGATACCCACTGCATCAACTTCAATTTCGACAACATCACCTGGCTTCATGAAGAGCTGGGGGGTTCTCTTATTTCCCACACCGCCAGGCGTACCACTCACAATCACATCGCCGGGTTCTAGTGGAATGAATGTTGAGATGTAAGCGATTTGACGCGGAATACTGTGAATCATCATGTCGGTCGTGGCACGCTGCAATTCAACCCCATTCAGTCGAGTGCTGAGTGTCATTGTTTGACCGGGTTTGATCTCATCGGCAGTGACCATCCAAGGACCAAAGCCTCCCGTACGCCAGAAATTTTTACCTGCAGTCCACTGGGTGGTGAAATTTTGCCAATCGCGCACTGAACCATCGTTGTAGCAAGAATAGCCAGCAATGTGATTCCATGCGTCAGCCTCGGAAATACGGCGTCCGCCTTCACCAATGATGATGGCAATCTCGCCTTCATAGTCAAGGCGATGTGATTCTGGCGGGCGCATGATGTCTTGGCCATGACCTACTTGCGAAGAATTAACGCGCGAGAAAATAGCGGGTTTTTCGGTGAGATCGCGGCCAGTTTCTTTGACATGATCGTGATAGTTCAAACCCACGCACATGATTTTTTCTGGATTCGGAATGACCGGCAACAAGGACAGATCTTCAAAAATCAAATCAGGTGTGTGTTGACGCAATGCCTCTGCTGNTTTGTCTAGCATTTTTTTNGCAATCAATGTTTTTAGATCNGGCGCTTCAGCACCCAAAATGGGCGTGAGGTTTAAAACTTTGTTGCCGTGAACTGCGCCATAGCATGCGGTGTGATTGAGCAAGAAGCTAATAAGTCTCATGGAACAATTTCCTGGTTGGGGATAAAACCGATATTGTGCTTGTTTTGAAGCTCACGGTGGCGGCAATCGGAGTTTCATTCGCGGCCTTATGAAAACCACTCATACTGCAAAGTGCTAACCCCGCGCCAAGCGATGCCGTATAAAATCAAGGACAAGAATGATCATGCTGGATTTCAGGTGAAGTCACTTTGAAGGAGATGGGATGTTTCTCAAAAATGAATGGTACGTAGCCTGCCGAGCTGAAGAAATTACCGACAAGCCTTTGGGCAGAAAAATATGCAATGAGTCCATGGTTTTTTTCAGAGGACTCGAAAATCGTGTGTCGGCGGTCGAAGATTTTTGTCCGCACAGAGGTGCCCCTTTGTCATTAGGCCGTGTTTGCAATGGGCATTTGGTCTGTGGCTATCACGGCCTCACCATGGGATGCGATGGTCATACCGTCAGCATGCCTGGGCACAATGTCCGCGGATTTGAACCGGTCAAAAGTTTCCCTGTCATTGAGCGTTATGGCTTTGTATGGGTTTGGCCCGGAGACCCTGCCAAAGCCAACATCGACAAATTGCCAGTCTTTGAATGGTTTGAAAATCCAGCTTGGGCATACGGGGGAGGGCACTATCACATCGCCTGCGACTATCGCCTGATGATCGACAACTTGATGGACCTCACACACGAAACCTATGTGCATGCCACCAGCATTGGGCAAACTGAAATTGACGAAACCCCCAGCCGCACCATCACGGAAGGCAACACAGTGGTTACCAGTCGATTCATGGAGGGTATCAAAGCGCCTCCTTTTTGGCAGATGGCCATGCGGGCCAATGACTTGCCTGACGATGCCAAAGTAGACCGCTGGCAAATTTGCCGTTTTTCGCCTCCCAGTCATGTGATGATTGAAGTGGGCGTGGCACTGGCGGGCAAGGGTGGCTACGACGCCGATCCCAAAGACAAAGCCTATAGCGTGGTGGTTGACTTCATCACACCTGAGACAGATACCAGCATCCATTATTTTTGGGGAATGGTTAGACAATTCAAACCTCAAGATCAAGCGCTCACAGCGCGCATTCAAGAAGGTCAGGGAAAAATTTTCAGCGAAGACCTGGAAATGCTGGAGCGCCAACAGAAAAATATTTTGGCAAACCCTGAACGGAAACTCAAAGTATTGTCAATCGACGCTGGGGGTGTGATGTCGCGTCGGGTGATTGATCGGTTATTGGCATTGGAAAAGGAAGCGTGAAATGAAACAACCATCTTTGTGGGTCAAATGGGTATGGGCAACGGTACTGCTTGTGGGGTCTTGCAGTGCATTCAGCCAAGCTGCTTATCCCAACAAGCCCATCAAAATTGTGGTGCCCTTTGGAGCGGGCGGAGTGGCCGACCTCACTGCGCGCACAGTTGGGCAAAAACTGGGTGAAAATTTAGGTCAAAGCATTGTCATTGAAAACAAGCCTGGCGCAGGCGGTGTCGTGGCCACGGATGCTGTGGCCAAATCTGCCCCCGATGGTTACACCTTGCTTTTGATGTCGAATGCCACCGCTGTGAGCGCGGGGCTTTTCAAAACGCTGCCCTACGACGCTGAAAAAGATTTAACACCCTTGTCGGTGCTGGGTACTTTTGACATTGCCATTGTGGTACCGCAAGAATCTAAGTTCACCAGTTTGCAAGACCTGCTTAACTTTGCCAAAGCCAATCCTGGCAAGTTGAATATTGGCAGTATCAATGTCGGCAGTACACAGCACCTGGCTGCTGAACTGTTCAAAGCCACGGCTGGCATCGATGCGCAGGTGGTGCCGTTCAACGGCACACCCGCTGTGCTTACCGCTTTGCGCGGTGGTCAGGTCGATTTGGCTGTTGAAATCTTGGCGCCAGTGTTGCCACAAATCAGAGGTCAAGCATTGCGTGCTTTGGCTGTTACAGGCGATAAGCGCGCAGCATCATTGCCGCAAGTACCCACAGCCAAAGAAGCAGGAATTAGAAATCTGTATGCCGCTTCTTGGAATGCACTTGCGGTACCCTCCAAAACACCGCGCGACGTTGTCCAAAAATTGAATCAAGAAATTCAAAATGTTTTGAATTCGCCTGATGTTCGCAAAAAACTATTGGACATGAATGTCGACCCTCAGCCTGGTAGCCTTCAGCAGGCTGCCGATTTGTTAAGCAGTGAGACCAAGCGTTGGGGTGAAGTCATTCAGCGTGCAGGCATTCCCAAACAGTGAGTCATACGGTTTAGTTCTGGCTTCAAGCCTACACAGACTCTAACAAACGCATTGCAGTTTCGCGAATTAAGTGAAGCGTTGCTTGCTGAGTGAGTGTGCTGGGTCTTTGTGAACTCACCACGCAACTCAACTCAATACTGAGTTGCGGGTTTGAAATGGGTCGTGTTGAAAAGGCGGATGGGTTGATTGAGCGCATCACCGCATTGCGCGACAAAATGGCGCAACCTGCACCATCTGCTACCAAATCTAAGATGGCCGTCACCCCATCAATTTCCAAGGCAATGCGTGGTCGGGTGCCTAGGGCGGCCATTTCTGATTCCACGTGCATCCGGATGGCATTGGGTCGGCTTGGAATGACCAAGGGCAGTTTGGCAACATCTTTTAAATGGACGGGTGGTGGCGGTGGGTCTTCTTGAAGACCGGGCGGCCGTCTTTGAACCAGCCACAACTCTTCTCGCACCAGATGCGAAATCTCCAATCCTGCAGTGGCTTTCATGTTGTAGAGCAGGGCAATGTCAAGCCTGCCGTTCAACAGGCTTTCTTGCATGGCCGTGGTCAAGCCTTCGCTGATAGACAACTGTGCTTCAGGCATTTTTTCTCTAAACGCGCGTGTCAGTGGCACTGTCAAAACCCTTGCCACGCTGGGCGGAAGTCCCAGTGCAACTCGGCCGCTCAAGCCGCTGCGAGCTCGGGCTAGGTCTTCTTGGGCACGTTCAACTTGATGCAAGATGCCTCGGCCATGCTCTAAAAGCAGCAAGCCCGCTTCGGTGGGGCTGGCGCCGCGTCCATTGCGTTTGAGTAAATTTTGTCGCAACTCAACTTCCAGCAATCTAATTTGGCGACTCAAAGCAGGTTGTGCCACATTGAGCGCAATGGCTGCTCGGGTAAAGCTTCCCATTTCGGCCACGCGCACAAAATATTCAATTTGCTTGAGATCCATCCTTTAATTTTGCCATAACAGGGCTTTGCTTATGCATAATTGTTATATCTGGTAGTGGCTGTAGTAGCTAGTTCAAAGTAGCACTCAATTAGAAAATAAGCCAGCCTCAAAACTTTATTCATTTGATTCAGACCATGAAACCTTCTTCTCAAACTGCGGTTCCATGCATGTTAATGCGGGGTGGCACGTCTAAGGGCCCGTTTTACAAAGCAGACGATTTGCCATCAGACACCGCTCTGAGAGACAAAGTGTTGTTGGCGGCCATGGGGTCGCCAGACAAAAGGCAAATCGATGGTTTGGGCGGCGCACACCCGCTCACCAGCAAAGTGGGCATCGTGAGCCGAAGTTCTGTGCCTGGCGTTGCACTTGATTTTTTGTTTGCTCAGCTCCAGCCCGACAAAGACACGGTCGATACCACGCCCAACTGCGGCAATATGTTGGCGGCTGTGGTGCCATTTGCGCTTGAAACGGGCATGGTCAAAGCGCAGGGAGATCAATCGACCTATCGAGTGTTGACTTTGAACACCAACATGCAGTGCGACATTACCGTCGATACCAGGGGCGGTTTGGTGCAATACGAAGGCAATGCTCGCATTGATGGTGCACCGGGCACTTCAGCGCCAGTTGTCATTAATTTTTTGGACACTGCAGGTTCGGTTTGTTCTGGACTGTTGCCAACGGGCAAGGTCAAAGACACCTTGACCGTGACTGGCCAAGGTTTCACTCCCTTCACTTTGGATGTCACCTGCATTGACAACGGCATGCCCTTGGTCATTTTCAAAGCTTCTGATGTTGGCCGAACCGGCTATGAGTCGGTTGCCGAGATGAATGCCGATACAGAGTTGAAAAGCAAGATTGAAGCATTGCGAATCCAGGTGTCCTTGCTCATG
>Ga0063231_10000329_pt1 | contig 13298 bp, 9 predicted proteins | sample LauGreSu1BDMLBSD_2_FD_56231 | JGI IMG/M metagenome (GOLD analysis project Ga0063231, IMG submission 56231) | Freshwater lake microbial communities from Lake Michigan, USA - Su13.BD.MLB.SD v2 (version 2) | ecosystem: Environmental > Aquatic > Freshwater > Lake | place: Lake Michigan, USA...
CCATAGGCCAAAGACAAAGCACTCAAACCTTCTGGTGTTTGCGTGCCCGGCGTATAGCCCCAGTAAGACAAGAGCGGCAAACAAATGCCTGCCGCCAAAGCCAAATTCAATTTGCTGGCCAAATTCCACCAGCCTAAATAAAGGCCTTCGGCTCGGCCACGATGGCCCAGCGTGTCAATCACCCGATTGAGCAGGGCCGTGGGCACCACCAAATCGGCGCCCAAAGCAATGCCAGAGGCAATGCAGACCGCCAAAAAGCCATCTCATCGCCGGGGCCAAGAAAGCCAACACCCGCAAAGCTCACAATGGCCAAAGCCATGCCAAAGAACCACGTTTTGGGCAAGCCGTACATGCGCACAAATTTGAGCCACAAGGGCAGAGACAAAGTACCAGCCAAAAAATACGCCCCCAAGAACAAGGGTGACATGTTTGCGGAAGCTTGGATTTGATCTTCAACAAAGAACATCACCAAACTTGCAGGCACAGCGCTGGCGATGCCGTTNAGCAAAAAGACGATCAAAAGTTTTCGAAAGCTGATTTGACGCAGTGGCAAGTAGTTGTCTTTGTCGGCACCGCCGCTTAGATGGGTGTTGGCATCGCTGCCCGAAAGGGTGCGCGCCTGATTCACCACCAAGGACCACAAGAAGAGGCCCAAGAAAAGCATGACGCCCAAAAAAAACGTGGTGGGCAACCAACCCGCCATGACCGGGAGCGCAGAGGCCGTGACCACACCCACCAAACCTGCGCCTTCACGCCATGCAAGCACTCGGCTTTGCTGGCTGGCCCCACCGCCCAAGCGCGACGCCCAAGCTTGATGGAGGATGCTCAAGCCACTGAAGGTCAGATGACACAGCGTCACGCAAACAGCCACCCACATCACGTATGAAAATGGTTCATCGAAACTGGGCGGGAAAAAAAGTGCAATGAAGGACAGAAACAAGCCGACGGCATAGGCCACTGCAACACCAACAACATGAGCTGTAGATTTGGCATACAGCGCATCGCTGAAGCGTCCTAAGAGCGGATCAATCAAGGCATCGGCCAAGCGGCTGAACAACAACACCGCGCCTAAACTGGCCAGGGGCACCGCAAACTGCGTGGCATAAAAATGCGGCAGGTTGACGTACATGGGCAGCGCCACAAATGCCAATGGCAGCGCTAGCAAACCAGCACGAAAGCTCAGGCTATGCGAAGCTTGGGGCTGCGAGCTCATAGACCCTTCATCCATGCTTGGCGAATAGCCGGCGCAGAGGTCGACTCGTGCATCCAAATTCCAAAAAAGAGTTGAGCAAACATCGGNTCTTGAATGCGGCCCAGCACTTTGTCATTGAGCAAAAATTCNGCGCCAACATTGGGGACATAAACACCCAACAGGCGGTCTCCCTTTTGAACGTTGGGAAAAATATCTTGCATGGCTTTCAACCAGTTGCTTTCTTGTTCGCGAGAAAATGAGCCAACTTTGCGCATTTCATCTATGGAGCGTTTTGCAATGGCCGCACCCTCCAAGCTTCTCAAGTAGGACAATTCCAAACCAAAAGAATGATCTGCATAGCTGGGAATTGAAAAGCCAGGGCGAACCCACAAGCGCGCGTCGTAAACGTCAAAACCCCAAACGGTCAAACGTTGTTGCTTTGAAGGTTTGGCGCCAGGAATTACGACTGACGAGGCTTGCACTGAAAGGCCTGCACACATACTGGCCCACAAAATGACCATGCTCGACAAGCTGCGCAAAGGCAAACGAAACCACATATCAGGCCCTTTTTTGCAAGGTAAATTGCACGACATCGGTGTTGGCTTCGTCGAAGGCGGCTTCACAATAGGCCAAATAAAACTCCCACAAGCGCAAGAACTTGGCATCAAAACCCAGCTTTAAAACTTGCAACTCTTGCGCCATGAAATCATGCCGCCAACGCCTTAAAGTTTCTGCGTAGTCGGGGCCAAAGCTCAACTCATCAATCACCTCTAGGCCTGCCAGACGTGCTTGTCGTCTGAATTCGGAGGGGCTTGGCAAGCATCCACCAGGGAAGATGTACTGCTGAATGAAATCCGTCGACTTCAAATAGCGGTCAAACAGAGCGTCGTCAATCACAATGCTTTGGATGCACGCTTTACCGCCCGTCTTGAGCATTTTGGCAATGGTTTGAAAGTACGTGGGCCAGTACTCTTTGCCAACCGCTTCAATCATCTCGATAGAGCACACGGCGTCGTAGGGGCCATCGTCAATGTCGCGGTAATCTTGTAAACGCAAATCTGTTTTTTCAAGTTTGCCGTTCGAGGCCATGCGTGCCTTGGCAAAAGCCAATTGCTCCGTAGACAAAGTCACGCCTGTCAAACTTGCACCAAAGTCTGAGGTGGCCATTTCGGCCAAGGCACCCCAACCACAGCCAATTTCCAACACGCGCGAGCCCACACCCACATCGGTCATGCGCAAAGCCCGACGTACTTTGGCGCGCTGCGCTTCGGCCATGCTCTGATCAAAATCGCCTTCAAACAAAGCAGACGAGTAGTTCATGGTGCCATCTAACCAGAGCTCATAAAAAGCATTGCCCAAGTCGTAATGCGCGTGAATGTTTTTTCGGCTATTGGCTTTGTGATTTCGATTTAGCAAGTGCTTGATGCGATAGGCCATGCGACCCCACCAGGTGCCAAAAATCAAGTCGTCTACCACGCGTCTGTTTTGAATCATGACGCGCAGCAAATCACTCAGAGAAGGCGTGCTCCAGTCGCCTGCAATGTACGACTCTGCAAACCCAATGTCGCCAGACTTCATGCTGGCTGTGAACGCATTCCAGTTTTGCAAACTGATGGCGGCATGCAGCGTGGAGGATTTCCCAAAGACTTTGGTGCTGCGGTCTGGAAACTGAACGGTGAGGGTGCCATGCTCCATTTTTTCGAGGAGTTGCAAAACTCTGCGGACGGCCATGGGCGCAGATAAAGTATCAAAGGTTGGGCTGCTTGAGGTGCTAGTGTTCATGTTCAGCTGGTTTTGGAAATGACTGTTGTAGATACTTGCGCGCGTGAAACGTCTTGAAGCGGCGGTTCTGGCTTGGCAAAAAATGGCACACGCTTTAACCAAAGGAGCAAGGCATGCCAGTGAATTCGAAACATCACGGCTACGGTAAACAAGGGATAACGCCACAGGGTGCGGCGAATTTCTTCTTGTGTAGCGGGCACCAAGGTGCCACTGATGCTGGTTTGAATTAAGGGGCCATTGGCGTCGTCGTGGTCAACCCTGGCCACAAGCCGCTCCGATGCAGTTCGCATAAAGCGAAATCGATACTGACCGGAAACCTCACAAAAAGGCGACACGTGAAATATTTTTTGGGCCAATTCAGTTTGGCCAAACTTGGGCTGGGGCAACAAATAACAGTGCCGTTCGCCAAAGGTGTTGTGAACTTCGGCCAAGATGGCGGCCAAGGTGTTGTCTGCTCTGTGGCAATACCAAAAGCTCACCGGCTTGAAGGTGTAGCCAAATACTCTGGGAAAAGTTTGCAGCCAAATTTCGCCATGGGCATCTTGAATGTTTTCTCTTTCAAGCAACTCTTCAATCCATCCCAGCGCGCCGCCCTGTTCAGGGGTTCGAGCATCACCGTGGTCAACGTCAAAAAACGAAAGCATGCCCGCTTGGTTGATGGCCAAGTCAGTTTTCTGGCCTTTGTCTAAACTCAATGGCCCAACTTGGATGGCCTTCAAAGCCCTCATGGGCAACATCAAAAAGTAAGCGCTGTAATCAAAGGCGTGTTGTGTGGGTCGCAGGCGGACATGCCGCACTTGACCATGGCCAATGAGCACGCCACCGGTGGTCATGCATGCACCTTTTTCAAAAGCTCTCGAGCCGCCGACAAGCCTGATTTCAAGCCATCTTCATGAAAACCATAGCCTAGCCATGCGCCTGCATACCACGTGTGTTGCTGGCCTTGAATGAGGTGCATATTGTGTTGTGCATCAATGGCGGCCAAGTCAAACACGGGGTGCGCGTATGCAATTGTTTGAATGGTTTTTTCGGGGTCAATGGCTTGGGTAGGGTTCAGCGACACCACCACCGCCTGCGAGTAAGGTAAAGGCTGCAACTTGTTCAACAAATAGTGCAAGCAAACTCGCGTGCTTTCCAATTGATCGCTTGCAGCGCGCGCGTAATTCCAAGCGGCCCAAGCCTTGCGCCGGCTTGGCAAGACTTTTTCGTCGGTATGCAAAACCGCCACATTGTCTTGGTATCGAATGGCTGATAAATTTTTCACTTCGGCAGGACTGGGTTCTCTTAATAGACGCAGCGCTTGGTCGGAGTGAGTACAAATGACCACCTCATCAAATCGTTCTGCATGACCCTGTGTGATCACGCGCACACCTTGTTCGTCGCGCTCGATCAATTGAACAGGCGTGTTCAAGCGTTTGTCTGCGATCTTGCTGACTATTTTTTCAACATAGTTGCGCGATCCACCCTTTACAGTGAACCAGCGCGGTCGATTGGTCACTTGAATCAGGCCATGGTTGTGACAAAACCGAATCATGGTGGCCACAGGAAAAGCCAACATTTGATCGGTGGGGCAACTCCAAATGCAGCCCATCATGGGCAGAAAATACCAATTCTTGAAGGCATCACCAAAGCCATGCTGCTTTAAGAACTCAGAAAGTGGCTGACGCATTTCTCGTTCTGATTGTTGTTCTGCAATTTGCGTACACAGCTTGTTAAAGCGCACCACATCGAGCAACATCTTTAAAAACTTTGGCCGGCCTAAGTTGCGGCGCTGCGCAAACACCGTGTCTAAATTGCTACCACTCCACTCGAGTGTTTCCCGACCCCAAGCATTGGGCGCCTGAACAGAAAACGACATATCGGAGAGTGCGGTTTCAACACCCAACTCCTCAAACAACTTGATCAGGTTGGGATAGGTTCTTTCATTGAATACCAAAAACCCGGTGTCTACGCCATAGGTGAGCAAGCCATTTTCTGTTGGCAAGCTAATGTCGACTGTGTTGGCGTGCCCGCCAAAATAAGCGCCCGCTTCCAACAAGGTGATGTCGGCCTTGCCTTGCAAGCTGTGTGCAACGCCTAGGCCCGAGATGCCTGAACCCACAATGGCAATCTTTTTGTTTTTCAAGGTTTGAATCTTTCTGACGTAACAAGTTAGGAGGCTTTTTGTCCTAAGCTTTTCTCAATCGCTTGCGTCAAGCCTTTGTTTTCGGGGCTTGTCATGCTGTTGTAGCTGTCAATCAAGCGGCCATCACGGCCGATCAAATATTTGTAAAAGTTCCACTTAGGTCTTTGGCCTGGCTCTTTGGCGAGTTGTTTGAAAAAGGGCGCGGCCGCTTCGCCCGTCACAGAGGTTTTGGTGAACATGGGGAACTTCACGCCAAAGGTGTTTTCGCAAAACTCTGCAATGTCTTGGTTGGAGGATTTTTCTTGCGCAAAGTCGTTAGAGGGAAAGCCCAAAACGACCAAGCCTTTGTCTTTGTATTTGCTGTGCAAGGCTTCGAGGCCCTTGTACTGCGATGTAAAACCACAGTAGCTGGCCGTATTCACCACCAAGATGACTTTGCCACTGTACTGACAAAGCGACTGAGGCTTTTCGTCTTGCAGTCTTGGAAAGGTGTGGTTTAACAAAGCAGGACATGCCGCCGATGAGGCGACGTTGGTGGCGGGCGTCTGCGCCCAAACCATGGGCATGGCCAACACCCCAAGCAAGAAGAAGCAAGGTTTGAACGTGTTAAAACTTGGCATAAACTGTCCATTCTGTTTTGTGACTGGACAGTTTACTTTTTTTTATTTAACTTGTCACGAACTGATTAAAGGCTTTTTTGATTAGGGAAATACCGCCGCCCACAAGGCCAGAATGGCCTCTCTTTCAGCGTGCAAAGCGGCCTGGGAAACTTGCGTTGGCTCCTCATTCAACCGAGCCTTGTGTTGCACACGGCGCAACTCCCGGTAGGCCGATGCTGCCTTGAACCCCACGCCATGGGGCAACAAACCTGCTTTTTCTGCACTCTGAAGCAGCGCAATGTTGCCAACGTTGTGGGCCATTTCGGGGTGCTTGGCTGAGTGCATCAAAACCAAATACTGAACCGCAAACTCCGCATCGACCATGCCACCAGGACTGTGTTTCACATCAAACAGTTCTGACTTGATCGCGTGGGCAGAGCGGACACGGTTGCGCATGGCCACAATTTCAGACTTCAATGCAGACTCATCGCGAGGGGCACTGATGACGGCGCGTTGAACCTCTTCAAACTGCTTGGCGATGTGCTCCTCGCCCATTACAAAGCGGGCCCGTGTCATGGCTTGGTGTTCCCAAGTCCAGGCTGTATTGCTGCCCCTTTGTTGTTGGTAATCGGCATACGCCGCGAAAGTGGTTACCAACAAACCTGAGCTTCCGTTGGGTCTCAGTGCGGTGTCAATTTCAAACAAGTCGCCTTCTGCAGTTTTGACCGTGAACCAATTGATGAGCTTTCTAACAAAGGCGCCATAGACCTCTTGAGCCCTTTCATCGGCGTCTTCGTAGACAAAAACAATGTCCAAATCGCTGCCATACCCCAGCTCTTTACCGCCCAATTTGCCATAGGCAATGATGCCAAATTGAGGCGCTTCACGGTGCCTGCTTTTCAGGCACGACCAACACCATTGCGCCGTGATGCGCAGCACTGCGTCGGCCATGGCGCTTAAATCGTCGGCCACTTGCTCAACCGACAGGCGCCCTTCAACATCACGCGCCAAGGTTCGAAAAACTTCTGCGTGGTGAGCTCGGCGCAGCAAATTCAACAAGTTTTCCTCGTCATCTTCGCCGGTTCTTTTTAAGGCGGCTCGGCGCGCTTGCAATTCAGCTTCAAAGTCTTGGGCCACAAACCTTTGTTGCAGCACATCGCCATTGGCCAGCTCATCAATCACGCCGGGGTGTTGCACCAAATAACGCGCAGGCCATTTGGCGGCGCCCAAGAGTCGCAACAGGCGCTCGTGCACGGCAGGGCGCTCGAGCATCATGGCCAAGTAGCTTTCCCGGCGCATCAATGGCTCCATCCAGTCTGCCATTCGCACCACCGCATCCACTTCCACACGACCCTCTTTGAGCCACTGAGCCGTGCGCTGCAACAAGCGCATCAAACGAGCTCTGGCATCGTCTCTCAGGCCTTTGACTTTGGGGCTGTCTTGCCAATGTGCCAAGCGAGCTCGCGCCTCGCCTTTGAACAAATCCAACACAGCCTCAAGTTCGGGGCGCTCACGGCCCGCTTGGGTTTGACAGGATTTACACTCCCGATCACCCCCCAGGAGAATGTCAAATTCATGCGCAACCACTTCACGGTGGGCGTCCAAATCTGACAGGAAGTCACAACCTTCGGTATACCCCATGGTGTTGGCTATCCATTGCAGATCTGCATCTTGTGTGGGCAAAACATGCGTTTGCTGATCATCCAAATACTGAATGCGATGCTCCACTTTTCGAAGGAAAACATACGCTTTTGTCAAAGCTTGCGCCGTTTCTAGGGGCATCAGCCCCGCTTTGGCAATGCGTTGTAGCGCATCGACGGTGGGTCGGGTGCGAAGCTCTGGGAACTGCCCGCCTCGAACCACCTGCAAAAGTTGCACAGTGAATTCAATTTCCCGAATACCCCCGCGCGATAGCTTGACGTCATTGGCGCGCTCAGGATGACCTGCGCTCCTTTTGGCGGCATGATCGCGAATTTGTTGGTGCAAGGTTCTCAAAGACTCAAAGACGTTGTAATCGAGATAACGTCTAAATACAAACGGCAACACCACACTTCGAAGCTTGGCCGCAGAACCATTTTGAGCTGCGCTTCGGGGGGCAATCACTCTGCTCTTCATCCAAGCAAAACGCTCCCACTCGCGACCCTGAACCATCAAATACTCTTCCAAGGCCCCCAAAGAGACCACACTGGGGCCAGAGTTGCCATTGGGCCGCAGCGCCAAATCCATTCGAAATACAAAACCATGCTCAGTGGTATCGCCCACCAAGGTAAAGATGGCCTTGACGGCTCGGCTGAAATACTCATGAACGGAGATCTTGCCCAGGCCCTGGGCGTTGCCTGCCGTCTCGCCGTCTTCATCGTAGACATAGATCAGGTCGATGTCGCTTGAAACATTGAGCTCTCGTGCACCCAGTTTGCCCATGCCCACCACCCAAAGCTGGGCTTTTTCGCCATTGGCGAGCAAAGGGGCACCGTGCCTTGCGTCGAGGTCATGAAATGCCTGCTGGCAAGCCTCATCTAGCGCCAATTCCGCCAAATGGGTCACCGCCGTGGTAATGACGTCTAGAGGCGCGTCTTGCTCACAGTCCATGGTGAGCAGGCGAGCCATGGTCCATTGGCGCAAGATTCTCAAAGCGGGGCCAACCTCGTGGCCCTGCGCGCGCAGTTGTTGGTAGGCTTGCATCAACAAACTTTGATGCGGCACCCCTGCTGGCAAGCTGGCAAAAGTATCTGCATAGCGTCTTTGAAGCCGCTGAAAAAATCGCGATCCTTCAGAGAGTGGTGCTGGGCGCTTTGAATCCATGACTTTGGCTGTCTCAAATGGGCTTGTGGCGGTCATAATTCCCTGCCTAGGTCTTTATGTCCGAATTGTCATTGGAATGCTGAAGTTGTCTGCCATCACCCGAATTACAAGCTCTGCTTTGCGTTTTGTCGCATGGCTCTTGTTGTTGGCTGGCTTTGTCTTGGGAATGGCATGGAGTGCGCTTCATTTTTGGATTGTGCCCCGAATTGAAAACTTCCGACCCAGTCTGGAAAAGATGGCCACTCAGGCCATCGGGGTTCCTGTTCAAATGGGTCAACTGAGGGCGATTTCCACGGGTTGGATGCCCACTTTTGAAATTTACGATCTCGCACTCCTTGACCCAGAAGGAAGACGCGCACTCACTCTGCCCAAAGTTATTTTTGCCATCAGCGTTCGATCGGTTTTGAACTTAGGGGTCGAGCAGTTGGTCATCGACTCCCCCACGCTTGACATTCGCAGAACCGCAAATGGCGAGTGGCGTGTTGCGGGTCTTAAGCTCAAAAAAGACAACTCCCCCGACTCAGCGGCAGCCGACTGGGTTTTTTCGCAAAAAGAAATCCTTGTTCAAAATGGCTCTGTGGTCTGGACCGATGAATTCAACCCACTTGAAAGAGAAAAGCCGGCCTTGAATTTAAATCAGGTGTCTTGGGTCTTGCGCAATACCGCACGCCATCATTTGTGGCGACTTGATGCCACACCGCCCAATGGTTGGGGCGCGCCCTTCACACTCATGGGCGATTTACGGCGAGGGCTTTTATCGACACACGCTGGCCGAGTGAAAGACTGGAGCGGTCAACTTCATGCCGAGTTTTCAGATGTCGATTTGTCACAGCTAGGCCCCCATTTGCCTTGGAAAGTCAATGCCACACAAGGGCAAGGCGCTCTGCGAGTGTGGGTCGATTTGAAACTTGGCGACATTCAGCAAGCCACGGCCGATCTGGTGTTGGAAAACGCCAAGGCCCAACTCAGTCCCGAGCTGGAGGCCTTGTCGTTCAAACACATTGCGGGCCGGGTCTCTGCCAAAGCCAAGCCCCATGGTTTTGATTTCTCCACCGAAGGCTTGCGCTTTGACACAGCCGATGGCTTGCATTGGCCTGGTGGCAATGTCAGCCTCTCTTATTTAGAAGCAGATCAAGGCAACAGTGCGCAAGGCCGTTTTCAGGGCGACACTTTGGATTTGCTCGCACTTCGAAACATTGCCCTTCAATTGCCGCTGCCCCCATCGGCGCGGCAAACCCTTCAAGCCCACAAAGTTAGGGCTTGGTCAACACACTGAACCTTGAGTGGACCGAGAAAGTGATCGGTACCGAAAAAACATTCCAAGTGAACACGGCCAATGGCCGCTTCGACAATTTCTTTTTTGAAGCAGGAAAAAGCGGCACCGAATCCGAAAATTGGCCGGGCATTGAAAATGCCGATATCAGTTTTGACATGACTGCCGCTGGAGGCAACATCAAAGCATCCATCGACAAAGGCGCGCTTCAAATCAATCGACTGTTTGAAGACTCGAGAATTCCGCTAGACAAATTACAAGCCTCTGTGAAGTGGCAGCATGAAAAAAACCAACTGCTCATTCCCGACTGGCAGTTGAGTTTGAAAAACGCCGACGTTTCAGCAGATCTCAAAGGCAGCTGGAAACCCAGTGCACTAGAAGGCAGCTGGGGGGTTTTAGATTTGCAGGGCAACATTCAGCGTGCTGATGCCGCGCGTGTTCACCGATATTTGCCTTTGAGCATTCCTCAAAACGTTAGGCACTATGTGCGGGACTCGGTTTTAAAAGGCGCGGTCCAAGGCGTTTCCGTCAAGGTCAAAGGCGACCTCCAACGTCTGCCCTTTGCCAACCCCAAAGACGGCGAATTTCGATTCGCGGGCAAAGTCAAAGATGTTCAATATGCCTATGCTTTGGCCAACAGCACTGAAGGCGTTTGGCCACCCATGAGTGAAGTGAATGGTGACATTGTTTTTGACAGACTCAACTTCAAAGTCAATGGCGCATCTGGCAAATGGGGCAACACGCCTTTCACACAAATCAAGGCCGAGATTCCCAGCCTCAGCGCGCCAGTGCTGGTCAATNTGCAAGGNGANTCTAAAGCCAGCGCCAATGTTGTCTTGAATGATTTGCGTTTGTCACCCGTCAATCAAATGCTCAGCGGCGCACTGGCTCAGGCCAGCAGCACGGGCACCGTGTCTTCGCGCTTGAAGTTGTCCTTGCCCTTGAGCTCGCTTGATAAATCAAGTGTTCAGGGATCGGTTGCCTTGAGTGGCAACGACGTGCGCATTCAAAGCGACTTTCCCACCCTTGAAAAGGCTCAGGGCAGTATTCAATTTAGCGAAGCAGGGTTCAATTTGGTCGGGGTGAGCGCACAGTTTTTAGGCGGCCCCATCAAGCTTGAAGGAGGCTCCAGAAAACTCGCGCCGCGCAGCACAGAGGCCAACCCATTNTTTCGCATTCAAGGTCAGGTTAGCGCAAGCGGTCTTCGACAGGCCAAAGAATTCAGCACTCTCGGACTTCTTGCTCAGCATGCCAGTGGCGCTAGCNCCTACANNGCNAGNTTGGGATTCAAAGGCGGACACAGTGAGCTCAGTATTCAGTCACAACTTCAAGGCGTTTCCCTCAACTTGCCAGCACCATTTGGCAAACGTGCTGATGAGTCGACAAGCTTTAAATATGAAAGCGTGATTCAAAGTCTGAGCAATGTGTCGCCATACAAAGCGCTGCGAGATCAATTGCAAATATCCTGGGGCTCCGGCTTGTCAGCTTCTTACTTGCGCGACTTGACGGGCACAGAGCCGCGCGTCATCCATGGTCGCGTGCAAGTGGGTCAAGCCATGGCGCCATCTACAAACAACCCGTCTGAGTCTGGCGTGACGGCCGTTGTCAGCCTTCCCTCGTTTTCCATTGACGAGTGGCTTCAAGTGATCTCCCCACCCAAGTCAAGCCCTGCTTCGCATTCAACACAAAATGCAGCACTCAGCTTGGCCACTTCTTCCTACCTTCCTTCTCGCATGTCGCTGAAGGCCAATGAAGTCACGTTGCAGGGCCGCCAACTGCACAACGTCTCTGTCAACGGGTCTCGTGAAGGTGCTTTATGGCGCTCCAATTTGGATGCCAGAGAGTTCAGTGGCTACTTGGAGTACCGCCAGTCCAACAGTCAAAATGCGGGGCGTATTTACGCACGCTTGGCTCGCCTGAGCTTGCCGCCCTCTGCCGATCAAACCGTGGAGTCCTTCCTTGAGGACTCCCCTGTGAGCATTCCAGCTTTGGACATTGTGGTGGATGAGTTGGAGTTGCGTGGAAAAAAATTAGGCCGTGTCGAAATTGAAGCGGTCAATGCAGAGCCGGCACAAGCCAAGACAACGACTGGGCGTGAATGGCGTTTGAACAAGCTCAACATCACCACGCCTGAGGCCAGCTTCAAAGCCAGCGGCAAGTGGGCCACTGCGCGAGAGGGTGCTCAGCAAGCCAATACGGAAATGAATTTTCGCTTGGACATTTCAAATGCTGGCGAATTGTTGAACCGATTGGGCACAAAAGACGCGCTGCGAGGCGGGGCTGGTAAGTTAGAGGGCGACGTTCAATGGCAGGGCTCACCAATGACCTTTCACTATCCCAGCATGAGCGGCCGCTTTAACTTGAACATTGGCCGCGGGCAGTTTTTACAAGCAGAGCCGGGTGTTGCCAAGTTGTTGGGCGTGTTAAGTCTTCAAGCTCTGCCGCGCCGCTTGTTGTTGGATTTCAGAGATGTTTTCAGTGCTGGTTTTGCGTTTGACACCATTCGGGGTGATGTCTTGATTCAACAAGGCATTGCTACCACTCGCAACCTTCAAATGAAGGGCGTCAATGCCGTGGTGCAAATGGATGGCAGCTCTGACATAGCGCGAGAAACACAAAACTTGCGTGTTTTAATTTTGCCCGAAGTCGATGCGGGCACCGCCTCTTTGTTGGCTGGCATTGCGCTCAACCCCGCTATCGGTTTGAGTACGTTTTTGGCGCAATTGATTCTCAAACAGCCATTGAGCCGCGTCAACACACAAGAGTTTTTGGTTGATGGCACATGGTCCGATCCCCGGGTGACCAAGGTTGTCAACAGCGCTGTGACCCCTTAAGCTTGACCAAAACTTTTGCAAATGGCGCAAGCAGATTCACCTTCATTGCAAAACTCTCACATCCTGTGGCAGTTTTTCAAACAAATCACTCGCTCCTTCACCGATCGTCGATTTTCATTGTGGATTGCCCTGGTGGTGCTGGTCGTCGCCCTGCTGGTCACGCTGGTTTGGCTTGCCGGTCGATATGAAGCCAGTCAATACCAAGATGAACTAGACCGCGACACAGCAGATGCCGCAAGTGAGATTCGAAATGGTTTTGATCAATATGAGGCCAGTCAATACCAAGACGAACTAGACCGCGACACAGCAGATGCCGCAAGTGAGATACGAAATGGTTTTGATCAAAACGTTTTGATTTTGCAAAACCTGCATGCCAAAGCTCTTTCACAAAAGCTATGGCAAGCGGAAATGACAGACCTATTGAGTCAAAACAGAGATTGGCTTCGCGTCGAAAAAAGAGATTTGCAAGGCCGCACGCTAGATGTGGTGTCATCGCCGCTCAAGCCTGAATTGTTCAATGACAAATCAGGGATGGGAGAGCACCCTGAAACGCAGCAAGCTTGTTTGCGCGCGCGTCGATTGAATGGCCCAGCCTACTCCAGAAGCTACTTTGTACCTCAATCCAACGGCCGAGGCCTAGAGGTGATGGAGATGTGTTTGCCCATGATCGATCGCGGCAACACGGCGGGAT
>Ga0063231_10000333_pt1 | contig 13280 bp, 15 predicted proteins | sample LauGreSu1BDMLBSD_2_FD_56231 | JGI IMG/M metagenome (GOLD analysis project Ga0063231, IMG submission 56231) | Freshwater lake microbial communities from Lake Michigan, USA - Su13.BD.MLB.SD v2 (version 2) | ecosystem: Environmental > Aquatic > Freshwater > Lake | place: Lake Michigan, USA...
AAACCGCTCTTACGATTGTACCGTTATCTGTCTCACCAGCAGAAGCGCTTCATGTGCTAGCGTTATATATGAAAGGTCAAAAAGTATTGTATATGGAGGCAAAATCTCATTGTGAACGTCGGTTGAATATGTTAATGCTTCCTGCCATTTTGAATTCTGCAGTTTGTACGGTGATTTCTAGTGCATTGCATGATTGGCAGTATGGTGCTACTCTTCTAGCAGGATTATCCGCATTTAATTCATGTGTTCTGGCAGTGATTTCATATCTCAAACTGGATGCCAAGTGTGAAGCGCATCGTGCCTCGGCGTTTCAATTTGAACGACTACAAAGTTTATGTGAATTTCATGCAGGAAAGTTCTTGTTTGGCTATGGAAAAGATAAACTACATGATTTTGATGGGGTTCTTTCGGAAATTGAGACAAAAATGAAAGAAATAAAAGATTCAAATCAATTCATGTTACCGAAGACAGTTCGAAATCATTATTCGATCATTTATACAACAAATGTATTTATGGTGTTACGAAAAACACCAACGCAGATTCATGAACTAGAAGAAGGGTTTATCCATGAAATGACAACAAAACATTATAACTGTCTATATCGATTGTGCTGTAGTACCTCGAAGGTAAAGCCGACTGAATAATAAAAATAAGGAATTTTTATTGGGGTTTCACATTATAAACTTCCACATTGTTCTTTGAATTCTTCGATGACTTGACATAGCGCTTGAATATCTTCTTTAGACACTCGGAGGATTCTTGGTTCGACTGGAAGGCTTTCTTGGATTTCTTGCGGCTTTGCGTGGCTTTTGAGGTTTGACGACGGCGTCACGGAGCGCGTCGCGGGCATGGGAGACAAGGCCGGCTCGGAAGGCAACAAGACGAGGTTCGACGCGCTCCCTCCAATCGGGATAATAGTCAATCTCATCGGCGTCGGCGCGATAGGTTCCGATGGGGATACAGTGCTCGCTGGGCTGGCCGGCATGGAGTTCGAGTGTATGGACAGTTGTTCCATTGATAAAATAGGGGATTCCATGGATGTGTTTGAGCTCATAGTTCATATTGGGGATCCTGATGGCTCCCCAAACCCCTAACCAATGCGTGTCAAATTTTATAAATAAAAAATTGAAACCCACAAACAGGGGGTGTGGGGGCAGTATGCCTCCACAATGAATATCTTTGTCCTCCATTGGAAGCCACGAAAAGCCGCCCGTTGGCACGTCGATAAGCATATTGTCAAGATGATTCTCGAAACCTGCCAGCTCTTATACACAGCACATTGGATTCACTTCTATCCGCATCTGAAACAGTACAAATCGGTAGTCGCTCTCTCCAAGGCCCAAAAAGAGTATCGCTTTCGATTTCATAAAGAGCATTCATGCGAAGCACATGTGGAATGGTTGTATGCAAATATGCCGCCAACCATTCAACGTTATCCGAGACGCCCTTTTGTCATGGCTATGGCGCCTGAATATCAGATTTCAAAGAATCCGATTGTATCTTATCGACACTATTACAGAACTGCCAAGAAAGAACTGCTGAAATATACGGGTCGTCATCCGCCACACTGGTTAGCGGTGTCCACCACCACTATGTCCGCCGCTAGGCCCTCCACTATGTCCACCACTCGGCCCTCCATGATGTCCGCCTCCTAATGGGGCACTCGCATTCGCGTATCGGCTTGCTCCACCCCANGGTCTCGACTCTTGATGAGGAGCGCGCAGAGGCCCTCTGTGATGTGATCTGCCGCCGTATAAACCACCACCGTATGAACCACTACTACCGTAATAACCCCAATAAGGCCACCAATTATACGAAGTAATGGGCCATGACCACCACGATACAGGCGCGGGTTCTTCATATACGATAACCGTTTGACGGGTTGTCATAAATAGATAGACTAATATCACAAAAGCAACAAAAAATAGAATGAGTATCATTTCTATTTTTTACAGAGGTAATTAATATATCTTGTATTAATAACCCCACCAACCTACGTTCCATACTTTCTTCTCGGGAATGCCTGAGTCATCATATATATTTTGAATGGTCGGGACAGGGTCGTATCCCTCGCGCAATTCAATTCCAGGGTAATATCCCTTGCTTCCTCTCTCTCCACCATTTGGATCAGGGCCGCCACTTCCCGATTTCTTAGCATGATAGGGGACATTTTGAGGCCAGAATTTATCCTGACCGTGTTTGGTAGGGTCAGGCTGTATCTTTCCTATTTTATCGTATCCCCATGTAGGAAACATCGAGCGCTCACCAGGAAATAACACTTGTGTAACAGGAGAACCATATAGGGCCGATCCAGCAACATAATGGACGGAATAAAAATAATGAAGCGCAAGATAAATAAGAACCACGAGTACCAAACCGTAGAGAATCATCATGGTGTTCTACTAAGAGAATCTAAAAGTCAGCATCCAAAGCAAAGCTCATCTGTTCTTCTGTTTTTCCAACTCCTGATTTGGCATACGATGTCACTCGTTTTTCAAAGAAGTTATCCTTTCCTTCTAGAGAAATTCTCTCCATGAACCCAAATGGATTAACGGTAGAATAGATTTTACCATACCCAAGTTGAGTACTCAAGCGGTCGGCAACGAATTCGATATAGGAAGACATTAGCCCAGAGTTCATACCGATGAGGCTACATGGGAGCGATTCAATGATAAATTCTTTTTCGATAGCAACTGCTTCACGAATAATCTTNTGGGCTTTCTCTTTTGGTAGTTTACGCTCGATTTCTTCGTAGAGAGCACAGGCAAAATCNGTGTGAAGACCTTCATCACGTGCAATGAATTCGTTAGAGGTTGTCAGTCCAGGCATTAGACCGCGCTCTTTGAGCCAATAAATGGCACAGAAGGAACCACTGAAGAAGATGCCCTCCACGACCGAGAAAGCAACGAGGCGTGTCGCAAAGTTCTCTTCNGTTGTCGCAATCCACTTTCGAGCCCATTCTGCCTTCTTCTTAACACAAGGAATCGTCTGAATGGCTTGAAACAGATGGAGCTTTTCGGATTTATCTTCGATATAAGTGTCAATCAAGAGTGAATACGTTTCGGAATGAATGGCTTCCATCATGAGTTGGACGGAATAGAATTGGCGTCCTTCCGCGACCTGACACTCATTCATAAATCGTGCTGCAATATTTTCCTGAATGATTCCATCGGAACCGGCAAAGAAAGCCAGGACATTTTTAATAAAGTGTTGTTCGTTGGGGGTCAGTTTTACCCAATCTTTCAAGTCCTTAGCCAAATCGATTTCTTCGGTGGTCCAAAATACCGAGACGTGCTGTTTGTATTTCTCGAAAAGTTTCGGTTTCATAATGGGGAAGAGCGTAAAACGGTTTGGATTCTCCTTCAAAATTGGCTCCACGAAATCATCGTCGAGCGCCAAATCATCTACCATCGCAATAACTGCCTGTTTAGCCTGTAAAGATGGAGACGCATAGGGCATAGATGTAGTAGTAGAAGTAATGATGGAGGAGTCCATTCCGAATACGATATTAAAACCGGAGAAAGATTTCTCCATGATAGTTAACATCCATCTCATGCGTTTCTTTCATCAAATTTATAATAATTTACATGTAACTTAAATGATAAGGGCGAGTATTATCATAATAATTGATTCAACACGTATGATCGCTTGGATTATTTTGTCACACCGCGTCCCATCTGGAACGGTATAATATGCTAAATGGCTCCTATCCTTTTAATTGGACGATATCAAGCCTTCAAATAATAATAGACTGTCTACGGGATGATTTTAAGACATTTCTCAATCCTATTCAACATGTAACGGTTGAACCTGATATTTCTTCCAATTATATCATGTATGGTTCCATGGCAATGCAAATCATTATTCAGTGATAATGAATAATAATATACATTTAGATCAATAAACAAATATTAGTAAGGATGAACGGGGTGTAGTATTTACAGACCATCTGATTAGTTGCGTCGAGACGAACGACGACGCTGTTTACGAGCCCGTTTCGTCACTCTGCGTGTTTTACGTCTTCCGCCATCTAAATGGGGGGCACCAGGTTCGTTTAATCGGAAGACAGCAGCGTCACCCCTATAAATTTTTCGAATGTTATAACGGCCGTTTAAGATACTCTGTACGTCTAATGTGATGTTACTATTACGGTTATCAGACATGAGTTCTTTGAATTCATGAATTGGCATTCGTACCGGATCGCCGTGGACCGTCGTTAGGTCAACATATTCACCACCATGTTGTTCAAATGCATCTTTTGTGATATTAACGATCTGCCCATCGTTTTCTCTCGTAAATTCATATCCTATAAGATCGTTATTGCGTGCCATTCTATTCATATGTGAGAAGATATAACCGGAAAGTGTTGGATCTAAATAAATCGTTGTAGAACTTGTGCACTTTGGTATAAACTTGCAGCGAGGGGATTTACTTCGTGTGTGTACTTCATATATCGTAATTCAGGAAGATAATTACGCAGGATCGACGAAAACTGTTGCGAAGAAATAAGGGGTTCCAAAGAGGGTAGATTATTGATCGCGATTAGATCGATGGAATTTTCGATCCGACGAACCGGTTTACTTTTTGTTGTATATTCGGAATAAAGTGGTAGGGTATTACGAGGGTTTCCCATGTCACATGTAATATCACAAATGATCGATAGTTTATGTTTAGCTGATAGATCACTCGGTGTTAAAAAAGGTTCGATCTTGATGGATGGATCATCAGGAAGGCGAATAGCATGGATCAGAATATCGTGATCCAAGATCACAGATCGATCGGGGACGGTAGTGCTTGTCCAGATCGTTGATTGGATTTGAAATTGATCTAGAATCTCTTTGGCACGCTTGCCTGCCGTTCCATATCCGATCAAAAGAACTCGGGGAAGTGGAATCATCGCGGATAAGATCGATTGGTATTGATTCTCTTTGAATTTTGGTAAGACGCGCAGATTATTTTGTCGTAAATGATAAGCCATTAAGGCAAGATAGCATCCTATTTTTCCTGATTGAGCACAAAAGGAGATCACTCGTTTTTGATCACGATCAACCATGTATTCGTAATCGATAAATGTACATCCATTTAGAAGAGCAAGTGCTTCCTTTGACCCCTCTTGATTCTTATAACAATGGGCGAAATGAAGAAGAGTTTGTGTGGGAGTAGCAGCATACTTAATCTCTTTTAAACCAACTACATAAGAATGTGTNGTGGTTTTCCAATACCCTGCATCTACAATGATTGCCCCTACCTTTTGATAGGCTATATCAGAATANCAACGTGTAGCAGATGCTTCGACTTTCACGGTATATAATGGGAGAAGAGCTTGAATATCATCTGGAACAATTGGTGTTCTCGATTCAAATGGACTAAGTTCTGATCGGATCACTAACTCGGGNTTTCCAAAGACGTCTCGATGTAATAATTCAAATGCTGTTCGATTATAATTTACGATGGAGGGTCGGGTCATATGAGGAGACATTTTTTGGATCAGATCAGAAACATGATACAGATCATAGAGTTGATCACTGATCGAAGATAAAAGCGCATGCGCTGTATGAGCATGTAATACAGAGGACAATCCCAGATCACCCAGAATCACATTACATTCATCTACAGGGATCAAATAGGTAAACCCTTTTTGTACACAATTCTTGATTAAACNATTGTATCGCGATTTTTCGATGGTCGTTGCGCCACGTGTTAATGAATGCTGTGCGAGTAATACGATAAAATTCATGACATCGTCAAGATGCTCTTCAGGAAACCATTCGAAAAATCGCAATTCAATTCCATGATTTTTAAACTTATTAAAATTCAAGTCATAACCAATTTGCGTATTAGGGAGATAGGGTGTATCATGTAACTGATTATACCAAAATGCTGGATCTGTAGGTTTATCCATAAGAAGTAATTTGCCATTGACAGGGATAGCAGTATTATACGTCTGAAGGGAAATGTAGCGACTCATACTAATCCGCAAACTTCCAATCGAATAAGCGGGATCCACGGTCGAAAAGACATCAGGTGTTCCATAGCAAGCAACAAGCAGGGGTTCCACCATCTGGATGTATTCCATAAGGGTCAAATGCTCTTTAGCAAAACGATTTTTGTCGATGATGACACCGTCTTGTAATAGGGTGGGCAATGTAAGATTAATATGGATGGTTCCGTTATTACAAATAAGTAAATTAGATTTGTTAGTTGTTAAAAATGTAACAAGTCCATAGTTATGATCGGGAAACATGACTTTACCGATATTCCATTTTTCAAAAAAAGGGAAGACCTCTTTTCGAAATCGCCTTTTCAACTGTATAAANTCATCTATACACGCAGACACTGTTGTATTCTGAAANTGTTGTGTAATAAACTCAATCGAATCTCCGTCAAATACAACGGATTTATCATAGACAGACTTGTAAAATGGACATTCGCGCATTAATACATCGTGGATGGATTCGGTGAAGATGGGATTTGGCGTGGATTGTGTATCATATAAGGTTTTATGCTGTAGATTTTTGTCAGTCTTTTGAAAGGTAAGAGAATTGATATAGACAGGGTATGTTAAATTGGACGATGCACGTAACTTATTTAATGCGATATTCAGCGGTTCGGGTTTGAAATTCTTGTAATAATCGACGCTATAACGTTCCCTCTTTGGTTTCAGCTTAGAAAAGGATGCAGACAATTGAAGTTTATTGAGCATCAAATACGATTCGTTTTCAATTCCAAGCGCCCAAAATAGGGTAGGTTTTTTCATATCGGAGTAGATGTCCATATATTTCATATGCTTGTCATCGATGATGTCATTGAATACATATGATATTGTATCGGTATTAGGAGGAATACATTTATTGTCGTCCCATGGAGTCGGAGGAAGTATGTCAACAGGAAGTGTATCAGGGATAGGGCTATTATCTATTATAATAGGCTCTATCCTATTTTCTATTTTAGATACACAACATCCCATGATATAAAAGGATCGTACTACACTATATCGTCTTTTAAAATAAATGCTTAAGCGCTTTGAGTTTTATTACGAAGTACTAAAAATTATATATAGTCGCATAAAACCGCAAGTTCAGACCCATCTTCTTGTTGAACGACACGAAAGGGCTTGCCGCATCCAGCAATTGCGCTTTGTTCCACAAGTCGGTCACACTCCTCTTTTGGGGCATGAGGAGGAATAGGCATACCGTTGTTTAGATAGGCCCCGTGACGAAAGATACGGCAATTAAGTTCGTTGTATTGAACGATAATGGTGCCTTGACAATGCGGGCAGGTAAATAGATGAAAGTCTTCCATGCTACTGTAGAGCTTTTTAGAAAAAAAGCTCGCAAAAATTCATTTTTATAAAAGCTTTATTATCATTTTTGAGAGATTTTTCTTAAAATCTTCTAAGTAGAAATGACGTCTACATTGCGTGTGAACGCTGCCAATACGGCGCGTACAAAACCGACGACAGGCGATACAAAAATGTCGTTTGTCAACACGGATCATTTGGGATGGTTGCTGTGCGATGGACGTGTGATGGACACGACTGCTGATAATTTACTTTTTCAGGTGATTGGATATACATTTGGTGGGTCCGGTAATTCATTTAACTTGCCTAATCCGGCAGGACGTGTGATGGGTACCGTTGGTACAGTAACGGATGACGCCGCGCGTTCGCGTACTTATGTGAAAGGTCAAAGTGTTGGTGAATTGGATCACAAACTTACTGTGCCTGAAATGCCTGCACACAATCATAATAAGGCCACCGCATCACCTGGTGCAAATACGACAGCTGATGGAACAACATCTGTTCAAGCCGATCACACACACGCTATTACGGATCCAGGTCACACTCATAGTTATTTCAACCAGCCAAATACTGCTGATCCAGCTGTAAGTGCGACAACAATGGGTGTGGCTGATAATGTCAATGTGAATCAAACAACAGGTTCGGCCACCACAGGTATTTCTATCAATCCAGCCGGCGCACACAGTCACACTATCAGCTCCAACGGTGGTGACCAGTACCACAACAATATCCAGCCGACTCTCTTCTACGGCAATACCTTTATCTATTGCGGTGTCCCGATGCGCGGCGAGTTCCCGTTCAAGACGGGTCTAGCACCGGTTCTCATTTAGGGGGACGTAACGCCGACTACGTCGGCTACCTCCCCCTTACCCCCTGTTCTGAAAGATTTACTAAAAATAATAATAGCTTATTGTTTATTTTAGGTTGAACCCGGTTCCACATCTTCTTTTACGACATTCACTGCCACAACTGCTCTTGATTTCTCCGCTCTCACCTCTTTAACATCTGTCTCAGGAACAATTGCTGACATTTTTCGAATATTCGCCCTCTCTTCTTCTTTCATCTGCGTCTCCACTAGTCCCTTGTAGAACGTCTTGACGGTCGGGTGAGCGCGAAACGCCGCAGGGTCAAAGTCATGNACAAANAGCCCTTCCAGTGTTCGCGCACGGGACAATGCGACATACGCCTGACCATACTCGAAATTACCCGACCCAATATCAACGAGCGCACAATCGAGAGATGACCCTTGACATTTATGTGTTGTAACGGCCCACGCCAGTCGCAACGGAATCTGTGTACGTGATACAAATGTATAATCTTCGATGGGCCATGAGTGAGTCCCAATGACCCTGCGAATACCATTCACAAATTCCACGATGGGTAGATTGGTAGCGGCACAGAACCCGACCAGAACGCCACGCGAACCATTGACNAGTCCCGCGCCTGGATCCACNTTTGCGATGAGCATGACTTGTGAGTCTTGAACCAGCTCTAACTGAACGGTATAGGCCGCATCGGTATCAAAACGGGTGAGAGCTTGTTGAAACCCTTCATCCGATTCCACAAATCCAGCAGGCATTTTGCCGTCGTAGGCCAGACGCGCCTTGTACGTTTCTCGTTTTCCTTTCAGTGCTTTCAAGTTAGATTCATTGATTAATTCGACTTCGGCCCGACGAGGAAAGAGCAGCGTGGGCTTGATTTTATTCTTGCGCCAGTCGAGACCCTCTCGTGCCCTTAGAATTGTACATGACTCCATTGATAATTGACCCATACGTGCTTCTTTCATAATGGTCTGAAATCCCACATCTTTCTGTCGTTGAATTTGGGTAAGCTCGATACAGACGGAGATTCCCTCTTTCCATGCAGCGGATTCAAAAGCGAATCGCGTGGCTTCATCACTGCGATTAACAGGAGGAAGCTGAAAGAAATCGCCGACGAGAAGGACCTGGAGCCCGCCAAAGGCAGATTTGGAGCCTCTGATTTTCTTGCCGAGTTCGTTGAGTTTGTCTAGCAATTCGGCAGTGAGCATGGAGACTTCATCAATCACCAGTAGATCAGTAAGAAGCCAATGTTGAAGGACTTTGCGATTTCGACGGATTTTTGTGTAGAGTTCTTGAACCGTTCCTTTACCAAGCCCGATGCCGGCCCAGGAATGAAGAGTTTTTGCTTTATGGCCTAATAGAAGTGCAGCGCAACCGGTGAGAGCGCACATTTGAATACGAGGGAGCTTGACATGTTCCGCGCCACGCGCAAGTTCTAGCCTCCTTGACATGCCTGGAAATTCCGAATCAATGACAGAAAGCAAGTAGCTTTTACCAACACCCGCCGGCCCCAAGAGTGCTACATTATCACCTCGTAGCAAGAAGTCAAACGCCGTTTTTTGTTCATGATTAAGTGTATCATAGGGATTGGAAATAGCAGCCATATTGAGGTATCTTTCTTTTACAAAAAAGATAATTCAATTTTATTGTATTAATAGCAATCGACAATACGATTGATATGGGCAACACGTTCGGGATGTTCCATCATAATTTGTACTGTTTTTCCATATTGGTCTAAGAATTGATACACGGTATCTTTCACACAGCTAAAGTAGGCAATAAATTTTCCACCATCTTCATGATCCGCACAAATGAAAGCTCCAGTGGGAGTTTGCCCTGGATCAAGTGGGGATACATGGAGGAATAGATAGGAGTTCAATGCGATTTCGTGGTGTCCTCTTCCAAGCACCCATGGAGAACCGTCTCGTCGAATATAGCATACTTTTGAATCACTCATGGTGGGGAGCCTAGTGACTTCCTAGACCCCTATTAGCGTGCTTCAATTTTTTGAGAAAGATAGGCAATGAGTTTGGAACCAAAAGATGATTCTCCTGTTTCTTCAATTTCTTTTAATGCTTCCTCATGAAATTCTTCTAGTATGGTATCGAGCGGATCGATCTGGCGGATCCGATCTTGAATCCATTGTAGTTTTTCTAGTGATGTTTCATAGGAAGCTTGAATCGTTGTGATTTGATCCACGATATCATCAAAATCGGCAGTGAGATCGACATCTGATGTATCACTCATCGATTCAGTGTCACTTAGTATATCGCTTTCTGCCATATTATACATAGATTGTCATTTTTGTTTAGGTGAACGGCGATGCATGGAATGCCAATAGACTAATCGGAGAATGATAGGAAATCGTGCCAACCATGGGGATTTTTCCCTCTACTCGACCCTTCCATGATATAAACCAATGAGCAGGCATGAATAGTCCATTTCCAGGTCGTAGGATAATGTCCATATATTTCAAATCAGCTAAGAATGGTGTATCTTTTGCTGTAAATTCGTCTGGAAATCCATCGATCCATGTAGCAGGTAGCGCCGTTTCCACGTTTTCAGTCATGATGCTTGCCGTAATTTCACCGTCCACAGGAAAAATATAGGTCCATGTAGCAATTGTTTTTCGTAATCCTACTGCGCCCGCCCAGCAATGGTAGCGGGGATACCACCATCCCTTTAGCCATCGAGGAATGATGACAGGATGAAGCCATTTGGATGCCCAGACGGACATGCCTGATATGGCAGCAATCTTTTCGGCTTGCTGATACTTCCAGGGACACACAGACTGATCATTGGCATTCGAGATCCATTCGACCAGACTCATTTCCTGAAAAATAGGAATATTAGCATAACATTCTCTTGATAATACATCATCTACACTCCAAAAGGTAGCAGGAGGAAGGGTTCGAACCACAAGTGGAATCTTTTCATGAAGTAATGTGGAGAGATTATCTTTTTGCGCCCACTCCATTTGATTGATGCGAAATTCACAAACGGCCTGTTTATAAAAAAAGGTGAGAATCACAAAGATTACACCGAGAACTAAAAGTATCTCCATCGGAGCCCTATTCTCTTCCCCATATCAAAACAATACGTTTATTACACAGTAGTTTTGGTAGAACGACGTGTTGTCGCCAGGATCTTCTTCGGAGGGGGTAAAAGAAGTTTCTTTCGGCGAGTGGACGCAAACATACGTTTTGGATTATCTTTGTGCTTTTCCAGGAGTGAAGCGGTAAGGGTGGTAGATGTCAGTTTCACCGGATCCTCTTTTTTTGGTTCAGCAGCGGCGGAACCAACGCTAGAACCAGAAGGAAGAAGAAGCGACAAGGCGCGATCCACCCATTGCGGAGGAAGTGTACCCGTTTCAGCAGTACTTACGAAAAATCCATCTTCTTCTGGGACCACTTCTTGAATAATTTCATTTACTTTTTCCTCTAGGGCGTCGACTTCTTCTAGAGAGGTAAGAGTGGTGAAAATATGAATCCAAGCCTCTTGATAATCAGATGGACAAGGGGTGAGCAATAATTGTGTATCCATCGCAAATCCATAGCGAAGACCAATTTCCGCAAATTGTGTTTTTAGATCAAAGGAAGAGTGTTGACGTTGAACGATTGTTCCAGATAATGTTACGCTTTTTTGGATAATGTCTTCCAATAAAAGATAGCAACCGTAGAGATGATTTTGAAGACGTAAGGAAGGCAATCCACGTACACTCGATAAATGCGTACGAACGGTATGACATAGTGGCTCCATAATCTATTAGACACGATTCTTGTTGATTCTACAATTTATCGCATACACGTTATATTACAGATCTAAACCATATCATCTATGATAATATAACATGACAACGCTTGAGTTCTCAAAGGGTTCAGTCGAATTAAATGAGGAACAATTTCGGGTTGTAACAAGTCCGCCGTCTGAAAATCAGCGCATTTTAGCCTCTGCCGGATCAGGAAAAACAACGACGATCACCGCACGGATCGCCTATTTAGTAGAGGAATATGGTTGGGATCCAAGTAAGATTTTACTCGTATCTTTTAGTCGATCCGCCGCACAAGAAATGATTCACCGTGTTCATCGACTGATCGGTGATGTTAATCTCTATGCAGGAACATTTCATGCGTTAAGTTCAAGAATTTTAAGAGAACAGGCGCCGAATTGTGTCGTGGATCAGCCCTTTATCGATGAATTACCCTACCGACTTGTGAAATGGCTTGAAACGGATCAAGGAAAGAATTGGTCAAAACGTTTTCGAACGATCATCGTGGATGAATTTCAAGACATTAATGAGATTCAGTGGCATATTCTGAAACGATGTTATCATCCGCATACGACCATGACAATTGTAGGCGATGATGCACAAAATATTTATACATGGCGTGGATCATCTGTCGATTTCATCTTAAACTTCCACGATCATCTTCAAAATGTACAGGATTATCAGCTTTGTCGAAATTATCGATCCAGCGAAGCGATCGTGACGATCGCCAATTCGGTCATGCGATTTATCCCCACACTGCCATTCAAGGAAAAAATGATGGCGAATACAAAAGGAGGTAAAAAACCAGAGGTTCATTATTTCTTTCGATCATCGGATGAATGGGATTGGATCGTTCAATCGCTTGAAAAGATGATCCGTCAATTGCCCACATTTACCTTTGCGGTTCTATCGAGATACAACTCAGATCTGTTTCGAATCGAAGAGCGACTTCATCTACGCGGTCTTCCCTATCAATTATGTACGAGTTACAGTCCTGATTCCTCTACGAAAATAAAAAAACGGATCACACTTGCCACGATCCATGCCAGTAAGGGTTTGGAATGGGATGTCGTATTTTTCATGAATCTTCACGATGATGTTTTTCCAGCACGCAAATCAGACGACGATATTGTATGTGAACGCCGACTCTTTTATGTAGGGGTGACCCGTGCGAAGAAAGCCCTATATCTTACGTATTCGAAGCAAGAACGATCTCTATCGCGCTTTGTTCGCGAAATCCCACGACCGTTTCTTCGATACCATAATGTAGCCTCCTTCAAATTGAGTACAGTGGAGGGTACAACAGGTTTGATGAACATCGAGGAGATGCTACGTGGGCTAGATGGCGCTGATTGGAATACGTTGCGTGATCAAGGAGATGTGCCGCGCA
>Ga0063231_10000335_pt1 | contig 13271 bp, 10 predicted proteins | sample LauGreSu1BDMLBSD_2_FD_56231 | JGI IMG/M metagenome (GOLD analysis project Ga0063231, IMG submission 56231) | Freshwater lake microbial communities from Lake Michigan, USA - Su13.BD.MLB.SD v2 (version 2) | ecosystem: Environmental > Aquatic > Freshwater > Lake | place: Lake Michigan, USA...
GTAAGCGCCTCGATGGAGCGATATCCCAATCCGCCGCCGCCAACCATTCCAGCAATGATTGCCATTGCAAGCACCATCATCACCATTTGATTGATTGCCAAAATAATGCTTGGCATGGCAAGTGGAATGCGCACACCCCACAGCACCTGACGATCTGTTGCGCCAAATGTTGTTGCTGCCTCGATTGATTCTTGGTTTACCTGACGTATTCCAAGGGAGGTAAGTCGGATCCCAGGTGGAATTGCGTATACGACTGCAGCAACAACTCCTGGTACTGGTCCAACAGTGAAAATCATAACGAACGGAATTGCATAAATAAGCGGCGGAATGGTTTGCAACGAATCAAGGATTGGTGAAAGCGCGGACTCAATTCGTGGTCGTCTGCCGAGCCACACTCCAATCGGCAGTGCGATCACGATAGAAAGTGCAACAGCAACAATCGTTTGTGTGAGTGTGTCTACCGAGTCGGTCCATCGTCCAGTGAGACCAATGGCAAGAATTCCGACTGCAGTAGTAACTGCCATCTTCCAACCCGCAACAACGTATGAGAGCGCCATTGCCGCGACAACAATCATCTGCCAAGACAGCGAGTTATTCAACAGTTTTTGTGCGCGAAGCAGCACGTCGCGAACGATGAAATCGTTAAATGGTCGTGTTGCGAAAGAGAACGTGTCTCTGAACCAATTCACTGCAGTATCGATTGGGTCCGCAAATGAAGTTCCGTAGGAAATCGGAAACTCGTGCCAGCCCGCCAACCGACCGATGAGCGTCGCGAGAACAACAGCAGCAAGAGATCCAACAAATAACTTCCGTGATGTTTTAACCGAACTTGTTCCCGGTTGGGAAATGAGCGCCATGCTTACGCGGTCCAGAACAAATGCAACAGCCACCACTGCAAGGCTGACAACTAATCCTCGACCTGGTGAAAGTTGACGAACTGTCTGATTAATTTCTTGACCGAGACCACCGGCGCCAACGAGCGTTGCAATAACCACAATTCCAAGAGCCATCATCACGGTTTGGTTGATGCCCGCAACGATTGAAGGAACAGCAAGTGGTAATTGAATGCGAGCAAGAATCTGACGCTTCGTTGCACCAAACATTTGGCCCGCCTCAATTGCTGAGCGCGGAACCTGCTGCACACCAAGAGATGTCAATCGGATCATTGGTGGAAGTGCGTAGACAACTGTCGCAATTGCTGCAGGCACTTTGCCAATGCCAAACAGCAGCACGATAGGAATCAAGTACACCGTTGCCGGAACGGTCTGCATGGCATCCAGCAGTGGGCGCAAGGCTGATTCTGCACGCTTGTTTAATGCTGTCCATACGCCAATTGGAACTCCAAGAAGAACGCAAATACCCACTGAAACCGCCATCAGCGAGATGGTCTCGATGCTTTCTTGCCAAACGCCAACTAGTCCGGGATAGATGACTGCAAACGCAGCGAAACCGGCCATGACGAATTTTCCGCGGCGCGCAATGATGGCAAAAACGACAATTGGTGGAATAAACCATGGAAGCCAACCAATGAATGACTCAGTGAATTCAAGACCAAGATCAACGATCCAAGTAATCGGATTAAGAATGAACGTAAACAGCCAATTATTGTCGCGGTTCGTTCTGATCCACGATTGCCACGAGTTGATTGGTTCGGATAATCCGATGTTCCACGATTGTGGAAACCCGCCACTTCCAAATAGTTGTAGGGCAATCAGAATTGCAACGACTGCGATTGCACCAGTTCGGTAGCGCTTGCTCATTGCTGTTCGGCTTGCAACATACTTGCCACATTGTTGCGGCTAACAATGCCAATTGCGGTGCCAGAAATGTCGATCACGCTGATGGGTTCATCGCGCTCAAGCAGCATGGGAATAATGGTCTCAATGCGTGCAGTGTCGCGCACGGTGCGTGCACCACTTGGCGCTGATCCATTTTCTGTCACGCTGCGAACGCTCAGCACTTTTGCTCGAGGTACGTCGTTGACGAACTCACGCACATAGGGAGTTGCTGGGTTAGAGACTATTTCTTCTGGCGTTCCGACTTGATCGAACGATCCGTCTTTCATAATCGCGATGCGGTCACCAAGGCGCAGTGCCTCTGCAAAGTCGTGAGTGATAAAGATGATGGTTCGTTGCATCGTTTTCTGCAAACGAATCAATTCATCTTGCATCTCTTTGCGAATCAGTGGGTCAAGTGCAGAGAATGGTTCGTCAAACAACAGGATCTCCGGATCTACGGCTAGCGCACGAGCTAAACCAACACGTTGTTGCATTCCTCCAGAGAGTTGTTGCGGGTATCGGTCAGCCCATCCGTCGAGACCAACAATGTTGAGCACTTCGGTTGCACGTGCAAGGCGCGTGACTTTGTCAACTTTTTGCACTTCTAAGCCGTATGCAATGTTGTCAATTACTTTGCGGTGAGGGAACAGACCGAAGTGTTGAAACACCATGCTGATTTTTCCTCGCCGTACTTCACGCAATTCTTCGTCGTTCATTGCCAGCAGATCGGCTCCGTTAAGAAGTACTTCGCCAGAAGTTGGTTCAATCAATCGTGAGAGACAACGAATGAGTGTGGACTTACCGGAACCACTCAGCCCCATGACCACAAATGTCTCGCCGCGAGCAACGCTGAAGGAAACATCGCGCACGGCAACTGTTTGATCAATGTTCGTAATGATGTCCTGGCGTGTTGAACCTGCTTTGGCTAAAGCAATGGCTTCGTCGGGCGAACCCTGTCCGAACACTTTCCATACGTTGCGAACTTCTATGGCATTCAATGCGTCCCCATGCACAGACGACACCTTACTTCCACTCCTATCAATGTCTGTAGGGCGTGGTTATGCTTGGTTTTAGGCACCTTCGGTGCATTCATAACAAAAGGGGAGAACATGCGTTCAAGCAAGAAGTTGCTCGTCGTAGGTCTTATCGCAGTCGGGTCGCTTTTGGGCGCCGCTTGTGGTGGAAGCGATACAGCATCAGAAGAAACCGCTGGTGGTTGCACCGGTAGCGGAACAGAAACCATCAAGATTGCTCGCAACAACTGGTCAGCGTCTGCTGTTGAAGTTGAAATTGTGAAGCAACTGATTGAAGCCAAACTGTGCAACCCGGTAGAAATCGTCGATATTGACGAAAATGCCATGTTCGCAGGTATGTCATCAGGTGACATCGATGCAAACGTTGAAGTGTGGCCATCGGGAGTTGTTCCTGATGAGCAGGCATTCATCGATGACGGTTCAGTCGTCAACATGGGCGCGCTTGGCGCTGTTGGAAAAATCGGCTGGTTCGTTTCGGACTACGCACTCACTCAGTTTCCACAATTGTCATCGTGGGAAGGCTTAAAGGACCCAGAAGTTGCTAAAGCATTCGCTACAGCTGCAACTGGTGACAAGGGCCGCTTCCTTGGTATGGACCCATCGTTCAGCCAGTACGACGAAGCAATCATTGCCAACCTTGGCTTGCCGTTCCAGGTGCAGTTCTCTGGTTCAGAAGCCGCAACACAAGCTGAAATCGCCGCACTTTCCGCTGAGCAAAAGCCAGTGTTGTTGTACTACTGGAGCCCATCGGGTGCTGTAGGCAAATACAACCTGAAGAACATTGCATTGCCAGCTCCAACAGGTGACTGTGCAGCAGATGGTGCATCGTGTGATGGCGACTACCCAGAAGATCCAATGTTCAAGATTGCATCAGCAAAGCTTGAGGCAAAAGATCCAGCTGTGTTCGCTTTCTTCAAGGCATTCACCTTGACAACAGATGACCAGTTGTCGTTCCTCGGACCAGTAGACATCGACAAGGTAGACCCTGCCGTTGCTGCTGCTGATTGGATTGCTGCAAACGAAGCAACCTGGTCAACCTGGTTCAGCTGAGCAAATAATTTCATTACATACATGTAGAAGTGGCGGGGCGAAAGCCCCGCCACTTTTCTGTTTCCGTGGCAGAATAAGCGCGTGAAAAAGTCTTTTGATTACGTCATCGTTGGTGGTGGTTCGGCCGGTTGTGCGCTTGCTAATCGTTTGAGTGAAGATCCGAACAATTCTGTGCTGGTTCTGGAGGCTGGTCGCCCCGATTATTGGTTTGACGTGTTCATTCATATGCCAGCTGCGCTGGTNTTTCCTATTGGNAACAGGCTGTATGACTGGATGTATTCCTCGCAGCCAGAGCCACACATGGATGGTCGCCGAATTACACATGGTCGAGGCAAAATTCTCGGAGGTTCATCCAGCATTAACGGCATGATTTTCCAACGCGGAAATCCGCTTGATTATGAACGTTGGGGGGCCGATCCAGGAATGGGCGAGTGGGACTATGCGCATTGCCTTCCATACTTCAAAAAAATGGAATCGTGCATCGCTGCAGACAGTTCGGACAAGTTCCGTGGAAAGAGCGGTCCGTTACATATGGAGCGCGGCCCAGTAAAGAATCCACTGTTTGGCGCTTTCTTCAAAGCCGTACAAGAGGCTGGCCACCCAATTACGCAAGATGTAAACGGTTATCAACAAGAAGGTTTCGCCGCGTTCGACCGCAATGTGAAGCGCGGCCGCCGCTACAGCGCTGCTCGCGCGTATTTACACCCGGTGAAGCGTCGTAAGAATCTTTCTGTGCAATGCCGTGCATTGGTAACCAAAGTATTGACTGACGGAAAAACTGCAACGGGTGTTGAGTACTCATTGCCGTTTGGTCGCAAGCGCTCGGTGCAGGCAAAAGAAATCATTTTGTGTGGTGGTGCGTTTAACTCACCACAGTTGTTGCAAGTTTCCGGAATTGGCAATAGCGATGAGCTGAAAAAAGTTGGCATTACTCCAGTGCATCACTTGCCAGGAGTGGGTGAGAACTTGCAAGATCACCTCGAGGTATACGTTCAGCATTCGGCAACGCAGCCAGTGTCATTAAATCCAATGATGAAAATGTGGAGGCGTCCATTCATTGGGCTTGCTTGGTTGTTCCGCAAAGGCCCTGGTGCGTCAAATCATTTTGAAGCGGGTGGCTTTATTCGCAGTAATAGTGAAGTGAAATACCCGAACCTCATGTTTCACTTCCTGCCGATAGCAGTTCGTTACGACGGCACCGCACCTGCAAGTGGTCATGGTTATCAAGTGCACATCGGGCCGATGTATTCGAACTCGCGTGGAAGTTTGAAAGTGACATCAGGCGATGTTCGTGACAAGCCTGCATTTACGTTCAACTATCTCTCCACGCAAGAGGACAAGCAAGAGTGGGTCGAAGCTATTTCTGCTGCTCGCAACATTTTGAATCAGCCAGCATTTGCTCCATACAGTGGGGGAGAAATTTCGCCTGGACCAACCGTTGCCTCGGACGCAGAGGTGTTGGATTGGGTGCGTAAGGATGGTGAAACTGCTTATCATCCATCGTGCACGTGCCGAATGGGCGTAGACGACATGTCAGTCATCGACCCTGCCACCATGCGGGTTCGGGGAATGCAAGGTCTCCGAGTAGTGGACGCCTCGGTCATGCCATATGTAACGAATGGCAATATCTACGCCCCGGTCATGATGGTTGCCGAAAAGGCGGCTGACATCATTTTGGGTAAGACTCCGATGGCCCCTGAAGTCGTCGACTTTTTCCGCCACCGCTAAATAGGGCGTATGAATAGGTGGCTGTAAGGCAGTCCTGATAACCTTTCTTCGCCGTGATATATCTCGGCACCACTCATTAACGGGGAGCACACATGAGCGATTTTGACGACATTGATCTTGCTGGTCTTACTAACGAAGATCTCATTGCCCAGATGCACGACGACTTGTACGACGGCCTAGGCGAGGAAATTGTTGAAGGCACGACCATTTTGTTGGACCGCGGTTGGGGCCCAGACAAAGTGTTGCAGCAAGCACTTGTTGAAGGAATGCGCATTGTTGGTGTTGACTTCCGTGACGGAATTCTGTTCGTGCCAGAAGTTCTTCTTGCGGCAAACGCAATGAAGGCTGGAATGAACATCTTGCGTCCATTGCTCGCAGAAACTGGCGCAGAGTCAGTTGGCAAAGTAGTAGTAGGAACGGTGAAGGGCGACATTCATGACATTGGCAAAAACCTAGTTGCCATGATGATGGAAGGCGCCGGCTTCGAAGTAATTGACCTCGGAATTAACACCGATGCCGACAAGTTCATTGCTGCCCTAGAAGAGCATCAGCCAGACATTCTTGGAATGTCGGCATTGCTTACGACCACGATGCCGTACATGAAGGTTGTGGTTGACACCATGAAAGAGCGCGGAATTCGCGATAAATACATCATCTTGGTTGGTGGAGCACCGCTGAACGAAGAGTTCGGTGCTGCAGTAGGTGCAGATGCATACTGCCGCGATGCCGCAGTCGCTTCAGAGACCGCAAAGACTTTGGTCAACGCACGTCGCGCGCGCACTTCCGAGCCTCCTGGCCCGTCGGTCGCCTGATTCGTTTCTGGTAACGCGCACATGTCGGCGGGCGAGCGTCCACTGATCATTGCGTGTGGTGCACTCGTGAGCGAGTTGCGCGAAGTACTTAATCGCAATGGACTAGCCGATGCAGTTGAAGTGCGTTACCTACCTGCAAACCTACATAATCGTCCGGAGGGAATTGTTCCTGCCTTGCGCGAGCATCTAGACGCACGTGGTAGTCGCACCACGTTTGTTGGATATGCAGACTGCGGAACAGGCGGTCAGATCGACACCATGTTGTTGGACTACCCAGGTGTTGAACGCATTGCAGGTGCGCATTGTTATGAGTTTTTTGCTGGTTCATCACTGTTCCACGAGGTGCAAGACGCCGAGCCCGGCACGTTTTATCTCACCGATTTCCTTGCCAAGCATTTCCGTGCCTTGGTGTGGGAAGGCCTTGGTCTTGACACACATCCACAGCTTCGGGATATGTATTTCGGTAACTACACAAAAGTGATGTATTTTTCGCAAGTGAGTGACGATTCTCTTGTCGCAATTGCCAAAGAAGCTGCTGAAATGTTGGGGCTCAACTTTGAGCATCGCCACGTTGGTGTGCAAGGTTTAGAGGCGTCAATTCCCGTAGTGTTTCAATCTGCTGCAAAAAGAAATGTGAGTGTCAACTAATGGCTCGTGGTGGAAATTCCGTAATCATTATTAAATGGCGCGATATTCCTGCGCAAGTAAATGCGCAGATGGGTCGGGAGCGTTATCAAGTAATTTTGGGTGCAAAGTTTCAGCGCGCAATCGATCGCGCTAAGCGCAAAGCAAACATCTACACGGCAGAAGAAGACGTGGCCCAGTGGAGCCGCGAAACCTTGCCATTAGAAGGTGACATGGCGCTTGCAGCCCAGTCAGTTGCCGACAGGTTGGAAGAAGAGTGGACCCGCCAACGCCTTGGCGTATTGGCCTATGCCGGTGGGTTCGAAAAAGATGTTGAGCAACTCACCGTGGCGGCGAAAGATCTCGCTGCGCTCGAGGAGCTTGAAGATGATGAAGAAGAAACACCAAATTTTTAATAGCAAGAAAGAAACGAGAAACTGACATGACCCATACCATCCTTTCGTCGCCAACAAAAGAAGTTGTCATTGGCTTCGATCGTCCATTCGTGATGATCGGAGAGCGCATTAACCCAACAGGTCGCAAACTGCTTGCCGAAGAAATGAAAAACGGCGACTTCAGCCGTGTCGAGGCAGACGCACTTGCCCAGGTTGCGGCAGGAGCCCAAATGTTGGACGTGAACGCTGGAATTCCGCTTGCCGATGAACCTGCATTGCTCGCACGTGCCATTCAGTTGGTACAGGCAATTACTGATGTTCCACTGTCCATTGACTCATCAATCATCGACGCACTCGAGCGTGGTCTTTCGGTATACCAAGGCAAAGCATTGGTGAACTCGGTAACGGGCGAAGACGAATCACTCGACCGCGTGTTGCCGCTGGTGAAGAAATACGGCGCAGCGGTAGTTGCAATTTCAAATGATGAAACCGGAATCAGCATGGATCCAGATGTCCGCTTTGCAGTTGCTAAGAAAATCGTTGATCGTGCTGCCGATTACGGCATTCATTATTCAGATGTTGTGGTTGACCCATTGGTGATGCCAATCGGTGCACTTGGTCAAGCCGGGCAGCAAGCGTTCAAATTAATTCGTCGTTTGCGCGAAGAGTTGAAAGTGAACACCACATGCGGCGCATCAAATGTCAGTTTTGGTTTGCCAGCTCGCAATCAAATTACGGGAACTTTCCTCAGTATGGCGATGGCCTCGGGAATGACATCGGCAATCATGAGCCCGCTTCACCCAGAAGTGAAGGCGGCAATTATGGCGGCAGACGTCTTGACCGGAAATGACCAGGACTGTGCAGCATGGATTAAGGCGAACCGCGATCCAAACGCACCTACTGGTGGCCGTGGTGACCGCGAAGGCCGACGTCGTCGTCCTGCGTAATCACTGCTCATGTCGCATCGCATTGTCTTTACGCCGTCTGGACTAGACGGCACCGTTGAAACGGGAACCACGGTGTTGGATGCTGCGCGCAAGCTTGGCGCCGACATCGATTCGGTGTGCGGCGGTAGAGGCATTTGCGGTCGGTGCCAGATCACTCCAAGTTTTGGATCGTTCTCAAAGTGGGGCATTGACGCAGTCGAGTCTTCGTTGAGTGAACGTTCTGATGGCGAGATCAAATACAAAGGCAAACGCGCATTAGTTGAAGGTAATCGTCTTGGTTGTATGGCCAAGGTATGTGGTGACATGGTCATTGACGTTCCTGCAATGAGCCAAGTGCACCGACAAATTGTGCGCAAAGATTTGGATCTTGGTGTAATCGTTGTTGACCCAACGTTCAGCCTGTTCTATATCGCGGTAACGCCTTCTGAACTTGGCGACGATGTCACTGCGTCACAAATCATTCGCGATGCAATTGCCCAGCAGCACAACATTGCGCGTCCGACCATCAGTATCACTGCACTTGCCCAAGTAAACAGAGCGATTGATAAAGGCGATGGCGGGGCGACAATCGCGATTAAGCGCTCAGAAGTTGATGGTGTTGCGGGCAACATCGTTGCTGCTTGGCCTGGGTTTGTGGAAACGATGTACGGAATCGCTATCGACATTGGGTCAACAACAGTTGCAGGGCACTTGATTGACCTCACCACGGGTGAAGTGATGAGTAGCTCAGGAGTAATGAACCCGCAGATTCGCTTTGGCGAAGACTTGATGAGTCGCGTGTCGTACGTGATGATGAACAAGGGTGGCGAAAAAGAACTCACCACAGTGATTCGCAATGCAGTTAATGAGTTAGTTCATGAGTTGGCTGACAAAGCCGATATCACCTCAGACAAGATTCTTGAAGTGGTCATGGTGGGTAACCCGATCATGCATCACATCTTGCTTGGAATCGATCCGACCCCGCTTGGTGCAGCACCTTTTGTATTGGCAACGAGCGAGGCAACATTTGGCGCCGCAGAAGAACTTGATATCCATTTGCCAAATGCATCGTTCTATGTTGGCCCGTGCATTGCAGGTCACGTGGGTGCAGATACCGCGGCAGCAATTCTTTCGGAAGGTCCACATCGTGGCTCAAGCATGCAGTTGCTCATCGACGTCGGTACGAACGCAGAAATCGTGTTGGGTGACACCACTCGTCAATTCGCTGCTTCATCACCAACTGGCCCAGCATTCGAAGGCGCTCAGCTCAGTTGTGGTCAACGAGCAACAGCAGGTGCAATTGAAAAAGTTCGCATCGATCCAGTAACGCTCGAGCCACGTTTCCGCGCAATTGGTATTGATATGTGGTCGGATGAGTCAGGCTTTACTGAAGCGGTGCAAGACACTCCGGTAACTGGTGTGTGTGGCTCGGGAATCATTGAAGTAATTGCCGAGATGTACTTGGCGGGAATTATCTCGCAAGACGGTGTAATCCAAGGGTCACTCGTCGACAAGTCACCTCGCGTTGTCGCTGATGAGCGCACGTTCTCGTATTTGTTGTATGAAAACGGCGACACGAAATTGTTCATCACGCAAAATGACATTCGGGCAATTCAATTGGCAAAGGCTGCGCTCCGTGCGGGTATTGACTTGCTCGTTGAGCACGCTGGCTCGCCTGAAGTGCACGACATTCGACTTGCAGGCGCATTCGGTGCCCACATTGATCCGACATACGCAATGGTGCTTGGCTTAGTGCCCGATTGTCCTGTTGCTGGCGTGCGGTCAGTTGGAAACTCTGCAGGTACAGGCGCGGCAAAAGCGTTGCTCTCTCGTGCACAACGACGCGAAATGGAACACACCGTTACTCATGTGACCAAGATCGAGACAGCAACAGAACCCCGCTTTCAAGACCTCTTCGTGGCCGCTATGGCGTTTCCGCACGCTTACGCGGCATCGCCAAACCTGTCGACTTTGGTCACATTGCCTCCAAGAATTGAAAACTCGGGCGATGGTGCCGGTGGTGGACAGAGAAGGCGCCGCCGCGCATAACGGTTTCTGCGAGAATAATTAGGGATTGGGGAGATTATGACCGAAGAAGTACATCACCGAAAGGGAGGCGGCCGTGCGGCTCGCCAATCCACGCGTAAAACTTCAAATGCCCAACGCGAGGCGTATCTCACTCGGTTGATTAAGCCGTACGAACTCGTCTCTGAAGAGGGTTTGCAAATTCTTGAAGATAATGCCGACACCATTTTGGAAGAAATCGGNGTTGAGATTCGTGATTACCCAAGTGCGATCGAGCGGTTTAAGAACGCTGGCGCAATNGTGGACGGAACTCGGGTTCGCTTTCCGCGCGGCATGTGTCGCAGCATTATTCAGGCAAGTGCGCCGCGCGTCTATACGCAGCATGCGCGTAATCCTGAGAACAATGTGCAGATTGGCGGCGACGCAACAGTGTTTGCCCCTAACTATGGTTCGCCGTTTGTGCACGACTTAGACAATGGTCGTCGATACGCAACTATTGCCGACTTCCAGAATTTTGTGAAGCTTTCATACATGTCGCCATACATTCACCACTCGGGCGGAACCGTGTGTGAACCAGTTGACATTCCGGTGAGCAAGCGCCATCTAGACATGGTGTACGCGCACATTAAATACAGCGACAAAGGTTTCATGGGCTCGGTNACTGCAGGGGAGCGCGCGCAAGACAGCGTGAACATGGCGCGCATCGCATTCGGTGGTGACTTGCAAGATCGCACAGTTATGACCAGCCTCATCAATGCATCTTCACCTCTGGTGTGGGACGCCACCATGTTGGAATCAGCCGAGGTGTACGCATCGAACAATCAGGCGTGCATCATTACGCCATTCATCTTGGCTGGAGCAATGGCTCCATCAACTTCTGCAGGCGTTATCTCGCAAACACTTGCAGAGTCACTNGTTGGTATGGCATTTTGTCAGCTCGTGCGCCCTGGTGCGCCTGTGATTTTCGGATCGTTTGCAAGTTCGATGTCCATGCTTACTGGTGCGCCAACATTTGGTACTCCGGAACCAGCCATGGTGCTGTACACCGTTGCAGCACTTGCACGCAGGCTTGGTGTTCCATTCCGTTCAGGTGGGTCGTTATGCGCATCCAAACTTCCCGACGCACAAGCCGCATATGAAAGTGCTTCAACGCTGATTCCAACAATCATGGCGGGAACCAACTTTGTGTTGCATTCCGCTGGATGGTTGGAGGGCGGACTTGCCATTGGATACGAAAAGTTTGTTCTTGACTGTGACCAACTGGGCATGATGATGACGTTCGGCAAGGGTCTTGACATCACAGAGAACGGTCAGGCCATGAGCGCGATGCGCGAAAATGAACCAGGAAATCACTTCTTGGGAACTGCGCATACATTGGCCAACTTTGAGACTGCGTTTTATCGTTCAGATACCGCAGACAACAACAGCTTTGAGCAGTGGGTGGAAGACGGCAGTTTGGACGCTTCGCAGCGGGCAAACAGGCTATGGAAAGAACGCCTTGCCTCATATCAACCGCCTGCATTAGACGATGCGATCGACGCTGAATTGCAGGAATACATCGCTAAGCGCAAGGCTGTTCTGCCCGATACGTTCGGCTGATTCTTAACCCCCAAAACATAAAACACAGTACGGAGCAACAATGAGCATTATTTCGACACTTCTCGGTAAAGGCAAGCGTGGAGGAAAGACCACACCTGCAGCACAGCGCCTCGTGCGCAATATGCGCTACGAGCTTGTTCCTTTGAAGTCGCTTGACCAAGCAATTGCCGACTTGCCTAAGGGTGCTGCAGTGTCGGTTACCTGTTCTCCTGCAAAGGGAATTGCTACAACNCAGCAACTCTGCGAGCAACTGATCGAAAAGGGTCACAACGTTGTTCCGCACTTCGCGGCACGTTTAGTTGAAGGCCCAGAGCACGCGGCAAAGTTGGCTACATGGGTGCGTGAAAAAGGAATTAAAGAAGTGTTCATCATCGGTGGCGATGCTGAAGTACCACCTCATTACCAGTACGCGCTTCCATTCATGAAGGACTTCCTTGAAGCAAAGCCTGGTGTAGACACCATTGGTTTCGGCGCATACCCAGATGGTCATGCAACCATCAGCAAGGGNGATCTGCACAATGCGGTCATCGAAAAGGAAGCGTTGCTGAAGAGCCACGGTGTGAAGGGTCTTGCGTCTACACAAATGTGCTTCGACGCTCCACTTATTTTGAGTTGGTTAAAGGACTTGCGTGCAGCAGGTTTCACCACGCCAATCAATCTTGGACTTCCTGGTGTTGTTGACCGNACNCGTTTGATGTCGGTTGGTGTGCGCACTGGTGTTGGTCAGTCATTGCGTTACCTCAAGAAAAACAAAGCGTCACTTACGCTCATGTTCGCTCCAGGCGGCTACGACCCAACCAAGTTGTTGAATGACATTGCGGTGAAAGCAGACGAACTCAACGTTTCTGGTATCCACTCGTTTACGTTTAATAGCACTGCCGATACGAAGCAGTGGGCGAATGCAATTTTGGAGCAGCAAGTATGAGTACAACCAAAACTGATGTAGTCATCATTGGTGGAGGGGTTATGGGTGCATCTATTGCGCTCGAACTTTCACGACATGGTCGCAAAGTTGTGGTTATCGACAAGGGTGGCGCTGCTGGCGCCGGCTCAACCAGCGCGTCATCAGCAATCATTCGTTTTACGTACTCCAACTTCAACACCATCTTGATGGCGTGGGAGAACGCGCAGCATTGGTTTAACTGGAGCAAGTTCGTAGGAATCGACGACCCAGATGGCATGGCTAAGTATGTTCAGACGGGTTACCTCGTATTCCTCACCGAGGGTTACGACGGTCTTCGTCAGCGCGAACTGTGGGACGAGTTCGGCATTCCGTACGAAGTGTTGTCGCCAGAGGAAG
>Ga0063231_10000340_pt1 | contig 13204 bp, 17 predicted proteins | sample LauGreSu1BDMLBSD_2_FD_56231 | JGI IMG/M metagenome (GOLD analysis project Ga0063231, IMG submission 56231) | Freshwater lake microbial communities from Lake Michigan, USA - Su13.BD.MLB.SD v2 (version 2) | ecosystem: Environmental > Aquatic > Freshwater > Lake | place: Lake Michigan, USA...
AGTGCTGCGCATAAGAGAGACTGTAAATAACAGCGCATATTAGCCTTGACGAATTTTAAATAAAAGTAATAGATCAGTTTGAATGATTTGAATCTCAGTTAATAGCATAGCCCGTTTATTGGTTTGGGGGTCACTACTATTTTGATTGCGTTGACATTGATACATTTTTAGAAACATGTCCTCAGTGAGCCCAAATTGCTCCCAATCAAACATGAGATTGATTTGTTCCTCCTTCATTGCCTCTCGTGTTGGATCCTTGATACCCAGCTTACTTTTTTCTAGAAGCGTATCGGAGTTTGTAAAAAGCGATTCTTTTAATTGCTCAAAACGCTCTTTAACATTTTGGTACTTTTGTTTTTCTTCATCACTAATATCCAAAAAGAGGGCAGCTGTAAATGATCGAATCTGATCAAGCTTTGCTTGCAGCGCTGCAAGATCGGCATCGCTCTCAAAATCAGCATCCTGCAAGAACATCGTATTCCTTATTCATTGACCCGAATAAAACGCCCATCTTCCATTTCTGTCTTTGGGCGGATCCAATAGCTGCCATTGATTAGTGCTTCATACACATAGGCATCCTCTAGATTTGCCTCAATCTTAGCAAGACAAATAATCCGGTAAAAACCACCAGTTTTGAGGTGTTGTAGTTGATCGCCAACTTGAAATTTGGGTGAAGTGCTCATCAGAAACTTGTATGGATAGTCTATAAAATCTCCACTTTACATTGATCTTTATAAAGGCTGGAAATGAACTTGCTGACCCCCATTACCTTAGGCGCAGTTTCTCTTGAGAACCGAGTTTTGATGGCGCCACTGACGCGCATGCGGGCAGATAATGAGGGGGTGCCTAGCCCCATGGCAATTGAGTACTATGCACAACGTGCCTCAGCCGGTCTGATTATCAGTGAGGCAACGCAAATCTCGGAGTTAGGCAAGGGCTATCCCGCAACCCCAGGAATATATAGCGAGCCTCAAGTGGATGCGTGGCGCAAAATTACGGATGCTGTTCATGCACAAGGCGGCAAGATCTTTTTGCAGTTATGGCATGTGGGGCGCATATCGCACTCATCCTTACATCCCAATGATGGTCTACCCGTTGCACCCTCGGCGATTAAACCTGCCGGTAAGGTCTATACCGCATCTTGGGCCTTAGCGGAATACGAAACACCGCGCTCATTAAGTTTGGATGAGATTAAGCAATTACGTTCAGAGTATGTGCATGCAGCAAAACAGGCTCAGCTCGCAGGCTTTGATGGTGTTGAATTACATGCTGCTAATGGCTATCTATTGGATCAATTCTTACAAGATGGCACTAATCAGCGCACAGACCAATACGGTGGCTCGATTGAGAATCGCTGCAAATTAGTCCTAGAGATACTGCAAGACATTATTCCTATTTGGGGCAGTGGTCGGGTGGGAATTCGTCTATCACCCTATGGAAGTTTTAATGATATTGCCGACTCCGATCCTCAAAAACTGTTCTCGTATTTGATTAATGCTTTAAATACTTTCAATCTTTCTTATTTGCATTTGATTGAGCCGCGCGCAACAACAGCTGGGGGTAGTGATCAATTGCTTGCTGATGCTCCACGAACTGGCCAGTTATTCCGTCCATTATTTGCTGGCAAGGTGGTATTGGCGGGTGGCTTTGATCAAGCGGGTGCAGAAAAGGCAATTGCCGATGGGGAGGCTGATGCCATCGCATTTGGAAGACTCTTTATTTCTAATCCAGATTTGCCAAGACGTTTTGAGTTAAATGCTGAGCTTAATCCATATAACCGCGCAACATTCTATGGCGGTAATGAGAAAGGCTACACCGATTATCGACCCTTTAAGCGCATTCATTACAATGAAGAAGATCATCGAAAAACATACAAAGATCAAAATAGACTATGGCCACCTATCAAACTGAGCGCGTTCTCACCGTTAAGCATTGGAACGAGAGCCTTTTTAGTTTCACAACGACCCGTAATCAAAGTTTGCGTTTTCGGAACGGCCATTTCTTGATGATTGGCTTAGAAGTTGATGGCAGACCTTTGGCTCGTGCCTATAGTGTGGTTAGCCCCAATTACGCCGAGCACCTCGAGTTCTTTAGTATCAAAGTACCCAATGGTCCCCTAACATCGCGTTTGCAACATATTCAGGTAGGCGACTCTATCTTGGTGAGCGAGAAGTCTGTTGGTACCTTAGTGATTGATGACCTGAACCCCGGTAAGCACTTGTATCTATTTAGTACTGGAACAGGATTGGCACCATTCTTAAGCATCATTCGTGATCCAGATACCTATGAACGCTTTGAGAAGATTGTCTTAATTCATGGGGTACGTGTGGTTAATGAACTTGCGTATCAAGAGTATTTAACGAAAGAGTTACCCAATGATGAGTTCTTGGGTGAGCTTGTGCGAGAGAAGTTAATTTATTACCCCACGGTAACGCGTGAAGCTTATGCTCATACTGGCAGACTGACCACTGCGATTGAGTCAGGCAAGTTATTTACGGATATTGGTTTGCCTCCCCTCGACCCCAAAGTAGATCGCGCCATGATCTGTGGCAGCCCGGCGATGTTAAAAGAAACCAGCCAACTCTTAGATCAGTGTGGCTTTAAGGTCTCTCCCTCGTCAGGCGAGTTGGGTGATTATGTCTTTGAACGGGCTTTTGTCGAGAAGTAGCCAAAAAAGAAGCCCCTTGCGGGGCTTGAAATTCAAAGGAAATAAATCAGTCTCTATTACAGATTAGGGCTACCGATCTGGCTATACAGACTAATCAGTAATTAAAAACCCTTAGGCTATCGTTCTTCATCGCCTGGCTGTAGAGCCTTTTATTAGCTTGGTCCTGTGATTTCAGGCATTAGGCACTAGAATTTACCCTAGTCAGCCCCCATAGAAAAAGTATGCGAATCGAAGATAAAGACCCTGATAGACATAATGCTATCGAGTACCCGATGGAGGTCGGTGCTCCTAAATTTGCACCTGTGCCCATTAAGGAAGAAAAAGATAAGGCAATTAATATTGCTCGGCAGCATGCGAATCAAGAGTACGACCGCATTATGGAGCAGGCCGCAGTCTTAATGCGTCAGGCTAAGGCACTGCAAGAACGATTGGATGCAACCGAGATGGTGCATGCCGCCAAATTTACCTTTAACCCAGTCTACGGAAAAAAATATTACCTCTATCAAGACCAGGCAATTAGTGGATATCGTTTAGTGCAGAACTCACCGCGCGAATGGAGCTGCGGTATTCCAGACGGGTGGTCCTTTTGCCAAGCAGTACGTAAGATGGGCGATAGTACGTGGGAAATCGTTGAGGAAGATTTGCAATAAGGATGCCATATGAAAAAACCCGATAGCCGTTGTTGTGGATCAGGTGTTTGCATCATCAATGATGCTGGCGAATGTTGGTGTGGCCAAAAATGGGATGGTGAAAAAATGTCTCACGTTGCTTTAGACCTCAATCAACCGCAAGATGAGGCAATCCAACAAGCAAGTACAGAAAAGCCCAAATCAGATAAAACTTAGTCTTGCCCTCGTTTTTTACGAAGATGCGCAATGGTTCTAAAGTGAAGGTAGGCTAGAACGATTGCCAAAATAGCGACAGAGTATTTGAGAGGGATGCGTAAGAGCATTTCAAGGATGAGGGCAAAGAAAAATGCCCAAGCCATCACGCTCAAGTAGGAGACAGCCGCCAAAAACTCTTTGAGCTTACTACCATCCAAAAAGCGCGAGTAAACAATCGCAATGGGTATTAAAGCCACCATCAGATATAAGATCATGCGCATTGATTGGTCTCCTCAGTACGTTGCTAATTACTTGAGCTTACTCGCCCAAAATATTGGGCAAGAGCTTGGTGAGGGTAGCGCGCTGCGCTGTTGCGGATCCCGCTAAAGCAAAACCAAGTAATTGGGCTTGGGGGCTATAGAACAATCCCTCAATGCCATTCTCTTCTTGTTTAATCGTCCATGAGCCCTCGCTACCAGATGCAGGCGGAGATACCACCAGAGGTAAAGCTGGAGTCTTAATCATCACCGGCATGGCAGGGTAGATTAGGGCGCTATCGTGCCCTGCCAGAATACTTGCTAGTGTACGAGCAGCCTGCATGATGGGCATTACGTAAGGCAAGACATGGCCTTCAACTTCNGCACAATCGCCAAGACTATAAATTCCCTGGATNCTTGTTTCCAGTTGACGATTAACCACGATGCCACGATCGGTCTTGATGCCAGNNCGTTTGGCTAATTCAGTTCTGGGGCGAAGACCAATTGCAGAGAGAACNCAATCTGCTTGCAAAACATTTCCATTGCTAAGACCAATCTCAAACCCATCTCCTACTCTTGAAACAGTCTTTGCACTGGTNCCAAGATGCCAGAGTACCCCCAGAGCGGATAACTTTGCTTGAAGCTCATCAGCAATTACTCTTGGTAGAAGGCGTCCTAACACTTGATCGGCTAAATCAACGACCTCAACGTGATAGCCACCTAAACTGAGGTCGTTGGCAAACTCACAACCAATTAAGCCGGCCCCCAAGATCACAAGCTTCTTTTGCTGGCCAATGCGTTCTCTAAAAACAGCGTAATCCTGCAAATCATTGACGGTCATAACTTGATCAGCTCCATCGCCAGCCAGATCTATCTGGATTTGATCGGCCCCCAAGGCTAGGACTAATTTGGAATACTGCAAAACATGTTCTTTGCCATCAGCACTTTGGAAGCTAAGACTTTGATCGGACCCATCAATCTTCAAAACCTTGCTATGTGAATGAATCTGGATATTGAGTTGCTCCATCATTTTTGCTGCACTTGAAGAGATCAGTTGTTGAGCATCTTTCTTAGAAGCAAAAGCAGTGGATAGCATGGGCTTGGAATAAAAATCCCCGCTCTCTTGAGTTATTACAGTAATGGCTTGCTCAGCATTCAGTTTGCGGTATTCCCGGATCAGGGTATAGGCAGCCAAGCCGCTACCAATGATGACAATCAGGTTTGTTTTGGTGATGAGTAGTGTTCATACGATAGATGCGGGGCTTACTTGCGAAAGCGCGCGAGCAATTCTTTCATAAAGATCCATAAAGCGGGTAGGCCTGGAATGATGATCATCGCGAGAGCGACTAAGGAAAAATTACTCTTAACCCAAGGATGATCGCCAATCAGATAGCCTAAGGCAGTGAGACTGCAGACCCAAATAATTCCGCCAATGATGTTGTAAAAGACAAAGACTGGGTAGCGCATTTGAGCCACGCCAGCTACGAAGGGGGCAAAGGTTCTGATNAAGGGAAGAAAACGCCCAATCACAATCGTTATCGGACCATGTTTTTCGTAGAAGGCGTGGGCTTGGTCAAAAGCCTTCTTATTAAACCAACGTGAGTTTTCCCAAGAAAATACTTTATTACCAACATAGCGCCCAACCGAGTAATTGACCGCATCCCCAAGAATCGCTGCACTGGTTAAGAGAAACATTAAGAGCGGAAGGTTTAGCTCACCCACGGCAGTGAGGGCTCCGGCAACAAAGAGCAAAGAGTCGCCTGGTAAAAAAGGCATGACCACCAAACCGGTCTCAACAAAAATAATGGCAAAGAGGAGAACGTAGATCCACGTGCCCCATTCATTAGCAATGAGGGCTAGATTTTTATCAAGATGAAGAAATAAATCTATGAGGTAAGCAAAATCCACGATAAGCTTTCAGAGTGTTTGTGGAATTGTAATGACATTCACCCCAATAAGAAAAAGCTCTAGAATGCGGGGATGCAATACGTCTTCCTGCTCATCGATATCGCTTTAGCCCTCTGGCTAGCCATCAATCTCTACCTATTAATTCTGGCTTTCCGAGTTCGGCGAAAAGAAGCTAATCCAGAACCCCTCTCATCATTTTTGCTAGAGCGTTTTGGCATTTTGGGCAAAAGCTTTGTTAGCACAGTGGTCTATGTAGTTATAGCCATAGGAATTGCTTATCTACTCTATGAAATTGGGGCAATGATCTTTACTTAAGAAAGTAGTAATTGTTGAAGATCATTTAAATCATTGCCTTGATGTGTCGGGGCTAAGCCAATTTCTTCAAAGGGTAACTGATAGCGATTAACCCAGAAGGTATCAAAACCAAACCAATTGGCACCAATGATGTCCCAGGCATTGCACGAAACAAACAACACCTCATTCTTGGGAATGGGAAAGTGATTAAGAACCAATTGATAACTGGCCGGTGTAATTTTGAACTGGCGGGCCTCATCAACGGAGATCACTGTATCTAATTCTTTTCCTAATTGGCTATGATCAATCGCCCATGAGAGCATTTGCAGATTGCCATTTGATAAGATGCAGGTTTTTAGACCACTGGCATGAATAGCCTGAAGTGCTTCCGCGGATTCCGGGAATGGACTTAACTTAGCATACTGTCCCAGTAATTGAGNTTCGNACTCGTGCGTTAAGTTGAGCCCGAGCTGTTTACAGGANTAGTGCAAGGCAGCGATCGTGACATCCCAAAACGATTGATAGTGTTTGCTACCACTCGGATTTTGCGGATCACTTAAAGAAATAAGGCGCGTGTACTCTAATTGCTTATCACGCCATAAAACAGATAAGGCCTTGCCCTGGCCTACAAAAAGTTTCTCAGCCAATGCACCAATGGAATACACATCAAAGAGCGTTCCATAGGCGTCAAAGGCAATCAGGCGATATTGCATCAATCAAATAAAGCGGAAGGCAATAATGGCAACGATAGTAGGTGGCACGGCAGCAATAAACAGATAGAGTGCACTAATTGCGCCTTCTTCAAAACTGGGGCGCAGAATTGAGTAACCTGCCGGATTGGGCGCGTTAGCAATGACCGTTAAACCACCACCCGTTACTGCTCCAGCGACCAAGGCGTACTTAAACTCATCGGAGAGGCCATCTACCAAGGAGCCGAGATAGGTCAGTGCTGCATTATCGGTAATTGCCGTTAAAGCTGTCGCGCCGTAGTACACCGTATCGGCATCTAAATTAGCCAATAAGGGCTGTAACCACCATTTTTGTTGGCTACCTAGGACCACTAAGCCTGCTAGGAAGAAGGCCACCATCAGGCTTTCACGAAAGATTAATTTATTTTGGTAGCGTGCATAGGCGGCGGTGTAGCCAATAAAGAATAAAAAGAGCCCCATGAAAATCACTGAGTGATGAACAAAAATAACGACGCCTAATAAGAAGAGCAGATGGATCAGAATGACACTGAAGGGAACGGCATCGCTTCGTTCGCTTGGATTTGAGGAAACTTGCAGAAGTTCTTTATAAAAGAGCACGCTCAAGATGGTCGAGTTCACACTAACTGCTAGGGCGGAGCGCCAGCCAAACTCCTGCAACATAAAGACAATGTCCCAGTTCCACTTGGCTGCCACCATCAGAATGGGGGGCGCCGCATAGGGAGTCAGCGTGCCACCAATCGATACGTTCACAAATAAAACGCCTAAGGCTGCATACATTAATTTTGGAGAGATCTTCTTAGAGAAGTAATGATCACGCAAAAGTAATGCGGCAACGGTCATTGCCGCAGGCTCAGTAATAAAAGAACCCAAGAGAGGTACGAGGGTTAATGTGACCCAAAAGAATGAAACCGATTTCTTCAGAGGAAGCAGGGCGGCGACTCGAGTGACTAAAAATAGACAGAACTCAAGCACAGGCTTACTGGCAGCAATCACCATGATGACAAAGACAAACAGGGGTTCTGTGAAATTTAAGCTCTCAAGGTACTGAATCGTTGCCTGATTACCACTATAGAAAAAGAAGAAGGTGACCAATACCATTGCCCAAAAACCAAATACCGCTTCCACTTCTCCCAAAAGATGCCAAACACCCGCATGGTTGGGATGTTTATGAGCCAAATGCTCAAAGAATTGCGTCGAGAAAGTGTGGATCACCGCCAATGCAAAAATGGAAGTGCTCACAATATTGACGAGGGTTGGCGACATGGCGATTCCTAAAGAATGATGAGTTGACTAAATACCTAGGCGTATGGCGTTAACCCCCTATTGTATTGATAAGCAAGCCCATAGTGTTCATAATGAATAGATAAGCGTATCAATCTCAGCAAAGGCGATCTTTATTATGGGATCTGCAGATTTAGGCAAAAACAACCCAATCTCTCATAGTCTGGTGCAAAACCTGCGGCAGCAATTAATGCGGGTTTTGCCATTCTCCAAAATGGCTATCGCGGACGTAGATTATTTTCTGCGCCATTCGATTGAGGTCTACTTCGCGCCAGGTGAGACCATTTTGTCGCCAGCCGATGGGGTGCCTAAGGATTTGTATTTGATTCGGCAAGGACGTGTTTCAGGACGACGTTTAATACCGGGTTTTGAAGAGATGGGCTTCGAGTTAGCGGCGGGTGAGTTGTTTTCAGTCAGTGCCTGCTATGCAGGTAGGTCAGTTACTTCGAAGTATGTTGCGATCGAAGATAGTTTCTGTCTGGCCTTGCCGGTTAATCAAATGCATGAGCTCGCAAAACAATCAAAGCCCTTTGGAGATTTTTTAAATAACCGCATTCTTAAATTATTGGAAGAGTCACGAACCGCTCTACGCAATAGTTTTGCCTCCCAAGCCTTGACTGAGCAATCCCTCGAAAGCCCCCTGGGTGATCTGGCACTCAAAAAGCCAATCTCGGTTTTACCAAGTACGCCACTGCAAGATGCCCTGCAATTAATTCATCAAAAGAAGGTGGGGTCGGTATTGGTTGTGGATGAGGCTGGGACTATTCAAGGCATCCTCACCCGCTATGACATCTTAGGTCGGGTGACCTTAGCGCAGATACCACTCGATACGCCAATAGCAAAGATCATGTCCACTGATGTAAAGACCCTAAGCGTGGATGACACTGCAGAGACAGCGGGCTTAATGATGTCACAGCACCATATTCGCCATTTACCTGTTTTACGAGGTAAAGAGATTGTGGGGATTATTTCAGAGCGTGATTTATTTTCCTTACAGCGTCTTTCGCTCAACAATATTAGTAGCGCTATTCGAGGCGCTGATGATGTCGCAAGCCTCAAAGAGTGTGCCAACAATATCCGTAAATTTGCACGCAATTTATTAGGCCAAGGCGTGCAGGCTAGGCAGTTAACGGGACTGATTAGCCACCTCAATGATGTCTTAACAGCACAGCTCATTACGCTCTTTACTAAAAAGCATGATCTTGATCTAGAGCACTTTGCATGGATCTCCTTAGGCTCTGAGGGGCGAAGTGAGCAAACGATTGCGACCGATCAAGATAACGCCCTCATTTTGATGGATAGCGAAGTAATGAATAAAGAGCGCTATCTTGCTTTTGCCAATGAGGTCAACCAAGCCTTGGACCAATGCGGCTATCCCTTATGCAAGGGCAATATCATGGCAAGCAATCCTGAGCTCTGCATTGGCCAACAAGAATGGTTGCACCGTTTTGAGCGCTGGATTGAGCAGGGCAATCCAGAGGACTTGCTCAAAGCTAGCATCTTCTTTGATTTCAGGGCGCTGGCTGGTAATGCATCTCTATTAAAACCGTTGCGCGATTATGTGGTGAAGCAGGCTCAAGCAACGCCCCGCTTTATTAAGTTACTCACCGAGAACTCACTCCATTGGAAGGTACCCTTTAATTGGTTNGGTAGTCTTGAAACCAAAGAGCTCGATGGTAAGAAAATCATTGACATCAAAATGCAGGGCACGGCTATTGTGGTGGATGCTGCCCGTATTTATTCCTTGGCACATGGCATTGCTGCAGTAAATACCCGCGAGCGTCTTGCGGCGGTAGGTCGAGCCCTAAATGTCAGTGAAGCAGAGAGCATGGGCTGGATTGCATCGTTTGAGTACTTGCAAACTCTGCGGTTAGCGGCCCAAATAGACGGGCACGCGATCGGCGGTAATCCAAATGCGGTTGATGTGGAGCAACTCAATTCAGTAGATAAAACAATTTTGCGGGAGTCTTTGTCTAAGGTGCGTAATTTGCAACAACAATTAGAGTTGGATTATGTTCGCTAAGTTGTTTAAGAATACTCGTTCTGATAAATCAAATGACGAGCCCTTGCGATGGATTGTGTTGGATGTTGAGACCACAGGATTAGACCCAGCGAGCGACCGCTTNTTAGCGATTGCNGCGATTGCAGTGCNGGTGGGTGTTGGANTAACGAANCCGACCATCGTCTTAGGTGATAGTTTTGAGGCGGTGCTTAAGCAAGACCTCGCGTCTGATCGAGACAATATATTGGTTCACCATATTGGTGTGGGTGCGCAAGAGGGAGGGAGCCTGCCAAAGAGGTATTAGAAGACTTTCGGACTTGGGTGGACAATGCACCTTTATTAGCCTTTCATGCCCCCTTTGATATGGGCATGATCAATCGGGCTTATCACCATCACGGTTTGCCCCCATTAAAAAATGATTGGATTGATATTGAACCTCTGGCAGCAATTACGGGGGGTCATACAAAGGCGAGAGCGCTAGACGATTGGCTTGATTTTTTTGGCTTGGAATGTGCTGTGCGTCATCAAGCCGCAGCCGATACCTTGGTGACCTGTGAATTACTCTTACGCCTTTGGGGTGGAATAAAAAAAGAGGCCAGCAGCTTTAGGGAGCTTAAAAATTTAGCAAAACAGGGTGCTTGGATACCAAGAGGCTAAATATAAGCACCTTTTTAAGGGTAAACACTAGGTTTAACTTAAAAACTAAGGGAAATCACCGATTTGGGTGTCTTTAGACCCCAACCATAATGCCGATTGGCTTTTTTCCCAAATAACAAAAGGCTTTCGAGTGCTTTTATTCTTAAATATTGCCCAGTTAATTTTGTACATCGGCGGCCTTGCTCTGATTGGTCAGGGATTGCTATTTGTACTCTCTGGTCAAAAGCGCGAAACCAATTTGTTCTACCAGCTATTCCAGATCGTTAATAAACCCTGGACTGCAATGGCGCGATTTATTTCTCCTAAGCAAATTGCGGATCATCAAATCCCATTTGTAGCGTTTTGTATTGTTGCCGTTCTATATATTGCTGTGACCCTTGCCAAAATTGAGCATTGTGTATCGATAGGGGTTGAGTTATGTCAGTAAAGCGCGATTTGCGTTGGTATCTTTTTAAGTACTGGGCATCATCCCTCATTGTGCTTGGGCTGAAGAAACGGGCAACTGAGGTGTTTGAAGAGATGTTGCGGCAGTATCCGAATGATCCCTATGTGCTTTCTAGCTTGGCTTACTTAAAAACTCAGGCAGGGGATAAGGCCGGTGCAATTACTCTCTACAAAATCGTGGTGCAGCGCTCCGATGCGCCAGCCTATTCTTGGTACAACCTTGGTTTTTTACAAGAAGAAATGGGTCAAGTTGAAGATGCCGAATTTAGTTTTCGGAAGGCTTTAAACCTTAACGAAAAGATGGATTTAGCCTGGTATGGATTAGGGCTAACCCTAATTCAGCAGCGCCGTTTTGATGAAGCCATCAAGGCTTTGAAGAAAAACACCCAATTACAACCGATGAGCCCTTATGGCTGGTACCAATTAGCAAGGGTTTATGTGGATCGCCAAGAACCCGAAGAAGCAGTAAAAATCATTAGGCATTTAAAGGATTTTGAGCCCAAATTTGCAAAACAGTTGGAACGGGAGACCGGTCTGACTGTTTAGCACAATGAAGTAGATGTTCGAAGTTTGCTGTAGTTGTTTTTTATTAACTTAAGGAGAAACTGTTATGCAATTAACAGAATCGCACAAACAATATTGGTCGAAGAACCTACGAATGACAGCGTTTTTGTTGTTCATCTGGTTTGTCGTGACCTTTGTTGTTGGCTATAACGCCCGCGAACTGTCGTTCAACTTTTTTGGATGGCCGTTTAGCTTTTGGGTCGGCGCACAAGGGGCATTAGTAGTTTATGTTCTCATCATCGCTTATTACGCTCATTACATGAATAATCTTGATAAAGAATATGACTGTGCCGAAGTGGAGGAAGATTAATCATGGCTGGAATGACACCTAATGACGGAAGCGTCTTCGGCGGCGGCGGTAGCAATGCAGCCTTTAAAAAGCAATTAAACAAAGTCTACGCTTGGTATACCGGCGGATTCATTTTGTTTGTAGTGATCCTTGCGATCCTCGAGCAAATGGGTATGGGCCGTGCCATGATTGGTTACGTATTCTTGGGCGCAACCGTATTACTCTACGCTGGTATCGGCGTGATGAGTCGTACTAATGACGCCGCAGAATATTACGTTGCGGGTCGACGCGTTCCTGCCGTCTATAACGGTATGGCAACCGGCGCTGACTGGATGTCTGCAGCCTCCTTTATCGGTATGGCAGGTACTTTGTACCTCACCGGTTACGGCGGTCTTGCCTTCATCATGGGTTGGACTGGTGGATATTGCTTAGTGGCATTATTCCTGGCTCCATATCTACGTAAGTTTGGTCAATTTACAGTGCCTGACTTTTTGGGCGCTCGCTATGACGGTAATCTCCCACGCTTTTTAGGAATCGTGGCAGCAATTCTGTGCTCCTTCGTATACGTTGTTGCACAGATTTACGGTGTTGGTTTAATTACCACTCGTTTGGCTGGCGTTCCTTTTGAGCTTGGTGTGTTCTTGGGTCTTGCAGGTATCTTGGTTTGCTCGTTCTTAGGTGGTATGCGTGCGGTGACTTGGACACAGGTTGCTCAGTACATCATCTTGATCATTGCATACATGATTCCTGTGGTTTGGCTATCGGTTAAGCAAACCAGTTTCCCAGTTCCACAGTTGATTTATGGTGCACAACTTGAAAAAGTGACTGCTAAAGAAGCNGAGTTGATCAAGGATCCTAAAGAGTTAGAAGTACGTGCAATCTTTAAAGCACGCGCAGACGCACTCTCTGAGAAGTTAAAAGATGTTCCTGCTGCATTGGCTGCGGATAAAGCGGCTGCAGAGAAGAAAGTGGCTGATTTAAAAGCTGCTAACGCTCCTGCAGACGAAATCGCTGCTGCTGAAAAAGCGCTAGCTGCCGTTCCAAAAGATGCGGAAGCTGCTAAGAAGGCATGGACAGCACAAAGAACCGGTGCAACCAATCGCTCTAATCAACTTGCCAACATGCCTCGTCATGCACAGCAATTTGCGGGAGACCCTGCGGGCGATGATAAAGCACGGACAGCCTTTGATACATCACGCCGTAACTTCTTAGCTCTGATTTTCTGCTTGATGGTGGGTACAGCTGCCTTGCCACATATCTTGATGCGCTATTACACGACTCCGTCGGTAAAACAAGCGCGTGAGTC
>Ga0063231_10000342_pt1 | contig 13121 bp, 9 predicted proteins | sample LauGreSu1BDMLBSD_2_FD_56231 | JGI IMG/M metagenome (GOLD analysis project Ga0063231, IMG submission 56231) | Freshwater lake microbial communities from Lake Michigan, USA - Su13.BD.MLB.SD v2 (version 2) | ecosystem: Environmental > Aquatic > Freshwater > Lake | place: Lake Michigan, USA...
TTCAATTGCTCGTAGCAACTAGTATTAAGTAACAAATGCTCACTCCCCTGCTCTCCCCTCGTAATGGAACGCCTGAAATTGCATCTGATGAAGCTGCATTTGAAAAGATCATCACGCAACTTTCATCTGGTGAGGGCCCAATTGCAATTGATGCTGAGCGAGCATCCGGCTACCGATATAGCCAGCGGGCATATTTAATTCAGATCTATCGCAAAGGCGGCGGGCTGCACCTAATTGATCCAATTCCTCTACGAGATTCAAAACTGTGGGAAAAATTCAATAACCAGTTATCAAAATTTGAGTGGGTAATTCATGCCAGTACTCAGGATTTACCCTGCCTAATTGAATTAGGCCTAACGCCCCAACATTTATTTGATACTGATTAGGAGCAAGAATTGCTGGTTGTCCAAAGGTTGGTTTAGGTGCGCTCGCTGAGAGTCTGCTTGAGCTGAGTTTAGCCAAGGAGCACTCAGCTGTTGATTGGTCAATTCGTCCATTACGAGCAGAGTGGATTACATATGCAGCATTAGATGTTGATATCTTGTTAGATATCCGAGATAAAGTTGAGGAAATCTTAACTGAACAAAAAAAGTTAAAATGGGCTAAAGAGGATTTTGCATCTATTTTGAAAAACTATGAGAACTATAAATTCTCCGATGCCCCAAAACCAGATCGCTGGCGCAAAACCTCAGGGATGCANAANGTGCGGGATCGGATCACAATCACNATTGTGCGAGNTCTGTGGCTTTCAAGAGATGAGCTTGCTCGAGAGTTAGATATTGCACCCGGCCGTGTATTAGGTGATGAAGCGATTGTGGAGTTGGCAACAAAGCGACCTGAAAATTTAGAGGAGATTGCCAAAGTAATTGGTTGGCGAACTAGATTAGAGGCGCCACCTTTTAATCGTTGGCAACAAGTGATCGCAAACTCGCTAAAAACTCCAATTGAAGATCAGCCAGAGTTTCGTGTTCCTTCTCATAACTTGCCGCCAATCAAAATTTGGAAAGAGAAAAATCCACTTGGNTATGCCCGTTTAACNAATGCTCGGGCAGCGGTAATGGAGTTGGCAAAAGAGTTGGCTATTCCGACTGAGAATCTAATTACCCCTGAATTTATAAAACGAGTTTGCTGGCAGGATCCGCCTGCAACGACAAGTGAGTATGAAGCGTTCACTAAATCAGAGTTGATTAAATTAGGGGCCCGGCCATGGCAGATTGAACAGGTTGGCTCGGTAATAGCTGCCCATCTTGCAGCTACTGAACCACTTGTAAGTGCTGAGGCGATCGAGGGTGAGTCTGAGCCTGAAATAGCGGCTAAAGAGGTGTGATCGGAATTACGCAACACTTAAGTTGCGTAATTCAATCCCCTGGCAATATGCTCATCTCATGCTAAGCACCTTCTTAATCGCCCTTCGTGAGGGGCTTGAGGCTGCGTTAATTGTTGGAATTTTGGTTGCTTACGTTGTCAAAACAAACCGCCGGAATCTATTGGTCCCAATTTGGACCGGTGTTGGAATTGCTCTAGCTGCAAGCTTTGCTTTAGGTGGTTTTTTATCCTTCACATCAGCTGAATTAAGTGATCGTGGTGAACAATTCTTCGCAGGCACAACCTCATTCTTAGCGGTTGGCCTTGTGACCTGGATGGTCTTCTGGATGAAGCGAGCTGCTAGAACTTTAAGAGATGAATTACATGGCAAGGTTGATAATGCATTATCTGCAGGTCCAATAGCCCTTGCTGCAGCAGCATTTTTCGCTGTTGCCCGTGAAGGTCTTGAAACCGCTCTCTTTGTATATACAAACTTTAAAACAGTTTCTGCTACCTCCTCTGCCTCAGTTGGATTAATCGCTGGTTTAACACTTGCAGTGATTCTTGGATATTTAATTTATAACCGTTCCATCAAGATTGATCTAAGTAAGTTTTTCACCATCACCGGGATTGCATTAATTATTGTTGCAGCCGGCGTTCTTTCCTACGGTATTCATGAGTACCAAGAGCTTGGTTGGATCCCAGGTGATGGCTCATATGCTTGGGATATCTCCTCCGTTATGGCTAAGGATTCAATTGCTGGCACATTATTAGCGGGCACCATTGGTTTTGATGTGAACACCACTTGGGTCCAGTTATTCCTTTATTTGGCCTACCTAGGCACAGTGCTGCGTCTGTATACAAAACCTGCGAGGGCTAAAGCACTCGTTTAAGTTTCACCCTTGCCACTACCCATTTTCCTTACTGGCGAGTAACCTAGACTCATATCTTCAAGCCAAGTAGCTAGGGGTCAATTATGGGCAAAACAGCAAGTGCAAAAACCAATGTGGTCTTAGTAGATGCAGTTCGAACCCCTTTTGGTAAAGCTGGATCCCTATACGCCCAAACTAGAGCAGATGACATTATGGTCCGTTGTATTCGCGGGCTTCTAGAACGAAATCCAAATGTTCCTCTAGACCAAATTGATGATGTTGCAATCGCTGCTGCAACTCAAACAGGTGATCAAGGAATGAATATTGGTAGATCAGTTTCAATTCTTGCAGGTATTCCAAAGACTGTTCCTGGCTATTCAATTGATCGATGGTGTGCTGGTGCTCTTACGGCTGTTACCACAATTGCTGGTGGCATCAACATGGGTGCATATGATTTAGCAATTGCCGGTGGTGTTGAACATATGGGTAATCACCCAATGGGAGATGGCATGGATCCAAACCCTCGCTATCTTGCAGAAAAAATTGTTGATACTGATGCTCTACAAATGGGTGCAACTGCAGAGCGCCTGCATGACAAATTTCCACACTTAACCAAAGAGCGGGCCGATAAGTACGCCTTAGCCTCACAACAAAAAACAGCAGCTGCATATGCTGCAAATAAAATTCAACCAGACTTAATTCCAGTTGCAACTAGAAGTGTTGAATTAGGTTGGGGTGTTGCAACAGTGGATGAACCACCACGTCCTCAAACAACTTTAGAGGCATTGGGTGCACTTAAAACTCCATTTAGAGCAGCAGGCCGCGTAACCGCAGGAAATGCTGCCGGATTAAATGATGGTGCGACAGCTGCGATTTTAGCTTCTGAGGAAAAAGCGAAAGAATTAAATTTGCCAATAAAAGCAAGAATGGTTTCCTTTGCTTTTGCAGGTGTTGAACCAGAGATCATGGGATATGGACCAGTGCCAAGCACAATTAAAGCTTTGAAGAAGGCTGGGTTGGATATAACAGATATTGGTTTATTTGAAGTAAATGAAGCTTTTGCAATTCAAGTACTCTCCTTTTTGGATCACTTTGGTATTGCCGATGATGATAAACGGGTAAATATCTATGGCGGCGCTATTGCTGTTGGCCACCCACTTGCCTCTTCTGGTGTGCGATTAATACTTAATCTTGCAAATGGATTTAAGGATCATCCTGAAGTTAGATATGGAGTTACCACAATGTGTATTGGTTTAGGTATGGGTGGAACCATCATCTGGGAAAACCCTAATTACAATGGTGGTAAATAATGTCTGAGGTATTAGCTGGCGCACCTGATGAGGTAGTTACAAATGCTATTTTGCAGATGGTTTCATTATCTCCATTTGGACATACTGGAAACTTAGCCTTAATTACACTTGATAATGGTGCAGACCATAATCGACCAAATACATTTGGCGCAGCCTCATTAGCATCACTTTCAAATGCAATAGATGAGGCGCAAAAATCAGATGCGGTGGCAATCGCAGTTACTGGAAAGCCATTTATCTTTGCAGCAGGAGCTGATTTATCCGCCATGAGTTTTTTGCAAGATAAATCTCAAGCAATTGCAATCGGTGATCTGGGCCATGAGGTTTTTCTAAAATTACATGAGAGCAAAAAACCAACTTTTGCATTTATAAATGGTTTGGCGCTAGGTGGAGGCTTAGAGGTTGGTTTAAATTGCCATTATCGAACCCTGGCCTCAACAGCATTTACCGGTTTGCCTGAGTGCTTTTTAGGATTGGTTCCAGGTTGGGGCGGAGCTACCTTGCTTCCAAAATTAATCGGTCCAGAAAATGCAGTTCAAGTAATTATTCTTAATGCCCTAAACAACAACACAATGATGAAGTCCAAAGATGCACTCTCTCTTGGTGTTGTTGATGCAGTTTATGAGCCAGCAGATTTTATCGAGCACTCAGTTAAATTTGCAGCAGATGTTTTAAGTGGAAAGAAGAAGATCGAACGCAAAGATTTCAGCAAGGACTCTGCTGGCTTTGAAAAAGCTATTGCAACTGGAAAAGCTGCGGTTGCTAAGAAATATGGTGGGGCGCAAATTACCTCACCACTTGCAGCTCTTGAGTTAATTAAATCTGCCCAAAGCAATTCAGTACGTGATGGATTTGCAGCAGAAACAAAGGTTTTGGCGGATTTAGTAATGAGTGATTCTTTACGTGCTTCTCTTTACTCTTTTAATCTCATCCAGAAGAAACGTAAAAAGGTTGAAGGGGCTCCTAAGCCTGCCTTAGCCCGCAAGATAACAAGAGTTGGCGTAGTTGGCGCAGGGTTAATGGCATCTCAGCTCGCTCTATTAATGCTTAGAAATTTAAAGGTGCCAGTTGTAATTACAGATCTTGATCAAGAGCGGGTAGATAAAGGCATCGCCTGGATTCAAAATGAAATTCAAAAATTAGTTGATAAAAAACGTCTGACACCTGAGGCGGCAGCTAGATTGCTTTCAAATATCTCAGGTTCAGTAGATAAGAAGATATTTGCAAATGCTGATTTTGTAATTGAGGCTATTTTTGAAGAGTTATCACTTAAGCAAAAGCTATTTAAAGAGCTTGAGGCAATTGTTACTCCTGAGTGTATTTTGGCTACAAATACCTCATCTCTTTCAGTTGAAGCCATGAGCGAAGGACTTAAAAATCCAGAGCGTGTAGTTGGCTTCCACTTCTTCAATCCAGTTGCAGTTATGCCTCTGCTAGAGGTTGCTAGAACTAGCAAGACAGATGATGCAACAACAGCTACAGCAATTAATATTGGCAAAGATCTTAAGAAAACTATGGTTATTGTTAAAGATGCTCCGGCATTTGTTGTGAATCGTTTATTAACTCGCTTTATGGGTGAAGTAACTGATGCAATTGATGAAGGAACTCCTTATGAAGTTGCAGATGCTGCAATGACTCCCCTGGGCTTTCCAATGTCCTCACTTGAGCTACTTGGTTTAGTAGGGCCAGGTGTAGCGCTTCATGTTGCAGAAACCTTAAACAAAAATCTTGGTCCTCGTTACAAAATTTCACCAACGATGCAAAGATTTGTTAAGGAAGGGGTCAAAACTTTCTATGTTAAAGATACAAATGGAGTTAATTCAGTTAACCCTGCAGCTCTTGCTTTATTGGAAAAAGGAAGCACACCTTCAACATCTGAGCAGGTTAGAAAACGCGCCCTTGAAGCGCTAGCTCTTGAAGCAAAGATGATGCTAGATGAAGGTGTTGTTGCAACCCCTCAGGAAATAGATATTTGTATGTTGCTTGGCTCTGGTTGGCCAATGCATCTAGGCGGAATTTTGCCTTACCTAGATCGAGAAGGAATTAGCGAAGCGGTTTGCGGCGTTCGTTTTCATCCAAAGGGAGTTGCATCTCTTCCTTAAGATCAATTCCGCTGCTATTCCAAGCCACAAGTGAACGTGTAATGTTTTGAACCGTAATTCCTAGATCCTCAAGAATTTCACTACGTTTTGAATGCTCTAAGAAGGTAAGTGGAATACCNATTGAGTGCACTGGAATATTCAACTGTGCTTCTCTAAACAACTCAGAAACTGTGCTTGCTATTCCNCCGTGCTTTATTCCATCNTCTAAAACAACAACATTCTTATATCGCTGAGCCATTGTTACNAAAGATTTTGGTAGCGGCTTTACCCATCTTGGATCAATAACAGTTACGCCAACACCTTCTCGATATGCGCCAGCTGCTGCTTCAACTGCGATTGATGCAAAAGCACCTATGCTTACCAAAAGCACATCTGCACTTTCACCTCGATATAAAACATCGATTCCATCGCGGCGCTCAAATGCTGGGATATCAGGATTTACCACCCCTTTAGGAAAACGAATTAATGAAGGAGCATCTGAAATCTCAACTGCTTCGCGCAATGTCTCTCTTACTCGTTCACCATCTCTAGGTGCTGCAACATGCAAAGTAGGAACAATTCCAGTTAATGCTAGATCCCACATGCCATTATGTGATGGGCCATCATCGCCAGTAACACCTGCGCGATCAAGCACAAAAGTAACTCCAGCTTTATGAAGGGCAACATCAAGAAGTAGTTGGTCAAAGGCTCTATTTAAAAATGTTGAATAAACAGCCACTACTGGATGTAATCCAGCAAAAGCCATACCTGCTGCTGCAGTTGTCGCATGTTGTTCTGCGATTCCAACATCAAAAGTTCTCTCTGGAAATGCTTTTTCAAACTTATCTAAACCAGTAGGACCCATCATCGCAGCGGTAATTGCTACAACATCTTTTCTTTCAGCACCGATTTTTACAAGCTCATCAGAAAATACACTTGTCCAACTTTTCCCGGCCTTACTTAATGGTTGACCAGTCTCGGCATCAACTACTCCGACTGCGTGGAATTTCTCAGCCTCATCATTAAGAGCTGGTGCATGTCCTCGACCTTTTTCAGTGATCACATGAACCAAAACTGGTTGGCCGAAATCTTTTGCAAGTTTTAAGGTTTTTTCCATTGCAGAAACATCATGACCATCTACTGGTCCAAGATACTTAAGTCCTAAATCTTCAAACATTCCTTGCGGAGCAACAATATCTTTAATTCCTTTTTTCATCCCATGCAGAGTTTCATAAATTGGATGGCCAACCACTGGAGTTCGCTCCAGTACTCCCTTGCCCCATTCTAAGAATTTCTCATATCCACTTGTAGCTCTAAGGGTTGAAAGGTATGTTGCTAAACCACCAATCGTTGGTGAGTAAGAACGCTCATTATCGTTAACAATGATTACTAATTTCTCATTTGTGCTGCTTGAAATATTGTTTAGTGCCTCCCAGCTCATACCCCCAGTAAGTGCGCCATCACCAACGACGCAAACAACACTGCGATCGGTTTGATCTGTTAATGCAAAACCTTTTGCAATTCCATCACTCCAAGATAAAGCCGTTGATGCATGAGAGTTCTCAACCACATCATGTTCGCTTTCACTTCGATTTGGATATCCGGCCAAGCCACCTCTTTGACGTAACTTATCGAAACCATTCATTCTTCCAGTTAACAGTTTATGAACATAAGATTGGTGGCCAGTATCAAAAACCATAACATCTTTTGGTGAATCAAAAACTCGATGAATTGCAATCGTTAGTTCAACAACACCTAGATTTGGACCTAAATGTCCGCCAGATTTAGAAACTTTTTCAATCAGAAATGCTCTTATTTCACTTGCTAACTGTTGAATTTGTTCAGGAGTCAGTGACTTCAGATCAGCCGGTGATTTAATCTGGTTCAGCATGGTTGTAGTTTAAAGGTTTGTGAAAGGGATAGCGATTTATTTGCTCAATAAAGAGCGTAATACGTACTGCATGATCCCGCCGTGACGATAGTAATCTGCCTCACCTGGGGTATCTATCCGCAATTTCGCCTTAAATTTCTTATTCCCGGCAGTGACCTCAACCTCTTTTGGAGTAACTCCATTGTTCAGTTGGTCAATACCAGCAATGGAAAATACTTCTGATCCATCTAATCCAAGTGATGCAGCAGTTTGACCATCTAAAAATTGCAAAGGTAGTACACCCATTCCAATTAGATTTGATCTGTGAATTCTTTCAAAAGATTCAGCAATTACAGCTCTCACACCTAAAAGTGCTGTTCCTTTTGCAGCCCAGTCACGAGATGAACCTGAACCGTATTCTTTTCCAGCCAAAATGATCAAAGGAATCTTCGCATCGATGTACGCACGAGAGGCATCATAAATTGTGGTTTGTTCTCCGCCTGCAAGGAAGTTTTTAGTAAATCCACCCTCAACTCCATTTAACAGAAGATTCTTTAAACGAATATTTGCAAAAGTTCCTCGGATCATAACTTCGTGATTACCTCTACGAGAACCATATGAGTTGAAATCAGCGCGCTCAATGCCATGTTCGGCTAAGTATTTACCAGCAGGAGAATCTGCTTTGATATTTCCAGCTGGAGAAATATGGTCAGTTGTTACAGAATCTCCAAGTAATGCCAGTACTCGGCCGTTAGAAATGTTTGTAACTGGGACAGGATTTTTTGGCATTCCATCAAAGTATGGCGGCTTGCGCACATAAGTAGATTTCAAATCCCACTCAAATGTATTACCAGTTGGTGTGTCTAGTGACTTCCAACGATTATCTCCTTCAAAAACTGTTGCATAATCTTTTGTAAACATATCTGAAGAGATAGAGGAGGCAACTATTTTCTCAATCTCAGCAGTAGTTGGCCAAATATCCTTCAAAAATACGGGTTTGCCATCTTTGCCAAGTCCAATTGGATCTTTTTCAAAATCATGGTTCATAGAGCCAGTTAATGCATATGCAACTACTAGAGGTGGTGAGGCAAGGTAATTCATCTTTACATCTGGAGAAATTCTGCCCTCAAAATTTCGATTTCCAGAAAGTACCGCTGAAACAGCTAAGTCATTCTCATTAATTGCTTTGCTTATCTCCAAAGGCAATGGGCCTGAGTTGCCGATACAAGTAACACATCCATATCCAACAAGATTAAAGCCTAGTTTTTCCATGTAGGGAGTAAGCCCTGATCGGTCGTAATAATCGGTGACAACTTTTGACCCAGGAGCAAGGGTTGTTTTGACCCATGGTTTGCTACTTAATCCTTTTTCAACGGCATTTTTAGCCAGTAAAGCAGCACCAATCATCACAGATGGATTTGAGGTATTAGTACATGAAGTAATCGATGCGATTACCACATCGCCATTTGTCACTGTGGTTGGCTTTCCATTTACCTTAACATCAATTTTATTTCGGTTAGTTTTGTCTGAAAAATAAGTTGGAACAATAGTTTCATATGAACTCTTGGCATCTGTAAGTGAAATTCGATCTTGTGGTCTCTTTGGTCCGGCAATTGAGGGAACAATTGTTGAAAGATCTAACTCCAATTTTTCAGAGTATCTTGGTGAGGCTGAAGGATCATGCCATAGACCATTTGTCTTGGCATACTTTTCGACAAGTTCTAACTGTTCACTACTTCGGCCAGTTAGTTTTAAATACTTAATAGTTTCTTCATCAATTGGGAAAATTGCACATGTTGACCCATACTCAGGCGACATATTTCCAATTGTTGCTCTATTTGCCATTGGTAGAGCAGAGACACCAGGGCCATAAAATTCAACAAACTTTCCAACTACACCATGCTTGCGAAGCATTTGAGTAATTGTTAAAACTAAATCTGTAGCAGTTGTTCCAACCGGTAATTGGCCATTAAGTTTGAAGCCAACCACTCTTGGAATTAACATAGAAACTGGTTGCCCAAGCAATGCCGCTTCAGCCTCAATTCCGCCCACTCCCCAACCAAGCACACCCAAACCATTAACCATTGTGGTGTGAGAATCAGTACCAACAACAGTGTCAGGATAGGCGCGAAGTTTTCCGTCAACTACTCGATTCATTACAACTCTTGCTAAATATTCAATATTTACCTGGTGAACAATTCCTGTGCCAGGTGGCACTACTTTGAATTCATCAAATGCTGTTTGGCCCCACCTTAAAAAACGATACCTTTCTTTGTTTCTCTGATACTCAATATCAACATTTTGTTCAAAAGAATCCTTTGTTCCAAATAAATCTGCGATTACTGAGTGATCAATTACTAATTCAGCTGGAGATAATGGATTTACCTTTGCTGGATCTCCGCCTAATTCAGCTATCGCTTCACGCATTGTGGCCAGATCAACTATGCAAGGTACGCCTGTAAAATCCTGCATAATCACTCGCGCTGGTGTAAATTGAATTTCAGTATCAGGTTCAACTGATGGGTCCCAAGCTGCCAATTTCTTAATCTGATCTGCCGTTATATTTGCACCGTCCTCGGTGCGTAGGAGATTTTCTAAAAGAATTTTTAAGCTAAAAGGTAAATCTTTAGCCTCTGCAAAACCGGTGATATCGAAAATTTCGTAGCTTTTACCGGCTACTTCCAGTGTGGTTTTGGTCTTAAATGAGTCTTTACTCAATGCCCCACACCTCTTTCCCGTGAATCTCTTCCAATCCTATCTCTTTGCGGGCGAAAATCCAGCCACGCACTCTATGTGCTGGGTCATTGGGAAAAGATCAAAAGCCTGAATGTGATCCAACTTATAACCAAGATCTTCCAAAGTTTTACTATCCCGAGCCAAGGCAGCTGGATCACATGCAACATAAACAATTTTTCTAGGTCTTAATTTAACTAATTGTTTAATTACAACCTCACCTGCACCAGTTCTAGGCGGATCCAACAAAATTAAGTCTGCTTTTTTAACTATTGGAAGTTGCTGGGCAACCAATCCTTGAATAATTTTAACATTTTCCTTATTCAAGAAAATTCTACGTGCATCTGCAATCGCAGTTTTATCGCTCTCAATAAGTGTTAAAAATCCCTTACTACCGATCTCCTTCAAGATTGCTGCAGCAAACAAACCAACTCCAGAGTAAAGATCACAGACATGATCTCCGGTCTTTACATCTAGCAAGGTCATTGCAGCCTTTACTAATTCAACTGGAGCAGCTCGATGACTCTGCCAAAAAGCTGATGGAGATATTTTGAAAGAGCTCCCGCCAACTTGTTCTACTATTTGAGTTGGGCCGCTAATACTTCGACCAGATCGCATAATAGAAACCTCATCGGTGCTTGAAACAGCAACTTCAACCCTGGCATCAGATTTCCAGCTTCTTCCAGATAACTCCCCAACATTCATCCGAGAATCTGCGATAAGACAGTCATCTATTTCAACAACTTCATTACTTCTTGCACCATAAAATCCGATTTTTCCATTTTGCGATACTGCAAAATCCATTCTGGTTCGCCAATGCAATCCATCAACAGGTTCTACTGCTTTTGTTACTAAATCAAAACCACGTTCTGACAGATCAATCTTGCCAATTCTAAGGAATTGCTCCTTAACAATCTCACTCTTAAAGATTCGCTGGGTTTGAATATCGATATGTTGGAAATCGCAGCCACCACAATTTCCAGCAAATTTACATGGTGCTGCAACTCGGGATGTAGCTGGTTCAATGACCTCAATAACATCAGCGTGTGCAATTTTTGAATTAACTGAAGTGATTTTTACTTTCGCAATTTCATTTGTTATTCCATGGCGAACAAAAATAACTTGTCCGTTATATCTGGCCACAAAATGTCCACCATGTGCGACTGGTCCAATTTGGACCTGCACTTCTTGGCCCTCTTTTAGCCGCTCTTGAGCGTTTGATTCCATAGAGCGGAGCCTATGGGTGTAAGTTGTCCTTTGTGCACGTAGTAATAATGGGTTGCGGACGAGTCGGATCGACCTTGGCGGTAGATCTTGAAAAATCAGGCCATACAGTCGCAGTGATCGACCAAAACCGAGAAGCCTTCCGCCGATTAGGTGCAAATTTCAATGGCCGCACAATTGCTGGAGTTGGATTTGATCGAGACACCTTGCTCGAAGCAGGTATAGAAAAAGCCGATGCATTTGCTGCAGTTTCAAATGGAGATAACTCCAATATCTTGGCAGCTCGAGTTGCACGAGAAACTTTTGGCGTTAAAAATGTTGTAGCAAGAATTTATGATCCAGGTCGAGCTGAAATCTATCAGCGCCTAGGAATTCCAACAGTTGCAACAGTGCTTTGGACAACCGATCAGATCATGAGACGACTTACTCCAGATGGCACAAAATCAGAGTGGCGTGATGCAACTGGAACTGTGCAATTAGTTGAGGTCAGTTTGCATAAGGAATGGTATGGCGAATCAATACTATTAATTGAGAAAAATACCAATGCAAGAGTTGCATTTATTACTCGTCTTGGAGAAGCAGTGCTTCCAAATGAACACACGGTTCTGCAAGAAGGCGACCTAGTCCATCTTTTAATTAATGAAAAACAAATTTCAGAAACTGAAAAAACTCTCTCTAAATCCCCGGCAGGTGCATGATGAGAATTGCTATTGCAGGAGCTGGAAATGTTGGTCGAGCTATTGCCCGAGAATTGCTGGAAAATGGGCATCAAGTCTTATTGATTGATAAGGACCCGAAGGCATTAAAAATGGATTCCGTTCCAACCGCTGAATGGTTATTAGCTGATGCTTGCGAAGTTACTGCTTTGGATCAAGCCAAATTAGATGGCTGCCAAGTGTTGGTTGCAGCAACCGGTGATGACAAAGTAAATCTTGTTGCATCTTTGCTGGGCAAAACCGAGTATGGCGTACCTAGAGTTGTTGCACGAGTAAACCACCCAAAAAATGAGTGGATGTTTGATAACTCTTGGGGTGTAGATGTTGCAGTTTCAACACCACGAATTATTTCAGCTTTAGTTGAAGAGGCGGTTAGCGTTGGAGATGTAGTGCGCCTGTTCTCATTTAGAAAAGGTGAAGCCAACCTCGTTGAAATTACTTTGCCTGACACTGCAGCTTGCTGTGGTAAAACGGTTGGTGAAATTGAACTTCCTGAAGATGCAAGCATTGCCGCAATTGTGCGTGATGGGCATGTAATTACTCCAAAAGATCATGATGTATTTGCCGCTGGTGATGAGCTGCTTTTTGTAGCCTCTGCTAAAGCTGAAGAAAAACTGAAATCCTGCTTGATCTAACCAATTTTTGTAGTTGGAGTCTTTCTTAAGATCAACCAGGTTCCCCACGCAGTTAGAATAAATAATGGATACCCCATAAGTAATCTTGCAGTTCCCAATAAATTTACATTTCCACTCTGATAGAGCGGATATTGAACAATCAATCGTGCTGCAAACATTCCTACCCAGAGCCAACCAGCTTTTGTGTATGCCTTAAGGCGAGCTGGATCTTTGCGCCACAATAAATTCTCACCAAGAATTGGCCCGAGCACAACACCAAGCAGTGGCCATTTAAAAAGATTTGTTAAGGCATATAGAAGTGCATAACCTGCGTTGATCCATAATCCAGGTAGGTAAAAATCTGCAGCATTGCCACTGCGTCTTGCGATAAAAGCA
>Ga0063231_10000343_pt1 | contig 13117 bp, 8 predicted proteins | sample LauGreSu1BDMLBSD_2_FD_56231 | JGI IMG/M metagenome (GOLD analysis project Ga0063231, IMG submission 56231) | Freshwater lake microbial communities from Lake Michigan, USA - Su13.BD.MLB.SD v2 (version 2) | ecosystem: Environmental > Aquatic > Freshwater > Lake | place: Lake Michigan, USA...
GGGGTGGATGGCAATGGCATTGGAGCCCATTTTGTCATATTCAATCAAGGGCGTAACGTTGTTGGCAAAGATGGACCGCAAAGCCCTGTCTCCACCATTGAAAATGGTCAGTGCCAACACGGAGGAGGCAACATAGTCCTTGAGAGAGATGGGAAACAATTGCTTGACCAGCACCTCTTCAGGATGTGCCTTTGCATAATCATTGATCCCTTGCACGTAACCTTCGATAAGCCTTAAAAATGCAGGAGAAAGGGTGCTCCATTTTTCTTCTGTAATCTCCCTGCAGCGGAACAGTGCAAAGGCATAATCGCCCGCCACACCGTCTTTGCCCAAAGCCCTTCCCATCAGGCCTTTGGAGGGAAGGGCAACCATCTGCAAGCTTTTGAAATCATCTTCAGCATGCGCCCATGCCAAACCATAGGAAACCTGCGGATCTGTTTTGGCAAAAATATGGGGAACACCAAAACTGTCCCGCGCAATGGTAACCGTCTTGGGATCAATTTGTGCCTGCGAATGCAAGGACATCAACAAAAGAAAAGGCAGGAAATATTTCATGCAACTTGGTTTGACCGCAAGGTACACAAAACAAAAAGCCTATTTTCTTTTTAGCCCATCAAGGTAAGCCAAAAGGTCTGCCATTTCCTGTTGAGACATGGCAGCGTGCAACCCTGAAGGCATCATGGAAGTTTTCATCTGTTCCATGGACTTGACTGAGGCAAGCTTGATTTTTTGAACACTGCCACCTGGCATTTTCAATTCAAGATCTGTCTTTGTTTTGCTGGAGATGATGCCCATGGTTTCTGAACCATCGTTCATTTTCAACACCCATCCCTCATAACCAAAACTGATGCCTTCTGAAGGATCAACAATGGCCTTCAGCATGCCGTCCTTCGCATATTTTGATCCAATCTCTGTAAGNTTTGGACCAAAATCATAGCCTTCGTTGTTGACCTTGTGGCAAACTGCACAGTTCGAGGCAAAAACAACCTTGCCATTGGCAGCAACTGCTTTGAGGGCATTGAGTTCATCGATTGTTGGAATCTTGACCACGGCTTCAACTTCCGCTGCTTTTGGCAGGTATTGCCTGGCTTCTTTTCGCACAGACTCTCTCCATGAGTTGCTCACACTGGCCACCACATCAGCAATCAGTTCACTGGGAACCTGCTTGTTTTTCAGAATTTGCAACACCCTTTTTTCTCCTTCTCCACTGTAGCCAATCCTTGTGGCAGCAAATTTTTTCAGTGTTTCGGGATAACGGCTGCCCAGGGCAACTGATTGTAAAATATCTACTGATGCAGTGTTCCCGATTTTTGCCAATGCATTCAGCAGCCCCATGGCCCGTTCTGCATTCTGTTCATTTATCACTTTCCATACCATTTCANTACCTCCTGATCCAAGCAAGGTCTTTGCTGCATTTCTTCCCAGATCATCGGTATTTTTTTCAATGGCCATCTCCATCAATCTTGGATGCTCAGCCTTTAGGTTGTATTGAATCACCAGATCCAAATAATCTTTTGTTTTGTATGTGGCATTGAGCACCCTTGTCAGCGCGGCTTCTGCAGCAGCATCCACCTTGATGGCAGCAGGGCTCAAAGCAGAAAGGGCCAGCTTGTCCAGGCTGATGTCTTTGCTAGAATTGCTTTTGATGATATTCAACAACACTTGTGTTTTGGCTGGGCTGTTGTTGAAATCAAATGCCCGAAAATAGCGGAGCCTTGTTTTGAGGGGAAGGCTTGCATCAGCAGCAAGCTGTTCAAGATAAGGCAGTGCCTTATCTGTTCTGGCCCTCCAGACAATGTCTCTTCCAGCAGCGTCTTTCAATGGGTCTTTGATAGCCAGCAAATAGGCATTGAAAAATGCGTCCCACTGTCCATCAGCGCCCACGCCCAGGGCCTCAAGATACCAGCGGTCTTTGCCATCATACTGTGCAGCAAGGGATGCCCAGAGGCCAGCAGCTTCAGGACTTTTGTCATGGTGAAGGGCAATAATGCATTCCCTTCTTACTTGAGGGTCAGGATCAAGCTTCAGTGCGTTCAAAACGGCATTGGTATTGCCTTTTAGCTGGAGACTTGCCCTGATGGCAAGCATTCTCAGCTGTGGATTTTTTTCTTTTAAGGCTTGTTTGATATACTTGTCTGCTTTTGCAGCTGGCATTTTTACAAGGCTCCAGAAAGCCCTTGCACGCATGGCAGGATCGGCATCGGAATGCCAAAGGTTTTCCAAAGGCCCCACTGATTTTTTCCCCAATTGCTGCAGGCTGTTGTAGGCATGGTAACGAACCACAAGGTTCGGGTTTTGCAAGGCCTGCACCGCACCTTCTACCGTAGAAAAATCAAGGGCAGGCATTGTATAGGCTGCTGCACTGGCAGGCGCCACCCGGTAGATGCGGCCTCTGGTCTGGTCTCCAGCCTGATGGCCACCCACGCCCGGATCATACCAGTCTGCCACAATCAATGANCCATCGGGAGCAACGCAAACATCTGCAGGCCTGAACCAACGGTCGTTTTCGCCCTTCAGGATGTTGACAATTCCTGCGCCATAACCGGCACCCTGGTTGCTGATGCTGTAAGCCCNNACCACATTGGGNCCTGCATCTGCATGGATGAGCTGGTGCTGAAACGCTTCAGGCAACAATTTCCCTTCATAGACCAGCAATCCTGTCGGAGATCCTGCACCAGTTTGCAATACATTCGGAATGGAACCTGGATCGTTCAGGTGCCAATGGCGCAAGGGGATGGAGTCTTCCATGTTGGTGCGGGTGGTATTCCAGCCTGCACCAGTCATTTCATCCGTATAGCCAAAGTTGCCATAAGGCATCACGTAGTTGATCCTTGTTCCCTTGTTGCCGTCATCATCATTGTCGCTCTGCCACATGGTGCCATAGCTGTCTACCGCCACCTCATACGGGTTCCTAAAATTATCTCCCAGGCACTCGACATTGGATCCATCGGGGTCGCAGCGGAACACCATTCCCTGTTTGTACTTCTTAGGCCCAATCTCATCACCATCTTGGTCAAGCACTGTCTTGCCATTTTTATCCTTCAAGGTCTTTCCGTTGTTTCCAAAATTGAAATAGAGTTTTCCGTCTGCACCAAAACTGAAGCTGTGCATGCCATGGTCGTGCTGTTCGCCTTCAATGCCCTGGAACATGATTTCTTTTCTGTCTGCCTTGTCATCCCCATTGTCGTCATAAAAATTCCATACATAAGGACTTTGCGCAACAATGACCCGCTTCCCCAAAACAGCAATGCCCAGAGGTGCATTCAGTTCCGGGCCCTGATAGAAAAGCTTTGCGGTATCGATGCGTGCATCACCATTCCTGTCTTCCAGGATCATGATGCGGTCGCCCTTGGATGTAGTTGGATTTCCATTGAGGTTGGGGCGATAATTGTAAGCTTCGGTCACCCAAATCCTTCCCCGCTCATCCACATCAATGTTGGTGGGATTTTGCAACATGGGTTCAGTGGCCATCAATTGCACCTGCAAACCATAGGCCACATTCAGGCCTTTCAAGGCATTTTCAGGAAGCCTTTTTTGTGCTTCCGTGAGGCTGTCTTTCAAGACTTTATTTTCGCTGAAACCATAGCGGGGCAAGGTATACGACAGTCCGGCAATGATCAGGAAAAGGGCTATGCAAATGCGTGCAGGCGTAATTTTTGTTGACATGGTATTGAGTTGTATCGATGTTAGTTTCTGTAAGCAAATGTCTCCATCACTTCCATGCTCTTCATGGCCTCTTCGATGGAGCAGGGGTTGGATGATTTTCCGAGAAAATAATCCACCACTTTGCTGATCATGGGATGTTGTATGTTTTGTGGATGCTCAAATGAAATCAGGTCTGCGCCGGCTTCTGTTACTATCCTCAACTCCGTTCCAAAAAAGGGGAACTTGAGGTAGCCTTTTTCTCCAATGATGAGGCAGCTGTCTTCCTTCAAAATTTCCGGCATCGAAAAATTCCAGTCACCTTGAAACAAGATGTTATTGGGGAGCTCCATGATGCCAGAGACCGCATCTTCTGCAGCATAAAAATCAGTTTGGTGTGCAGCAACACCGGCCTTTCGGAGGGCCTCACCAAAAATGAACTGGATGATGTCGAGCTGGTGTGGGGCCAGATCATAAAAATATCCGGCGCCTGCAAATGCAGGATCTACGCGCCAATTGAACGCTCCAGTGGCAACGATATCAGGCCTATGCGTTTGGAACATGGTCAGGCGGATGTTCTTGATCTTGCCCACAGCACCCGTTTCAACCAAATCCTTGATTTTTAAAAACATGGGAAGGCCTCTGCGGTAATGAGCCACTACCAGTTTTCCGTCATTTGCCTTTACGGCATCTGCCATGCGCTTGCAAGAAGCAACTGACAGGGTTACTGGCTTCTCCACATAGACTGCTTTGCCATTTTCCATCGCAGCAACAGCATATTCCTCATGAAATTTTGGAGGGGTCGCAACATAAATAGCATTGATGGCAGGATCATTGATCAGTGCCGCAGCATCACTGTACCAGAAAGGCACCTGATGCCTTGCTGCATAATCTTCGGCCTTGGCTGCATCCCTTCGCATCACGGCACGCAAGGTGGATTGGGGAACCTTGTTGAATGCCGGTCCACTTTTCAGTTCGGTTACATTTCCGCAACCGATGATGCCCCAGCTGATCATTGGTTGTCCATTCAATTGCTCTGTCATGCGTTCAAAATTATACCATCTGCTTTTGCAGAAAGATGAAAGATTGGACAACAATTTATTGAAAATACTTCAGTGCTAGGACATAAGGATCATAAACTTATTGGGTAACTTCAACAAGCTTCAAGCTGCTCAAGCTTTATCTTTTGAAACCCAATGCTGAAAAGATGAAATTATTTTTTGCCCTCCTGCTCCTGATCACATCCGCATCCATCCAATCCCAAACATTGGATCCTGATTTCAGGCAGGCTGTGGAAAATGGCAAACTGGTGAACCAGGGCTTTAACCGTTGCATTGCTTATGTGAATGCATGGATGAAACATGCGGATACCACCACCGGACTGATCCCAAGAAACATCAATGATTCAAAAGATTTTTGGAATGCCTGGGATGCAGCAGCAGACAACTATCCCTTCATGGTACTGACCTCGTCTATATTGATGCCTGAATTCTTCAAAGGCAAAGCCCTTGACATGTTGAAAACAGAGCGCAGGCTTACTCCAAGGATCGGAAAACTTCCCGACACCTATTCGTTTTCAAAAAAAGGTTTTAAAAATGAAACGATTGATACCAACCAGCTCATTTTCGGCGCAGCAGAATACATGAAAGACGGGCTTATCCCGCTCACCGAGTGGCTTGGCAAAAGCCCTTGGAGCGAGCGCATGTTGGAGATCCTGGATGACCTGCCTTTGCTGACCAGGGTGGCAAAAAACATCCATGGAAACTGGTACGGCAGCAGCGCAACTGTAGAAGTGAATGGAGATTTGTTGCAGGTGCTTTCGCGCATGTATTGGTTCACCGGAAAAAGAAAATACCTTGACTGGGCTGTAGAGATTGCAGACAATTACCTGAACGAAAAACAGCTGCCAACAAGGGCCTTGGATCACCTGCGCATCCGCGATCATGGCTGTGAAATCATTTCCGGTCTCTGTGAAGCCTACATTGCCGCATACTATGCGATGCCTGAAAAAAGAAACCAGTGGAAGCCTTTTGTTCATGAGATGCTGGACCGCATCCTTGAAGTGGGAAGGAACCAGGATGGATTGTTTTATGATGAAGTCAATCCGCAAAATGGCAAGATCCTTTCTGCAAGACTGGCCGACAATTTTGGCTATACGCTCAATGCCTACTGGTTCATTTCCAAGATTGATTCAACGCCCGCATACAGGAATGCAGTCATCAAAGCCATATCATCGCTAAACGAAAAATACAGGAACCACAATTGGGAAGGTGGCAGTGCAGATGGATATGCAGACGCCATCGAAGGCACCTTGAACCTCTACAACCGAGAGCCCATCGCATCTGCAAAAGAATGGCTTGACAGTGAAATCAAGGTGATGTGGGCCATGCAAAAGTCAGATGGCATGATTGAAGGTTGGCATGGAGATGGAAATTTTGCGCGCACCACGATCATGTATTGCCTTTGGAAAACACAGGGAATTGTTCCGTTGGATTGGGATGATCAATTGTCGATTGGCGCTGTACAAACAACCAAAGGTTTGAAAATTGCAGTTTCATCACCCGTAGGATGGAAAGGAAAATTGAAGTTTGATGAACCCAGGCATTCCACCAAGATGCACTACCCTGCAGATTATCCCAGGATCAACCAATACCAGGAATGGTTTGTGGTTGAGAAGAATCAGACATACGAATTGAGTAACATTGGTGCAGGAACATTAAACAAAATCAAAGGCAGTGTGCTGGCAAAAGGATTAGAGGTTGAAGTGAAGGCTGGAGAAACCATTTTCCTTGAAATTAGCAGCCACTAGAATGGCGTAAGATCAAGCCTTTGTCTTATCTTTTCATATCATTTTGATCAACCCTGAAACAACATGCAAAGCTCTAACAGCAGAAGAAACTTTCTCAAAAACAGCGCGGCCCTTTTTGCCCTTTCGTCGATCAAGGCATCAGGTTTGGAATCATTTTCACTTGGGCCGGCCAGAAGGGTTGCCCTGATTGGCACAGGCTGGTATGGAAAAAGCGATTTGTTCAGGTTGATGCAGGTGGCGCCCACAACAGTGGTGGGGCTCTGTGATGTAGACAAAAATCAATTGCAGGGAGCCGCTTCCCTGATCGCAGCAAGGTCGGCATCGAATAACAATATTCCGCTGTATGCAGACTACCGCAAGCTGCTGGCAGAACAAAAACCAGAGATCGTATTGATCGGATCTCCAGACCACTGGCATGCATTGCAGGCCATCGAATCGATTCAGTCCGGCGCACATGTCTATCTCCAAAAGCCCATCAGTGTTGATGTGCTGGAAGGAGAAGCCATCCTTGCCACCGCAAGAAAATACAACAGAACTGTACAAGTAGGAACGCAAAGAAGGAGCACGCCCCATCTCATCGAAGCGAAGAAAAACATAGTGGATGCAGGCCTCCTGGGAAAAGTTCATCACGTTGAAATGTGTTGCTATTACCACATGCGCAGCAGCAACAATCCGTCCGTTCAGCCGGTGCCGGATTTTCTGGATTATGACATGTGGACAGGCCCTGCACCGTTCAGGCCCTATGATGGATTGCCTCACCGCCGCTGGTGGAGAGCCTTCATGGAATACGGCAATGGTATCATGGGCGACATGTGTATCCACATGTTTGATACGGTGCGGTGGATGCTGAACCTTGGCTGGCCGGTTGAGATCAGTTCAACAGGTGGCATCTATGGCAGCAACCCAGGAAAAAGCAATATTGCAGACACGCAGACCGCCATCTTCAAATACGAAAACCTGAACTGTGTTTGGCAACACCGCAGTTGGGGAACTGCAGCAGATCCCGAGTATCCCTGGTCTTTCAAAATTTATGGCGAAAATGGAACCCTTTGTGGCAGCACCATGAAATTTGATTTCATCCCATCCGGAAAAGGAGAAAAGATTCACCGGGATGTGGTGCTTGAAAAAGAAAAATATCCTGAAGACCTTACAGAAAAAGACATTGAGTTGTTCGCAGCGCCCGCAACCCGTGAACACATGAAAAATTTTCTTGCCTCCATCGACAACAATACCAGGCCTGTGGCAGACATTGAAGAAGGCCATGTTTCAACGGCTTCTTGCATCCTTGCGAATCTTTCCATGAAACTCCAAAGGCCTTTGGCCTATGATCCTGTGAAGCGGATTGTGAAGAATGACCGTGAGGCTACAGCGCTGCTGAAAAGGAATTACCGATCACCCTGGAAACATCCTCATCACCTATTGTCTTAAGGCGCATACATGACCATTTACCACCGTACTGAATATCCTGATCAGATGCCTCCAGCAGATTTCGATCGCTACCTGGCCTTGGGATGGTACCGCATGCGCCAACATGTTTTCACCTGCTCCCACCTGTTTGATTTTAATGACAAAAGCGAATTGATAGGCCTCCGCAGGGTATGGTGGATGCGGTTTTCTATCAACCGCATCCTTCAGCATTCCTCCCACCAAAAATTGAAAAAAAGAAACAATGGATTTCGGGTGGTGATGAGCACACACAAAACAATCAGTACAGCAGAAGAAAACTTGTACAGCGCTTACCGCGAGTCGATTGATTTTGATGGATATCCAACGCTGCAAGATGCACTGCTCGATCGTGATGAAGTTGGAACGATTTATAACAGCCAATCCATTGCTGTGTATGATGGGGAGAAACTCGTTGCTTTCGGCATTTTTGATTTGGGCGAAAAATCAGCATCTTCTCAAATCCATTGCTATGATCCTGCATACGCATCCTATAGCCTAGGGAAATACCTGGTCTTGCTCACCCTTGATTACCTGAAATCCCTGGGGCATGACTGGTATTATCCGGGCTATGTTTTTGCGGGAAACCCAAAAATGAACTACAAACTTTTTGCCGGCAAAGAAGCTGCCGAATACTTTGATCCTGAAACAGGTGAATGGCAGGCCTTTGTTGAGGAACTGCTGGACGATGAGCCCTACAGCGAAGATCTGATCCAACAGGTCAGTGAGAAAATGTTTGGCAGAACAAGAGAATGAGTTAGCGATGGCTGTTCAGTATTGCCTTTACAGCGTGCAGGTTTTTGTATCCCAGTGTTGATGCCGTCATGGAATTGATGCTCTCCAGCAAAAGTTCTCGCTTTTCTTTTTCTTCCCAAACCAATGCCAGGGGATGCATGTCAACCTTCACAAAAAACAAACAAGTATCGCCTTCAACGCCAACCGTGGTCTGTGTTTCTGTCCTGAAATAAAGATCATCAATGCTCGCTGCAACAGGCCTTTGATAGCCTGGATGCTGGCTCAAACCTGGCAAGGAGGTGACTGTCCAGACATGTCTTCTGAACAAGGCTCCATCTCTTGAAATGATGGCACTCACTTTCTCGCTGGATGCCCTGAGGTTCTCGCCATCGGCCACGGGCAGGTGCAATCCAAAAAACGATTCCCCCAATTTTTGAGCAGGAACAAATCCACTGGGAAAGCAAAAACAAATGGACACCAGATTGCCCTTGTGAAGAATGGCAAGATCCTCCTCGAGGGTTATTGCAATAGATCGGATGTCTATGGCATTCCCCAGGCCACAATAATTCCCCAACATTTTTACGAATGAAAGGGCATCATCAGTTGTTGCCGCTAGGTCATGCCCGATGGCATCCAATTCATGTTTTTTCTGCAAGAGGTAAGACGGGTCAGGATGCCTGTTGAACGCATCACCACTGTATTTGACAATGTCTGCAGAAACGGTATATGGAGCCTTGACAGGAAAAACCATGCAATCTAATCTTGCTCAAATGTACAACAGATCCGCGCAGGATCAATTGTATTTGATTTCAACCGAAATGTTCTGTCGCGGATGCATGGAAAAATTATAAGGCCTGATTTCCACCGTATCAAAGCGATCAGTATCCAGGTCTGTGATCTGACCAAGGCGCTTCATGATGTTGATGGGGTGAAAGCCACTGCCGTCCATTTCTTCCAACCGCGAAATGGCGGTGAATACCTTATTGGCGCCTTCACAACGATGGCGATGGCCGGATGGTTGATTTGCCGCACAGGAAGATCCATCCGAACAGAAACCACCTGCAATTCCCTGAAAGGCTTTCTGGTGCTGAATGTTACACTTTGCAGGCTGCCAGAAAAACTCAAATTCTTTTTCATTTCCACTATTTAGGATACAAACTTATTGGCACAGTCCGCATCCTATTGGAGGAGTAAAAAATAATTTTATTTTATTGGGAGGCAATATCAGAAACCCAATGAACCTGCCCNTTTTGTCGGGCCAGTTCATCTTCNCCACCCTCACCAAATGATTTCATCTTCTCAGCATATCCTTTCAATACCTTGTTGACCATTCCNTTGACAGTGCCCTCCTCTGCNATGGTTCCGGCTCTGATGCCCGTGAGGATTTCAATGCCATCATCAATGGTATCGACAGTCCAAATCTTGAACTGGTGCTGTAGAACCGCTTCCAGGATCTCTTCCTTCAGCATCAGGTGCCTGGCATTGGAAGATGGAATCATCACACCCTGTTCACCATTCATTCCAATCAATTTGCACAATTCAAAATATCCTTCAATCTTTTCGTTGATGCCACCAATGGCCTGCACCTCACCTTTCTGGTTGACGGAACCCGTCACTGCAATTCCTTGTTTGATGGGCAATTTGGCGAGGCCAGACAACAAGGCATAGAGCTCCGTACTGGATGCGCTATCGCCTTCCACTTCTGCATAACTCTGCTCAAACACCAGCCTTGCAGAAAGGCTAACAGGCTTGTCCTGAAAGAATTTTTCCGCCAGGTAGCCGGTCAANATCAANACACCCTTGGTATGGATGGGGCCACTCATTTCAGCCTCNCGCTCAATGGCAACAATNCCGGCCTTTCCNAGATTGATGCTACAGGTAATCCTGTTGGGNTTGCCAAACATCAGGTCTCCCATGTCAATCACGGAAAGGGCATTGACCTGTCCGGTTTTGCTTCCNGTGATGTCGATCAGGANTTGTTTNTCCNGGATCATTTCATTGATTTTTTCCTGGATNAGGTTGCTGCGGTAGGCTTTTTTCTCCACTGCCATTTGGATGTGACGNCCNCTGATNACNGCAGCATTTTCTTCCAATGCATAATGATTGGCTTCCCGCAACAGGTCTGCGATTTGTCCGAACCGCGTGCTGAGTTTTTGCTGGTCCTCTGCTAACCTTGAACCATATTCAACTATTTTTTTCAAGGCCTCTGCATCGGGTTTACCAATCGGCTCCTTGATGCCAAGGGTGTTTAAAAAACGAATATAACTGGCGGTATTGTCAGGATTGCGTTCCATTTCTGCATTGAAATCAACCTTGACCTTGAAAAGGTTTTTAAAATCATTGTCAACCGCGTAAAGCACATGGTAATAATAGGGACTGCCTACCAGAATCACTTTTACCTGCAGCGGAATGGGCTGGGGCTTGAGTGATTTTGTGGTAAGGTATCCCAGCTGGTCCATGGCCTCTTCAATCAGGATTTCCTTGTTGCGGATGGCCCGCTTCAGGGCTTCCCAGGAAAAATAATTCTTGAACAATTCCGCTGCGCGGATGATGAGATACCCACCATTGGCCTGGTGCAGAGAACCNTTTCTGATCATGGTAAAATCCGTGACCAGAGAGCCCATGACCGATTCTTTCTCCACCCTTCCGATGAGGTTGTTGTAGGTGGGATTGGTCTCAATGACAACAGGAGCGCCTGTTTGCCCGGTATTGTCGATCAGGGCATTGACCTCATAACGGCTCAGGTAATTGTTTGCCTTGTTGTTTCCACCAGCAAAACTTTCTTTGTGCGAAATCAGGAATGCACCCAAATTGCTAAGGATGTCATCCCGAACCGATTTGAGATAGGCAATGACCTCAGGGAATGTTGAGTATTTGGTTTTGATTTCGTCAATCAGTGCATTGATGGCATAACTGGCCACCTCGGATTCAAGCTTTTCAAATGCTGCCACAGCCTCTTTTTCCAGCTTGCGTTGTTCTTTCAACATGCCGGCAATCTCATCACCAAAGCCTGTTTGTTTTTCAGCAATTTTTTTCTTCTCCTCTTCTGGCAAGGCCTCAAATGCCTCATCTGTAACGGGTTCTCCATTCTGAACGGCAACTGTATAAATCTCCCAGGGGGTTTGTTTGATGATCAAAGACTCTTTTGCCGCTTTCTCGTCTACAATTGCTGAAAGCGCAATCTGTTGCTGTTGGTGCTTGTCGGAGATCTCCTGTCGCCGCTTGGCATATTCCTCGCTCTCAAAAACCTTCATCAGGGATTGAACCGTTTCATGGATCAGCGCCTTCATGTTTTTCCTCAACTCATTGGCATGACCGGCAGGCAAAAACAAACGCTTCGGCTGATAGGCATCCTGAAAATCATTTACATAGCACCAGTCTCCAGGCACAGGTTCGGTCTTCACTTTTTTCTCCAGAAATAATTTGACAGCTGTCAGCTTACCTGTTCCATCCTCACCCGATACAAAAACATTGAACCCGTCTGCCTTGATACCCAACCCAAGTTTAAGTGCTTCTTCTGCTCTTTTTTGTCCGATCAATTCTTGATCATTGGTGGTTTCAGCCGTTTTTTGCAGTACCAACAAATCATCATTGCACGCATTGCGCAATGCTTCAGCACCCAGGATCTTTATCATGTATTTTATTTTGGGAAAAATATCCCAAATGAGCTGGGTGGGGAATGATGGGAATCATGCAGTCAAATGAGCATCATGAGACCAAATGGTCAGCATCTCCCAGAGATATTTCCACATCGGCAAAGCATCCAAAAAATAATGCCAGATGTAAAAATAGAAACTAATCCTCTGTAGGTCTGATGAATGCAGCCCTGACAGGAGAAGGGGCAGGCTTTCCTTTCAAACCCTGCCAAAGAATTTCATTCAAGATCAAATCAGGCACCAGGTCTTCCCTGCTCCAATCAAATTTTGCTGAAAGTTTGGCTGCCATCGTTTTTGCTGAATTTGTTTCACCAAGGTTAATGTTTGATTTGAGATGATTGAATGGTGTAAAATCTGGTTTGTTGGTAAAACACCTCCACATGGGTGTTGCAGCAGCATCAAACTGCGTCATGGGAGGCAATCCTAAAATCAATTCCATGGTGCGCAACATGCCAGAAGTCGTGTACATGGTATGGTCAACAAATTTTCGCTTCACATATGGCCCAACAACATAAGCGGTGCTCCTGTGCGCATCCACATGATCGGGACCNTTCTGCGCATCNTCTTCCAAAATAAACACCACTGATTCTTTCCACACCGGGCTCTTGCTCAAATGATCAACCAGCATGCCAACGGCAAGGTCATTGTCGGCCACATGTGCATAGGGTGAAGGCCTGTCTGCACGCATACCTTCTGTATGGTCATTCCCGAGGCGAATGGTGGAAAAGCGGGGTACATTGTTCAGGGCAACCAATGAATCAAAATCCTGTTTCCACTGGTGAAAACGAATGGTGTCCATGGTTTTGAGCCCATAGGGCGCAAAGACCGCCGC
>Ga0063231_10000347_pt1 | contig 13008 bp, 10 predicted proteins | sample LauGreSu1BDMLBSD_2_FD_56231 | JGI IMG/M metagenome (GOLD analysis project Ga0063231, IMG submission 56231) | Freshwater lake microbial communities from Lake Michigan, USA - Su13.BD.MLB.SD v2 (version 2) | ecosystem: Environmental > Aquatic > Freshwater > Lake | place: Lake Michigan, USA...
CCGGTGGTAATGGTTAATTGGGAGTTTTACGACAATCAAACTGTGCAATCTGTTAAAGATTTAGTAGATGGTGCTAGAAATGGAAATCCACCTGCACCAACTCGTGGGCCTAAAACACTTAGAACCTGGAAACAAAATTCTGCAGTTCTTGCCGGTATTTCAGATGGTCTTGCAAATGAGGGCGTACAAGCTGGGGAGCCAACTTTGCTTGGATTAAAGAAGGCAAAAGGTGGAGCATGAGTAAATTAACTCCAGTTCTTTCTGCACATTGGGATGAAGCAGATTCATTCACCATCGCAGGTTACAAGCGAAATGGTGGTTACAGCGCAGTTCCTAAAGCACTTGCGATGGCACCTGATGAAGTAATTCAATTAGTAAAAGATTCTGGATTACGTGGCCGAGGTGGCGCAGGATTTCCAACTGGAAGTAAGTGGGGCTTTATTCCACAAGGAGATAATAAAGAACATTACTTCGTTGTTAATGCGGATGAGTCAGAGCCGGGTACTTGTAAAGATACACCGCTAATGATGGCAAACCCACATGTATTAATTGAAGGCGTAATTATTGGTTCATATGCAATTAGAGCAAACTATGCGTTTATTTATATTCGCGGTGAAGTAACCCACGTGGTGCGCAGAGTGCAACAAGCAATTGAAGATGCATATGCTGCTGGCTTACTTGGCAAGAATATTTTAGGTAAAGGTTTTGATTTGGAATTAGTTCTACATGTTGGTGCTGGTGCTTATATTTGTGGTGAAGAAACAGCACTACTTGATTCACTAGAAGGCTTCCGTGGTCAACCACGTCTTCGCCCACCATTCCCTGCGATTGCCGGCTTATATGCAAAGCCAACGGTAGTAAACAATGTTGAATCAGTTGCCTCAGTTCCTGCAATTGTAAATAACGGTGTTGCTTGGTTTAACGCAATGGGAACTGAAAAGAGCAAAGGATTTACGCTCTACTCACTCTCTGGCCATGTTAATAATCCGGGTCAATTTGAAGCACCACTTGGAATTACCTTACGTGAACTTCTAGAAATATCTGGTGGAGTTAGAAGTGGCCATAAATTAAAGTTTTGGACTCCAGGTGGATCATCAACTCCAATCTTTACCGATGCACATCTAGATGTACCACTTGATTATGAAGGTGTTTCAGCAGCTGGCTCAATGCTGGGCACAAAAGCTTTGCAAATATTTGATGAAACAACCTGTGTGGTTAGAGCAGTTCTTAGATGGACTGAGTTTTATAAGCATGAATCTTGCGGTAAGTGCACGCCATGTCGAGAAGGAACTTGGTGGTTAGTACAAGTACTAAAAGATTTAGAAGCCGGTAAAGGAACTGAAGCTGATCTAGATAAGTTATTAGATCTATGCGACAACATTATGGGCCGATCATTTTGCGCACTCGCTGACGGTGCGGCCAGCCCAATCATCTCTTCCTTAAAGTATTTCCGCCAAGAGTATTTAGACCACCTAGCTGCTGGAAGATGTCCATTTGATCCAATTGCATCAACATTATTTGTTACCGCAGGTGCTAAATGAGTATCCAAGAGTTAGGCACTGAACAAGCAGTGGAACTGATCACCTGCGTAATCGATGGCTTTGAAGTAACTGTTCCAAAGGGAACCTTAGTAATCCGAGCTGCTGAAAAGCTAGGAATTCAAATTCCAAGATTTTGCGATCACCCACTGCTGGCACCAGCTGGTGCGTGTAGACAATGTTTAGTAGATATTGAAATTAATGGCAGAGCATTTCCAAAACCCCAAGCTTCATGCACCATTCCAGTTGAAAACGGCATGATTGTTAAAACTCAATTAACTTCACCAGTTGCTGATAAAGCGCAAAAAGGAGTTATGGAGCTGTTGTTAATTAACCACCCACTTGATTGCCCAGTTTGTGACAAGGGTGGTGAGTGCCCATTACAAAACCAGGCAATGTCATCTGGCAGAAGCGAAAGTAGATTTGAAGGAGTTAAGCGAACATTTGAAAAACCAGTGNCAATTTCATCTCAGGTTTTGTTAGATCGAGAGCGGTGCGTACTTTGCGCTCGCTGCACAAGATTCTCAGAACAAATTGCTGGTGATCCATTTATAACTTTAAATGAGCGTGGTGCACTGCAGCAGGTTGGTATTTATGAAGATGAACCATTTGATTCTTATTACTCTGGTAACACTGTTCAAATTTGCCCTGTTGGTGCGTTAACCGGAACCTCATACCGTTTCCGGGCTCGGCCATTTGATTTAGTTTCAACCAACTCTGCTTGCGAGCATTGTGCATCTGGATGTTCAATGCGCACCGATGTTCGTAGGGGTAAAACTTTACGCAGACTTGCTGGCGAAGATGCTGATGTAAATGAAGAGTGGAATTGCGATAAGGGCAGATGGGCATTTAAGTACGAGGTCGCTAAGAATCGAATTACTGTGCCAATGATTAGAGATNCAAGTGGACAATTACAAGAAGNNTCTTGGCCTGAAGCATTAGCCGCTGCGGCATCAGGATTAAAAAATGCTCGAGCCGGGGTATTAGTTGGCGGACGTGCAACTATTGAAGATGCTTACGGCTATAGCAAATTCGCTCGTGTGACTCTTAATACAAACAATATTGATTTCCGCGCTCGCAGCCACAGCAGCGAAGAGTTAGATTTCTTAGCATCAGCATCGCTTAATGCAACATACAAAGATATTGATAAAGCAGATCAGGTAGTACTAATTAGTTTTGAGCCAGAGGATGAGTCACCAATTGTTTTCTTGCGGATTTATAAGCAGACTCACAAGCGGGCAATCAAAGTTACAAGCATCGCGCCATTTGCAAGCCGAGGCACTCAAAAATTAAATGCAAAATTGATTAAGACTGCAACGGGTAATGAAGTGGCAGCAATCTCTGCATTAAGTGGATTAACAGCTAAATCAGTGGTTTTAGTTGGCGAGCGAGCAGCTGAAACAACTGGTGCATTATCTGCAGTAATTAAATTAGTAAATGACAGTGGTGCAAAACTAGGTTGGATTCCACGCAGAGCTGGTGAGAAAGGTGCAATCGCAGCGGGGGCACTTCCAAACTTACTTCCTGGCAATCGCCCAATATCTGATGCGTCAGCAAGAGTGGATATTGCAACAGCATGGAGTATTGATTCACTACCAAGTGAAATTGGTATGAGCTCAACTGAAATCATTAACTCTGATCTACAAGCCGTTTTAATCGGTGGAGTAGATCCAATGGATATCTCAGCAGATGCGAAGGTAAAACTTGCAAAGAAATTTGTTGTATCACTTGAAATTAGACAAAGTGATATCACTGATATTGCTTCAGTTGTGTTGCCAGTCGCAGCCGTAGTTGAGAAAAGTGGATCATTTATGGATTGGCAAGGCAGTGCACGTAATTTTGAGGCTGCAGTTGAACAGTCATTAAACCGGAGTGATGTTCGAATTCTTTCAATGCTTGCAGATGAGATTGGTAAGCCAATTAATTTAGCAACTGTAAAGAGTGCTAGAAATGAATTTGAGTCAATCGGAAATTGGGACGGATCAAAAAACTCGATGAAGCCAGTTGCAGCTACCTCCGCAATTAACCCAAGTAGTGATGAAGCAGTTTTAAACTCTTGGCGAAACTTGTTGGATAAGGGTTCAATGCAAGATGGCGAAGACAATCTTGCTGGAACAGCTCGTAAGTCTGTTGTTGTCATTAGCCCGGCGCGAGCTAAATCCCTTAGCGTGAGTGAAAATGATTTAGTAAGAGTTTCAAACGATTACGGTGCAATTACTCTGCCTTGTTCAATCAACGACATTGAGGATTCATCTGTTTGGCTGCCACGTAACTCACAAAGCAGCCAACTAATTAGAAACTTGGGAACAGTTAGTAATTCAATTGTGAAGGTGGCCAAAGCATGAGTAATGCAGAGTTAATTGGTCAAGATCCAGGTTGGGTCATTGCGCTAAAAGGTTTATTCATTTTCGCTGCGTGTGTATTTCTTACCATCATGTCAGTTTGGGCAGAACGACGCATAGTTGCCAGGATGCAACAACGAAGTGGACCAAACCGAGTTGGAAAGTTTGGCTTATTACAAGCATTAGTTGATGGCGTGAAGTTGGCGCTAAAAGAGGATTTAATTCCAAAAGCAGCTGATCGAATTGTATTTGTGCTTGCTCCAATTATAAGTACTACCGCATGCTTCATGGCGTTTGCAGTTATTCCACTTACTGGTGAAGTTAATTTCTTTGGTCATCAAACAGTTATGCAATTAACAGATATTTCAGTCGGCGTACTTTATGTATTAGCAATCGCCTCCGTTGGAGTGTATGGAATTGTGTTGGCTGGTTGGTCCTCTGGATCGACCTATCCACTACTAGGCGGACTTCGTTCTTCCGCTCAAGTAATTTCATATGAAGTTGCAATGGGTTTATCTCTAGTTGCAGTATTTATCTACGCCGGCTCAATGTCTACATCTGAGATTGTGGCTGCTCAAGATAAGTGGTGGTATGCAGTAATTCTTTTCCCTTCATTTATTATTTATACAATATCCATGGTTGGCGAAACCAATCGAGCCCCATTTGATTTGGCTGAAGCTGAGGGTGAATTAGTTGGTGGATTCCATACCGAGTATTCATCACTTAAGTTCGCGTTATTTTTCTTATCTGAGTATGTAAACATTATTGCAGTTTCAGCTCTTGCGACCACATTATTCCTTGGCGGGTATCACGCACTTCCTGGTCTGGGCTTTACTGAACAATGGTTAGGTGGCTGGTTCACATTGGTTTGGTTCTTCGTAAAGGTTTTAGGATTCTTCTTCGTCTTTGTTTGGTTGCGCGGCACATTACCTCGTCTGCGTTATGACCAATTTATGAAATTTGGTTGGAAAGTATTAATTCCTTTTTCACTCGCTTGGATTCTGGTGGTTTCAACACTTCGGGTAATGTCCCAAGAGCAAGCACCTAGAGTAATAATTATTGCCTTTATATTTTCAATAGCGTTGATCTATATTGCGGTTATATCCCTAATCGATCGTCAGAAAGTTAATCTTGCTAAAGCCGCTAAGGTTACAAACTCTGACGAACCTAGCTTTCCAGTGCCTGCAATTCCAAACTCTAGATCGGAGCAATTAAATGGCTGATGAATTAACGCCTCGGTCTGATGATTTTGGGTTAGCCAAAGCAGATCAATCAAAAACTCCAATCACAAACCATGAGAGTGCGAGCTTTGGCAAGCAACTACTTGGTTTTTGGGTAACTTTTAAAACTATGTTTAAAAAAGTTAATACAGTTCAGTACCCAGAGGTTAAAGAACCAACCGCGGAAAGATTTCATGGCCGCCATCAATTAAATCGCCACCCAGATGGTCTTGAGAAATGTATCGGCTGCGAATTATGTGCTTGGGCATGTCCGGCAGATGCTATTTATGTTGAAGGCGCTGACAATAAAGAAGGTGCACAATTTTCACCTGGTGAGCGATACGGCAAGGTTTATCAAATTAATTACCTTCGNTGTATTTTCTGCGGTCTTTGTATTGAAGCTTGCCCAACGCGTGCGCTAACAATGACCAATGAATATGAACTTGCAGATAACACCCGCGGAAAACTTATCTTTGAAAAGGATGATCTACTTGGTCCACTTCGAGCTGGCATGGTTCCACCGCCACATCCGATGTACCCAAATACTGATGATGGAAATTATTACCGCGGTGAAGTAACCGAATCTCACCCATCTCAAGGCGTTGCTAAAAATGATTAACTTTGCATTAGATATCGGAAAAACTGCTGCACCAGAAGCAGCTTTGTTTTATTTTCTTGCACCACTTTCCGTATTTGCTGGCATTGGAATGTTAATTGTAAAAAAAGCTGTCCACTCTGCTTTATTGCTTGCTTGGATAATGGTTTCACTAGCAATTTTTTATATTGCTCAAGATGCACTTTTCTTAGGAATTGTTCAGATTGTNGTTTATACCGGCGCAGTAATGATGCTCTTCCTATTTATTTTAATGCTAGTTGGAGTAGATACNTCTGATTCNTTTACTGAAACTATCCGAGGACTTCGAGCAATCGCCATCACTGCAGCTATTGGGTTCGGTGGCTTATTAACAACTTTAATCGGCCGGGCAACATTTAATCGACCAATTACTGGCCTGGCTTCTGCTAACTCCGAAGGAAATGCAAATGGTTTAGCTAAAGAACTATTTACTCAGTATGTATTTGCATTTGAGGTTGTTTCTGCACTTTTGATAACCGCAGCTCTTGGGGCAATGGTTTTAGCTCATAGTCAAAAAACAAGATCTCCATTCGCACAGCGAGATCTATCAATTGCTCGATTCAGAAAAGATAATTTAAAAGATGCTGCCGGCCTACCAAGTTCTGGAGTTTACGCGCTTCATAACGCAGTTGATGTACCAGCGTTGTTNCCGACTGGCAAAGCNGCGCCNACATCAATTTCTGCTGTCCTTGANGCTCGTGGCGACATGATTGAAAGTTCTAAATTCCAGCTACAGCAGGAAGAGGAGGAGAAGTAATGGCAATCGCTAATTATCTTTATCTTTCTGCAATTCTTTTTACAATTGGTGCAGTTGGAGTGGTCATCCGCCGCAATGCAATTGTTGTTTTTATGTGTATTGAATTAATGTTAAATGCAGCAAATCTTGCATTTGTAACCTTTGCTCGGATAAATGGAAATCTTCAAGGGCAAGTAGTTGCCTTCTTTACGATGGTCGTTGCTGCTTGTGAAGTAGTAGTAGGTCTTGCAATTATTGTGACTATCTATCGCTCTCGCCGTTCTGTATCAGTTGATGATGCAAGTTTGCTGAAAAGATAAAAATGCAAACTTCAGCTAATTTAGTTTGGTTAATCGCACTCCCATTATTTAGTCGGCAATTCTTTTACTAGCTGGCAAGCGCGCTAACTCTTGGGGCCATGTAATGGCGACCATTGTTTCAGCATCTGTTTTCACAATCGGGGTTGTTGAGTTCATTGCTATGCAGTCAAGATCTGATGAAAATCGAGCAGTAACACAGAATCTATTTACCTGGATTTCTGTCGGCTCCCTTAACGTTAATGCTTCATTATTACTGGATCAACTATCTATCTGTTTCGTCCTGTTAATTACTGGGGTTGGCACATTAATCCATATTTATTCCATTGCTTACATGTCACATGATCTAGATCGCCGTAGATTTTTTGCTTACCTAAATCTGTTTATCGCAGCAATGCTCTTATTAGTACTTGGAGACTCCTATTTAAATCTTTATGTGGGCTGGGAAGGTGTAGGCCTTGCTTCCTACCTACTTATCGGTTTTTGGAATCAAAAACCGGCATACGCAACAGCCGCAAAAAAAGCTTTTGTGGCAAACCGAGTTGGCGATGTTGGTCTATCACTAGCAATAATGATCGCGTTTGCAACTTTTGGTGATGTTTCATTTGCTGGAATAAAAGAAAATACAGAACATGCATCTTCAACACAGTTAACTGCAATTGGCTTGATGTTGCTGCTAGCTGCTTGTGGTAAGTCTGCGCAATTCCCACTGCAATCTTGGCTTGGAGATGCAATGGCAGGTCCAACTCCTGTCTCTGCTCTTATCCACGCCGCAACAATGGTTACTGCTGGAGTCTATTTAATTACTAGATCAAACTTTATTTTTGATGAGGCACCAATTGCACAATTAATGGTCCTTATTGTCGGCGGAGTTACCTTATTGTTTGGCGCAATCATCGGAACGGCCAAAGATGATATTAAAAAGGCTCTTGCCGCTTCTACGATGTCACAAATTGGTTACATGATTTTGGCAACAGGATTAGGTCCAATCGGTTATGCATTTGCCATTATGCATTTACTTACTCATGGTTTCTTTAAGGCAAGTATGTTCCTCGGTGCAGGTTCTGTAATGCATGGCATGAAAGATGAAGTAAATATGCGCAAGTATGGCGGCATTGGAAAGTTTATGCCGATTACTGCACTGACATTTGGCCTAGGTTATTTAGCAATTATTGGCGTCCCACCATTTGCTGGTTTTTATTCAAAAGATAAAATCATTGAAACGGCATTTAATGAAGGCGGTATAAAAGGTTTAGCACTTGGTATTGCAACACTACTTGGCGCAATGATCACTGCTTTCTACATGACCAGAGTTGTGATTTTAACCTTCTTCGGAAACGAAAGATGGGGTCATAAAGATGAGCCACACGAGAGTCCAGCATTAATGCTGATTCCAATTGGTTTACTTTCAGTTGGATCTATTGCATCTGGATTTATTTTATCTAGGGGCGAGGGCTTGGTTCACTGGTTAGAACCAGTTGTTAATCCACTTAAAGAGCATCACGAAGAACTTTTACCACCAATAGTTGTTTCAATAATGACTTTAACAGTTGTAGCTATAGGAATACTTATAGCTGTATCTAAATATCGTGGAGATCAATTAGCTCAAGCGCCTGAAAAAGTTTCGGTACTAACCAAAGCTGCTAGACGTGATTTATATCAAGATGATTTAAATGAGTCAGTATTCATGCGTCCGGGCCAATCACTAGTACGAAACATTTTAAATATTGATTATTTAGTAATAGATGGCTTGGTAAGAGCAGTTGGAAGTGTTTCTCTAACCGCTGGAAGTCGGCTAAGGTCACTTCAAAATGGTTATGTTAGAAGTTACGCACTGCTAATGATTATTGGCGCCCTGGCACTTATTGCTGCAGTCTGGGTGGTGACCGCATGAACCTATTAACAATAGTTGGCGTACTCCCACTTATAAGTGCATTGCTAATTGCATTTATTCCAAGCAAGAACGTAGAGTTAATTAAGCGGGCTGCATTTGCTGCAACATTATTAATTGCAATAGCTTCTATATTTTTAGCAACTGGATTTGATAAGAGCGTCACTGGGATGCAATATGTTCAAAGCACTACTTGGATAGCAGCATTTAATATCAATTTTGCGATAGGCATTGATGGAATTTCATTGGTGCTTATTTTATTATCTACAATCTTGGTACCAATAGTTATTTTAGCAACCTGGCATGAGTCAGATCTTGGCAGATGGAGCTCAAAGAGCTTTTATATTTTGATCTTAGTTTTAGAGACATTAATGATTGGCGTATTTGCTGCGACTGATCTGTTTTTGTTTTATGTTTTCTTCGAAGCAATGCTGATCCCAATTTACTTCCTAATCGGTGGTTATGGAACTGGCAATAAATCTGCTGCAGCAGTTAAGTTCCTTTTGTATAGCTTATTTGGTGGTCTATTAATGCTCGCCTCAGTTATTGGTATTTATGTTATTGCTGGTAATCAGATCGGTGCTACTTTTGATTTAACTCAACTTGCAACACTTGAAATTGATAGCAATACTCAAAATCTATTATTCCTTGGCTTTTTTATTGCCTTTGCAATAAAGGCGCCGCTTTGGCCGTTTCACACCTGGCTGCCAGATGCAGCAAAGGCTGCCACACCTGGAACATCAGTTTTACTACTTGGAGTTTTAGACAAAGTCGGAACATACGGAATGATCCGATTTTGTATTGCATTATTTCCAGATGCCAGTAAAACCTTTACACCACTAATTATTACGCTAGCGGTGATATCAATTATTTATGGTGCATTTATGGCAATTGGTCAGAAAGATATTAAAGGCTTGATTGCTTTCACATCTATTTCTCACTTTGGATTTATCACAATGGGAATTTTTGCTATGACAACACAGGGCATGTCTGGTGCAAACTTGTACATGGTTAACCATGGGTTTTCTACCGCAGCACTATTTTTAGTTGCTGGCTGGATGATGATGCGCAGAGGCTCCTCAACCATTTCTGATTTTGGTGGATTACAAAGAGTAACCCCAGTTATGGCATGGACATTCTTTATAGCGGGAATGTCAGGTTTAGCACTTCCTGGCTTGTCTAGCTTTGTTAGTGAATTCTTAGTATTAGTTGGTACCTATACCCGATATCCAGTAGCAGCAGTAATTGGAACTCTGGGAATTGTTCTAGCCGCACTTTATATATTGATACCAATCCAAAAGACACTACATGGTCCAATAACTAGCGGTAATGAAAATCTAAAGGATTTAAGTTTACGAGAAAAGATCGCGATAGCACCAGTTATTTTAATAATTGTTGTGATGGGTTTTTATCCAAAACCAGTGCTAGATATTATTAATCCAACTGCAGAAAAAATCGTTGTAAATGCAGGGTTTACTGATCCAGTTGTAAAGATGGATAAATAATGTTAACCGCGCCATCACTTATTTATTCACTTATCGCTCCGATGTTGATAGTTCTAGGCGGAGCATTAATCGGAGTCTTAGTTGAAGCCTTTTTAGGTAAAGCTCACCGGGCTGCAGTTCAAATCACAGTAAGTATTGGAACGCTTCTACTAGCCCTGCAACAATTATGGCGAATTAGAGATTTATCCTCCACTACTGCAGCAGTTAATTCAGTAACAATTGATAAGGCAGGAATATTACAAGCAACCGTAGTTGTACTTGCGCTAGTTGCTGTTTTATTAATTGCTGATCAGGACAACTTTGTTGCGCAAGCATCAGCTGTTCCTGGCTCAAATGAAGAAAAAAGCTCATTGCAGGAGAAGAGTCAACAAACTGAAATTTTCCCACTCTTCTTATTTGCTGTAGCTGGCATGATGTTATTTCCAGTGGCTGCAGACCTAATTACACTATTTGTCGCACTAGAAGTATTTTCTTTGCCACTTTATTTGCTAGCTGGCTTATCAAGACGCAGACGACTGTTATCGCAAGAATCTGCACTTAAGTATTTCTTGCTTGGCGCTTACTCTTCAGCATTTTTCTTGTTTGGCGCAGCTTTCCTATATGGATACTCAGGAACAATTTCACTATCTGGAATTAGCGCTGCAGCAGGTAGTTCCAGCAACATCTTTTTACTAATCGGCATGGTATTCGTTTCAGTTGGCTTACTATTCAAGATTGGCGCAGTTCCATTCCATTCTTGGACACCTGATGTGTACCAAGGAGCACCAACACCAATCACTGGATTTATGGCGGCAGCAACTAAAGTCGCAGCATTTGGCGCACTACTTAGAATCTTTTACATTGGATTTGCAGAAGAGCAAACACTTTGGCGCCCCTTAATTACTGTTATTGCAATTATTACAATGTTGTTTGGCTCGTTGGTCGCGATAGCTCAACGTGATGTTAAGCGTATGCTGGCTTATTCATCTATCGCACATGCTGGTTTCTTACTTTCCGGTGTTGTCGCATTAAACAAAGATGGGTTAGCAGCTTCATTGTTCTATTTATTTGCGTATGGCTTAACNACAATAGCTGCATTTGGAATTATCACTCTCGTTAGNGATTCATCTGGTGAAGTAACTGATCTAAATCGATGGATTGGAATTGGCAAGAAATCACCGCTAGTTGCAGCGGCATTCTCTTTCATCTTGTTAAGTTTTGCAGGTATTCCATTAACTTCAGGATTTATTGGAAAGTTTGCAATATTTTCTGCGGCATATAAGTCTGGGAATATCTCACTTGTAGTTGTGGGCGTACTTTCAAGTGCGATTGCAGCATTCTTCTATATAAGAGTAATTATCATGATGTTCTTTACAGATCCAGTAAATGATTCAGTATCAGTAGTTATTCCATCAGTTAAGAGCCGGGTATCAATTATTGTTGCAACGGTAATTTCAATAATTTTAGGATTTATGCCTTCACTACTACTTGATGCAGCTACTACTTATGCCAATTTTATTAAATGATGAACCAAATTGGAATCCCTAACTTAGATAAAGCTTTAGAAGCATCATTACTTGCCGATATGGCAAGAGTNGAAGAATTAATGCGTTCACATATTAAGGGTGATTACCCATTAGTTATAGAAACTTCCAGACACTTAGTTGAAGCTGGTGGAAAAAGGCTTAGGCCATTATTAACTTTATTAGCTGCCCAGTTTGGCGACCCAAGTAATTACGACATCATTAAGGCTGCAGTTTGTTGTGAACTCACCCATCTTGCCACGCTCTATCACGATGATGTGATGGATGACGCCGTGCTAAGGCGAGGAGTAATTAGTGCAAATAAGAAATGGGACAACGCAGTCGCAATTTTGACTGGCGATTACTTATTCTCAAAGGTGTCAGATATGTTGGCTGACATCGGACCNGAAGCGGTTAAATTGCAAGCAAAAACTTTTGAACGCTTAGTTATTGGACAGATAAAAGAAACTCAAGGAAAGAGCGAGGGCCTTACCCAGATTGAGCATTATATGAAAGTTGTTGCAGATAAAACTGGTTCATTAATCGCAACTAGTGCAAGATTTGGAGCATTACTCTCTGGCGCAAATACGCAAACTATTGAAGCATTAACTAAATTCGGTGAGAAAATTGGTGTAGCTTTTCAAGTTGCTGACGATCTTCTTGATGTTACAAGTGATGAAACAGCCTCTGGTAAAACTCCGGGGACTGACTTAAAAGAGGGTGTACCAACACTTGTAACTCTTTATGTAATTGCTGCAAACAATCCAGACGATAACGATTTAATCACCAAGTTAAAAGGTCCTATTTCTGAAAATGATCTTTCAGGAGTGATAACGCAATTACGCTCTCATAAAGCTCTAACAGATGTAAAAGATTACCTTGCTAAAGTTGCAAAAGAAGCTAATGATTTACTTGTTGATTTACCAGAAGGTTCTGCAAAGGAGGCTTTAAAAAGTCTCACCTTTGCGTTGGTTAATCGATCTTCCTGACTTAACTAAATCAGTGCCTAAGAAAGTAAGCGCAATCCAAATAAAGAAAAACCCAACAATTTTTGCAACTGGCAATGGTTCATGAAAAATAACAATCCCAACTAAAAACATGATGCTTGGCGTAATGTATTGAAGCAGTCCGGTAACTGTAAGCGGAAGTCGAGTTGTGGCGGCATTAAACATAAGCAATGGAATCACTGTAAATAAACCAGCAGAGAATAAAGCTAGTGAAAATCCTACATCCTGACCAAACTGGGCTTCATTCTTATTGATTAAGTAAGATAAAAAGGCAAAATTAGGAATAAAAGCAACCAAAGTTTCGACTGATAAAGTT
>Ga0063231_10000348_pt1 | contig 13007 bp, 11 predicted proteins | sample LauGreSu1BDMLBSD_2_FD_56231 | JGI IMG/M metagenome (GOLD analysis project Ga0063231, IMG submission 56231) | Freshwater lake microbial communities from Lake Michigan, USA - Su13.BD.MLB.SD v2 (version 2) | ecosystem: Environmental > Aquatic > Freshwater > Lake | place: Lake Michigan, USA...
GGCAGCCAAACCTGCAGTGATGAATTCGAAGGCATAAGCCACAGACAATGTTTTTTGGCTCTGCCCTAGCACACGCAGCAANGCACAGCCATCAAGGTGCTTGCTTGCAAACGTTCTGGCTGCCAGTGCNACTGCCACCGCGCACAAAAGCGCTGCCAACAAAGCCACCAAATTCAAAAACTTNTCGGCACGGTCTAGGGTTTGACGCATTTCAGGGCGACCACTCTCCATCGACTCAACTTGAATACCCCTGACCTCAGGCTTAGCCACTTCATCGCGAGCCCACTTTAAAAACTGCTGCACATTGGCTTGCGATGCTTCACCCGCTACCGCCATGCGGTATGACAAGCGACTGGCCGGCTGAATCAAGCCCGTGGCCATCACATCCGATTGGTGAATCATGACCCTGGGTGCAAAGTTCATGAAACCAGCGCCTCGGTCTGGTTCGCGGTCAATGAGCGCCGCTATTTGAAAGGCCTTGTCGCCAAGCCACAGCGCATCACCCATTTGTAAATTCAGCACCTCGAGCAGGGCAGGATCTACCCAGGCTTGGCCAAGTTGAGGTACTTCGCGGGTAGGTTTAGCGGGATAACTCTTTGACAAATCTGGTTTGATGNCGTCACTGCCTTCTAGGTTCAACAGACTCATTTGCCCGCGCAAGGGATAACCTTCTGACACCGCCTTCAAGGCCACCAATTTGGTTTCGCCACCTTTGGCATCGTCTGCGCGTGCCATGCTGGGAAAACTCAGGGTGTCATTGGTTTTGAGACCCAAGGCTTGAGCCTTTTGCTGGAAGTTGGCGGGTGTGGGCTTGTCGCTCACCACCACCGCATCGCCGCCCAAAAGCTGTCTAGCATCGCGCCACAAACCGGCTTGCAACCGGTCTGAGAAAAATCCAACCGCCGTGAGTGCGGCCACTGCCAGCACAACTGAAATGATGAGCAGGTTGAGTTCGCCTGAACGAAAATCTCGCCAAAGGTTGCGCCAACCCAATTCAAATGAGCGTTGCCAAGAATGTTGAGTCAACATCGGCAGAGAAGGGGTGCTGGGCACTTGTGCTCCTTCAGCTTGCATCATGCAACACGGGCTTGCCCGCAGTTTCAGCCAACTCCGTTTGCCACTTCAATCTTTGGGGTGCGCTAAAGCACAAGAAGCGTTTGTTGGTGGCGCGGCCAATGGCACAAAGCTGCACGCGCTCGGCCACTTCCAAGCCCATTTGGGTAATGCCACTGCGCGAGACTGCAATGGGCACACCCATTTGAGCCGATTTGATCACCATCTCGCTGGTAAGCCTGCCAGTGGTGTAAAAAACTTTGTCGTACCCACTCACATCATTCATGGCCATCCAACCAGCAATGGTGTCCACCGCATTGTGGCGGCCTACATCTTCCACAAACATGAGCATGTCAGCGCCTTTGAACAAAGCACACCCATGCACAGAGCCCGAAGATTTGTAAGTGGTTTCTTGAAGGCGAATGGCATTGACCAAAGCATACAAAGTGGCTTGAGAAATGTGTGCGTCAGCAGGCAGCTGAATGGCGTCGATGTCATTCACCAAATCGCCAAAAACACTGCCTTGACCGCAACCTGTGGTCACCACACGCGCTGCAGTTTTAGGGCCCGCTTGGCTCAGGCCTTCGCGCGTTTTGATGGCCGCCACACCGGGTTGGCCCAATTCGCCTTCACCCAGAGTCCAATCTACCGTGACAGATTCAATTTCATCCACCGACTGAATCAAGCGTTGGTTTAGCAAGAAACCTAAAACCAAATACTCAGGGCTGGCACCCAAGGTCATGAGTGTGACCAACTCTTTTTTATCCAAGTACACAGTGAGCGCACGCTCTGCAGGAATGTGCACTTGGGATGTTTCACCAAACTCATTGACCACACTGATTTGACGCGTCAATTCAGCGCGCGCTTGAGTCAATCTGGGTTTAAGGGAAGAAGCTTGCAACATGGGTCAATCAAATATTCAGGCTTGAGCCTAACGCAAAAAGTCCCACGCTTATGCAGCGAGGGACTTTCAACCCGAAGAATTCAGGGAAAAATCAGGATTTTTTGGCTGGGGCAGCAGCGGGAGCAGGGGCTGGTGCAGCACCAGGGGCTGCAGGCTTAGCACCTGCCGCTGGCGCAGCGGCCACCGCAGCAGGAGCGGCTGGGGCCGCTGCCACAAAGGCACCTGGGTCGACGCATGGGGGTGTAGCCACGGGTGGGTTAGTGGGCTTGCCACTGGCCTTAGCAGTTTTGTAATAGTGAGCCGCTACTTTTTCGCGCGACTTGCACAACTGAAAATCGGCTACTTTGTTGCCATGGGCTGTTTTGGCAGCGGCTTCTGCCGCTTTGGCTTTGGCTTCGTCGCTCAGTGGGGGCAACTTGGCCATGGCNGAAACGCTGAACAAAGAGGCCAACACCAAAGTGGCCATGCTGATGAATGTTTTTTTCATGGTTTGAATCCTCAAACTTCAAGCAGATGCTGACGTGGAAGCCGCGCCACCATGGGCCACTGCTTCGGGAGATCTTTGGGCAGGAATTTTGCCTGCCTTGATGTCGTTGTACCAAAGTTCGTGGTGCTCTTTGGCCCAGGTTTCATCGACATAACCAGTGCGCATGGCACTGTAAGCGCCCTGCATGCCAATGGTGCCCATGTAAATGTGGCCCAAGAACATGGCCATCATGAGGACCGTGGCCACGCCGTGAATCATGTTGGCAATTTGCATGGTGCCGCGCTCGTAAATGAGACCAGGAATGAGCTTGTCAAGCACCAGGCCAGAAGCCACCACTATGACGCCCAAGCCCAACACACCCAACCAGAACACCACTTTCTCACCTGCGTTGAAGCGGTGTGATGGCACTTCTTGTCCAGAGAACATGCCGCCGCCCTTTAGCATCCAAGTGATGTCTTCTTTGCTAGGCCAGTTGTCTTTAAGAAAAGTGAAAAACACAATGATGAGGGACACCGCAAACAAGGGGCCGGCAAAGTTGTGAACGTTTTTCAGGAAATAGGTGAGCCAACCAAACAAGGCTGAACCGATGATGGGCAAGATGAAATACTTGCCAAAAGCGATTACCACACCAGACACCGCCAACAAAACAAACGCAATGGCGTTGGTCCAATGGGCTGCGCGCTCGAGCGGCGTGAAGCGTTCAATTTTGCGGCCTGTTTCTGCGCCATGCAACTTCATGGTGCCTTTGCCGTAGTAGAACAAGGCAATGGCCAAAGTAACTATCAACAGCAAAGAGCCGCCGTAGGGGATGATCCAGTTGTTGCGAACTTGGCGCCATGCCTCACCCGCTGTGGTGAGCTTGGAGCCTGGGTATTGCACAAATGGCTGAATGAGGTTGCCCGCTTCAGGTGCTTCCGATGCAGGAAGGCTGCTGTAGCCATTCACACCAGCGCCTACTTGTCGCCACATGGGCGCGTTGTTGCCAGGTTGAACCTTGCCGCGCTCGCCATTGTTTTGGTCTGCGTATTTAGGATCGGTGCTGGCATCGGGTGCAATGGAGAAGATGTTGGCACTTTGCACGCCCATGGCGCCTGCTTTGGCCGCCTCAGGTGCCGCTGCTTTGGTGTCAGCCGCTGCTGGTTTTGCAGATGTAGCTGTTGCAGCTGGTGCAACTGGTGTTTGGGCCGACACACTCAAGGCCACGCCGAAGATCACAGCACCCATGAGAACATGGGCCTTGATCTGTTTCAGTACCGAAAATCGGTTCATGCTGGCACTCCCACGTTCAGTTGGATCGCGAGTGATCGTTTTGCCCATATTGGGCGCGAGTTTTGAGTTGCTGGGCCCAGCTGTTCTTGTCGCCTGCTTTCCAGTCAGACTCGGTGAACACCTTCACGCCTGTGCCTGTGTAAGGCGCGGCATCGAACTTGGGCTGGCCGGCCAGTTCTTGGGCTTTGTCGCCGCAGGCGGTGAGGCCTGCTGCCACTGTCAAAGCAATGGCGATACCCGTGAGTCGTTGAAAGCTGCTCATGATTTGGCACCTTTCGCATCGGTTTTGCTGCCGTAGGCAGTGCCCCAACCCCAAACTTCTGCGCCTTTGCCGCGTTGCACCACGCGGTTGCGGAAGATGTCGGCCACCACATCGCCGTCGCCAGCGAGCAGGGCTTTGGTAGAACACATTTCAGCGCAAGCAGGTAACTTGCCTTCGGCCAAACGGTTGCGACCATATTTTTCAAACTCGGCTTGGCTGCCATTGGCTTCGGGGCCACCTGCACAGAATGTGCACTTGTCCATCTTGCCGCGAACACCAAAGGTGCCAGCGCTTGGGAATTGAGGTGCGCCAAAGGGGCATGCGTAGGAGCAGTAGCCACAGCCAATGCACACGTCTTTGTCGTGCAAGACCACGCCTTCTTCGGTGCGATAAAAACAGTTGACGGGGCAAACTGCCATGCAAGGTGCATCTGAGCAGTGCATGCACGCCACAGAGATAGACCTCTCGCCGGGCACACCGTCGTTCAATGTGACCACGCGGCGGCGATTGACGCCCCAAGGTACTTCGTGTTCGTTTTTACAAGCTGTGACGCAACCATTGCATTCGATGCAGCGCTCTGCGTCACAGATAAATTTCATTCTTGCCATGTTTTACTCCTGTGTGTGTGGAAAGCTTTACGCTTTCTCCACATCGCAAACGGTGGTTTTTGATTCTTGCATCATGGTGACGCTGTCGTAGCCATACGTGGTGGCCGTGTTGACGGCTTCACCGCGCACGATAGGCGCCGCACCATTGGGGTAGTGCGCCAGCATGTCGGCACCTTGCCAACGACCCGAGAAGTGGAAGGGCAAGAACACGGTATCGGGCGCAACGCGCTCTGTGACGAGCGCTTGAACGTTGATGCGTGCACCAGTGGGTGACTTCACCCAAGCACGGTCGCCATTGCGAATACCACGCTTAGACGCTGTTTGCGGATTGATTTCCACAAACATCTCTTGCTGCAACTCGGCCAGCCAAGGGTTGGAACGGGTTTCTTCACCGCCACCTTCGTATTCGACCAAACGGCCGGAGGTCATGATGAGCGGGAACTTCTCATGTACCTTGTCGGCAATGTTTTTGTCTTGAATGGTTTTGTACAAAGTGGGCAGACGCCAGAAGGCTTTTCTGTCGTCGTGCGTAGGGTACTTGGCCATCATGTCGGGGCGAGTGCCATACAGCGGCTCGCGGTGCTGAGGAATAGGATCGGGGAAGTTCCAAACCACTGCACGGGCCTTGGCATTGCCAAACGGATGGCAACCATGGTTCTTCATGAACACACGGATCATGCCGCCAGAAGAATCGGTCTTCCAGTTTTTGCCTTCGGCCGCTTTGGCTTCGGCTTCTGTGAGTTCACCCCACCAGCCGAGCTTTTTGAGCAACACGTGGTCGAGTTCGGGGTAGCCGGTGGTGATGTCGGCACCTTTGGAATGTGAGCCGTCTTCAGCCAACAATGATTTGCCTTCACGCTCAATGCCAAAGTTGGCGCGGAAGTTGCCGCCACCTTCCATGACGTGCTTGGAGGTGTCGTACAAATTGGGTGAGCCTGGGTGTTTGAGTTCGGCCGTGCCGTAGCAAGGCCATGGCAAACCGAAGTAATCGTCGCCGAAGTCGTAGCCTGTTTCTTTGTCTTTGCCACCCTTCGATTTGAGGGTTTTGACATCGAACACATGCATGTTGCGCATGTGGGCTTTGAGGCGCTCTGGGCTTTGACCGGTATAGCCAATGGTCCAGACAGACTTGTTAATTTCACGCAGGATGTCTTCGGGCACGGGTTCGTCCATGCCTTTGACTTTTTGCATTTTGTAGTTCTTGACCAACTCTTTGGCAAAGCCCAATTTCTCGGCCAACTGAAGCATGATCATGTGATCGGAGCGGCTTTCCCACAAAGGCTCAATGACCTTTTCGCGCCATTGAATGGAGCGATTGGAAGCCGTGCAAGAACCGCTGGTTTCAAATTGTGTGGCTGCAGGCAATAAGTAAACCGCGCGGTTGGGGTTCAGGTCTTCAGGTTTGCCTGGCATGGCGGCCATGGCCGCTGTGGCAGAGGGATATGGATCGACCACCACCAACAAGTCGAGCTTGTCCATGGCGCGCTTCATTTCCAAACCGCGAGTTTGTGAGTTGGGCGCATGGCCCCAGAAGAACACGCCGCGCAAATTGCTGTCTTGGTCAATCAGCTCGTTTTTCTCGAGCACACCATCGATCCAACGTGACACGGTGATGCCGTTCTTGCCCATCATGGCGGGGCTTGAATAGCGGCCTTTGATCCACTCAAAGTCGACATCCCAAGCTTTGGCAAAGTGCTTCCAAGAGCCTTCAGCCAAGCCGTAGTAGCCAGGCAATGAATCGGGGTTAGGGCCTACATCGGTAGCGCCTTGCACGTTGTCGTGGCCACGGAAAATGTTGGTGCCACCACCCGTTTTACCAATGTTGCCCAGTGCCAGCTGCAAGATGCAAGAGGCGCGAACAATGGCATTGCCAATGGTGTGTTGGGTTTGGCCCATGCACCACACGATGGTGCTGGGGTTGTTTTCGTGCAGCATCTTGGCCACTTTGAAAACTTGCGCTTCGTTAACGCCGCAAGCTTCTTCTACCTTGTCGGGTGTCCACTTGGCCATGATTTCGGCCTTGACAGCTTCCATGCCATACACACGGTCGTTGATGTACTTTTTGTCTTCCCAGCCATTTTTGAAGATGTGATAAACAATGCCAAACAAGAATGGAATGTCGGTGCCTGAACGGATACGGACAAACTCATCGGCTCTGGCGGCTGTGCGTGTGAAGCGGGGATCGACCACAATCATCTTGCAGCCATTTTCTTTGGCATGCAACATGTGCAACATGCTCACGGGGTGAGCTTCAGCAGCATTGGAGCCAATGTACATGGCGCACTTGCTGTTTTGCATGTCGTTGTACGAATTGGTCATGGCGCCGTAGCCCCATGTATTGGCCACACCCGCCACGGTGGTGGAGTGGCAAATACGCGCTTGGTGATCGGTGTTGTTGGTGCCCCAGAAGCTCACAAACTTGCGCAGCAAATAAGCTTGCTCGTTGTTGTGCTTGGATGAGCCCACGTAGTAGATGCTGTCGGGGCCACTGGTTTTGCGCAGCTCAAGCATGCGCTCTGTGATTTCTTTCAAGGCCAGGTCCCAGCTGATGCGCTGGTACTTGCCGTTGACCAACTTCATGGGGTAGCGCAGGCGATATTCGCCATGGCCGTGCTCGCGCAATGCAGCACCCTTGGCGCAGTGCGCACCCAAGTTGATGGGGGAATCAAAAACAGGCTCTTGGCGAACCCACACGCCGTTTTCAACCACGGCGTCTACCGCGCAGCCCACAGAACAGTGGGTGCAAATGGTGCGCTTCACTTCCACCTTGCCAGCACCCACTACACCGCCAGAAGTACTGGCAGCTTGGGCTTTTTTCACCAAACTCAGCTGCGAAGCAGCCAAGCCCACCCCCACGCCTAAGCCAGAGCGACGCAAGAACGTGCGGCGATCTAGGGTAGGCAACGCCTGAGTGAGTCCGCGGCGCAAGCTGTGCACGAATGGGGACGATGAAGCACCTGTGGTGCCCGAGTTCTTTTTGGTCAACAACATGAAACTCTCCAGAAGAGGTGAGTGTTTGAAAAGGGATTAGACCAAGGTGGTCTTGTAATAACGCTTGACGTGCTCTGAAAGCTCGTAACCACCGCCCCGCTCGGGCTTGGCTTTTTTAACGGCTTGGGGGGCTAACTCTTGCACTTGCGGCAGGAGGCTGGTTACTGCAGCTACCGCACCAACAGTACCGGCACCTGCAAACAAACTGCGGCGAGAAACTTTGGGATTTTGGGAATTCATAGACGCTTCCTCGAATGATGCTTAGGAAATACTTTGCATACCCCTGAATCTTATCAGTTTGCAAAACATGAACAATGGGAAAACCCTTAGGAAATTGTCTCTTGAATGACTTCTTGTGTTTGTCTTAAGTCAACAAATCGAATCCTTGCGTTTCAATACCTAAAAAAGCTTGTGTGAAATCGGCCAAACGGCCATAAAACTGCGCCTTCGGATGCCTTGAAATGACGTCGGCCATGTCTGAGGCCCAAGGCTGAAGGTGTTTGGCAAAAAATTCTCTTTGCTGGGTTAAGTTGGCAACACGCACATCGTCCCCTGCAATCAGGTAACGCATGACCTCACAAAGACAGGCAAAGTGGTCTTCCGTTTCCGACATGCTCTCATCTCGTTGCAAACCCAAGGCGTCCAAGTCCTCTCGCAACCTTGCAACCGGCTTGTCGTTTAAAAATCCACTGATGTAGTGAGATGCAAACAAATAGATTTCGGGCTTTCCAACGCCGCCAAACAAACTGTTGAATTCATCGGCAATTTGCAAATCAGAGCATGCTCTTGCGGCCGCTACCACTTGCCGCCAAGGCTCCTCTAAAAAGCCGCCTTCTACAGGCGCATCTGTGACGGCCACACGCAATTGCGCCAGCAAGTCAGCGGACGGCACTTGATAAAACAATTGCGCCAACAGGCCATAAATTTCTGCGCGGGCCGTTTCTTCGTCTAGCGCTGAGGAAGATTGCAAATTAGAAGTCATGGCGTGTTGATTCAATTAAAAAAGTTCAATGAAAAGCCTCAAGCCTTTGGGGGCAGGTTCAAAATTTTGGCTTCTTCAGTGTTGGAGTAGATGTCAATCACGCGGCAATCGCTGCACATTTTGAGTCGCTCCAAGGCGGCCCCCTGAAACATGCTGTGACCCGCCAATTTGCCAAGCATGGCTTCGATGGCTTTGAGCGTACCAAAGGCTTTGCCGCATTTCACACAACCGTAAGGCTGAGATTGATTCAAAACCTGAGCTTGCTTGCGCTCTGGGGTTCGCAAGAAACGCGGTACCAAGTCAATGGCGTCTTCTGGGCAGGTGGTGGCACACAGGCCGCACTGCACACAATTTTTTTCAATGAACCGAAGTTGAGGCAATTCGGGGTTGTCTTGAAGGGCACTGGCGGGGCACGCACTGACACAACTCAAACACAAGGTGCATTTGTCGGCATTCACCTTCAAACTGCCCATGGGTGCGGGTTTTGGCAAGGCGATGATTTTGTTGGTGTCATCAAAGCCGCAGGCGCGTGCTCGCTCAAATGGTCTAGTGCAAGTTCAAGCGTACCGCGCTTCTCAGGGGCAATGGCGTATTTGGCAAACACAGCGGGAACTTGCAATTTGCTTTGTGAAGATAACTGCTTTTGCGCCTGCAAATTGGCTTGCAAACTCACATCCAAATCCATGGCACTTTTGGCCTGGATGATTTGAAAATGCACACCTGTGTAGCCCAAGCCAGCGAGCAAACTTTGGGCTACTGCCATTTGGGCGTTCAAGCCATCGACATATTGGGGTGCCTCTTCGTGCGTGTTGAGCACCAGCACTTGTTTGGCGCCATAGGCAATGGCCGTAAGCCAAACTTCCAAACCCAAACTGGCGGTGTGCCACAAAGACATGGGAATGACATTGGCGGGTACACCTTTTGCCAATTTCAGTTGCGCTGATCGACCCAACTCTTCGATGCAGGCCGCGCCCGCGTCTTGGCTGTGCAGCAACAGCGTGGCGTCTTGCCCGCCTGCGGCGTGGTAAGTGGACAAGAGCGTTTTGATTTTCAGCCCTTGTTCTTGCGCTTTGGGGTAGCCATAGGTCAAGGCGCCAGTGGGGCACACTGTGGTGCAAGCACCGCAGCCAACGCAGAGGTTGGGGTTGACTTTAATTTGTTGGCGCGACTTTTCGCTGGAAATGGCCTCTGCAGAGCAGATGTCAATGCAGGCATTGCAGCCCACCGTTTCGTTGCGGCTGTGCGCGCAAAGCTTTTGCTTGTAGGCAAAGAATTTGGGCTTTTCAAACTCACCCACCATGTCGCGAAGCTTGATGAGGGTGGACAGGTCTTGGCCATCCCACTTGAAATAGCCCTGTGGGGGAGCGTGCTGAGAAAAGCCAGGGCCCACCGCGCCAGCAGCTCTGAGGTCCAAAATGAGATCAAACTTTTCTGCGGCTTCATGGGGCTCGCGATTGAAATCAATGGCGCCCGCTGCTTGACACACTTTGACGCAAGCTCGGCTTGAGTTGCAAGCGTTCATGTCAATTTGATAGTCCAAGCCAATGGCGTTTTCGGGACACGCTTCCACGCAAGCATTGCAACGCGTGCACAGGTCCAAATTGATGGGGTTGTTTTCTGTCCAAGAAACGTCAAAAGCACCCAGCCAACCCGTGAGCTTTGTCAATTGACCCGCAATGACTGGATATTGTCTTGATTGCGCGCCACCGGCATCACCCGCGCCCTGTGCAAAGATCACAACTTGCAAGGCATCCGCAAGCAAAGCGGCGGCTTTTTCAGCTTTGTCTAGAGGGCCAATGATCAGCAATCGGCCTTCGCTTTTGAAAGGCACCACAGGCACGGGATCTGGTTCTGGCAAGTGCGCAGCTGCTAGCAGTGCTGCCAATTTAGGGCTGGCGTTTTGAGCATCGCTGCTCCAACCGCCCATTTCCCGAATGTTGACAAACTTGATGGGCGATGTGGCACCTTCGGTTTGGGTGGCCAGTTCAGTGAAAAGTTTCTTTTCTTGCGTACAAGCCACAACGACCTCTTGGCCCGACTGAATGGCTTTTTGAAAAGCGCCCGCTTCTCTGCGGCAAAGTGTGCTGTGCAGCGTGAGCGATTCACCCAGCGCCTGACCCAGTTTTTGGGTCTGCAGAGGCATGGTCTGATTGCAATCGCAAATGAGTGTGGTCATGAGAGGCAGGATCGTTTTCTAAAGGGTTTGAACTTGTATCTTGGCTAGGAGAGTGTGCCGCATTCTGGGGCGGGTCGTCCTTGGTTTGCTCTGTCACAAGTTCGGGAAGGTTCTGAGGTTTGATTTCATCGCTGGTGGACTGTGCCACATCTTCTGGTGCTTTGACCAAGCCCAAAAACTGCGCCCCGACCATTTTGGCCAACATGCCCTCNGGCATGGGGTCGGGGGTGTTGTAGTCGCCAATGTAAATGTCAAGGCCATCCATGATGTTGTAGTGCGGGTCGGCCAAGAGTTTTTTCATGGCGGCGTTGCGCACTTCAGGCGATACGCCCTGGGTCATATAAGAGGTGAAATCGGATTCGGGGGTGAGCTTGGCCACATCTTCCAAGGTCAGGACTTTGACGGGTTCTGGTGTTTGGGCGGTTTGATCCTTGGCGCCCGTTGCCTTGTTGGGTGATGTTGCAAGCGCACCGTTTTGATCAGTTCTTTGCTCACTTCTTGGCTCACTTCGTATCTCTTGAGGCTTGGGCAAGGGTTCAGCCAATGGCGCACCCTGCTTCACAGCCTGTTTGCGCTGCGACCAACGGCTGAAAAATCCACCCGATTCTTCAAGGTTCTGCTTGCTGCCCTCGCTCATGAGCCCTCCACTTTGCGGCCTGAGCGATCGCCGGTGGTAACTTTGGCGGGTTGGCCAAAACGATCTGTGAGGGTTTGGAAGCTTTGGGGCCGCTGACGCCGCTTCACCTCGGGGGTGTAATGCTCGTTGGCAAAATCGCGAACCCACTGAACGATGTCGGGCGAAGCTGGCACTTGTTCGATGGTTTCCTGCGCATCAAGCCATCGACCGGCATCGTGATAGCTCAAAGACACGCGTTCAGGTTTGGCAATGGGCTCTGCGCTCAGGCAGGCTTCTTCTTCCATGCGCCACATCACAAAAAAACAAGGATCGGGGGAGGTCACATTGAGCAAATAGCCTTCTGCGTCGTCAGGGAAGAGCTCGACCTTGAAATGAGGGAAAAGCCAGAGAGCACCTTCTTCACTTTCGCGCAAGCACTTTGGCTCAGTGCCAAAGCCTTCTGATTGTGGCGTCACATCGTCTAAAACCCAGCGCCATGTTTGCCATTTGGCCATGTCACCCTGCACACGCTCACGGCGCATGACAACAGCTACATCGATGGAAGGTCTAGAACTCATGGGCTGATAGTACCAATGATTCTAGTCATCGGTGCTTGTCAGCCTTTAAACCACCTATTTGGAGGGCGAAACCTTAATAGGTTTCGAGGTGCAATCGACCTTCTTTTTTGAGCGCGGCGCCCACCTGATCCCAATTGAGACCCGCTTGGGTGGCCACGTCGTGCAAAGCCAAGACCACGCCCTCTTCCATGCTCTTCAAACCGCAGACATAGAAATAGGTGTTGGGGTCTTTGAGAAGGGCCACCAAATCGGCGGCGCGCTCGCGCATGGCGTCTTGCACATAACGCTTGGGCTGGCCAGGCGTGCGAGAGAAGGCAAAGTTGATGTCAATAAAGTCTTTGGGCAGCTTTTGCAGCGGGCCAAAGTAAGGCAATTCTTCTTGGGTGCGGGCACCGAAGAACAACATGAGTTTGCCACCTTCAAATTTGCCTGTTTGACGCAAACGACGGCGCCACTCGGTCATGCCGCGCATGGGCGCACTGCCTGTGCCGGTGCAAATCATGACGATGTTGGACTTGGGGTGGTTGGGCATCAGGAAACTGCTGCCAAACGGGCCAATCACCTGAATGGTGTCGCCCACTTTCACATCGCAAAGGTAGTTAGAGCAAACGCCTTGAACGGCTTTGCCTTCGTGGTCTTCAACCACGCGCTTGACGGTCAAAGACACATTGTTGTAGCCGGCCCGTTCACCGTTGCGCGGACTGGCAATGGAGTACTGNCGTGCATGGTGTGCCTTGCCAGAAGCATCAACGCCTGGCGGCACGATGGCCACTGACTGGCCTTCCAATACTGGGAAAGGCATGNTGCCGAAATCAATCACGATGTGATGGGTTTCGTTAGATGTACCGGCTTCGTTGACTTTGAAGTTGCCCACCACAGTGGCTTGCGTGGGCGTTTTAGGACCATACAAGTTGGTGTAGGCGTGGGCTGCAGACCAAGGTGGCAAAGTTGAACCATAGGCCGCTGAATTGAATGTCGCTTCGCCAGAAGCATTCACTGCTTGCGCAGGTGCATGCTCTGCCGCAGGAGTTGCCGCAACGGCATCACTGCTGACACCCATGGCTTGAAGTTCGGCTTCGCT
>Ga0063231_10000349_pt1 | contig 13002 bp, 7 predicted proteins | sample LauGreSu1BDMLBSD_2_FD_56231 | JGI IMG/M metagenome (GOLD analysis project Ga0063231, IMG submission 56231) | Freshwater lake microbial communities from Lake Michigan, USA - Su13.BD.MLB.SD v2 (version 2) | ecosystem: Environmental > Aquatic > Freshwater > Lake | place: Lake Michigan, USA...
GTGCTGGCCTTTTTTGGACCCGCTTACCTGGTGAGCGTCGGATACATGGACCCGGGCAATTGGGCAACAGACCTGGCAGGAGGCAGCAAATTTGGCTACCAGTTGATCTGGGTTTTGCTGATGAGCAACCTGATGGCCTTGTTGCTTCAAAGCCTTTCTGCAAGACTAGGCATTGTCAGGGGAAGGGACCTTGCGCAGGCCAACCGGGAAACCTATCCCAGGCCAGTGAACTTTGCATTCTACCTGCTGGCAGAAGTGGCCATTGCTGCCACAGACCTTGCTGAAATACTCGGTATGGCCATCGGTATTCAATTGTTGACGGGGCTTCCACTTATTTGGGGAGTAAGCCTTACCGTTGCAGACACCTTCCTGTTCCTGTTGCTGCAACGCCTGGGCATGCGCACCATGGAGGCTTTCATCATTTGTCTGGTGGGCATCATTGGCCTCAGTTTTCTGGCAGAGATGATCATTGCCAAACCCAACATGGGTGAAGTGGTAAAAGGGTTCATCCCCAGCATCCCCAATGAAGAAGCCCTCTATATTGCCATTGGCATCATTGGTGCCACAGTAATGCCGCACAATTTGTACCTGCATTCTGCACTGGTGCAAACCAGAAAAATAAAAAGGGATGAAGCCGGCATCAAACGCGTACTCAAGCTCAATTTCATTGACAGTGCCATTGCACTGAACCTTGCTTTTTTTGTCAATGCTTTCATTCTGATCCTTGCAGCTACTGTTTTTTATACCACCGGACGGACAGATGTTGCAGAGATAAAACAAGCGCACGAACTGCTGGCCCCCATGCTGGGCAGTAACCTTGCGCCAATCCTGTTTGCGGTTGCATTGATTGCCTCTGGACAAAGCTCAACCATTACAGGCACGCTTGCCGGACAAATTGTGATGGAAGGATACCTGCACCTGCGGATTACGCCATGGGTNCGCAGGTTGCTGACCAGGCTGGTCGCCATCGTTCCAGCCATTGCTGTAATTCTGATCAACGGTGAAAACAACATTGACAAGCTGCTGGTGTTTAGCCAGGTTGTGTTGAGTTTACAATTAGGGTTTGCCATCATTCCGCTGATTCATTTTACCAGCGACAAAAAAACCATGGGCAGTTTTGCCATCAAACCCCTGATCATTGTTTTGGCNACNCTCATCACCCTGGTACTGGTGTATTTAAACATCAGAATGGTCTATGAGCAGACCATTACATTTTTTGCTACATCTGACTCTGTGTTCTGGAAATCCATGATCATCATCGCTGGTGTTGTATACATCAGTCTTCTGCTGATTGCAATTTTCTACCCGTTGATGGGCAAGACCGCCAATGAAAGTGTAAAACTTCACCCTGAGGCAGAAAAATTANACAACATCATCATCCCATCTTATGCAAGGGTTGCTGTTGCACTGGATTTCAGCAAGAATGACCACAAGTTGATTGCGCATGCACTGGGCCAGGGAGGCAAAGAAAGCACTTACCTGATGATCCATGTTGTGGAGAGCCCTGCCACCAGNGTCATTGGAGAAGATGCCGATGACATGGAAACACGAAAGGATCAACAGCGGATGGAAGGCTATGTGAACGAACTAAAAGANCANGGNTANAANGCNGTTGGATTGCTGGGNTTTGATGGAAGGGTAAAAGANATTGTNCGGCTGGTCAAGGATCGGCATGCAGACATCCTGATCATTGGTGCACANGGACATACCGGCCTGAAAGATGTTGTGTATGGTGAAACTGTTGAGGCCGTTAGGCATGAATTGAAAATACCNGTGCTGGTGGTGAATGTGTAAAAANTAACCAACCACGCATAGAAATCATGGCTATTTTTATGTCATATGATGCACATAAAAATATTGCTGCCTTTNTTGTTGTTGTCCTGCTCCCTGATTGCACAGGTTGAGCGCAATGGCATTGAAGCAAAAGACAGAAAGCCTGTTGTTCAAGACCAGTTCATTTACGAAACAGCGGCCTTCCCCGAATGCCATGCATCAACNATTGTTGAAACCCCCAAAGGCCTTGTAGCCGCTTGGTTTGGCGGAACAAAAGAGGGATACANGGATGTCAACATCTATACAAGCCATTACGAAAAAGGAAAATGGTCTGCTCCGGCATTGGCCGCAGATGGATTCATCAATGACAGTACACGATATGCCTGTTACAACCCCGTATTGTTTCTTGCAGCAAACAATGAGCTCTTGCTTTTTTACAAGATTGGACCTTATGTTCAGGGATGGACAGGATGGATGAAACGCTCGTCTGATTTTGGCAAAACCTGGAGCAAGGCAGAAGCATTGCCAGAGGGTATTCTGGGACCAATCCGCAACCAGCCTTATCTTGCCGACGGATTGTTGATTTGCCCATCCAGCACAGAAAAAGGTGGCTGGAAAGTGCATTTTGAATTTACCAAAGACAATGGTAAGACCTGGAGCAAGGGGCCAGATTTGAACGATGCCAATCCCATCACGGGCATTCAGCCGGCCATTCTTCGTCATGATGCCAAGACCCTGCAAGCCCTTAGCAGAAGCCAGAACAGGACCATCAATGAAACCTGGAGCTACGACAATGGAAGAACATGGAGCGCTTTGAAACAAACCGAAATGCCCAACAACAATTCTGGCATCGATGCCATCACCCTCAATGACGGAAGACACCTTTTGGTATACAACAATGTAAAGCCGCCTGCTTCAGAAAAAGAAGGATGGGGTGGACGGTCTCCCCTGAACGTTGCCATTTCAAATGATGGAAAAATTTGGGAGCCTTATGCGATATTGGAAAATGAACCAGGCTCAGAATTTTCCTACCCATTTGTCATTCAAACAAAAGATGGAAAGATTCACATTACCTATACCTGGAAAAGAAAGAAGATAAAGCACGTCATCTTAACTGCCCCGCCGCCCACTGCACGCCCAACAAAGATTTGAAAAATTTGGTCTTGAGCTCAGCCAGTTTTTGACGGGTTTCCAACAACTTGATTTCTCGGGCATTGACCAAAAACATGCTGCTTTCTCCAATGGAAAATTTTGATTCTTCTGCTTTCAGTAAAAGTGCCTGGTTGCGCAAATTGTCTTGAAACAAGAGGGATTGTGTTGAAGAGCGAGGATATCGTTGAAACTGGATTTCACCTTGTTCTCTATCTCCAGCTTTGTCTGCCTTGTCTTGTAATCCAGATCAGTTAGCTTGATTTTTGCCTTTGTATATTCACCCCTGGCTTCACGCTGGAACAAAGGCAGACCGAACTGTACACCATATTTGTAGTTGTTCTCAAACAAAGGCTGTGCAAAGAATTTATTGATGCCATACCCTTTGTTGAGAAAATTATAATTCAGATCAAGTGTTGGCAAGAGGCCCTGAAATTTTGCTCTCTTCTCCACTTCCAACACTTCCTGCTTGAAGTCCAATGACATCAATTTGGGATGGGATTGCATTGCCTGGGCAATGGCATCAGCCAATACAGGCAATGGATATTCCTTGATCAACACAAGGTTCCAAGAAGAATCAGGCACAACATCATCAGACAATTCATAGGGCGATGCATCATCTTTCCACAGGAAATTGCTCAACTCAAGTCGCTGGCGTTGCAACTCAAGCCAGGCCTGTGCCTGCATGGCCTGAAAACCTTGCAACTGTGCCAATGCTTCTGTGGTATCAATGGCTGCCCTGTCTCCTGATGCATACGCACGTTTGACGAATTCAAATCGCTTTGTATTGTTGTTGGTGGTTTCTGTGAGGATGGTGTAGACCTGGTGTGCCGCAGTCCATTTCCAATAGGCATCTACCGCATCGTAAAGCAGATCGGCAATCAATTGCAGTTGATCCTGTCTGCTCATTTGAACAACCAGCTTCGATTGCTGCACTGCAGCCCTTCTCTTGTCGAACAACAATCCTTTTAATACAGGAATCGAAATGCCTGCATAGGTACTCTTTCCAGCTGAAGTGACTGGATCAAGCCGGTCTCCGGTATTGTTTTCAAAACCTGCTTTGATGTCGATACCAAACCAGGTGGGAATTTTCAATTCAGGGTTGGAATAGAAATAATAGTTATTGCCATCAAAGCTTTTCTTTTCGTTGCGCAGGTAAAAAGATGGATCAAAGACTCCCCTGGATGCCTGAAGCGAAGCTTTGGCAAGATCAACTTCGAGTCTTGCCTGTTTTGCTACAGGATGAAACTTTCTGATGATGTCCATCGTGTTCTCCAGTGTCAATAATTTTTGCTGAGAGAATACTTGAACCGCCTGAGGACATGTCAACAGGAATAAAAAAATAGATTTCAATATGGCGTGCCTGATCATTTTTGGTTCTTCGTCTTTTCTTTTTCTGTAGAGGGTTGATAAAATTCAGGAGGGAACCCGTTGATCTGCCTCCAGAGCTCATACCAGATGCTGACATTTTTCAACAAGGCAAAGCCTTGCACGCCTGCACCAAGCTTTAGTGCCGCAGGCCATTTTTTTTCTTTTTCCACCGGTACAACCAGCATCCTGAATTTACCATTCTCACTCCTGTTTGTCTCAACAGCAATGACTTCTCCTACAAAGGTTCCATAACTGGCTTGTGGCCATCCGGAAAAAACGATGGCAGGGAACCCATCAAATTGCAAGCGCACCTGTTGGCCTTTTTCCACCAAGACAAGGTCCATTGGGGCAACAAATAATTCTACTGCCTGGTCAAATTTATTGGGAACAATCTCAACAATCATCTCTCCCTCCTTCACCATTTCATTGATACCCGATTTTTTTGCTTTGGTGATTTGTCCGCTTTGCGGAGCAATCATCCAGCGCTGGCTACCCCTGATGGCGTAGTTGGCCAACTGATTCTGGTTCTTTGCTACCTCACCATCAGTTGAGGCCACCTCACTGCGGGCAGCAGCAATTTCTCCTTTGGCCTTGAAAATCTTGTCTGCCGCATCCTGCCTTACCGTGCTCATTTCAATGCGGCAAATGGTGATGTCTTGTTTTGTATTTTGTAGTTTCTGTTGTTTTTCGGTAAGCAGGGCCAAAGCCTTGTTGTATTGTGCAGTCCTGCGCTCAAATTCAGTCAAGGCGATAATGCCTTCACTGAACATCTGTTTTGCACGGTTCAATTGTTGAACAGCAATCCCATGATCAATTTCAGCAGCTACCACTTCAGCGCTGTCGCTGGTCACTTTTCTCCTGAGCTGTTCCAATTTGTTGTCCAATGAATTCAGCTTCAGGTTTCGGGACATTTCCATTGCTTCTACCTGGCTGGCCGTTGCACTGATTTTATCATTGTAATACCCAATCTTCTCTTGTTTGGCAGTAAGCTGTTCCTGGGTTCTTTGCACCAGTTTTGGATCAAGGTAATCATCCTTCACATCCGCGAGTTGCACAATTGTGTCACCTTTTTTTACAAAATCGCCCTCTTTTACCCACCACTTGATGATGCGGCCAGCAATGATGGTGTTCATTTCCTGCGGGCGCTGGTCCTGGTAAAGCGTAGTAACCGTACCACTGGTATTGATGTTCTGCGTCCATGGCAGGAACATCAAAATGACAACAAAAAAAACTACTCCCCAAAACCAGTAACGGACCTTGCTGATCTTGTTGGCACGGTATATTTTTTTTACGGAATCTGGATTGTATCCCGTTTCATTGAGAATGGTATCTGAAATATTTTTCATATTACTGTTGCTTTAACCTTCCATTTTCCATGACCAATACCTGATCACATTTTTCAGCAAATGCCTTGTTTCCTGTTACCACAATGACGGTTGTTTGCTTGAGGCTGGTCAGATAGGAAGCAATTTTGTCACAGTCCTCACCACCGGCCATTTCGAAGGGCTCGTCAAGGAGCAATAATTTTGGTGAGCCGGCAAAGGCCCTGAGCAAAAGTATTTTTTTGGCAACAATGCTGCTCAACCCTTTACCGGTTGGTTCCAGCATTTCATCAAATCCTTTTGGCATGGAAGCGATGAGTTTTTTCAATCCAACAACATCGGCAAGGTTCATGAGGTGATTAACATCAATGTTACTGTCTCCCATGGTGATATTCTCCATCAACGTACCATGGAAGATGTCTTGTTCGTGATAGAACACGCCAATGTAATGCCTGAAGGATTCCAAATCATAGTTTCCGATGGGAACATCATTGATCAGCAAAGAACCTTGATGAGCATCGAGGGAGCCTGTAGCCAGTTCCATCAATACAGACTTGCCTGAACCTGCATTCCCTTGAATACAAACTTTTTGCCCCGCAGCGATAGTGAAATCAATTTTCTCCAGGATGTTTTTGTCTGTCCTGAAGCCGAAGGAGAGGTTTTCAGCACGCAAGGAAACGCCATTGTCATTTTCACTGAAAATGAGTTTGCCATTGGATTCCAATTCTTTGTCTGTAACCTTGCTCAACTTCTCAAGACTGGTCAACACATCATAGGCTTTGTCAAGGCTGAGGATGAGTTTTTCCACAGCCGCCAGCACCGTGATGATCACAATTTCAGCAGCAATGAACTGACCAAGGTTGAGTTGTTGATCAATCAACAACAAGGCTCCAACAACCAACATGGCTGCAGTGATGAGCAATTTGAAAATGATCAGGCTCCAGTACTGGAGTTTCAACACATTAAAATGGTCGGTGCGGGCTTCAAGGTATCCCTCTAACAATTGGTCTGTTTTCTTGAGGTGGAGGTTGTGCTTTCCAGAAACCTTGAAGCTTTTGAATGCCCTTGCCAACTCCTCCAACCAAGCCACAACATTGTATTTGTAATTGCTTTCTCTCAGGGATGCCTCCAAACCCTGTTTTGCTGTCAGGGAAAGGCTTAGGTAAAGCATCAGCAACAACATCAAGCCCAGTACAATAAAAAGTGGATTATAGAATGACAACAAGATGATGCCAAACAAAACCTGTATCACCGCAAGTGGGATTTCAAGCAAGAGTTTGGAGAGGCTTTTTTGTAATGAGACAACATCAAAAAAACGGTTCACCAGCTCCGGCATGTGGTAACCATCTGTTTCTGCCAGTTTCAATCGCGGAATCTTGAAGCTGAATTCAAAAGCATAGCGAGCAAAAATCCTTTGCTGGATTTTTTCAACCACCTTCATTTGGTTCACCTGAACAATTCCTGAAATCAAGACTCCTCCAACTACTAAAATGATGAGNATCCACATGGAAGATGGAAGTTTACCTCTTCCTGCAGCAACCTGTGCAAAATTGATGATGGCCTGAATACCGAGTGGGAGCGACAATTGAATAAGTCCGCTGAGAATGGCATAGAAGTAAATGGCCGACACTTCCTTTTTCTCTATTCTGATTACTTCAAAAAATCGCCTGAGGGATCGGGCGAGCGAAACATCTGTATCAAAACCAGCCATACTATATATTTAGAACTACAACAGTTTGAAAATGAACTTCTTGAGGACAATATTTTCAACAATAACTGGCCAAAGAATGTTCAATTCGTCGCAAAACTATGCCCTGCAACGCTATGAAGCAAAAAAGGAATGTTAAAATGGGGCAGGATTTCGGAAATCGTAAGTCAACAAACCCCTCTGGTTCCCATTTGCTGCTGTTTTGCTAAAAGAAATGCTGCCAGATGCAGGTGTCACCGCATTTGACAGCACTTATAAAGAGTAGAATCGTTCATCCCAATGCAATTGGGTCAGCGTATCTCCTATACTTCCACCGATCAATTGGCCTTGCGCAAAACAATCTTTGGAGAAGAAGTTCTTTGAGGGGCTCTCTCGTTGCTGAAGCTTCTTTGACCTGATCTTTCAGAAAAACCATTTCGCTGAGGAGTCCTTTCTGAAGAGCCATATGACCTTCTGCTTTGCTGACCTTGCGGCCTTTGGGGCAAAGACCTGCGAATATCCATGGAAGAAATCTCCATGACATGTGGGTGGTTGTCTACCACAGGAATCGCATTGCCAATCAGTTTCTGAATGTCGCGGAGGAATTCCCTTTCTTCATGATCGCAGAAAGAAAAAGCAATGCCACTTGCACCTGCCCTGCCTGTGCGCCCAATCCTGTGCACATAGGTTTCGGGAACATTCGGCAATTCATAGTTGATCACATGGGTGAGGTTGTCTACGTCAATTCCCCTTGCAGCGATATCTGTTGCCACAAGCACGCGTGTGGTGCCGGATTTGAAATTGGACAAAGCCCTCTGCCTTGCATTCTGTGATTTATTACCATGGATGGCTTCTGCGCCAATACCGTATTTGTGAAGGTCTTTGACGATTTTGTCTGATCCGTGTTTGGTTCTGGCAAAAACCAGTACCCGCTCAATGGACTTGTCTTCCAACAGGTGAACAAGCAATTTTTTCTTGTCATCCTTGTCCACATAATACATCGATTGCTGGATGGTTTGTGCAGTTGAAGAAACAGGTGTTACTTCAACCCTGACAGGGCTGTCAAGGATGCTATCGGCCAATGAAGCAATCTCTTTCGGCATGGTGGCCGAGAAGAAAAGGGTCTGTCTTTTGGAAGGAAGTTTGGCGATGACTTTTTTGACGTCATGGATAAATCCCATGTCAAGCATCCTGTCTGCCTCATCCAGTACAAATATCTGGATAAAGGCCAGGTTGATGAAGCCTTGTTGCATCAGGTCCAGCAATCTGCCGGGTGTTGCCACCAGGATGTCAGTACCCTGGCGAAGGGCTGTGGTCTGGGGATGTTGAGAAACTCCGCCAAAAATAACCAGATGCTTGAGGTCCAGATGACGGCCATAAGCGGCAATGCTTTCGTCAATCTGGATGGCCAACTCACGGGTTGGGGTAAGAATCAGGGCCTTGATGCTGTTGTATTGCTTTCCACCAGATTGCTTGGCTGCATGCAAATGCTGAAGAATAGGGATGGAAAACGCGGCAGTTTTACCGGTTCCTGTTTGAGCGCATCCCAAAAGATCGCGACCTGATAAGGCAACGGGGATGGATTTTTGCTGAATGGGTGTGGGCGTTGTGTACCCTTCTGTGTTGAGCGATCTCAAGATCGGCTCAATGAGGTTTAAGTCCTTGAATAACAAAATGTATGATTTAAAAGTGGACACCTGATCCTGTCAGATGCTATATAACCTGCCCTAAAATGACCTGATGAACTTTGACACGTAAGAATAACAGGGCTGTCGAGAGACTATATGAATACTACAAAGGTACTGCAAAAGGGCGTTTAAACCAAAACCCATGATTGCTCATGGGTTTTGGGGGTGCTTAAAATAAGTTAGCTTTAAAAAGAGGACGGAAAAAATATTAAGAAATTGAGGCTAGTTTTGTTTATGAAATGAAATTCAACAATTTTATTTATTTTGAAGTGTGGAATGGTTACGTAGTGGGTAAGAAGTTAGGTTATTTCCTGTTAATAAATCCAATAAGTCAATTGATTAAACATGGACTCCGCCATACAAGTAATTAATTATCAGCTTTTTACGAAAAAGCTCTTTCATTGTTTGCTTTTATTCATCATTTCTATTTCTTCAATCAAAGCACAAGGCAGCGACACTACTATTATTGTAGAAAACAATGATTTTCTTAAAAAAATCATCAGTAGTAAAGAATATATTTATGTACCAACAGGAGGGCCAAGCGCTATACTGCCCTTTAAAGAAGCTATTTTCAGCGAAAAAGAGCAAAGCATTTATAAGACACCCAAGAATGTATACATACGCTTGTACGCAACAGGATTTTTATTCAAAATGCTTTACCATAATGATAGTACCATAGCATTTACTCGAATTGATAACACGGTCAACATAAACTACAATACCCATGCATATTCATTTTCAAACGGCGAGGACTTATACAACTATGGAGGGTATGGATTTTGGAAAAACAATGGAATTATAAGAAGGTATAATTTCAGAACCAAAGATTGGACCGCTGAGCCAAGCGACAAGGAAGTTATCAATCAATTTTTCCCATGTAACAATGCATGGTTTGATCCAGTTGATCAAAAATTACATGTTCCTTTCAAAACAATTGTCAACGACGGGCTGAAAGATAATGAACCCCAAAGGGGAAAGCTCAATGACAATTCATTTATCCTTGACCTAAAGACCATGAAATGGCAGAATAAAGGAAAAGCCAATAAAAATGTAGTTGAAATTTTACGCAACAGCCATACGGCTATTTCTACCAGAAGGGGTTTAATGGTATTGTTTCGTGAACAGCTTTACCTGATCGATTTTAAATCAAACAAATTATTACACCTTGATGACAATACAACTGCTCAAAATGTATTCAAACTAGATAACCATGAAATAATTTATCACCAGGGGAATTTATTGCATACATACAATACCAAAACAAAAAAATCAGATTCAATAAAAATTGACCTTTCAAGTTTTGTTCCACTTTCCTATCCAGTTGTCGATCCAAACTATTCTTATTTCTATTTCATTGCCATAGCAATTTTCTTGATCGGCCTAATCATTTTGTATAAAAGAAAAATGAAGAGGAAAAAATTAGCTAAAAAAACAATTGAACTTAGCAAGCCTGTTTACAAAGTTAATTTTACTGAAACAGAAATTGCTTTGATCAGCATGCTTATCGCCAAAAGTAAAACAGACCAAACGGCATCCATCACGGAAATAAACTATGTATTGGGAGTTAAAGACAAGAATATTGGCATGCAGAAGAAAGTTCGGAGTGATATGTTCAAAAGCATCAATGAAAAGTTCAATATTCTTTCTAACTCTGATGAGATTTTGATCAAATCAATCAGGAGTGAATCAGACAAGCGATACTATGAATACATGATTGACAAAGAAATGATTGAATCAATCAGCACTTTTTTAGATCCCGAAATTCCATTGAACTAGTTGAGGCATTTCCCTGTGTATCCTCCTATGGCATCAGCCAAGTAGCACTGGATAAGCTTCCGTTGTTATAGGTAAACCGAGCCCTTCGATTGCCTTTGCTATGGGTATAGTACCATTCCATCCAATCAATGCATGTTTCAACTACGACGAAGCGTTGAAATCCTGACTCACTTTCTTCCATCGAATAATCAAAAGCAGTCAATGCCTCATTCAGGCCGGTGGAAGGTTGGTCAAGTGTCGTTGATGGCGGTTGATCGGTCATGTAATACCGGCGGCTGTGGTGACCCGTCTTGTTCCATTGTTCCCTGCAGAGTTCATCCAAATGATGGACAATGGCATGGCCACTCAGGCGGATCTGAGCGCGAAGGGTCTGGTCGTAGACCAGCCAGCTGAGATGCCCGTTCCTGTTGATGTCCTCCATTTTCTTGCTCCTGCTGTCGGTATGCAAATAGATTTTTTTTGAACCCGCATCCACCCTCCTGAGGACCACAGTCCTCATGTAAGCATGGTTGTCTTTTGCTGTGGATATGACAGCCTGGTGCATGGCACTCTTCCTGTTGGTGGCGCCTTCAACAAGCATTTCCCAACANAGNTTTTCCACGAAAGGCAGGTCAATGATTTGTTCTGGCTCTATGGGTAANAACAAAGCAGCTGATTTAGGTTATTTTTTACTGGTTTCAGGCATCTGNACAGCCATCATTTTTCCGGAAGACCNCATCACAATACCTGCTGCCTCCTTGATGTCTGCAACAGTCAAGCCATTGAAGTATTTTTCGGCNTTCAGGATGCGATCAGCAGTGGTTTCACCCCTGTTGATGGATTGCAGAACAGAGAGCCAGTATTCATTTGTCTTTGCCTCTACCTTGTGCTTTTCTAACCAGGCTTTTTTAACCTTGTCAACATAAGATTGGGCAACACCTGCATCCGCCATCTTTTTCAATTCATGGTCAAAGGCTGCTATGAGCGTATCCACTTTTGCCGGGCCACAGGGCAATTGAAGCACCAGTTGGAACCTTCCAGTTGGGACCTTGTTGAATTCAATCGTCGCGGCTCCGCCATAGATACCCTGGATCTTCTCGCGCATTTCTTCTGTGATGATGATGTTCATCGCATCTGCCATTCCGCTGAATTTTAAGGCAGTTGATGCGGCATAGGGAATCTCACCATGCATGACTCCAATGATCAGGCTCTTGTCTTCCTTTCCTTTGTTGAACCTGAAATCATTGCGCCCGGTGAATGGCTTCACCTTGTTGTCTGTATAAATGGATTTGCCTGTAGCGGGCAATCCTGCCACATATTTTTCCAAGAGCGCAATCATCTCCTTTTCATCAAAACTTCCAACAATCGCAATGTTCATTCCTCCGATATCGCCCAAACGCTCTTTGTAAATGGTCATGGATCGGTCAAGATCAATCTTGTCAAAATTCTCAATTTTTGGCACAGCCGTAGGTGCCAGTGGATTGTTGCTGTACAATACCTTGGTCAGCGTATCAATGAATGCCACTTGAGGGTTGGCACCCAGCATGGCTACCTGGGCCTTGCCCCGCTGGATGATTGATTTGAACAGGGCACTGTCCTTTCGGGGTTCTTTCACATAAAGGTTAAGCAACTGGAAAAGGGTTTCGATGTCCTTCTTGCTGCTGCTTCCTGAAAAACCGGCAGTATAGTTGGACATGGAAGGCCTGAGCGAGGCAACCTTGCCTGCCAATGCCTTTCCCAGGTCTGTAGGACTAAATGCGCCAACGCCCATACTGGCAACCAGGGAAACTGCATTTTCTGCACTGTACTTGTCTTTCAATGCATAATTGGAAAGACCGCCATACCTGGAAGCAGAAAACAAGATCTGATCATTTTTGAAATCAGTGACCTTGAGAGAAACTTTTACACCGTTCGAAAGCAACAATTCTGTGGTGCCAAGCAATGCATTTTTCTTGCTGCTTACCAGCTTTCCTGCCTTGGGAGCACTTGAGAGCAAATTCGTAGCGATCAGTTTTTCCTCGTAAGGTTTAATAGATGGATCATTCGCCTTTGCATCAAGCATGGCCAGGATATTGTCTGTGGAAGGAAGTTTTGCCCCCGTTGCTGGCCCCATCACATAAGTAAACCTGTTCTTCTCATTTTTAAAGAGATCTGTGATGGCATTTACCTCAGCCAATTGAATGGTTGGCAACAATTGCCTGATCATCTGAAACTCTGCATCTATTCCCGGAACGGATTCATTGTCGGTAAAGTTCCT
>Ga0063231_10000350_pt1 | contig 12929 bp, 11 predicted proteins | sample LauGreSu1BDMLBSD_2_FD_56231 | JGI IMG/M metagenome (GOLD analysis project Ga0063231, IMG submission 56231) | Freshwater lake microbial communities from Lake Michigan, USA - Su13.BD.MLB.SD v2 (version 2) | ecosystem: Environmental > Aquatic > Freshwater > Lake | place: Lake Michigan, USA...
CCAATTCCCTAGCTTGGGGTGGAATCTTGCCATACATCATAGTACTGATTTCGGCAGAAGGACTTTTTTTTCTAATACTTCTATTGGTATTTATATTTGGAAGCGGCATATCTAGTTCACTGTTTTCTTATTGCGAATTTAACCCAGCAAACTTAGACTTCCTTGTTTTGGTGTAAATGTTGTTTTTCACAGTGGAACATCGATAGTAATTCACAGCAATTTTGGACTTATTAACAGGTATTGCACCTTTTTTTAGGTTAAAATTTAGTATTTTTGAAGCCATACTTTAAAGCTACAACATGACCATAAGTTACCATTGGCTGAGTGAATACCTACCGCAGACCATAAGTCCTGAAAAATTATCCACGATATTGACTTCTATTGGATTGGAAGTAGAATCTTTAGAAAAATATGAGAATTACAAAGGGGGGCTTGCAGGATTAGTAGTGGGAGAAGTATTAGAAGCAGTTCAACATCCTAATGCAGATAAACTAAAAATCACCAAGGTTCATGTTGGGACAGATACACCATTGAATATTGTTTGTGGTGCATCGAATGTAGCCGTTGGACAAAAAGTAGTAGTGGCAACGATTGGTACAACTATTTATCCAAAAAATGGTGCGCCTTTAACCATGAAATTGGCAAAAATCAGAGGAGAAGCATCAGAAGGAATGATTTGTGCAGAAGATGAAATTGGATTGAGTGATAACCATGATGGTATTATGATATTGGATGCGTCTATAAAAGTGGGCACTCCTGTAGCAAGTTTGTTTGATTATTATGAAGATTGGATTTATGAAATTGGTTTAACACCGAATAGAATGGATGCCATGAGTCATTATGGTGTTGCTAAAGATGTTTGTGCATATTTATCTTATCATGAAACCCCAGTAAGTGCTAAAAGCCCTTATGGCAAGACATTGAACATTGATCAGGCAGTTCCAACGTATCAAGTAACTATCGAAGATCAGAAAGCATGTGCAAGATATGCAGGAGTGGTGATTGAAGGTGTTCAAGTGAAAGCATCGCCAGCATGGTTAAAAAATAAATTACAATCTATCGGATTAAGATCTATCAATAATATTGTAGACATCACCAATTATATTTTACATGAAACCGGTCAACCATTGCATGCTTTTGATGCATCAGTGATCAAAGACCAACATGTTGTAGTAAAGACGTATCCTGCTGGAACAAGTTTTATTAGTTTAGATGGTACAGAAAGAAAATTAACTGCATCAGATTTAATGATCAGTGATACGGAGAAGCCTATGTGTATTGCAGGGGTGTTTGGAGGATTGAATAGTGGAGTGAAAGATGCTACTACTTCTATTTTCTTGGAAAGCGCATGGTTTAATAATGTGAGTATTCGTAAAACTTCTGTTCACCATGGTTTAAGAACAGATGCAGCAACGCGTTTTGAAAAAGGAGTGGATATTGATAATACAGTGAAAGTATTAGAAAGAGCTGCATTAATGATTCAAGAAATCGCAGGTGGGAAAACTGGAAAAGTAGTAGACGTATATCCCCATCCTGCCACCAAAACCAAAGTGGTATTGCCTTTAGCGTATTTGAAAAAATTAAGCGGTAAGGTTTATCCTACTGAAAAAGTAATTACTATTTTAAAAAGTTTAGGATTTGAATTGCTTCAACAAACTGATGATCGTATTGAAGTAGCTGTGCCATATCATAAGCCTGATATTAGTTTACCTGCAGATATTGTTGAAGAGGTTTTGAGAATAGATGGTTTAGACAATATTGCTATTCCAAGTGTGATTACCATGAGTCCATCTATTGATCCATTGGAGCAAAAAGAAAAGTTCAAAGATAAAATTGCACAATATTTGGTGGGAAAGGGCTTCACTGAAATTTTAACGAATTCAATTACGAATAGCAAATACTTTTCAGAAGAAAGTTTACAACATGCTGTAAAGATGTTGAATAATTTGAGCGCAGATTTGGATGTGATGAGACCTTCTATGTTAGAGACTGGATTAGAAGCAGTGGCTTATAATATGAACAGAAGAAATCAACAGATCTCTTTCTTTGAAATGGGTAAAGTGTATACTGTTAATGCCTCTGGTAAATACCATGAAGGAGAGCAATTGGCAATGTATCTTTCTGGAAAGCAACATGAAGATGGATGGAGAGAAAAAGGTGTCACCCAAGATTTTTTTGTGGCTAAAGGAATTGCAGAAGCGATTTTGAAAATCACTGGATTTGATGAAATAAGTTATCAAACTAAGGGATCTTCTGTTCAAATAATGTATCAAAAGAAAATACTAGGTACTATTGAAGTAGTGNGTAATAAAAANTTACANGCTTTTGATATCAAACAAGGCGTTGTATATATTCAATTTGATTTGGCAGTTTTATTAGATCAATATCAACAACATAAAGTGGTTTACCAAGAAGTGTCTAAATATCCTTCTGTAGAAAGAGATTTGGCATTGGTATTGCCTCAGTCAATCACTTATGAAGCCATTGAAGCATGTATTCAAGCAGCTCAATTAAATGCTTTATCTACAACAAGAGTTTTTGATGTATTTGAAAGTGATAAATTAGGACATCAGAAAAAATCAGTAGCCATCAACTTTGTATTCAATGCATCAGATAAAACATTAACGGATACCGAAATAGATGGTATGATGAAAAAGCTTGTAGGACAATTTGAAAAAAATATCCAAGCGGAAATCAGAAAATAATCCCAATTTTATTACATGATTAATTTGCAAACATCTTTACAAGCACTTCAGGAAAAACTTCAGGTTTTATTAAAAAACTATGCAGCGCTTGAAAAAGAAAATCAGCAATTGAAATCAAAAATGGGACAAGCCGAGCAGCAAGAACAAAAACTCAGGGATCAATTAAAAGAGGTAGAAACCAAATTGGCTGCTGCAAGTTTGCACCAAACCAATATGGATCCAGCTGACAAAGCAAAATTAATGAAGCAGATAGATCAATATATTAAAGAAATTGATCATTCGATTCAAAATCTAAATCCTTAATAACCCTGCCATGTCTAGTCAAGAAGAAATGATTCCGGTAAATATCACCATCGCCGATAGAACCTACAGGGTAAAAGTGGCACCAAAAGATGAGGAAGCGGTGAGAAAGACGGCAGCCATTATCAACCAAAAAATGGTTGAATTTAAAGGAGCTTATGCCGGAAAAGACATGCAAGACTATATTTCTATGGTGCTTTTATGGTTTGCCACCGAACAACAGCAGTCTGGACAGAATCTATATGAGCTAGAAAACGTTCAAAATCAGATAGAAACGTTAAAAAATAGCATTGAAAGGGCCATTTCTGGTACTTAATCCCTTCCGTCTTTACAATTTGATTATTAATTGATTATCTTCGTTCCCGTCACGAAAAGGGGCAGTATGTATTTTTTAAAACATCAAGACTTTAACAATGGACCAATCAATATTATTTATCATCATAGGAGCATCCTCTTTGGTTGGAGGACTCATAGTAGGCAAATTGGTTTTTGCCAGAAATACTAAGAAACAAGTAGAAGAAGCAGAGGCACAAGCAGCAAATATTCTAAAAGAAGCTGAACTAAGAGCGGAGACTATTAAAAAGGAGAAGCAATTAGAAGCCAAAGAGCGTTTTGTTCAATTAAAAGCCGATCACGAAAGAGAAATCTTAGAACGAAATAAAAAAATTAGTGAAGCTGAAAATCGCATCAAGCAAAACGAATTAAACATCAATCAGAAGACAGTTGCCTTAGAAAAACAAATCAAAGACAACGATGTTATCAAAGAAAAATTAAATCGTGAGATTGATGTTGTGAATCTAAAGCGAACTGAATTAGAAAAGCATCAAGAAGAGCATATTCGTAGATTAGAAAAAATTGCGAATCTAAGTGCTGAAGACGCGAAGCAACAATTAATTGAAAGCTTAAAGAACGAGGCTCAAAGCCAGGCTCTTGCTTTACAACAGGATATTATTGAAGAAGCAAAGCAAAAAGCCAATAAGGAAGCACGTAAGATCATCATTCAATCTATTCAAAGAACAGCAGCTGAAGTAGCTATTGAAAATACAGTGACTGTATTCAATTTAGAGTCTGATGAAATGAAAGGTCAAATCATTGGTAGAGAGGGTAGAAATATCCGTGCCATTGAAGCAGCTACAGGAGTTGACTTAATTGTGGACGATACACCGGAAGCTATTTTATTATCTTCATTTGATCCATTGCGTCGTGAGATCGCAAGATTNAGTTTACAAAGATTAGTAGCAGATGGCCGTATTCACCCTGCAAGAATTGAGGAAGTGGTAGANAAAACAAGACGTCAATTAGAAGAGCAAATTGCAGAGATCGGTGAAAGAACAGTGATTGAATTAGGAATTCATGGTTTACATAAAGAATTGATTAGAATCATCGGTAAAATGAGATTTAGATCTTCTTATGGCCAGAACTTATTAATGCACTCTAGAGAAACCGCTAATTTGTGTGGTATCATGGCAGCAGAATTAGGCTTGAATCCTAAATTGGCTAAGAGAGCAGGTTTGTTACATGATATTGGTAAGGTACCAGATGAGGAGACTGAATTAAGNCACGCATTATTAGGGGCTAAATTGGCAGAGAAATACGGGGAGAACCCTGCGGTGGTGAATGCAATTGGTGCCCACCACGACGAAATGGAAATGCAATATGTCATTTCTCCAATCATCCAGGCTTGTGACGCGATCAGCGGTGCTAGACCAGGTGCTAGAAGAGAAATCATGCAACAATATATTCAGAGAATCAAGGACTTAGAGAATTTGGCAATGAATTATCAAGGGGTGGAAAAAGCCTATGCNATTCAAGCTGGTAGAGAATTAAGGGTGATTGTTGAGGCTGAAAAAGTAACAGATCAGTCATCTGACCAATTAAGCTTCGAAATTGCTCAGAAAATTCAGACCGAAATGACCTATCCTGGACAGATCAAAGTGACCGTTATCCGTGAAAAACGTGCTGTAAACATCGCTAGATAGTCTAAAATGGCTCTGGAAAGCCCTGAATTTAATATTTGGATCAAATAATTTGGATAATAGCAAGGGTAACCCTACCTTTGCCGTCCGCAAAAAACAAGAATTATGAGCGCAGCAGTAAAGTTTGTACACGAGCAATTGACAGCAAAAAAAGAGTACCCAGCCTTCAAAGCTGGTGATAATATTACCGTAAACTACAAGATTGTAGAGGGTGGTAAAGAGCGTATCCAGTCTTTCCGTGGTGATGTCATCAAATCACAAGGAAATGGCGCTACAGCTTCTTTTACTGTTCGTAAAATCTCTGATGGTGTAGGTGTGGAGCGTTTGTTCCCATTCTTATCACCAAACATTGATTCAATCGTATTGAACAAATCTGGTAAAGTACGTCGTGCTAAATTGTACTACTTAAGAGAAAGAAGTGGTAAAAGTGCTCGTATTAAGGAAAAAAGATTCTAGTACACAAAGAATTTCTATACAAAGCAACCTTTCGAGGTTGCTTTTTTTTGTCTTTTAATTACCGATTTACCGTACCTTTAATATTCTAAATTTATAACCATGGGCAACTTAGGATTTCAAGAATTATTAATTATTGGTGTTGTTATTTTAGTAATGTTCGGTGGAAGAAAAATACCTGAATTTATGAAAGGATTGGGTAAGGGTATTCGCGAATTCAACGATGCAAAAAATAACGTAAAAAAAGAAATCGAAGACGGCATTAAAGAAAAAGACGAGAAGTCTGCTTAAAAATTTAGGCTTTGTTTCTTTTCAAAAACATTAATGAATACCAAGCTGCACTTTTAGCTGGTGAACAAAGCTGTGTTCAAGCCGTACAATATTATCTGGATCAAATTAACAAGCATCAAGATCTCAATGCATTTATAGAGGTATTTGCAGAGGATGCATTAGCACGTGCCAAAACATTAGATCAAGTTTCCCAAAAAAATCAATTAGTGGGTAAACTTCATGGTGTGGTTATTGGCATCAAAGATGTGCTTTGCTATAAAGATCATCAAGTAAGTGCCGCATCTCATATCTTAGAAAATTATACTGCTATTTATTCTGCAACGGCTATTGAAAAATTATTAGCAGAAGGTGCAATTATTATAGGTCGTCAAAATTGTGATGAATTTGCGATGGGGAGCAGCAATGAAAATTCAGCCTATGGTCCTGTAAAAAATGCAATGAATACAGATTTGGTTCCTGGAGGTTCCTCTGGTGGATCTGCGGTGGCTGTGCAAGCAGGTTTATGTATGCTAAGCTTGGGTTCTGATACGGGAGGATCTGTTAGACAGCCGGCAGCTTTTTGTGGAGTAGTTGGATTAAAACCTAGCTATGGAATGATTTCTAGATATGGTTTAATTGCCTATGCTTCTTCTTTTGATCAGATTGGTATATTCTCTAGCAATATTGAAGACGCTGCTTTGGTATTAGAAGTCATTGCTGGTGCAGACAATTTTGATAGTACGGTATCTGATAAACCAGTACCCAGTTTTTCAAAAACCATTCATTCAGAAGGGACTCCTACAAAAGTGGCTTATTTTAAAGAGACCTTATCGCATCCAGGTTTGGATCCAGAAATCAAGCAACAAACCGAAGCTTATTTAGATGAATTAAGTGCAAAAGGATATATGGTTGAAGCAGTTGATTTTTCTTTACTCCCTTATTTGGTTCCCACTTATTATGTATTAACCACCGCAGAAGCAAGTAGTAATTTATCCAGATTTGATGGAATTCGTTTTGGACATAGAACATCAAAGCCATTGGATGATTTAACTGAACTATATAAGTTGAGTAGAACAGAGGGATTTGGTGAAGAAGTACAAAGAAGAATTTTATTAGGCAGTTTTGTTTTGAGTGCAGGTTATTTTGATGCCTATTTTACAAAGGCGCAACAAGTAAGACAACAACTCGTAGACTTAACCAATCGTTTATTCAGTCAGTATGATATCATAGTATCACCTACTGTTCCTTCTACCGCATTTGAATTAGGAAGACATCAACATTCTGCAACAGAAATGTTCTTGGCAGATATTTATACAGTGTACGCCAATCTTGTAGGGATACCAGCTATTTCCATTCCCTTATTTAAACACAGTAATGGAATGCCTTTTGGCTTGCAAGTAATGAGCCAATCATTTAATGAAACGGCATTATTACAATTTTCAAAAAAAATGATGCGTGCATGATGAATCGAATCAAGATGTATATACTATCTTTTTTACTCACCTCATTAATTACCCTTAATGGGTATGCTCAAGAAACCAATGGAGACAGAGTAGGCTTTTCTAGTTTATTTACAGTGGTTAAAGCAGACACGCAGGCTAATGCTACACAATACCAATTAAATCCTAAGGCGGTTAGTTTTATACAATCTTATTTAGAGAAACAAGGTCCAAGTTTGCAAAAAATGAAAACATGGGCTAAACCTTATTTTAATTTATACGATCAAATATTGATTGCTAATGGAGTACCCACTACTTTAAAGTACTTAAGTGTGATAGAAAGTAGTTTAAATGCAGAAGTAGTTTCCTGGGCAGGAGCTGCGGGTCCATGGCAAATTATGCCTGAGGAAGCCAAGCGATTGGGTTTAAAATTAACTCCGGTGGATGAAAGAATGGATTATGAAAAGAGTACCCAAGCAGCTGCAACGATATTGAGGGAATCCTTTGCTGAGTTTGGTGATTGGTTATTAGTGGTAGCCGCCTATAATGGAGGGGCAGGTAGGGTTCGACAAGCCATCAAAAAAAAGGGAACCAAAGATTTCTGGATCATACAATATGAGTTGCCTTTAGAAACAAGAAATCATGTAAAGAAATTTATTGCAACTCAATATATTTTTGAAACGGAACAATATGAATCAAATCAAGTAAGATCATCTTTGATGAAGATGAAGAAAACTGATAGAAATATATCCAATGAAAGTTTTGATGTTGTACTCATTAGCGGAAGGTATCAATTAGCCATTATTGCTAAAATGCTTTCAATCAATTTACAATTCTTACAAGAAAATAATCCAGGGATAGAAAAGTTATTGGCATCTGGCAAATCTTATGAATTAAAATTACCAAAGGGTATGCTGGAAAAATTTGAGGCCCGTAAAAATGAAATTTTACAGGCCTCTTTGAATGCTTTGTTTGCTATAGATAATTAATAGTCGTCTTCAAAATCATCTTCTTTATCTCCAAATAAATCATCGTCATCCAAGCTTAGGTCATCATCTAAGTTTAAATCATCTACATCATCGGATGCATGCGCATCCTCTTCCTTACCTTTTTTTCCTTTACCAGCTTTCTTTGGAGTTTTACTTTTTGGGATATCAAATTCGTCAAAATCAGGATCCCAGCTATCCTCTTCTTCGTCTGCTTTTCCCCAATCATCATCCATCTCGTCTTCATCTTCTAAGTCATCATCATCGTCCAATACTTTTTTCTTAGAAGCTGTTTTACTCACTTTTTCCGCTGCATCAAAATTTGATTTCTTTGTTGCGGACTTTTTTGCTTTTTCTGTTTTTACTGCCATAGGTATTACAAAATTACAACGTAAAATTTCAAATCATTTCTTTATTTACCAAAAAAAAGTACTCTTTTTTTTATCAAATTATAAGTGTATAATTTGGTCTCTACCAGGTCCATTCGAAACGTATTTTACGTCAACCCCTAGGTAGCTATTAATAAATTCAATATATGTTTTCATGGTGCTAGGAACTTCAGAAGCATTTTTCATTTTACTTGAATCTATATTCCAGCCCTCCATTTTTTTCCAAATAGGTTTAACAGGTGTGCCAACTAGTTGAAAAGGAACAAAATCTATTTGTTTGCCTTCCATTTCATAAGCAATACCTAATTCTAATTCTTTGAATGAATCCAATATATCCGCCTTGGTCATGATAATTTGTGTTACACCATTAATCATACAGGTATATTTCAAAGCTACCAAGTCAATCCAACCACAACGACGAGGCCTTCCTGTTGTTGCACCGAATTCAGATCCGATTTTTCTTAATTCTTCTCCTTTTTCGTCAAACAGTTCAGTAGGGAAGGGTCCGCTACCCACTCTTGTGCAATAGGCTTTAGTTATACCAAATACTTCACCAATTTGTTTAGGAGAAATTCCTAAGCCAGTACAAACACCCGCAGAAATAGTATTGGAGGAAGTTACAAATGGGAAGGTTCCAAAATCAATATCCAACATAGAACCTTGTGCGCCTTCAGCTAATACTTTTTTACCTTTGGAGATTTGCTCATTGATAAAGTACTCGCAGTTGATAATATTTAAAGTCTTTAAGAATTCTATTGCTTCAAAAAACTCGGATTCCATTTCAGAAATATCTTCATTAAAATTGTAGCTATCCAAAATCTTTTGATGCTTCATTCTTAAGGCAATGTATTTGCTAATGAATTTCTTATCTAATAAGTCACCTACTCTCAAAGCGTTTCTACCAGTTTTATCCATATAAGCTGGACCAATACCTTTTAATGTAGAACCAATTTTGGCTTCGCCTTTAGACAATTCAGATGCTTTATCCAATGCTCTATGAGATGGGATAATAATATTGGTGCGCTCAGAAATAAATAAATTCTTTTTTACATCCACACCCATAGTAGCTACTGCATCACATTCTTTCTTTAGCGTAACTGGATCCAATACAACACCATTTCCAATAATGTTGATTTTATCCTGATGAAAAATACCAGAAGGTATTTGATGCAATACCATTTTAGTGCCATTCACATATAAGGTGTGCCCAGCATTTGGTCCGCCTTGGAACCTAGCGATCACATCATAATTGGGAGCAAAATAATCTACAATTTTACCCTTTCCCTCGTCGCCCCATTGAAGGCCTAAAATTACATCTACCATGATTTTGTATTTGAGCAACAAAAATAAGTTTTTTTTACACGCTCTCGGTGTCAAATCTGTCAACTCGCTGAATTCCGTTTAAAGATTTTATTTTATCCACAAGTACTTCCAATTCGTCTTTGTCATGTACATACACTTTAATGGTGCCCTGGAACAATCCTTCAGTGGATTCTATGGTTAAAGCGGCAATATTGATCTTTAATTCTCCGCTGATAATGTTAGTAATTTTATTGACTACACCTACATCATCCAGCCCAATTATACGAAGACCTGTTAAGAAAGAAATCTCTTTATTTTTAGCCCATTTGGTTTTCACTACTCTATGCCCGTAATTGGCCAATAACTGAGTTGCATTGGGGCAATTGATTCTATGAATGATTAAGCCTTTACCTGTACTTACAAAACCAAATACATCATCTCCTGGAATGGGATTACAACATTTTCCTAAACTATATTGAATCTTATCACTCGATTCACCAAAGATGACCAATTCTGAGTCTTTCTTATTGTAGGTTTTTTGAGTAGGATCGTATACAGTTGTTTCGGAATCATTGATAGGTAGAATGGGTTTGGGTGCTTCAATTTTATCACCAATTACTTGGAACAATTTAAGGTCTTTTAAATCATTCTTTTTAATAGCAATATTGTAGTGTAAATCTAAATGACTAGATAGTTTGTAATAGTTTACTAATTGATCAATATTGTAAGGGCTATAAGAAGCACCTAATCCTTCTAATTTTCTTTGTAAAGTATATTTGCCTTCCTCTGCAATAGATTTTTTCTCTTCTCTTAAGGCATCTTTAATACTGTTCTTAGCTTTTGCAGTAACCACTAAGTTCAGCCAATCCTCTGTTGGTTTTTGTTTATTACTGGTGATGATTTCAATTTGATCACCACTTCTTAAAGTATGCCCAATGGGAACTAATTTATGGTTTACTTTGGCTCCAATGCACTTGGATCCAATTGCGGTATGTATATAAAATGCAAAATCTAATGCAGAGCTATTCGTTGGAAGCATTTTAACTTCACCTTTTGGCGTATACACATAAATTTCTTCTGCTAAAAAAGAGGTTTTAAAATCTTGTAAAAAATCTATGCCTTCTTCNTGTTGATTACCTAAAGCTTCTCGTATTTGTATAAACCATTTATCAAATCGATCTTCCGAAGGAGTACCTTCCTTGTATTTAAAATGAGCAGCCAAACCCTTTTCTGCAATCTCATTCATTCGCTTGGTTCTAATTTGCACTTCCACCCATTTACCCTGCGGTCCCATCACAGTAGTGTGCAAAGCTTCATATCCATTACTCTTAGGATTACTTAACCAATCACGTAATCTTTCTGGGGAGGGGAGATATTCATCTGTAATTAGGGAATATACTTTCCAACATGCTTCTTTTTCAATCTCTAATGGCACATCCAAAATAACCCTGATGGCAAACAAATCATACACTTCTTCAAAACTCACTCCTTTCTTTTTTATTTTGTTCCAAATAGAATGAATGCTTTTTGGACGACCGTAGATTTCAGTAGGGTATTGCGTATTCGTTAATTTATCTTTTAATGGTCTGATAAATTCGTTGATATATTTTGTTCTTTCTCTCTTGGTTTCTGCAAGTTTTTTAGCAATCTCTCTGTACTTATCTGGCTCTAAATATTTCATAGACAGATCTTCTAATTCTGTCTTGATATTGTACAAGCCCATTCTATGAGCTAATGGTGAGTATACCCAAATGGTTTCAGAAGCAATCTTTAATTGTTTTTCTTGCTTCATAGCATCCATAGTACGCATATTATGCAATCTATCAGCTAATTTGATTAGTATAACTCTAGGATCATCTGTAAGCGTTAATAAAATCTTTTTAAAATTTTCTGCTTGTTGGCTACTATTCGTAGTCATTACTGTAGAAATCTTTGTTAAGCCATCTACAATTTTTGCTATCTCATTTCCAAANTCATTNTTGATATCATCCAAAGAAACATCNGTATCTTCTACCGTGTCATGTAATAATGCACAAATGGTACTTCTAACTCCAAGTCCAATTTCATCCACACAAATCATTGCTACAGCAATGGGATGAAGGATATAAGGTTCACCACTTTTTCTACGCATGGTTTTATGCGCATTGGCTGCCATTTCAAAAGCAGCTCTTAATAATTCCTTGTCCCCTTTTTTTAATTTGGATTTTAGTATTTTCAATAAGGCACGATAATGTCGAACAATTTCTTTTTTCTCTTGTTCTTCATCTAAATCCCAGTTTTTGATGACTGGATGGATATCGTTTTCTATATTGTCCATTGGTCTACGAAAATACGTAAAAATGAGTGTAACTTTGAGGACTTATGTCAGAACAACCCGCTAAGAAAATATTTAAATTGGCCTTACTTTCTAGGGTATTCTCTTTTGTAAGACCGTATCGATTTATTTTCTGGGGTAATTTAGTATTGGCCATTTTATTGGCTTTTGCTACGCCTATTAGACCTTATATTATTCAAGTAACTGTCAATACGGCCATTGGTAAGGCGGTGACTTTACCTTCTTGGCTTCATTGGGTTTTGCCTGGCAATGCTTTTTCATCTGCTGTACAACTCATTTTAGCATTGACTATTTTTCAAGTAGCTTTTATAGTAGTAGAAACCATTTTTAGATTTTTGTTCACTTTTGGTATGGCCTGGTTGGGACAACAAGTGATTAGGGATTTAAGAAATCAGGTGTATGAAAAAATTATGCTCTGGGAAATGCGTCAGTTTGATAAAACGCCCATTGGTACTTTAACAACCAGAACCATCAATGATATTGAAAGCATCAACGATATTTTTTCGGATGGGCTAATTCCAATTTTAGCAGATTTTTTAACCATCATTGTTACTTTAGTAACGATGTTTTTTATCAATTGGAAATTGACACTGATTTGTTTAGTGCCTTTTCCCATTATGCTCATCGCAACTTATTTTTTTAAAGAGAGCGTGAACAAAAGTTTTATTCAGGTTAGAAATGCTGTAGCTGCATTGAATGCATTTGTACAAGAGCATATATCTGGAATGCAGGTAATACAAGCTTTTGCTGCAGAAGAAAGAGAAATGAAAAAAT
>Ga0063231_10000356_pt1 | contig 12832 bp, 17 predicted proteins | sample LauGreSu1BDMLBSD_2_FD_56231 | JGI IMG/M metagenome (GOLD analysis project Ga0063231, IMG submission 56231) | Freshwater lake microbial communities from Lake Michigan, USA - Su13.BD.MLB.SD v2 (version 2) | ecosystem: Environmental > Aquatic > Freshwater > Lake | place: Lake Michigan, USA...
TTTCAAAAGGATCAGTGGACTTAATACACCAGCAGCTGAAAGTGGCCTTGGTTACTACACCTATACAGGTGCCACTGCAATTACCGGTACCATGGGAACCATTCGGTACTCTGGTGTTGCTTCCCCAGATGCAAGTGGTTTTTCTTACGGCGGCACCGTTGGTCCTTTCCAGCCAGAAGTGACTTTTGTTGTCTATCAAACCCGTGGCACTACTCAACCAATCCCAGCTAGCGGCGATTACAAAGTTGTGTTAGCCAAGCGTGTTCCCGCTAACACACAGCAAATTGATTGCTCTGATGTGATGCCTCAACTTGCGGCACCCAACCCAGCAGCAGGTAACGCCTCTGGCCTTTCCTCTGGAGCCCCTCTGCGCAACCGTGGCATCTACCTGGAACGTGGCGACCGTTTGTACGTTGGCGTCTTTCCGGACGGTCCTAACGCCTCTGGGTACATCCCTGGCGCACATGTGTATGCCGAAGGCGGCTTCTTCTGATCATGTCAAAAAGAGGCAGCTCTTTTAACGGAAAAGGCGCTGGTTCTTTTGGTGATTTTGGCAAGGTAAAAGACCAGATTAATCCCAAGGAAGTAAAACCAATTCAAGGGGAGTTTTCCAAAGGATCAGTCCCTGGTTCGATCTGGACGATCGATAGGGAATCAGCATGGGCACGTTGGCGTAGAGGTTACGAAATATACTCAAACGGACAATACTTTACATACGAGTTTGAGTACAACATTCCGGACGTTGTATTTGCTCCTAGTCCTCCCATTGTTATCCAGGGAGCGTTTATTGGCTTTCCAACAAAGAGCCGAGAGCTTGGCATGCATTGGTGCTTGTGGCGCTATGCAGGAGCCATCAGAACTGACTTATACACCGACCCCGTAAGCACCAGTAACTTATCTGTTGAATCAGTAACAGAAGACAAGAACTATTGGTACGTAAAACTGACAGGCACCTGGAGCACATCAAACCCATTACCACCACCATTCTTTTTCCCTGGTGGACAAAAGCCTTTGATCTCGGAAGTGTTTGAGGATCGTATTGTTGCTTCCGGTGGTGAGTTAATTGAAGTTGATACAATCAATCCCAATACGCAAACACGGTACGGCTACGTATCTGCAGTGTTACTAGATATCAACGAAAACACCGGTATTCTTAAGTTCCGAAAGTCGGGTTCCGTACAAGCAACACCAGATGAAAACTTTGTAACTCCTTCGCCTATCGGATTTACTCCAGGACGTTATCTAAACTCTGGTGCACGATACAGTTGCACATGCCAAGACTTTACACGGCGGGACTACTTCTATGTGTCTTCGGAGAATCCAAGGAAGTTATTTCCACGCACTAATATTGCCACCGTTAAACCAGGTCGTTTTGAACTTACCAAACGTGACGGTATTTTAAAAACTCCTGCGCAAGTAGACCCCTCAATCAATCTCACACTAGAGATTACAGCACCTCCTTCGTTTGATTTGACAAACCAAGTCACAACAGATCGTGTCATCAGTCGTGATGCGACAAGAGACAGCCCAGGACTTTACGCAGACTTTGGAGGCACCTACACACGCAATCCCAACAACCTTGGCACGCAAGGATCATCTGCAGATGGTATGTCAACTTTTGCAGATTATACATCTGTTACGGAGACACTTGATAGCGAGTCCATCCCACAGATTACGCTAGTAACTCTTGAAGACAGATGGTCACCTGTACTAGACGAGCTGCGTTATTGTAAGCACATTTATTCGCTTAAGTTTGCAGATCGAGTATTTCCTCCTGAGCCATCTGATTTTCCAACAGACATAGAAAGCATGGCTGAATGGGAAAGGCAACTAGTAGCAAAGACAGATAACGAAATAGACTCCATTAAAAAAGATAAGCTTGCCAGGGAATCACTGTCACGTATGGATGTTCCTCCTTACAACTGTCAATCATTATCTGTGTATCCGATGTTACAGCGTTTGTTCAACTTTGCAACAGATCGGATTGAAGTACAAAATTTCACAATGATTGATCAGTATGGCAATCGCTCGCAACCATGAGGTGAGCTTAGAATAAGTTAACGGCCATTGACAGCATGTTTTGCAACGAGCACGAGCCCCTCGCCCTGCTAGTTGAACTAACTCCAAAGCTTGCCAAAAAACGTTTTAGACAGAGTATATATGAAGCCTGGGATCACAAATGCGGATATTGCGGTGACTCGGCGTCAAGTCTTGATCACATTGTACCAAGGTTTAAGTCTGGTTCTTCTAACCGCCATAACTTACTTCCTTCTTGCCGGCGATGCAACGCAAATAAAGGATCAGAGGATATGAAAAAATGGTATGAAAAGCAATCCTTTTTCTCTTCTTCATCTCTTGCTAGGATTGAAGCCTGGATTCGGCAACAGTCTGTTTTTATTTTTGGCGAGTGTTAAGCAATGGGTATTTTTTCTGATTACGTAGATGCATATCCGGATCTTGTCACGGGTTATGCAAATAGTGGAATCCCAAACTACACTGCGTATGTAGATAACAATAGCGATCTACTGGCGGCGTATCTTGCAACAGGTGCAGATAATTATGACGCTTATGTCAGAAATAATGCAGATTTAGAAAACGCTTATCAAAACAGAATAACCAGCAGAAAGGATTGGAACAGAACGCAGTGGGGTCAATGGCACGTGCAAAATAGGCCTGCGCAAGACACGCGACCGGTACCCAAGGACCCTCCCACGCAAACAAAAGAGGCCTGGGGCAAAACACACGCAGATAAGTATAAGGATCGCCCTGTACCTAAAAATGGTTTACCAAAAGAACAGTGGGGTGCAAATCACTGGAATAACAACGGTAAAAATGAAACGCGGATATTACCGGGAGGAGGACAATTTTCAATACAGCCTAATGGAACTCTTTCAGTCAATACCAATTTAATAGGAACGGGAGCACAGCAAAACTTCAAAGACTTTGCTAATAGATATAACAGTAGCGACGGTACTAATTTTCAAGACATTGCAAATGGTATAAATAATTTGGGCGATACAGAGTCAACAATCTTAAGTAATTCAGGTGCAGTACAAAATTTAGTCAATGCGTATTACGGTAAAGTTCCCAAATGGAATCCAGCAAGTAATAAGGCATACCAACCACCAATGGGTGCGTTTGATCCTAGTTATTATATGACAACACAACAAGGCAAAGCTGCCTTTAATCAATGGCAAAAAGAACTCGGAGGTACTATAAATATTGGCGGAAACCTTTACGAAAATGTTTCTTTGGTAGGTAGATATGATCAAAACACTTTTTTACAATATAACTATGCAGTTGTTAATGGCAAAAGTGAGCGTGGCAACGCAGTTACCAAAGCAGAGCAAGCAGAAGAGTATAAAGAAGTACCCGTAACCGATGCGCAGTACCAACAATACCGCGACCAGGTAATGGGCCTTGGCTCCTACAGTAATTTAAAAGAGTGGGAAGCTGCACAAGATCCTGAATTTTTGAAGCAATGGATTTCTTCGTTATCTCCAGAAGATGCAGAAGATAGAGCAAGTGGTTATTTAACAATTCCAAGTATTACGCAAATACCAGAAAGCCTTCGTACCCAAGCGAAAATGTCGCGAGGAGAAACAATACTTGAAGGCAAATTAGCTAGTGTTCTTGGACCAAAAGAACAAGAGGCTGCTGATAAATTTAGATCATTAACAGTTGATACATTCAATGAAACATTAAAAGAGTATAAAAAACAACGCGCCAAAGAACAAGAGTATGATTTTTATAGTGGGATGTCAGGTTTTAGTGAGATTTTTAACATGAATGAAGAGCTAGCTAATTCGTTGTTAGGAGACTCAGGAGTAGGAGGCATTCTTTCTTTAGGTGGACAAGATCAAGAAAAAGCAGAAGACAGTTTGGAAAAACAGTTTTCTGCGATTACTGGCATTCCTTCAAGATCAAACTCAGTATATAACTGGCAAAAATGGTTTGATGAAACACTAACAAAACGTTATGAAGAAGGTGCTTCTTTTTCGGATTGGCAAGATGCCTCTAAGCAATATGTAGTGGATAAAGAATTTGCAGAAGATTATATTAAACGTTATTTGAATCCACGTTTTAATACGTCTCGTTCCATGTCAGAGTTTATGAGTTATATGGATGTCACACAAGGAGAAGAAAATATTTTTCAAACACAAAGCGCATTAAACTCTTTGAAAAGCATGGCAGACTTACGTGCAAAGCAGTGGCTAGATACAATTAAGTCGTCAGGAACTTCCGGATTTGATTCAAAGTTTTATTTTAATCCTTCCGGAGGCGATGTAAGTACTGATCAACACAATTTACAAACAACAAGAGTGAACGAAGATTGGGAAACAGCAAAGAAAAACGGTGAGCAAGTTGTGCCAGGTACAAATCCACCGTCCACTTGGAATCAATTAGCTTATTTGTACGGTTACAACGTAAACGATAAAGCACAGTTTGCAAAATTACATTATCAAGTGTATGGTATTCACCAAGGATTTGATCCAGCACGTGACAAATTATCTTTAAATAGTGCACAGTCATTTATCGATGACAGCATTCTTCCGGCTATTGCTAATGAAAAGGTAAATCTAGGTAGCGTATCTTTTTTAAATTTTGTGACGCCTAAGGAATATGCGGACAAAATGTTAGAAGGCCTTGACCCTGTCAAGAATAAACCCGAATGGGAAAAAATACTTGAGTCAATGGGACTTTCAGGTAAAGACATGGGTGTTGAAGAAATAAAAAGCTATATTGAAGAAGCGTTTCAAACAGGAGAAGCAACTAAGATACGTGAAGCAATTAAATACTTGAACGAAAAGAAAGAAAAAGTGACGCAAGAGAAGCTTGGCGTAGACTATATTGAGCGCCCAGAGGACACTGCGGGGCGTGATAACCCGAATGAAACTGAACTCTATAGCGTGTTTAAAAACGCAGGGTTTAATGGAACAGAAGATGATTTTTACAACGAATTTATGCCTGATGTAAATCGAGAAGATATGGAATTATTAACACAGGCTGGTAAAGGGCTTACAGAAGGTAGTGTATTTAGTGGATTAAGCAGCAGCGATCCATTTGAAGCCCTTGGCTCTGTTGAAAGTTTGTTCGCAGACGAAGACAAGGCTAAAGAAACAAGCAGCCAAACAAGCTCTTCTACGGAAGATAAATCGTACTTCAGTCTTTATAACGACGATGACGATGAAGACACTACAACAGCAAAATCAAAGTCAGGCCAAGGTTTCCTTGGTAGTTTTACCAGCGCCTTTAAAGGCTTTACACCGAAGTACTAATCATGAGTAAACATAAAAAAGCCGCTAGTGCCGCCAAGATCCACAAGGATTCCATGGAGTGCAACAAACCAAGAAAAACTCCTGGTCATGCAACTAAATCACACGTTGTCAAAGCATGTGAAGGAGGCGAAGAAAAGATTATTCGGTTCGGTCAGCAAGGCGTAGAAGGCGCCGGCAAGAATCCCAGAACAGAAAAAGATAAGGCACGTAAAAAATCGTATTACGCCAGACACAATGCTCAGGATTCTAACCCTGACAAAATGTCGGCACGGTACTGGTCACATAAGGTGAAATGGTGATGCAGTTAGCAGGAAAGTATTTGGAATTTGACATGTTATTGAGTCCAGCATTTAGGACTACTCTTGGACCTCAGTATGAAAATATTACACAAGATCAGTTTAAAAAACTGGACAACGCCTTAAGAACACTTGGTACTGCTCCTCAGGGAAGCGATCAAGCTATTAAAGGAATGATTCAATTAGGGGAAGTTCAAAACGAAATAGGTGCAGCCATGGCTGTACGTCGCTAAACTGTGTAGGCCGCTTTTTCATCAGTATGGCAAAGCCCAAGTCCACCACGATCTTAATTGAGTCCAAGCCTAAGAAGACTTGTCAAGGCGACGGCAAACATTCACGTCCTAGCCACGGACGTAAATTGTCTCGCGGCCAAGGCAAGTAAAAATTATGTATACTTGGGGGTAACACTTGTTACCCCTATGGATAATTACAGGCAAGCGATTGATTTAATTTGTCGTTACGAAGGTTTCAATGAACTTGCTTACCCAGATCCTCAAACAGGTGCAGAGCCTTATACGATTGGATTTGGCACACAGTATTATCCTGACGGCAGTGTTGTCAAGAAAACCCAGTGCTGCACACAACGCAAAGCCCTGGAGTATCTTGTCGATGAACTCACCGTTCTAAACACAGAACTTCTGAAGTTGAACCTAGGCTTGGATGAGTGCATGCACCAAGCACTGCTTTCATTCTGTCATTCGGTTGGTTGGGAAAGTTTCCTTTACAGTTCCATCATTGACTGCCTTGAGGTCGATAACTACGTTGGTGTAACAGAAGAAATTGCACGGTGGGTCTTTGATGCAGATCACCAAGTCATCGGTGGCCTCCTGGAACGACGCAGGGAAGAGATCAACCTATTCCTTGCCGACATTGAAGCCAAGCCTTGGGTTGCCACAGACGTACTGCTGCGTGCGTTTAGAAGCTATGGTGCGAAGCCCCATGAGACGGAAGCAATCCGAACCTTGGAAGCGACAATCAATCCCTATGCGCTTGCAGAATTTGCTAACCGTTTCAAGCTTGACGACGCCTCTGCCTTTTCAAGTGACTAGCGTCCTAGAATAAATGCAGTACTCAGGCTTTCCATGGAGAACGAATCCACACGTAAAGAGTTTGAATTACCTTTAGAACTTCAGTTTGCCATGCGTAAAGCTGAGCTGCAAACAGAGGAGATGTGTTGGGAAGAACTGCAGGCGGCACTGTTAAACCTGTACTTCCAACGGATGATGGAATGGGCAGCCGTCAAAGAAATCATGTGTTCTGAAGGAATTGATATTGAGTGGGATCTGCCTAGCGAGTTGGAACTTAGTGAACTCGCCCTGGCTTGTATGCAGGACGAGTCGGACGATGACGACGATTTACACTACGCTCATCCCTTTTGACTTTCGTCCAATTGAATAAGACGATCTAGGTACCACTGTCTAGCAAATATCTAGGCTTCTAAAGTTTGCTGCAATCTTTCCAAGTACCATTGGCATTTATCAATATCTGTTTTTCCGCCTTTATTGCGCCATCGCCATAAATATTTTACGCAGTTTCCACGGAGATAACCTTGATATTCTTCCGTAGTTAATTGTGCTTCGATTGCTTCTATACATTCGATACTTCCACCATCGGTGTAATGAGAAGGATGATTTACAACATCTTCTTTGATTGTGGGAGTTGTTTCAAGCGGTTTAATTGTAACCCAGGAAACTGGACAAACGCCATCTACGCACCCATTGGTTTCGTCAACAGGGGAAAACATGTCCATTGTAAAAATGCCGACTGAGACAGCCTAGCAGGTTTAACGCACTAAGCCTTTGCGTTTGGCAGAAAGCAAGAGTTCCAGCTCATCTGGATCACCTTCGATATTGCCTTGAATGCCAGGAGGCTTGGGGTTTGCACCATATAATTCCATACCTTCTTCCATGGAAGGAATGTAACCCGTCAAGCCTGGACGTTGTCCATACAAACCTTGGCCTTCAATATTAAGTGGGTTGCGTTGCATGCCATCCATGGGAGCAACTAAACCCGTGTTATACATATCTTGAAGAGGTACGTCGTTGGTTTCAGTATCGAGAGGTGCACCAAAATCCTCGAAACCAATACAACGGCACTTTACTTGATCATTATTTGCTGCAAACTCTTGCAAAAACATGGAGGGCCGCATTGTTTTCTTAGCGATATATCCTTTCTATAATGATAGTATGAGCAAGTTTAGATCAGAGACTTACGACGCAGCCAAGGACTCCGGCACTTCTGCTGGGGTACCAACGGATCTGAACCCTGGAAGAGCTTATAACGTAGATCTGCGGTACGTGCGACCGCAAGAACGAGGTGTCGTTGGTTCCGCGTCAAAGGGAGCAGTGGCACGCGTAGACCGTTTCATGAAGAGTGCACGTGCTGCTGGCAAATATCAAAAGAACCAACTGATTAACGAACCCACCAGTGCCACGGCTGGCGACAGTGGTGGGCGTGCAGGGTCTACCGCGTATGCAGACAAACCCAAAAAATCGTTTGGACGTAGTTAAACCTGTGGAAAAACTACGGTATTTGGTTGGTCTTGATACTTACCTTTCCGATCTTGGTAGCTGACTTCACAAGGATTACCACGGTAAAAAAGCAGTTGGGTAATCCCCTCGTTTGCATAGACACGATTGAATAGACCAGTGCAATTACTGATTTCAAGCGTCAGGTAACCTTCCCACCCACTTTCAGCGGGCGTGATGTTAACTAGAATTCCTGAGCGTGCGTACGTCGATTTACCAACTGCAACAACAGTGACATCACGAGGCAACTTTAAACGTTCTTGTGCAACGCCTAAACAATACCCATACGGAGGAAGAAGAAAGTATTTGCCGCGTTCATCTTCCAGAAGTTCCGCAGGCTTTAAAATACTTTCGTCAAAGGCCTTTGGATCGCAATCACCGGTTTGAATCTTACCAAAGATTAGGCACTGGCTAGGGGACAAACGAATGTCATATCCGTAAGAGCTAAGTCCATAACTTAACAAACGCCGACCATCTTCTTTGCTGATCAGACGATCAACAAAGGGTTCGATCATTTGTTCTTTTTCGGCACGCTCTTTGATTTCCCAATCGGCCAGGACGCTCATAAGACCTCGATAGCTTGTTCAGTCTACAAGGAGATGGCCACGTTCGCCGTAGATTTTACAGAAGTGTTCTACTGCATCTCCTGACCGATCTTTGGGAGGCAGGTAGACCAAGAAAGACGTGCACGTTTGTTTTTTCTCTACATTCCCATTAAGATTACGGAGCAGGTAAGGGACGGTACGTAGAACGCACATAGGGAATTTAAAGATCTTTGGCTCGTATCGAATCATGTCAGGGCAGTTACTGAAGTAAAGCCCTTGCTCAATCTCGTCTGCCAGCCATGCATGGTACATTCGGCGGAACCATACGGCATGCGAAGAAGTCAACGTCAGCGACGAAGCGCGTGTCATCTTCCACCGTTGGTTCTTTTGGTCCCAGAAGTATGATCCCGCTGGTGGAAACAAATAGCAGCTTCCGTACCATTGTTGGTTATTTAACCCATCATCCACAGGTGTGTAGTATTCAGTCGCTTGTACGTACTCATTGGCAACCTTGGAGCTAGCCACATCCAGGTCAATGCCGCCTAGAAGTTCATTGGCAGCATGAACCAAGTCTGCGTTGGTGATGAGTTCTGCGCCTTCAACCCTGGCAGATACACCGCGAATACCCTTCTCAGTCATTGTTAACGATGTCGTTATAAGCTATTTCCAAATAGCGAAGACCCTTGTCGTCATTGATGATATACCCTGCTTTTTCCATCGGATCAATCTTTTGTGCAGCGGCAAGAATGCGTCGCAATGTCTCGGCAAGATCGCCGTTATTGTGATGCTTGCAATCTTCTTCTGCTGCATGAATTTCCTTTAACGTCCAAAAGAATATAGACCGCTCTTTATTGTCAGGCTGGAATACCAAGACGCCAGGACCTTCTGCGTCCCAAAACTTAACATACTGTGCGCCCATGTCCCCAAGGATGAGCTTGACAGTGGTATCAAGCATTTTTGCCTTGGTCTCGTCTAACTCAGGACCAATGACTGACGCAATTAATTTCTCACGGCGATCCACTTTTTAGTAACCCTTGACGATGCAGAGATTCTAACAGCTTTGGAGTTGGCTGGTACAAGACAACCAACTTGCCAAGCACGCCGCGTTTCTTGCAGAGTTTTCCTTGCTCGTCTCGTACCTTATCAAATTCTCCGGACCTGATTAAATACTCGGCAACACATCGCAACCGACGTTTAAGAGGCAACTCTGCTTGTGGAAATTTACCGCAGATTGTGTCCGGGTTCAGATCTTTAAATGCCAGTCGTAATCGATTGGCCAAGGTCATACCAGAGTTGGCATCTTCTTCTTCATAGTTTTTTAAGTTTTCTAGGTAGCGACGCAAGCAACCATCATCGAAGGAACCCCAGGGTGGCAAGAACATTTCCACTTGATCTGCCAGGGATTTGGGCAGTAGCTCCTCATGGTTATCGATATTGATAGCATCGATATCAATTCCCTTAAAACGATGCGCCATCACTCAAGAACCTCTTTGGTTGCATGATATAAGTGATACTGCGCACGTAGGTTTTTAAGGTTGATGTTTTCGTTTTTAGCAAAAGACTGAATGAGGCGATTCCATGGAATACGCAAGACTGCTTTTTTGTGGACGTCAGGAGAAACGTTGACATAATGAATACCTTCTACCCAGCCTTTATCAGGGTTTTTTCTACCGATTGCAATCCAGTTGCGAATGGTTTGATCGGAGACTCCTAAACGCCTGCCACATTCTTCTGTCGAAATGTATTCATCTGCAAACATTTCGGGATTGGCAATGTCGGTCTCAGCGTTTGAGTACCGACTATGCCACATGGAACCAAGGATATTCCTGATTCCTTTTAGTTCGTAGGCAATGTCTTCCAAGCCTTTGCGTAGTCCGTACGGCATGCTGCACTCCGATCAATTAAATGCTAGTCTTTTGTAAACAACTTTGTGATCATGGAAGAGCAAATCCCACCTAGCCAACCTCCCATGCAACAGACTCTGGAAGGACAAATTACTCCTGAGATGTTGGCTGAAATGAAAGCACGTGCCATGGAGCTAGCCATCCAACAAACAGTACCCCAGCGATTACCTATGGATATTCCACCGCAAGTTGTGTATGTGCGACGTAATTTAACCGTGGCAGAATTGCTGTTGGTACTGCTGCTTTCTTGTGGAATTGTAACAGGAATTCAAGGGCTTTGGTACTTAGGTACTAATTTATTGCCACGTCTTGAGGTTAGGGTGCGCTAAATAAGCCGCACTATAATAAAGGAAAGAATTGCGCAGTAGATAGGTGGCAAACCGCCGTATTACCGAATTTCCTGCAATTGCAGCGAACGAAATTGTAGACCAGGATGTCATGACCCTGGTCCACGTTTTTGAGGTGGACCCGTCACTGCGCAACAAAAAGATCACCTTTTCTCAATTCAGGGATTATTTAGATTTATATTATGCGCCAAGTAGCGGTGCTGTAATCAGTGGCAACGTAACGATCACAGGTAACTTAACTGTATCGGGTCATACCAGTCTCCATACAGTAGCTGCATCTGGACTTGGTACGTTCAGTGGGATTGTTGTACAGAACAATGCCACTGTCAGCGGTACGATCAGTGGCAACGCCGTAACAGGCACCTTTATTCAAGGTACTCAAGTCAATGCAGTAACAGGTACCTTCACAACCCTGGCGACAGGAGCTACTGCGTCTTTCCCAACGGGGAACTTTACAAGTCTTACTGGTACTACAACAAGTGGTGTAAGTGCTTTCTTTACAAATGGCACGTTCACCAACGTAACAGGTACGACGTTCACGGGAACAACTGTTGCCGCAACCACAGGCACGTTCCAGGTTCTGGGTACACCAATTCTTGACGTTAGTGGAAACCTTTCTGTTGCAAGTGGGTTAACCGTCACGGATATTGCACAATTTGCAAACGGCGTACGTGTTACCGGAACTCTTTCGGGAACCACAATTACTGGAACTACAGCACAATTCTCAACAGTCTCTGGTGTTTCTGGTGTATTTACTACTCAGGTTTCAGGTGCCACAATTACGGGCAATACACTTTCAGTGTCTAATGCCACTGGTGTTTCAGGGACATTTACTACACGTGTTTCAGGCGCAACAGTAACCGGCAATACGGGTGCTTTTGGTAACGTCAGTGGAATTTCTGGTGTCTTTACCCAAGTTATTTCCGGTCAGACAATTACAGGAGATGCCGGTAACTTTGGAACAATAACGGGAGTTTCTGGTTCGTTTACAAACTTATCAGGGGCAACTGTTACAGGTACCGTTGTTAACGCAGGGACTGTCACTTCGGTTACCGGTAACTTTGGCCGCGTGTCGGGTACGACAGTAACAGGTAATGCCGGACAATTTACGACGGTCACAGGCGCCACCGTTATTGGAACTACCAGTGTTTCTGGCGCAACGGTCACTGGTAACGCAGGTCAATTTACAAATGTCACAGGCGTTACAGTCGTTGGCACTACTAGTGTTTCAGGTGCCACCGTTACCGGTAACACAGTACTTGCAACAAACTTAACGGGTCAAGTCGGTACATTTACCACTAGTGTGTCCGGTGCCACAATCACTGGCAATACTGTTTTAAGTACGTCAGGAAGATTCCAGAATGTAAGTGGAGCTGTTATTACCGGCGACACCATGCAAGCCGGATTACTTTCGGCCGTATCTGGTGTTTTTACAAACATTGTTTTTGTTAACACTGTTGTTTCCGGTAACTTATCAGTATTAGGTACGGGCATTTTTTCCACAGGAGGTATTGTTTCTTCGGGGACAATTAGTGGAAGTAATGTTGTCTCGCCTAGTGGAATCTTTACTTATCTCTCTGGTACGACTGTTACAGGTAACACTGCTAACTTTGCAACCAGCATTTCAAGCGCTACGGTTACCGGCACATCGGTTAATGCAGTAACTGTTAGCAGCACAACGGGTACTTTTACGTCAATTACAGGATCGACGTTAAGAGTAACTACACCTTCTGGAGCAACCCCAGCTATTGTGTGTTCTGGCGTTGTTTCCGGTAGCGCAAGTGGGTTTGTAATCCAAGGCCCACTAATCATTCTTCCGTAATTTTCTCGGTTAAAATAAACAAAAAGAGACAACAAAATGACGTACGGCACAATTAAGGTAGACACTATTACCTTTACTAGCGATGGTGTTGATAAAAGCGTTGCAATTTCT